>Ga0153924_1000037_pt1 | contig 108926 bp, 97 predicted proteins | sample TSNJ008MetaG_FD_104709 | JGI IMG/M metagenome (GOLD analysis project Ga0153924, IMG submission 104709) | Attine ant fungus gardens microbial communities from New Jersey, USA - TSNJ008 MetaG | ecosystem: Host-associated > Fungi > Mycelium > Unclassified | place: USA: New Jersey, Wharton State... | reverse complement strand
TTGGATTTTATCCAGTCGGGCTTTTTCGCGTCTGCGAAAAAATATTTTTCACTTTTTTGCCGCCGACTTTGCCAAAAACCTGTTTTGCCTACAGGTAGGTATGTGAAAGGGGAAATCCATCACCCGCCTTTTGCGGTTGCGAAAGGAGATGAGAAACATGGAGCCTCAATCTTTTGAAGAACACATACAGCACCAATTTGACAGCTATTGCAAAAAGACCTTGAAGCTGACCGCCCGCGATTGCTACCGCAGGATAAAACGGCGCGGGGAGCGCGAGATCGTTTTGAGCGAGCTGGCCGAGCAGGACTTGGCGAAGCTGGCCGTTACGGATGAGTATTTCAAAGACGCTTACACCTTCAACGTCTTGGGCTATGAAATCGCGGTATCGGACGAGCTGATCGCCGAAGCCTTGCGCAGACCGGCGCGACATTATCCTGCTTTCGTACTTTCTTGACCTGAACGACAGGGAGATCGCCCAACGCCTGAACCTTGTGCAGCGTACCGTCAACTATCGCCGGACAAGCACCTTGCAGGAGCTAAAAAAATTCATAGAGGGAAATGCAAATGGATAAAACACAGAGCAACAACACCGGCAATACCCACCTGCTGACCTTTCCTGTGATTGTCGCGGCGACAAGCGGCCATGTGGACACGATCAACACAGTCCTAAAGTATTACGAGGGCTACATAATCGCTTTATCAAAGCGGGTCTGCCGCGACAACGGTGTTAGCTGCTTTTGTGTGGACGAGGAATTGTGCTGTACTTTGGAAACGAAGCTGATAAGCGCAATTCTGAAATTCAACGCGGCATAGCCATTAGCCCGCACGGGAGCGTGACCCCCTTTCCACGCTCCCGATCATGGGCTTTGAAAATTGAATATGGAGGACTTTAATGGCGAAGAAAGAAATCCCCAATACCGACCAACATACGGAAATTGAGCTTCCCCAGTCCATTATAGATTCCTTTGCCCGCTTCCCCGTTCCAGAGATACGGAAATATTACGAGAGTGAGCAGGGACAAAGAGAGTTTGTTGAGTGGCAGGCTAGACAGGAAGTAACGGAGCGAAACAAACAGTAGGATATACCTTAAAAGCAGGCAGGGAATAATCTCTGTCTGCTTTTAAGGTATATCCACTATAATATTCGTACTAGCTTCAAGAAAAGGCATAACATCAAGAATGACATCAGTTTTCAAAATGTCGGCTCTTTGCCCACGGATAATAGCAAACACAGGTGGCACATTATAACAACAGTTATCTGCTACAATCCATCGATCATGCCATTTGAATGTGGTATCTGTAATTATTTGCCATGCTAACGAAACTGACCTCTCACTTAATTCTTGTCGAAGAAGAAGATAATCTTTTTTTGCACTTTCGGTAGCATTATCGGTTCCAGAAATAATTGTTAATGATCTAACACCTTCATAGGCCAAGCCATCTAAGACTATCTCTAAACCTTCTTTTCTAAAGTGTTTATCTATCCAATAAATGTTTCCAGAGCAAGAGCGTAATGCCTTTCTCATGTTATAAACATTGCTAAAGGGAGTAGTTGGAGATATATAATACTGTTTTATAGGTTTTTCCTCGACAGCGTAGTGATCACTAACTAGTGATGACAAAATCAAGCCCTCAGAAATCCGGTTATACTTTGTTCCTAAATCATATACAGCGGAGTTAATCACCTTTTCATTAATTCCAAAAATATGCGAAGGAGGAACATGCTCGTAACCAATCATTCGACTGTGACCCCATAGACTTTTTTGAACATAAGCTTAATCATGGCTAACGCATATTCCGCATCATCTTTTTTCACATTAAGTGGCATATATAATAGAGCTTTTTTTGTTCGCCAAAGGGTATCGACAATGGTGCATCAAATTCTCCCTTAGCCATTTGTAGTTCATTAAGAGAAGATAGCGGCATATCCTCGTCCATGGCGTCCGTATTCGTTGGAATTTCAACATCTAAGCCTAATATGCCATTCTGAATAACGCAAACCTCATTTGCGCTCTCAATAAAGGTCATTGCTGCACTATTCGCTGCGTTTGGTGCAATGCCAAAACTCGTAACTAGTATATTTTCAAGTCTCTCAATTGGAGGAATAGATTTTCCGCTGTATTCATTGAGTAAATTACTATATAACTTCGGTAATGAGAAGCACTCAATTTTCAACTTCAGTAATGTGCCCTCATCTTCAGTAGGACGCACTAGTCTGATAGCACGCTCTGTTAATGATAATGTTCTTCCAGTTGATGTAGTAATTAAACCGAATTGCTTGGATGCACTTATCGTATAAGTAAATGATTTAGTTGTAGGTTTTATATGAAGAGCTTGAGCGGCAGTATCGTAGGAAATTGGTTTATTGCGAGGATAATCCTTGAGCTTTTCAACAAACTTAATTGCTTTGCCAAGAGTAATAGCGGGGTATTCCTTGCTTTTAATTTTCGTTTTCTTCTCTAAGCCTTCCATATATGCCCTCCATAAACTTATTTATATGTTTATGGAGGGCATATAAATAAGTCCGTGTCAAGCGAAGCGGCGAATTTGAATTGTCACAGAAGAAAGAGCAGACAAGGCGTTAAACCTTGTCTGCTCTTTCTGTTTGCCCTTAGAACCACACCGTAACGGCAAAGCCGCCTTTGAAAAAGTAGGTGTTCGTCTTTGGGCAGATTGGCATTACTGGTTAATTTAGATATTTTGATTTTGGCTGGTTTTATCAGATTTTTGAGATGTTGGCTGTCTAACGGATAAGCTTTTGAGAATTAAAGTAAGTTTCCAATTATGCTTATACCAAGTAGGTTTCGCTTAGCTATTTCAGTTTCAGCTTAATCTAAATACAATGCCGCAGAAAATTCACAGCGCCCGCCGTTCCCAGCCCCTTGACCTCAAAAAACGAATATTACTTGCAAATATTTGTATGCTCGTATTATAATATTCTTATATCATGTCGAAATTCCACGGGAGAGAAAAAGCATATGGACTACATATCCGTTTCGCAGGCGGCGGCCAAGTGGGGCGTGTCGGATCGCCGGGTACATAAGCTGCTGGAGGAAAACAGAATAAACGGCGCTTTGCGTTTTGGACAGGCGTGGATGATTCCAAAATACGCGGAAAAACCCGCCGATGCCCGCAAGACGCGGTATAAAAAAGGGGGCGGCGGGCATGACGGAGGATAAGCCCCGCGATGATACAGGGATTGAATTATATCGCCGCTTTTTGGAAAGCGAAAGTAGATCGCTGTCGGACTTGGAGGGCTTAGTCAGGTTGTACGGCGCGGATCTGACGCGCTTTATTGCCGGGTATGTCGGTAATATGGACGATGCGAGAGATTTGATGATGGATTCCTTTGTCAAGCTGGGCTTATCGGGCGCGGCGTTTGAAAATTCCGCGGCGTTGAAATCCTATCTGTTCACCATAGGAAAAAACCTTGCGCTGAACCGCTGGAAGTGCAACGAGCGTGACCGCCGTATGCTAAAGCCCATTGAGGATTTATTGGAATTGGCGGCGGCGGGCGGTACGCCGGAGGAGGAATTTATCAAGCGGGAGCGGAGCGCACAGCTTGACCGGGCCATGAACAGGCTGAAACGGGAACACCGCGAGGTTTTGTGCCTTTTGTACTTTGAGGGCGGGAGCTTTACGGATGCGGGGTTTATGATGAACAAAACGGTAAAACAGGTTTACAACCTTGTATACAACGCGAAATGCGCCTTGAAAAAGAATCTGGAAAACGAGGGATTTACCTATGGAAATGAATGACCATGACATAGCCGTGGAAATCCTCCGCCGCATGGAGGTTGAGAAAAAGCGCCGTGCGGCCCGGAAGCGGAGGCTCTATACCCGCCTGTCGGTTGCCGCGTGTCTTGCGCTGATGATCGGCGTTTCGGTTTGTGTGCCGCTGTTTGTCCCGGACGCGGTGCTGGAGGAATCGACATGGACGCATACCGCGTCATTGTCGGACGGCGACCCGGTTATCGGTCTGATCGCGTTAATCGCTGTATGTATCTTTGCGGCCTGTTTTGCGGCGGCTCTGTACCGCAGGAAAAAGAGGGGGCGCGGGCGATGGAAAGAATAATCGAACTCGCTGACAACTTCGTACAGCTTGGCGTACTGGCGTTCATTGCCGTATGGACGGCGCGGCAGACAAAGGAAGTATGGCTGTTCCGGCTGATGACGTGCGCGTTCGCCTGTTTCTTTTTGGGTTCGCTGTTCTGGACGCTTCATCTTTTCGTCACGGGCGGCTGGCCGCAGGGGTTTAGCGCTTCGTATCTGTCCTATCTCGGCTTTTACTGCTTCTTTCTCGCGGCGGAGGCCGGGCTGAAAGAAAAATGGACGGACGAACAACGGGCGGCGGCGCAAAGCCACAAAAAAACCGCGCTGCTCGGCCCCGCCGTGGTGGTGCTGTTCCATATCGCCTATATACTGTTGGGCGGGCGGCCCGTGATGAGGACGGTTTTCTGCATATTTCTGTCCTTGCTGTTCTATCATATCCTGCTGGGCTTTTTCGTAGGAGGCCCGTACCGGCGTTATCACGGCGTTGCGCTGGTCGCTTTCACACTGGAGCTGATGGTTTACCTTTTTGGTTCTTCGGGCTGGGACCCCGGCTATTATGTCGTTTCCTTTACGCAGATGGCGGTATGGTTCTTCCTAATAGCCGCCGCGAGGGAGGGGGCGAACGCATGATTGAAACGGCAAAAATCCTGATCGCGCTGGCCCTGCCCCTGTGCCTTGCGCTGTTTCTGGCGCGGGGCGAGGTGCGGCGGTTCGTTGGGTTCTTTACCGCCGGTCTGCTGTGCGCGTTTTTGGCCGTCCACATCAACAGCTTTCTCGCGTCCGCATCTGGCATGGAGGCGATGGAGGCCCTGGTCAAGCTGACGCCCATAAACGAGGAGATATTAAAGGCTCTGCCGGTTTTTCTCTATCTGCTGGTGATTCGAAACCCGGAACGCGGCGACGCGGCGGGCGTTGCCCTTGCCGTGGGTCTGGGTTTTGTCACCTATGAAAACTGTTTCCTGCTGGTTCAGCTGGGCGGCGGCGATTTACTGCTGACGCTGATTCGCGGCCTCGCGGCGGGCTTCATGCACATATCCTGCGCCGTACTGCTGGGCTACGGGCTTTCCCTGCTCCTTAACCACCGCTATATGCTGCTGCCCGGCGCGTTCGGGCTGCTCAGCGTTCAGTCGTTATTCCACGCAACGTATAATCTGTTAGTTACCGCGAGCTCCGGCTGGCAGGGTGCGGGGTACGCCCTGCCGCTGGCTATGGCGGCGGCGCTTCTGTTGTGGCGGGGGAAAATGGAGACGGAATCGGGATAAAGGCAGGATAAAACCTTTATACATCAGGGCCGGGGCAATTTTTTGCCCCGGCTTTTTTGCGTGCGAAAAAATAAAATTTTTCTTGAAAATCATCAAGTAAAATCGCCTCCCCGATTGTTTTATATATAAAGGGGTTTCCATAAGGGAAACCGTCTGAAAAAGTGAGGTGAACGCCAATGGCGCAATCAAACCGTGAAATCGCGGCAGAAATACTGCGGCGCATGGAACAGGAACGAAAGCGCAGGGCGCGGCTGCGGGCGCGGATCGTGACGGCTGTGGCCGGGCTTGCATTTGTGCTGTCGGTGACCGGGCTGTCCCTTATCCCGTGGGGTGTGGGAACGGGGCCGCCGATACGGGCGGAGGCGTCCATGCTGGGCGGCGACCCGGCGGTGGGGCTGTATATGCTGCTCGGCGTGATTGCCGTCACATCGGGCGTGGTGGTGACGGTCTTGTGTCTGCGTAAGCGGGAGAAGAAAAAAACAGAGAGCACAAAACCAAACATAAGGGGGATGAAAAACAATAAAAAACAATGAAAAACAGAGCGACAAACAAGCGCTTGTCCTTTGTCATGGCGGCGGCCATGCTGGTTACACTGCCGCCGGGCGTGACGGTGTACGCCGTGGACAGCGGCGAACCCCCGCTTGACGCAAGCGGCATCATCACGGCCTTTGGCCCGCTGCCGCGAGAGGGTTCGATACCCGAAGAACAGGTAAGGAGGACACTTGCGGAGACATACGAGAGGGAAATGTAATATAACCGAAAGGAGCCTATTTATGAAAACATTCAAAAAAGGGCTAAGCTTAATCTTATGCCTGTCCCTGGTTTTATCCATGATCAGCATAACCGCGCTGGCGGCGGATATCTATGAACGTCAAATCGACAGCGATCTCACAAGGACCTATTATCCCGTTACAGCGGATTTTGGCGCGAATAATTATACTTTCCTGGAGAAGATGCTGACAACGAGGTACCTGAGTTTTTCACCTTTAGAAAGTTGGGGAATTTTCGCGGCATCTTTACTCAACTACAAGGTTTATGACGCTCTTGGCATTTTGTATCCCCAAGTGGCCCCTTATGCTTACACAATGATGTACGGGCCGGAGTCTGCTCTGGGAACAAACATCACTATTAACGGAAGCAGCTACAGCCAACAGATGTACAGCGGAATGCTGTCCTCGACAAGCATGGCGAACGCGGAGGCGAGGCTGAGGGAATCTGAGCCGGTGACCGCGACAGGGAGCGCACTTTCCAATGATACGGAACAACAAACGGTGCTCTATTATTTTCAAACGGTTGGTGCGGGGGATAATAAGATTTGGACACTTGCGGTATATTTTGACAATTTCAAGATCTCGGCCCTGATCCCCGGGGACATCGGGACGGAGGACGTGTCGTTTACCGAAAGCGATGTTTCGGAAACCTACGCTTCGCAGACGATCAACAATTCCGTTAACACCGCCAACATGACGGTCAGCCTTGAGCAAAGCACGGAAGAATCGATTACATCCACGATAAGCGGCAGCGAATCCTATTCCTTTGCAGAGTCAATAACCATAACCGCCGAGCAGGAGGCCGGGATTATTTTTACGAAATCGAAGATGACCGAATCGATAAACTTTACCGCGACGCAGGCTTTCGAGTCGGGCTGGGAGCAAAGCAGTTCCATCACCAATAACACAACTTACAGCTCCAGCGTTTCCATTGATGTCCCTCCTTATACGCAGCTCATGATGAATACGAGAAACGCGCTGGTTTCGGAAACTGTCGATGTGGATTATCCCGTTGCGATTTCATACGATGTCACGATTGTCGCTTACATGGGGGGCACCCCCCTTAAAATCGCAACAATCAAGGGCGCCGATGACCTTTATTCCCGCGCGGTCATTTTCGGTTCAAATAATATCGATCCGGACGGTATCGACTGGACTTCGATTTTTTCCCGCAATTTTCAGCTTGGATACAACACTATGAGATACATTGGCATTGGGGACAATGAAGCGTATGCGGCCGGTATTCAATTTGCTGAGGCTTTGAGGGGAATTCAGGACAACATTTATACATACGCGCCCTATTCCACGACCGGGGCGATGATGACCTATACGAAAAGAACCACGGTACATAACGTGGGCGGCTATGTTCCAACGGCGCCTCTGCGAAGTATCCGGACCGCCGACAACATTTTTGAATTCAATCTGAGCGGCGGCGATTATTTCTATGTGGATTCGCTGGACATTGACGGATATAACGCCTATGGCGCCGATTATTACGGGTTTGACCCGAAAGCCGGAAATTGGATCCTGGTGGATTCAAACGGCGATGAAGTGACCAGTTCCCCGGTCGCCAGGCTTGACACCGATCCCGTGACCCGTAAAACGACATTGACCGCCACGGGCGGTGGAACGGTATATTTAAAATACCTGTTTGACGAGGATCAGCGCTACACCTACATGAACGCCCTGGCTGGTTACTACACAAAAAACGAAGATGTTCACACCGTAATCATTAAAATCAATGTTACCGGCGTGGATTACGGTGGATATCGATTGACCGTTTCGCCAACAGCCGGCACGGTTCCGCTGGGAAGCTCCAATACACTCGATGAGCTTTTTACAGTTGCGGTAAAAGACTCCAACCAGGGCGGAGCGGATGTGCCTTACGATCAATCCAATGGAAGCTGGTACATCTACGATGAGACACTGGGCGACTATATCGCGATTACAAATGTTAACGCCAACAACGAGGAGCTTTTGTATGCTGATCCCTCCCTTTACGAGGCGGGCGGCAGTGTCAGGGTGAAGCACATCTCCAATATCTTTGTGAACGGAAATCAGCTTACGACCGGAAATATTGTGGTCACCTTCACACAGACCGAACAGAATTACCTATATATTGATTTAGATAAGGTTATTCCCGCTATATACTACGGAGACACAGCCGCCGCCGAGCTGGCCGCCAGCGGCCAAAACATCGGGGAAACCCTGAACCTCGATAATTACGTGACCGTGCGTGACGGGAGCAGCAGGCCTCTGTCGGCGGGCGCAGACTATAGCTGGAAAATTACACCCGTTGGGATGAACTTTTCCGGCAGCGTGCTGAATATCACCAAAGACCCTTATGTGATAGCTTCCGATCCGATGGCGTCAGCCAGCTATGTCATTACGGCTAAAAACGGAAATGTGGAGTCTGAGAACTCCATGTCAATTCAGGTTTTTGCTTCCCGGCAGCCTGTGACGTTGACGGCGGCGGACCCGTTGGGCGTCATTCCGGGCGGATATATTGCCGGAGACGGAACGGACACGTTTGACCTGTCCGCGCTCACATTAACGGTGGCGGATCAATATGGCGCGGACGTCCTGCTTGACGCATCGGGCAGGTCCGGGACAAGAGCCGGGATATCCTATGTCTACCCCTGGATGCTCAACAACAGTATAGAGTGGCATTACACGTTGGATGGAGGAAATCCCGTCAGGATCTCGGATCTTTCCGATGTTCAGGTGACCGCGGGAGAGTATAAGCTTTACGCCGTGTCCTGCGGCCTGACCTCCAATTCATTGTCCTTCACCGTGCAGGCAGCCGGCACTCCCGCGAGAATTGAAGCCGCCGGCTCCATTCCAACGCTGAACACAAACGCCTCCTTCTCAAATCACAGCTATGATTTGAGCACGATGGCAGTGACTGTTTACGATCAGTATCAGAATGAAGTCCAAAGTCCTGTTCTCGCCTGGGAAATAACCGAGGGCTCGCAATACGCCACCATCAACAACGGCGTTATCACGGGAAATGTGGCGGGATCGGGAATTGTCAGGGTTTCTTACGGAAACATCTACGCGGAGATCCCGTTTACGGTAGCCTCGCTTCCCTATGTAAATGAACTCTACTACACCGATGGCGCGGATTTCGTGATTGAAGGCGCGGCGTACGATCTCACAAGCGTTCCGCTCACCGCCAAGGATCAGTGGGGCCATGAGTATATCCTGTCCGATACCCAAATCGCCAGTATTGCCTGGAATATATCATCCCAGACGTTGGGCACTGTTGACGATAACGACATAACGATAACAGGCTCCACACTCCATATTGCGACAGGCGCGGTGGCCTACGGTGGCACGGGCACTATCATTTTGACCGCCACTCTACCCGACCGGGGCGATGGGCAGCCCGTCACAGCCTTGTATGTGGCCCTGCGCGTCCGTCAGTCGCCTGTTCCTGCGGGTCTCATGATTGGCCCTCAGAATGACGCGAGCCTGTTGGCCGGCCAAAACGCGCTTGTTTCCGAGTTCTTTACCATTTCTGCGGTCGACCAGTATAATAACGTGTTTAGCGTCACTACCGATGACGTGGCATGGGCTTCCGATAATGACTCGGCCTACGAATTCTCATCGCTGGGCGGAAATCTCGTTATTTCGGCCATAGATGAAAACGGAGACGCCAATATAACGGCTTCGATAGATGTGACCAGGCAGGACGGCAAGACCACTTCGTTTGCGACCGTCACCTCCAACGTCATCGACATGCGGGTTCCCGGCGCGCGCCGCGTCCATTCAATCCGCGTTTTGGACGCGCCGTATTCCGCCGCCTTCGGCAGCAGACTGAGCGTCCACGCATTGACGGTCGCTGTCTATGATGCCGATGAAGTTAAGTTCACAGAGGAGGATCTGGCGGCATATCCGGCATACATCAACTGGACCATCGACTCGGAGAATACCGGATCGACCTTTAATGCCTCAACGGGAGAGATACTCTTTGGCAGCGTCCGCGGAAAGGTGACCCTGTCCGCCATCGTGGTCAACGCTTCAAGTTCGCAGCTTGCCGGTACGACCGTTGAAATTCAGGTTGGGTCCACGGTAAGCGGCATTACTTCAGGAACATCTTCCATGAGCTATACCGGCGGCGCGAATACCATTACACTGACAGGGCAGGAGCTTTCGGACGGTATTACCGTGACGGCTTTTGACGCGAACGGCGTGATCATCAGCTCCATTTCAGGCCTGACAACCGGCAACGACACAACGCAGACCGTGACCCTGACATTCCCGCAAAACGATGACACGAGCAATAGTGTGGCATACACCCTGAAGTTCTCGATTGGAGGCCTGCTGTATGAGAGTACGCCCACCGCGACCGTTATCGTTGGCAAGAACACTTCCGGCGGTGGCGGCGGTGGCGGCGGCGGTGGCGGCGGTCTATCCACAACCACCTACACCGTAACCTTTGACACAAACGGCGGCAGCGCGGTAAGCAACAAAAATGTGACCTCCGATGATACGGTGACAAAGCCGACAGACCCAACAAAGGAAGGTTACACATTCGCTGGCTGGTACACGGATATAGCACTGACGCAGGGATACGACTTCTCCGCAAAAGTCACAGACAGCTTTACCCTCTATGCCGGCTGGGAGGAAGATTTGGGACTGGGAACAACCCACAACACCTATATATCCGGTTATGGAAACGGTATCTTTGGTCCAGACGACAATATGACCCGCGCCCAAGCAGCCATGATATTCTATAACCTGCTTGAGGACACCTATCTCAATGGCGGCTCTTTTACCGATGTATCGGAAAACGCGTGGTACTATGACGCGGTAACTGCCCTTTCCGGTCTGGGTGTCATCAGCGGTTATGGAGACGGCAGTTTCGGTCCGGACAACACAATCACCCGCGCGGAATTTGTGACAATGGCGATACACTTTACAGGCCTTGACGTGAGGGACGGCGCAACCGGCTTGCAGGACGTCCCGGAAAGCTACTGGGCGGCAGGCTACATTGCGGCGGCGGTAGATGCGGGCTATGTCTCAGGCTACTCCGATGGCAGCTTTAGACCCGAAAGCCAAATCACCCGCGCCGAGGCGGTGACGATCCTGAATAAAATACGCGGCTGCGAGGGGATCTCCGAGGGCGTAAGCTTCACCGATGTACCGGAAACCCACTGGGCCTATACGGCGATCACCGCCGCCGCAACGAAACATGAACACGAGTAAGCGCGGCGGTGGTGGCGACAATGGCGTTAACGGCGGCAACGGTGCAAGCCCTGAAATCGCCGGCGGTACGGCGACCGCTTACAGCGCGGCGGTGACGCTGCTGTCCATTGCCCCGGCCTGGGAAGTCTCCAGAGAATTTCCAGAGATATCGGCAAGCATCATCGGAATATTGGCGCCCATCCTGGGAGATGGTCTTTTAAAGCAACGCCATCTCAGCATGCTTTTCATTTGACAGCATCCAGTCGATGGCGGTAGTACTACAAACACCTTTGCCGGGCTTTCGCTTTATCTTGCCACTATAGTCTAACTCAACACTTTTTGACCCTTCAATTATAATAGAACCAAAACAATTGGAGGGATTAGCCATGTATAGGAAATACAACGAAGAAGAAAAGAAAAACATTATTGGCCAGTACATAAGCGGACAGGCTGTCACATCTTTATGCGCTCAGTATAGGGTTCCCCGTAGCACTTTATATTTTTGGATTAAGCAATACCAAAAAGTAAAGTCGTCCAATCAGAGCACTGTTACTTATGCGGATTACCATAATCTGAAAAGAAAACACGATAAACTGGAAGAAAAACTGAGGGTCATCAAAGCGGCCGGATGTAACCCGACAGCTCCATTGCAGGAAAAATTGAAAGCTCTTGAAAAGCTGTACGGTCAGTTCAGTGTACATGCCCTTTGTGAAGCTTTAGATGTATCAAGGGGTACTTTCTATAATCATATTTTTAGAAGAACAGAAGTAACCGCCAATGACAAACACCGTGAAAAAATGAGAGAACAGATCAAAGCAGTGTTTGAAGAGAGCCAGCAGCGTTATGGCGCCAATAAAATAAGTGCTGTATTGGCCGAGCGCGGAATCAAATCCTCTAAGAAATATGTTGCGGGGCTTATGCGTGAAATGGGACTCTACAGTATCGGAACGAACGCCAAACGGGAGTACAAGAAGAACATCGACTTGCCTCCAAAACGAAACCTTCTAAGACAGCAATTTGAGGCAAGCGATCCGAACCAAGTCTGGGTTAGCGATGTTACTTGCTTCAAAGTGAAGGATAATTATTATTTTGTTTGTGTAATCATTGACTTGTTCTCCAGGAAAGTGATTGCACATCGTGTTTCTGAGAAAAACAGCACTTATCTGATTACTTCCACATTCAAGCGTGCCTTTGAATCCAGAAGCTATCCGAATAACTTGACTTTCCATAGCGACCAGGGTTCACAATATACCTCCGGTACATTTCGAAAGTTATTACATTTGAACAAGGTTGTCCAATCTTTTTCCAGCTCAGGCAGGCCGCATGACAATGCGGTTGCGGAAGCTTTTTTTGCTTCTATGAAGAGAGGAACTTTATCGCAGAAAATTCAAATCGGGGCAGGAGTTCCGTGATAGCGTGGATAATTACATTCTTTTTTACAATAATGAGCGTCCGCACAGCACCTTAGCATACAAAACGCCGGACCGGTTCGAAGCGCAATATGCAGGCATAGGAAGTAAGGCCGTTTAATTTGGACAGGGGGTTCAAACAACATTGATTTTGATTTTCTTACTTCCTTTTTCAGCATTTTTCATTTTGGGTGTCCAATGTAGTCTAAATTGGCGCAAATGAAAAAACTTGATTGTATCAGGCTTTCGAGTATAGAATAAGGGTCGAAATTCTGAGCAGTCCAATCAAACTGTTCAGGATTTCGACCCTACATCATTTGGTGGCACATAGCGCGGGGCAGTCGAACACCTGTAGCTAATCCGGCGTCAATCTCCTTTACTGTGATGGTGCGATTGTCACCGCTGTAATTGAAGGTGATTACCACCTTATCGTCATATACGAACACGGAGTTGATAAAAGTTTTAATCAACCGTTTCTGACACTCAATGTCCTCGTAATCATACTCCGTAAACTTGTGCAGGAAATACAGGATATGCTCCTTTTTGATGCCGAGGTCAAGCTTCAGCTTGGAATCGGCCAGCGCCGCCGTAAGTTCGGCCTTACGATTATCCAGTTCATCCATGCGAGCCTTAGTTGTTTCGTTAAAAATACCTGCCTCCAGCGCCTTCACCAGATTGGCAATCGCCTTATTCGTTTCATCCAACGCGGCGTTCAGCGAATCGGTGTAGGCATTGTCTGTGTTCTGCTCTATGTAATACTGATATGTATTCTCCGCGATAAACTCAAGCAGATCGTTGTCGTGCACCAGCGCGATGGCATATTCAATCACAAGATTTTCAATCCACGCCTTGCGAACAGCGTTCTTGCCGCAAAGCCTTTTCCGCTGTCCGGTACAGCAGTAATAATTGTGACGGTCGCCCGTCTTGCTCGTCCCGCTGAACCCGACCATCATCTTGCCGCATTTGCCGCAGAACAGCTTCTCGGTCAGCAGATAGTCGGCTGGGGAATTTTTGTGCGCCGCGGCTTTCTGATTGTATTTGAGCATCTCCTGCACCTTGTAATACACTTCCTTATCAACGATGGGCGGTATGGCATCCTCTATCCTGACTTCATCCTTGTAGGTGTAGGTACCGATATACTTGGGATTTTTCAACATTGTGCGCAGGCTGTTTGCGGTAAACGGCCTGCCCTTCAGCGTCCGGCACCCTTGCTCGTTCAGATGCTTAATAATTTGTGTAATCGTCCAGCCCCGGCTGTACAGGTCATAGACCTTTTTCACCGTGGGCGCCGTCTCCGGGTCAATGATAAACTTCTTGTCCGACCCTGTCAAGTATCCAAACGGCCGGTTGCCGCCGGTACTCTGCGCCTTGGCGGCGCTCTGCCGCTGGCCGCGCCGGATGTTCTGCGACAATTGCTCGGAATAGTAAGCTGCCATGCCCTCGATGACGCTTTCCAGAATAATGCCTTCAGGCGTGTCGGGAATGAACTCAGCAATATAGAATATCTTAACACCATTTTTCCTCAGATGGTACTTATTCAGCGCGATTTCCTCTTTGTTCCTGCCGATGCGGTCGGTCTTCCAGATAATAAGAGCGTCAAAGGCTTTTTTAGCCGCGTCCGCCAGCATCAGCTGGAACTGCTCACGGTTATCGTTCTTTCCGGTCATGGCTCGGTCAACATATTCCCGTACAACGGTCATATCGTGCTCCGCGGCATATTTGTGCGCCTCGGCAAGCTGTCCCTCGATGGACTGTTCGCCCTGCCGGTGGCTGGAATAGCGGGCGTAGATGGCGGCCTTCACTTACTAGCCTCCTCAGCTGGCGGCTCCGCTTCAAAGCATGGAGGCAGGGCCGGCGGGAGATCCAGCGCCACGCGGACCGTGTTTTTGTCTTTATCGCTTGCCCGGTCGTAAGCCAGCGCCACCTCGCGGCCTTCCGCGGAAATGTCAACGGGGGTATAAAGCATATCACCCGTCCATACCTCCAGCGGCACGCCGAGCGTATCAGTGAGCTGAAGCGCAAGCGGCAGCGGGGCGTCTTTAACGCGGCGGGTGATGATCGTCCGCACCTGCCGGTCGGTAAGTCCCGTTACGCGCACAATCCCCGGGATATCCAGCCCCATCTCCGTTGTGATGTCTATAAAGATTTTGTAAAACGGCTTGTCCTGCGCCTGTGTGCTGAGCGACTGAAAATCCGCTTCCTCAGCGGTATCCCCCAGCAGATAGTCCAATGTTACGCCCAGCTTTTCCGCGTACTCGCCCGCAATCGTGATTCTCGGCGCCCTCTGGTTGGTCTCATAACGGCTGAGGGCCTGTTTGGTGCTGCCAAGCAGCTTTGCGAACTCCTCCTGTGACAGCCCCATCTCCTTGCGTATCTGCCGCAGGCGGTCTCCAAAGGCAATATAACGATCAGCCATTCTGTCTGACTCTCCTCTCAGTTTTGTATCTAAGCATATTAAAACACATTAAATCGACATATGCAAGCATAAATTTTATTCTTAAAAATGTTTATCCAAAAGGTTGACAAAAGGACTGAAGACCGCTATACTGTGCTTGTACATCGCCACATGATTCCGGTGAAATTATTTTTACTCCATTTGTCGCCAATAGGATTACTCGAAAGGAGGCGGGGCGGGTGTGTATCCATATAGATCCTGCACTGATACCCAAAATGGAACTGCGCGCGCTCTGTGCCGTCGTCCTGGAGTGTGTCCAGCGGTTTTATGAAGATCCGGCGAATGTCGCGGGCTTCGAACGGTGGCTGACGGAGCGGAAAGGAGGAAATGTCAATGGACAAGAGGACGGCGGCGCGGCTCCGGCAGGAGTACCCGAACCATGTGCCGCTCAGGGTGGCGTCCCCGCTGCTCGGCGTGTCTGAGCGGCAGCTTGCGAGGCTTGTGGCCGAAGGGCGGGAACCCTTCGCCGGCATAGGCGCAAATATCGGCAGCCGGCAGCGGTACATACGCGTTTACACGGAGCGGTTGATTGCTTACCTAAGCGGTGATCCCGCGAACGAATGAAACCGGCAAGTCGGGCGGCGTGTGGTGGCTTTGAGAGCCGTCCATACATCGCCCGGACTTATATGGAGGACGTTATGAAATTAAAAGAAAAACAATTGAACCTGCTTCGCCACCTGGCGCGGTTTGAGATTCTGGATTATCTATCCTGTCTGCGGATACTGGATACCGAAAAGACAAACGACCGCAAGGCTTTGTCGTATGATTTCCGGCCGTTGACCAAGCATAAGTATGCGCGAAAACACAAGGATGATAATATCGTCATACTGGCAAAGGGGCGGGCGCTCTTTCCCGATTTAGAGCCGCTTGTCACGCTGGGCGGGGGCGCAGCCGGACGGGAACGTGTGAACACCGTTTCCCGAGTGGCCATGTTTCTTGGGGAGCAAGGCATCGGGAGTTTTAAGCACCCCGATCGGACGGAAAGCTGGTGCTTTATTCCCTCCGCCTGCTGGAGAAATATCCGTGAGGGCATCTTGAGCACGACACGTTTCGCGGGCATCCTTTTTATTGGACCCCACCGCCTCGCCGTATACGATATCGGTGGCGGCGAAATGGAGTGGCAGACGCGGGCTGAACGTTCCCTGTTTTATCGCAATCATGGAGACTATGAAACGCGGACAACAGGGATGCTCTTTATCTGCAATGACGGCAAACGTGAGGAGGTCGCGCAGAGGATCATCCGAACCACCATGTGGCAGCGCAGGCAGCTTATTGACAAAGACGGCGGCTATGAAAGGGACAGGCCGGTCAAGTACGTCAGGGCGCCGATACGTCTGGCCGCGCAATATGAGCGTGTATACCTGACCACGCCGGCGCTGCTCGGCGAAAGCCTCGCTGCAATCGCGGCGGAAGAGGACTACATTAGTCGTTGCCGCATGAATAATCCGCGTTGCCCTGAACCCGCGAATGGGGATTATGAAGCTTGGCCTTATCGCTATTTCGTCAACATCGCCGCCGATCTGCTGAAGTACGTCTACTTTTTCGCGGCGGCGAAGTCGCTGATCTTGTTTAGAAAAGAGCACGCCGGCGAACTGAATTATGCCGTTGTGCTGCCAAGGCGGGATTTCCCGATTCTTCGGATGTATCCCGATGTGCTGAATATGAAAGGACTGAAGGTTTATGAATACAGACCTGTTGAAAACACTCAAAACGCTGGAAAAGAAGCTGACACCTGAAAACGGTCCGGCTCTCGCAGACTTGTATAAAGCGTATGACCTCACGCTCCGGCTGCGCAGTCAGCTGCTCGGCGTCATCCACGATAATGAGGACTTTGGTCTGCTTGTACTTATGGAGCCAACGCTGGCAGACAGCTTGTCCAAGGGTACAATTTTGGATGGGGTAGTCACACTTACCATCCATGAGTCGTTGCCCACGATAAAGGAGATGACCTCCGCCGTACAGGACCATTGGCTGGAGCTCGTGCACGCCGCCATCGACGGCGCGGCGCGGGAACGAAGGCTGCCTCGTTTTGAGAGGGCTTTCGTTTGGATCGAGGTGATAACCCCCAAATACACAGATAACGCCAGACTGTGGGACACCTCCAACCGGGCGGTCAACCTGATCATCAACAACCTCAAGGGCGTCTTTTTTAAGGACGATAATCTGGAGCACATGGCCTTTGCGGTCACCGGAAAGTGGGGCGAAAAAGGTGTCACGATTGTGCGTGTTCAGCCGTTTGACAAATGGGAGCGGTTTACGGGTTGTTTTGGAACCGCCTCTCCATGAGATTTCAAAAAGCTCATGGGGAATAAACAGAGATGAGAAATTGGAACCGCAATTCACCTTGGACAGCCATGATACGGCGTGTTATACAAGGTTGTCGGTCAATGGGTCCGAAGGTCCGCCGAAGGGTTCAGAGAGGGCAGATTTCGTCTCAATTTCAGCCAATTCAGAGAAAGAGCCGGGGGGAAATATGTTTGAGGCAGATTGCCTCAAACATATTTCCCCCCGGCGGCCTTGTTCTTGCAGCCGCCCTCGTCCGCCGCCCGCCATGATATACGGCGGGCGGCGTCTTGCGGATAGAGGTGCAGGAAAAGATGGGATGTGATCAAATGGTTAAGCATGATATAAAAGGAAAAAGCTGAGGGCCAACCAATAGGTTAGTCCCCAGCTTTGATTCTAAACAGAAAATATGTAACCATCAAAAAATTATTTGCACATCTTCAAACTGTGAGATGCAACAGCAGATAAATCCTATTTTGCTTTCTGCTCCAAGCATTCGTTCTCCTTAGTCTTTTCCACAACAGCGGGCATCTTGGCAAACAGCGCGACCGCGACCATCACCAATGCCAGCCCGATGACGATATATCCCATGTTCGCCTTAATCTGCGTCATCGTGGCAATCATGGCCTCTCTTGTTGTATCCACAAGAGAATGCATGTCGGCGGGAATAGCATCCTTGATATCCTGGAACGTCTTAGCGTTACGCAGTGCCTGGGAACTGGACAGGGACTTCATCTGATCTGCGGTCAGGATTTCGGAAAGTTCAGGCGCGATGTACTTGGTTGGCGACCAGCCCGCATTCAGGATGCCGCCGAATACTGCGGTGGCGAGGGTGCTGCCAATCGCCGTGGCAAGGGTGCTGATGGCAAATCCGCTGCCGGTCTCGGATTTGTCGAAGCCGTGAGAGACATATGCATTCATGGTTGGGCCAATACAAATCGCGCAGCCAGATAACAGTACGTAGAAATATATCATATATAGACTCGTATCTGCGGTGGCGCTCATCACTCCAAGCGCCGCTGCCGCTAGCATCAGCCCGTATATGACAAACACAATCTTAGTATTGTTTTGCTTTTTTGTTGCAAACAAGACGATAATTGTGGGCGCTAGAATTGCCACAATCGCCCTCGGTGTTGTGAGGGTGGCAGCAACGGTAGCCGATAACCCCCATAATCCCTGTGCAAACAACTGCAAATACGCGCTAAAATATTGAAAGCAAAATAGGCCCAGAACATTAATTGTAATTCCGGCTGTAAAAATAGGATTTTTGAAGAACTTGGGACTGATAATAGGCGCTTCAGCCTTACCTTCCACCTTGAAGAACACGATCCACATAGCAAGTGAGAACGCTAAACCGCCGATCGCCTGTATGCTCGTCCACGGAAAGCGCGAACCTGCCCAGTTCAGGACAAGTATGAGGGGGATAATAGCCAGTGCCAGCAAAAGAATCCCAACGTAATCGATCTTCACAGTCTTGTCAGAGCGGGCGTTGGGGCAGAACTTCCACGACAGGAAGAAGGAGATGACCACTAGGGGCGCCACGCCGAGGAAAAAATAGCTGGGACCGATCAGGTCGGTCACAAGGCCCGCAAGAAGGGGGCCGGCCAGTGTGCAGACATTAATCAGGGTGAAATAGTACCCAAAATACCGCGGGCGTTCCTGCGGGGTGGTGCCATCGCTGATGATTGCCATGGTAAGGCCGCTCATGGCGCCATAGCAGAGCCCAACAACGCCGTAACAAATCATGAACACCATGGCGCTCGGCGCGAAGGAGCCAATCACCAGCATGGCGGCATAGCCGCCCAGGGAGATCATGGAGATTGTTCTGCGACCAAAGATGTCACTGAGCTTGCCCGCGACCGGCGTTGAAATGCACCGCCCGAGGTTGTATACGATCAAGACCATGGAGTACAGCGGCATAGCGTCGTATTTGGTCATCAGGGCGGTGAGAGTAACAGAGGTTCCCTGGGCAATAATCATGGGCGGGATGCCCACCATTGCCGCTGTGATAAAGATTAGTATGGTCCGCATTTTGCTTGCCTGCGGTGTCGTAACTGCTTGACTATTAGCACTTGACATTGTTCTACCCCTTTCTCAATCTACCTTGGGTATCGCTTGCGAATAATATTCTTTATCAGATATAGGCCGCGAGGAAGTCGGCGACCACATCCAGCACCGGCTTCGTCCAGAAGCGCACGCCGTGTAGCGCTCCCTGTACCTTGTGTAGAGGGCAGCCTGCTTCCCGCTTTGTCGTATAAGAGGGCGCTTTTCCCTAATGGTACAACCTCGTCTCCGTGTAGGATTAGGAAAGGCGGAGCGGTTTTATCTGACGATATGTACATAACCGAATTGATTAGATGCGCCAATTCTTTTTTCTCATCCACCACACCGCCGAGAAGCATCGCCTCCGAGGTTTATCGGGGATTCATCGATACCACTAGGATGTCTTGGGTCTTCGTTGATGCGGGAGATATCCGTCACTCCATTGAAATCAATGGCTTCATGTTGGGTTTCAGCAGGAAGATTACGCACAGCATGACTGCCAGGGTGCATATCGCGCAGAGGGGATAGATCGTTCCCACGCCGACTGCCGTACCAACAATCCCCCAGACCATCGCCCCCGCGCCTTGTCCGATGTCCATGATCATCATGAAGGTAGACATGTTTGTCCCCCGTTCCTCCGGTTTTGCCCGGCGAACCGTCACCGACTTGACGGTTGTGTAGACCACGGTGTGGAAGTAGTTGTAGGATATTCCACAGAGCACAAGGGGGAGGATGGTATGGCTAGCGTAAATGCCCAGCATCGTTGCCGCAACGGCGGCCATGGACACAATCGTCACCGGAATGTCATCGAAGCGCCGGGCCAGCCTGCCCACTGTAAGCCGGGCGACCACGCCCGCCCACGGGCCAACCGCGAAATAGAGGGCAAGACTTTCAATAGCGCGTTCCCGCCCCAATACCGCTATGTATATTGGCACTGCCATGTTGGAGAACACATATCCCCCCATAATCAGAGAGGGGAGCAGGGCCTCCATTGCAATGAAGTTCCGCCAAGTCAGTTTTTGCTTTTTGGGAGGTGCAACTTGCTCTTTGCTCATTGCTTCGTACGATGGCGTGGAGATGGACGCCGCCTTCCGGTTATCCTTGATGGCAAACATAGAAAACGCCGCCGCCGCGCAGAGGGCCGACATGGCCGTGAAACAGGTCGTGTAGCTGTAACCATCGATGAAGAACAGCACCAAAGTCGGACCAACGGAGGAGGCGAGCGTCCCGGCAATGCCGTAGTAGCCAATGCCCTCCGTCATTCGAGCGGGCGGGATGATGTCAGTGAACATGCAGTTGATTGCGGTAGACTGCCCGCAATTGGCGGCTCCCTGCACCACCCGTAGGAGGACGAACACCGTCATCGGTAGCAGCGCCGCATACGCACCGAAGATAACGCCCAGCAGGGCGGTGCTGGCAAAAACGCAGAGCCAGCGGCCCTTCCTGTCCAGCATGGGTCCGATGAATGGCCGCGGCCACATGCAGGAGTAAAGGTACAGCGTGCTCACCAGCCCCGCCACTGTCAGCGAATAGCCCCGGTCGGTGATATAAAGGGGGATGACCGTACCGTTCATCAATTCCACGATACGGGTCAAAAAACGCACACCGAACAGGAGCACGAAGCTCTTGCTCAGAATTTTTCCGTCAGGCGCGGTGGCGGATTCGGCCATTGTGACGAACCCCTTTCCAGTACAGTATCAAGGATGACAGTGTCGGTTACCAGAACACCTCGTCCTCCATATAGTGGATATCGCCATTTTCATCCCGAGTGAACTTACAGAAGAATTCGTCCCAATACATCCTAGACTCGGATGGCATGGTGGTGTGGCCTTTGTCGCGGATGAAAGTGTGGCGAACCAGCGGTACGCCATCCTTGTTGCGATAAACAATGTGGTTGTACAGCCCGGAACGGTAGCTCTGAATATCCTCCAAATCCCCGCATTTATTTTGCAGCAGCCAATGTTCCAACGTGTAGATGGAGGCGCGGTTTTTCCTCGTGGGCCCGCCATCGTTCTCCCCCTTGGTTGTCCACACCGGCATCTTGTATTCCGGTTTGTAGGTTTCGGGAAAGGTGAAGTCCGGAATGAAGTAGCCCATGATAGGTGCTGCGCTGGCCGCCATGGCGGTGAAGATGTCCGGCATCTCCAGAGCCACCCGCTGGGACATAGCACCGCCGCTGGAATGCCCTGTTGCGTATATCTTGCCCCGGTGGATAGGCTGCCGACTCTCCACATGGTCGAGGATTTTCCTGAAAAAGGCGAAGTCGTCTGCCTTTTTCTCGTCGAAATCATCATTCCAGAAAGGACGGGCCACCTCGTGGGCAAATTTGAAGGCGGGCCACGCCGCGGGGTACAGCATGATGAAGTGACGCTCCTCCGCCAGCTTGTGCCAGTCCGTGTAGGCAATGTAGCACTCCGGGATCTGCCCGCCGCCATGGAAGGCCATCACGACCGGAAGGGCTTCCTCCGGGTGAGCTTTGGCGTAGCTGGGGATGTATTCCCACCAGTACCGCAGCTTGCCATCTACCTCGATTTCCTGCCGCACAAGACCCAGCTCTTCAGGGGCTGACAGCGGGCGGAGCTTATCCTCGTAGGTGTGGCGGTAACGCCCGGTGCGGATGAAAAAATCGTCCCACATAGTTTCGTGGAATGCCTTATCACCGTAATCCACCTTACGTTCGGTCATCTGCACCCGCCCGAGGGGCATACTGTCCATCCAGGTTTCAATGCTGACCGGCGACTGAAAGTAGACGTTAGCATCGGGTGTGCTGAAGCAGTCAGGAACACAGTGGTTGGCATGCAGCCAGTATTTCACCACCTGGCTGCTTTGTCTGTCCAGGGCATCTTCAATTACCCAGACAGGCGCCTCAATCTCACCAAGCTTCTTCTGTGTTAGAGGAGCCTTGAGGTAAGGGTTCATGGCGCCTTCTTCCGCGAGGATTGGCATGAACGCTGTACGTTTTCCGGTCTCCTCCAGAAATGCTTGGTCAATCCTGCTACCGTTAAAAATCGCCATTCCGGAGCAGAGGTAGGGGTTTCGCAGGATAAATTTATGCAGGATTTCACCGCCATCCCCATAACCCGCGAAGTAGAAGTTGCTAGTGTAAATGCTGAACACGTCCCTCACCAGTATGCGGGAATGGGCTTGCAGCATATACTGTATTTCCCGTTCGGCATCTTGTACAGCCCACTGTCCGCCCAACGGCTCGAACAGGAAGAGAGCGAAGCGCTTGCGGTCAGCCAGATCCCGCCAGCCTGTCAGTTCCATAAATGTTTCGACATCCATACCGGAGGGGGCGGCGAGGAACAGGCTGGGGGTGCAGTGGGGCAGCCCCTCCGGCAGGTAACCCTTAATAACGCGTTTCTGTCCATCCACTGTGACCGGCTGTGCAAAGAGGCCGTGGTAGGGATGGACATATGCATTATGGGGGTTCAAGGTACGCAGGTACTCATCAAACTCTGTCGGTACCGGCTGAGCGACAATGGGCAATGTTTTCACTTGCATCGAATTCCACGCTCCTTGTCAGCGATCCGGCATTGTGGCCAACAAGCGGATGCGACGGTAAAAATTTTTATTATGTTTGTCGACGTCCTTATTGTAGCACAATATATCTATAACTTAAAATATATTTTAAGTTATAGATATATTAGATGTAAATTATTAATCTATTGCATATTCCACCAAATTTGACTATACTAAATGCATAAGATCACCAAAAAGTGACTGAAAACAGGAGGAAATAATGGAATTGCTGCAACTGGAATATTTTGTTAAGGTGGCGCAGGAACAGCATATCACCAAAGCGGCAGAACAACTTCACATTTCGCAATCTTCCCTTAGTCAGACCATGACCCGTCTTGAGAAGGAGTTGGGAACCAAGCTGTTTGACCGGGTAGGCAAACGAATCATCCTCAACGAGCGCGGAAGGGTGTTTCTGGAGGGAGTGCAGAGGGCATTCAAAGAGCTTCGTATCAGCAAGACAACGGTCGCCAGTATGGCTGGTCATTATGTGGGACATCTGAACATCGGCGTGTTTATCTCCCCCTCCATGGTGGTGGAATGCATTGCCGACTATGCCGCCGCTAACCCTTACGTCAATTTCAATGTAACGACCCAGCTCAATTTGCGCAGCAACTACAATCTGGAGGATTTTGATTTTCATTTCTATTTCGAGAGCCCGCTGTTTAAGAATTACACCAGTATTACCTTGGTAGAGGATGCATACTATGCGATCCTCCCCAAAAGCAGCCCGCTTGTGGAAAGGGAATCTCTTCAGCTCAGTGATCTTGCCAATGAAGAGTTTGCGTCCTATTCGGTTTCTCTGGAGGATGGCGTTATGGAACCGCCCCTTCGCAACATGCAGGCAATGGGTATCGCCCCCAAGGTGTGTTATCGGACAGACAGCACGATTGCCAGACAAATCATATTGGAAAACGGTCTGGCAGCGGGACTGGTCTCCAAGGTTACGCTGAGGGACTTCAAATCCACCGGCAGGTTCGTGATTATTCCGGTTGAGGATTTGCCCAAGCCGTTGCGTATTCAGTTTGGTTGGAAGAACGGTTCTCGATTGTCGCCTGTCGCGGAATCGTTTAGGGAGTTTGCAATGCGTTTTTTTCATGTCTAATGGCTAATTGCAAGCAGGGGGATGTGCGGATCGTCCCCCGGTCCCCGTTCAGCCGCCCGCTTTCGCGGTTCGTCTGGTAAGCGGCTTTGCCGCTGCTACGCGTCCTTACGGACTGTCGCCGGCAGTGATAAAATGCAAGAAAACGCCGGTGAAAAAATATAGTTTTGTAGCGGAGGGGGATAGAATAATGGTACACTCAAACCTGACTGACATAAAGCAGACGGAGAGGGTGTCGAAATGGAAGGAGCACAGTGGATGGATATCCGAAGCGACCGGCAAAAAGGACTGAGCTATACAGAGATGGCTCGAAAATACAACATTGCCCCAAGGACAGCGAGGAAATACGCAGAGAGTGAAACGCGGCCGATGTACAGTCTGAGTGTGGTTAAGGCGTCAAAGCTCTACCCGTTCCCGCCACCACTAACCTATAAAATTTAATTGCTATGATTCTGCTTTTTTACATTGCCGTTGACATTCTAGGAAGTTAAGAAGAAAATGATACTCTATGCGCCCAGCATATTATGCGAAATGTCAAACAACAAGCGCCTGCCAAAACCGACAGGCGCTTGTTGCGCTATTTCACAATGTCTACTTGTACCGCAAATACGTTCTTCACAATGTGAAGGGTTCGTACCTGCGCGTTATGGTGGAGGCGGCGGGAGTTGAACCCGCGTCCGAACACACTTCCACACAGACTTCTCCGGGCGCAGACGGTTATTTCCATTCCCTCGCTCAGGCGTGAGCCGTCACACTCAAGAGCTTGGTAGCTTCATTGTTCATGGTGCGCTCAAAGCTTTGCGCACACACGTGCACCACTAAACGACGCCTGATCCGGGCCCGTGGTCCCTCCCGGTCAGACGGCTGCTTTAATTAAGCAGCGTAAGCGTAATTATTGTTGTTCTTTAATTTATAAAGAATGCCCGTTTTATAGGTGGCCAGGCGCCACCGCCCGCTATCTGCGATTCCGCGTCCCCGTCGAAACCGGTACGCCCCCATATAGGCGGCTAAATGATCCGGCCGCAAAAATGAGATTCTAACCTAGTTATGCCTTTTTTGGCGCGGGATATTCCACTGCGAAGGTATCCACTGTCACCATCTTCATGCGCTGGGGCTCCAGCGGCTTATCGCTGTGGTTGCGTTTGGTGTTTACGATAGCCTCAGCCGCCTCCATTCCCTCAATGACCTTTCCAAACGCGGCATACTGGCCATCCAGGTGAGTGGCTTCTTCCACCATAATGAAGAACTGGCTGCCGGCGGAATCCGGGTGCATCGCTCTAGCCATGGAGAGCACACCCCGGGTATGAGCCAGACTATTTGCAACCCCGTTTTGGGCAAATTCCCCCTGAATTTGATAACCTGGCCCGCCAATTCCCTCCCCCTGGGGGCAACCGCCCTGAATCATAAAGCCGGGAATCACCCGGTGAAAAATCAGGCCGTTATAAAAGCCTTCCTTTACCAAGGCAATAAAGTTGTTCACCGTGTTTGGAGCCACATCGGGGTAGAGTTCCGCCTTGATGACATCGCCGTTTTCCATTTCTATCGTGACAATGGGATTTTGGGCCATGGGTGGCACATCCTTCCTAATGATTTTTTGTTGTATCTCATGATATCGCTGTCACGCGCTGCGGCCTGGGCAATGGCACACCAATCAATACTCCGACAAAAGCACCCCTGGTCAACGGACAGACTGCTGTTCGTCTTCACATTTCACTGTGCGCCTGCTCACGGGCGCTCCGCGCTTCTTTGTTTCATGCTTCGGTCCATCTCCCGCTTGGCATCCCGCTCCGCCGCGGAATCCCGCTTATCGTACAGCTTTTTGCCTTTGGCCAGGCCCAACTCCAGCTTGACACGGGGGCCCTTAAAATAAATGGTCAGAGGAATCAGAGCATAGCCGTCCTGCTTGATCTTTCCAAACAGCCGCATAATCTCCCGCCTGTGCATGAGAAGCTGGCGGGGGCGGCGCGGCTCCTTATTAAAGATATTTCCCTTTTCATAGGGGCTGATATGGATGCCATGGGCGGTAAGCTGTCCGTTTTTGATGATACAAAACGAGTCCTTCAGGTTCACATTCCCCTGGCGGATGGATTTGACCTCCGTGCCGGACAGGGCGATCCCCGCTTCGTATTTCTCCTCAATAAAATAATCGTGGAAAGCTTTTTTATTTTTGGCAACCGTTTTAACGGTCTCAGCCATGCCAGGCACCTCCCATCCTGTAATACAGCGCCATTGCAGGGAAATCAGTGTACCACAAAACAGCAGCGTGACGCAAGTAAATTTTGTGTGAACTTGGTGGAAACAACTCCAGCTCTTTACTTTTCCGTGTTTAAATCCCACACATAAAATTCGGTGTCAGAATTTCCCACACTGGCGACCTGAAAGCGGTTCAGGGAGCGAATGAGCTTGGATAGCTTGGAAAAGCCATAATTTCGGGGGTCAAAGTCCGGCTGTTTTTTGAGCAGCAGATTTCCCAGCTTTCCCAGGTGCGCTCCCCCGTCCTCCTGCCCGAGATTCTCCACTGATTCAGCAATGAGTTCCACCACATCCTCTGGAACAAAGGGCTGTGGCGGACCCTCGTTTTTGCTTTTCTTGGCCGTCTTTTTGGCTGGCACATCCTCCTGAATTTGGTCGGAAGCCTGCTTCGCGGCAGCCCGGATCACCTCAATGTAGACAAATTTATCACAGGCCACAATAAACGGTTTGGGCGTCTTTCGCTCCCCCATGCCGTATACCTTCATGCCAGTCTCCCGCAGGCGCAGCGCCAGTCGGGTAAAGTCCGAGTCGCTGGACACCAGGACAAACCCATCGCAGTTGCCGGAATAGAGGATGTCCATGGCGTCAATGATCATGGCGCAGTCCGTGGCGTTTTTTCCTGTGGTGTAGCTGTACTGCTGGATGGGCGTAATGGCCGTCTGCAGCAGAATGGACTTCCAACTTTGCATGTTGGTGGAGGTCCAATCCCCATAGATGCGCTTAATGGTTGGGTTTCCATACACCGCAATTTCCGCCATCACGTCCTGCATGGCGGTGCGGGACGCGTTGTCCGCGTCAATTAAAACAGCAAGCCGAAGATCCCTATCATTATGTTCCGCCATTGGTTCCCTCCTGTCTGAGCAAAAACTCCACCTCTTGCAGCTGCTCCAGGGTATTGACTCCCAACATTTCTTCGGCGGAGCAGGTGTCGCACAGCCCTACCCTTTTCCCGTCCGCCTCCATCAGGGCGGGGAGATCGGTGAGATAGTATTCCCCCTGGGCGTTGTCGGGGCGCAGCCGTCCCAGGCCGGCCAGCAGCGCGGGAGCAGAAAAGACGTAGGTTCCGGTGTTGACCTCACAAATTCCTCTCTGCCGGGGTGTACAGTCCTTGGCCTCCACAATGGCGGAAAAGGCGCCGTCCTCCTTGCGCAGGATACGCCCGTAGCTCCCGCCATCCTCCACGCGGGCCGAGAGCATGGTGCAGGAGTTGCCCTCTCTTCTGTGGGTGTCAATGAGGGTGCGAAATGTGGCCGCACGCATCAGCGGCGCATCGCCGCAGCAGATGAGAACATGCCCCTCAAAGCCTTGCAGCAGGGGAGTCGCGCACCGGACCGCGTGGCCGGTCCCTAGTTGCTCCTCCTGCAGGGCAAAGGAATATCCCGGAAATGCCTCCCGCACCGTATCCGCCTTCCAGCCCACCACGAGAATGATATCCTCCTTGGGTAAAAATGACAACGCGGAAACCACATATCGCAGCAGGGGCTTTCCCGCCGCCTGGCGCAGCACCTTGGGCAGTCCGCAGTCCTCTGTTTGCAGCCGGGTGCCCTTTCCGGCGGCCAGCACCACCGCTTTCACCGGTTGATTCATAACAATGGTTCCTCCTCAGCTTGATTCAGCAGCGCCCGCAGCGTTCGGGCGTCCGTTGGATCCGTCCATACCAGAAGCAGCGTCCCGCGGGCAACAGAGACCTGGGCCCGGGCTCCCTGAAATTCATTGCTCACACCCAGAGGGAAAGAACAGGTCAAGGTCTCCCGCTCCAGGGGGTATTTTAGTCCCCGAAGCGTGACTCCCTCGGCCCGGTCCCCAGAGCAGAAGACAGAGAGGTAGCCCTCCATGCCGCCTGGAAAGAAAAAAGTTCCATTGGTGACGGCGGAAACGCAGGTCCCCTGTCCGGCCAGGATCCCCCGCCCTCCCCGGCGGCTCAGTCCCGCCAGACACTGCAAATTAGCCAGCGTATGATCCAGCCGTCCGCCCAGGCCGCCCAAGAGCAAAAATCGGCGGTAGCCCATCTGGAGCGCATGGTTCACGGCAAAGCCCATATCCGTCTCTTCTTTGATGCGGGGCAGGCGCACAATATTAGGGTGGTCAGGCGGGGCGGGGAGGGAATCGAAATCACCCAGAACCAAGTTGGGGTGAATCCCCTCGCGATATAATGAGGTGTACCCGCCGTCCGCGGCGATCAACAGGTCCCCCTGTTCCCGCGGGGGAAGGAGCGCACAGTCGGGATCCATTGCGCCTACGATGCTGCAAAGCTCCGTTTTTTCCGCCATACACGCCCCTCCTGATCGAAATTAGAATGATATGTTACACGCTTTAACTAAAAAATAGTAAAACATTAGAAATAATTATAGCACACTTTTCCGGATATGAAAATGAAAACATTTCACTGCCGCGCCCTCCGCCTTGACTTCCCCGCCCACAAAGGATAAAATGGCTCTGCTTTGCACATATTAAGCTATATTATGTTCCATCAACCGCACGTTTACAGACGAGAGGAGTATCTGTCCATGGCCCATTATCTGGATCACGCCGCCACCACACCGGTGCGCCCCGAAGCCGCTCAGGCCGCCCTTGACGCAATGACCCGGAATTGGGGCAACCCCTCCTCCCGTTATGAGCCGGGTGCGCAGGCCGCCGGGGCCCTGGAGGGATGGCGGCAGGACATCGCCTCCACACTGCGCTGTGCGCCGGAGGAGCTGTGCTTTACCTCCTGTGGCACCGAGGGGGACAATTGGGCCATATTCGGGGCCGTGGCGCTGAATCGGCGGAAAGGAAAGCACATTGTCACCACTGCCATTGAGCACTCCGCCGTGCTGGAGCCCTGCAAGGAACTGGAGCGGCAAGGGTATGAAATCACCTATCTCCAGCCCGACCGGTCCGGAACCATTCCTCCGGAGGCTGTACAGCGGGCCCTGCGCCAAGATACCATTCTGGTATCCATGATGCTGGTGAACAATGAGCTGGGCACCGTGCTCCCCGTGGGGGAGACCGCCCGTGCCATCCGGGAGAGCGGCTGTGCCGCGCTGCTGCACTGTGACGCGGTGCAGGCGTTTTTAAAGATTCCCTTTGCTCCCAAGGAACTGGGCGTGGATTTCCTCTCCGTCAGCGGACACAAAATTCACGCGCCCAAGGGAATTGGGGCGCTGTATATCCGGGCGGGGCTCCGTCTGCCTCCCATGCTCTATGGGGGAGGACAGGAACATGGCCTGCGGCCAGGGACAGAGCCCACAGCGCAGATCGCAGCCTTTGCAGCGGCCGCCCGGCTGGGCTATGCAAGCATGGCCCGGGATACGGCCCACATGCAAATGATCAAAGAATATGCTTTGTCGCAGCTGTCCGCGCGCCTGCCTCAGGTGGTGCAGATCGGCGCGGGAGACGCCCCCCATATTCTGCCCATCTCCCTGCCGGGATACAAAAGCGAGGTACTGGTCCGTTTTCTCAGCGACCGGGGCATCTACGTCTCCTCCGGCTCCGCCTGTCACAAGGGAAAGCCAAGCCACGTCTTCGCGGCGCTCAGGCTGGACAAAGCGGTGCAGGACGGCGTACTGCGCCTGAGCTTTGGCTACGATACCCAGCACTCCGACATAGACGCTCTGGTCCGCGCTCTGGGGGAGGCTGGGGAGCAGTTGCTCCAAAGCATGTCTTGATTTACGTCTCGCGGGGAGTCTCTCCGGCTCCCCGCAAGCTACATAGAAAGGTTGTGTCTTTTTGTTTTCCTATTTAAACCGGGGTCCCGCCTTTTACCGGCAGGTCCTGGTTTTGGCCGCCCCCATTGTGCTGCAAAATCTGATCACCAGCACACTGGCCATCGCGGATACGTTTATGGTGGGATTTTTGGGGGAACAGCCCATGGCGGCGGTCATGCTGGCCAATATTCCGCTCTTTGTCCTGCAGCTGTTCGTCTTCGGCATTCAAAGCGGAGGGAGCGTTCTCATCAGTCAATACTGGGGCAAGCAGGATCTGGCGTCCATCAATCGTGTGATGGGGGTGACCCTCTGGATTGCGTGCGCCGTGTCACTTTCCATCGGTCTTGTGCTGTGGTTTTGGCCGGTGCAATTTCTCTCCCTGTTTGGAAATAACCCCGCCACTGTGGCGATGGCCGCGGAATACGGGCGCTGGGCCGGATTTTCCTACTTGTTTCATAGCTTTTCCATGGTTTATCTGGGTGCGTTCCGGTCCATGGAGGCGCCGCATCTGGCCATGTACGTCTCCATTGTCTCCATGACCCTCAATACCTTTTTAAACTGGGTATTAATCTTTGGAAAACTGGGCTTTCCCAGCCTGGGCGTGGAGGGCGCGGCCATCGCCACACTGATCGCCCGGATGACAGAAGTGGTGCTGGTACTCATACACAGCCGGGTGAGCAAGCGCTTCCCGCTGCGCTGGGGCCTCCTGCTCCGGCCGGGAAGGGAGACCACACTCCGCTTCTTCCGCTATGGCTCCCCGGTGGTGTGCAACGAGACGCTCTGGGGCCTGGGTACCGCTATGTTCCCCACCATCATGGGCCACATGGCGGGGAGCACCGAAATTTTGGCTGCCTACGCCATCGTTGGTAATGTAGAAAGGCTGTGCCAGGTGGCGGCGTTTGGCATCGCGTCCACCGCAGCCATCCTCATTGGCCGGGAAATAGGGGCCGGACGGGAACACACCGTGTACGACATCGGAAAGACGCTGAACACCCTGGCCTGCGGGGTGGGCGTCTTCATCGGGGGCCTGCTGTTTCTCTTCACAAAAACACTGGCTCCGGCATGGCTCTTTCCCCTGTTCCATCTCTCTGACAGGGCCTGCGCCGTGGCTGGAATCATGCTGACGGTTATGGCGGTAACCATGCCTTTAAAGGACCTGAACACCACCAACATTGTGGGGGTACTGCGGGGCGGGGGAGATGTGCGCATGGCGACCATCATCGACCTGTCCCCCCTGTGGTTTGCGGCGGTTCCTCTGGCCGCATTTGCGGGATTGGTGCTAAAGCTTGATATTTTGTGGGTATACCTGTGCATCAGCGTGGAGCAGCTGGTGAAATGCGCGCTGGGCGTGCGGCGCCTGCGCTCCAACAACTGGGTGCGCAACCTGACCCACAGCGAAACCGTGCCGTCAGAGCCGTGACCGGCTGAAACTCAACCATCAGCAGATGGCCGTCCATTTTGCAAAAGTGGACGGCTGTTTTTTCCGATCAATCGTTCAAAATAAATTCATAAAGATTCTATTGACAATTGGAACCTCGGGTGGTAGAGTATTTTTAGCACTCTGGCAATATGAGTGCTAAACGGGGTGGAGGAAGGCGGTGGTGCTCCTCATGGATCTTACAGAGCGAAAAAAGAGAATCCTCCGCGCCGTTGTGGAGGGCTACATCGCCACGGCAGAGCCGGTGGGCTCCAAGGCGGTGGCGGAATATGGCGAGCTGAATATCTCCTCCGCTACCATTCGAAATGAAATGGCCGACCTCACGGAGATGGGCTATCTGGAGCAGCCCCACACTTCGGCGGGCCGGATTCCCTCCCCGATAGGCTACCGGCTTTACGTCAACGAACTGATGGGGGAGCACCAGCTGACGCTGCAGGAGACCCAACGCATCAACGAGGCGCTGAACCTGAAAATGGAGGAAATGGACCGAGTGCTGGATCAGGCGGGAAGAATTTTATCCCAAATCAGCAGCTACCCGGTTTTTTCTGTTTCAGCACCTCAGGCCTCAGTTACCATCAAGCGGTTTGACCTGCTTATGGTGGAGGAGGGCGCATTTATTACTGTTGTTATGACAGATAACAGCGTAGTAAAAAATAAAATCATCCGTATGCCCAATGGAATTACGGACGCCCAACTGCAGCTTCTGGCCACGGTTTTAAACAGCTCCTTTACGGGACAGACCGCGGAGGAGATGGAGCAGACGCTGCAAAAGATCTCCAACCGCTCCGCGCCCGGAGCCTTCGAGATGATTTCCGTGGTTGTGGAGTTTGCCATAGAGGTGCTAGCCCAGCTGCGCCGCCAGACGGTGCACACTGCCGGGATCACCCACCTGCTGGAGCACCCGGAGTACCAAAGCCCCGGCAAGGCCAAATCTCTGCTGACCTATCTCACAGATGAGACCGAGACCTCTAAGCTCCCCATCAAGCTGGATGACAGCCGGGGAATGAACATTCTCATCGGTCCGGAAAACATCAACGAGGCCTTCAAAGATACCAGCGTTGTCATGGCAAGCTATGACATTGGCGATAATATGCGCGGCGTGATTGGCGTGGTCGGCCCCACCCGGATGGATTACGCCAAAGTGACCGCCCGCCTGTCCTACTTTGCCGACAGCCTGACCCGTATGTTCGGAAAGGGAGAACTCCCTTCTGCCGAAGAGGAAACACAGGAGGATGAGACATCACAATAAGGAGGAACCCCACCCATGAGCAAACAGAACCAGCCCGCCGCACAGCCTGAGGAGGAAATCAACCCCCAGGTGCAGACGGCAACCCAGGATACTGAACCTGAAGAGACGCAAACCCCGTCCGAGGCCCCTGTCCAGGAGGAGGAAACTCCGCTGCAGGGGGAGCTTGCGCTCTTACAGCAGGCCATTGCCAAGCAGGAGGACCTGTACCTGCGCCTGGCCGCCGAGTATGACAATTACCGCAAGCGCACCGCCAAGGAAAAGGAGTCGCTTTGGAATGATTCCAAAGCCGAGGCTGTGGCCGCCTTTTTGCCGGTATACGACAACCTGGAGCGGGCGCTCAAACAGCAAACCAGCGATGAGGCGTACAAGAGGGGCGTGGAAATGACCATGACCCAGCTCAAAGAGATCCTGGTCCAGCTGGGTATCTCTGAAATTCAGGCGCTGGGCCAGCCCTTTGACCCCAATTTGCACAATGCGGTGATGCATGTAGAACAGGAAGCCTTTGGAGAAAATACTGTCTGTGAGGTGTTTCAGACCGGCTTTGTTTTAGGGGAACGGGTCATCCGGTTTGCGGTGGTTCAGGTGGCAAATTAGAGACAGCCGCTATGCCCCAGCCTCAACAGTTCACCAGACATTTATCCGGGCGGAACACGAAACGGAACCGCCTTGTATATAACAAATAATCTGAACTATCTGATTTATATAGGAGGAAAACACCATGTCTAAAATCATTGGTATTGATTTAGGAACCACCAACTCTTGCGTTGCTGTGATGGAAGGCGGCGAGGCGATCGTCATTACAAACGCGGAGGGAAACCGCACCACACCGTCCGTTGTCGCCTTTTCCAAGGACGGTGAGCGGATGGTGGGCCAGGTTGCCAAGCGCCAGTCCATTACAAACCCCGACCGCACGATTATCTCCATTAAGCGTGAGATGGGTTCTGACTACAAGGTAGGCATTGACGGCAAAAAATATACTCCCCAGGAAATCTCCGCCATGATCCTGCAAAAGCTGAAGGCGGATGCCGAGGCCTATCTGGGTCAGAGCGTGTCTGAGGCCGTCATCACCGTGCCCGCCTACTTCACCGATGCCCAGCGCCAGGCAACGAAGGACGCCGGACGGATTGCCGGACTGGAGGTCAAACGTATCATCAACGAGCCCACCGCGGCCGCGCTGGCCTACGGCGTTGACAAGGAGTCGGACCAGAAGATCATGGTCTACGACCTGGGCGGCGGCACCTTTGACGTGTCCATTTTGGAAATTGGCGATGGCGTCATTGAAGTGCTGGCCACCGCCGGCAACAACCGCCTGGGCGGTGATGACTTTGACAAGTGCGTCATGGACTGGATGGTCGCGGAGTTTAAGAAGGCGGAGGGCATTGACCTGGGCGGCGATAAGGTTGCCATGCAGCGCCTGAAAGAGGCCGCCGAAAAGGCAAAGGTCGAGCTGTCCGGCGTCACCTCCACCAACATCAACCTGCCCTATATTACCGCCGATGCCACCGGTCCCAAGCACTTGGACCTGACCCTCACCCGCGCCAAGTTCAATGAGCTGACCGGCCACCTGGTGGAGGCCACCATGGGCCCTGTGCGCCAAGCCATCAGCGACTCAGGCCTCTCCGCCAGCGAACTCGCCAAGGTGCTGCTGGTTGGCGGCTCCAGCCGGATTCCCGCGGTACAGGACGCGGTCAAGAAAATCACCGGAAAGGACGGCTTTAAGGGCATCAACCCCGATGAGTGCGTGGCCATTGGCGCTGCCCTCCAGGGCGGTGTGCTCACCGGAGATGTGAAGGGCCTGCTGCTGCTGGATGTCACCCCGCTCTCCCTGGGCATTGAGACCATGGGCGGCGTGATGACCAAGCTGATTGAGCGCAACACTACCATTCCCAAGCGGGCCAGCCAGACCTTTACCACCGCCGCCGACAACCAGACCTCCGTGGAGGTGCACGTGCTCCAGGGCGAGCGGGAGATGGCGCAGTACAACAAGACGCTGGGCCGCTTCCATCTGGATGGCATTGCCCTCGCCCGCCGGGGTGTCCCCCAGATTGAAGTTACCTTTGATATCGATGCCAACGGCATTGTAAACGTATCGGCCAAAGACCTTGGCACCGGCAAAGAGCAGCATATCGCCATTACCTCCTCCACCAACATGTCCAAGGAGGATGTGGAAAAGGCGGTGCGGGAAGCCGAGCAGTTTGCCGCTGAGGACCAAAAGCGCAGGGAAGAGGTAGACATCCGCAACCAGGCCGACCAGATGGTCTACCAGACGGAGAAATCCTTAGAGGAAATGGGCGGAAAGCTCTCCGCAGACGAAAAGACACCGGTGGAAGCTGCCCTGAATAAACTGAAAGAGACGATGAAGGGCGATGACTTCCAGTCCATCAAGGCGGACACAGAGGAGCTAACCAAGGCCTTCTACGCTGTGAGTGAAAAGCTCTATCAGCAGCAGGGCGGTCAAGGCGCTGATTTTGACGCGGGCGCGGCCGGATTTGGCTCCGGCGGAGATGCCGGCCCCGATGTGGTGGACGCAGACTACGAAGTGGTAGATGACGACAACAAATAACTGCAAAATCAGTGCGTTTTGCTTCGCCGGAGGCGACTGGATGACGTGTCATCCGGCCTCCGGCGGACGTGCGCTTTTTTCAATGCAGGCCAACCGAGGTGAAACGATATGGCAGAACAAAAACGAGATTATTATGAGGTATTAGGGCTGCAAAAGGACGCCTCAGAAGATGAAATCAAAAAGGCATACCGCAAGCTGGCCAAGCAGCACCACCCGGATCTGAACCCCGGCGATAAGAGGGCGGAGGCGAACTTTAAAGAGGTCAACGAGGCCTACGGCGTCCTGTCCGACCCTGAGAAAAAGGCACGCTATGACCAATTTGGCCATGCGGGTATCGATCCCACCGGCGGCGGCTTTGACATGGGAGACATTGATCTGGGCGACTTGCTTGGCTCCTTTTTTGGCGGCGGCTTTGGCGGCTTCGGTGGAGGGCCCACCCCTCGGCGCAACAGCCCCCAGCAGGGGGAGAGCCTGCGCACCAGCCTGACCGTTACCTTTGAAGAGGCGGCCTTCGGCTGCGAAAAGGAGATTAACCTCACCCGCACAGAGCCCTGTGCAGAATGTCAGGGGAGCGGCTGTGAGCCGGGCACCACCAAGGAGACATGCCCCGACTGCCGGGGTTCCGGTGTAGTACGTATCCAGCGCGGCGGCGGCGGCTTTGCCTTTAGCAGCCCCGCGCCCTGCGCCCGCTGCCGCGGGACAGGACAGATCATTCACAGTCCCTGTAAACACTGTGGCGGGAACGGCGTAGTGAAAAAGCAAAAACACATCGCCGTCACCATCCCCGCCGGAATTGACGATGGCCAGGCCGTCTCCCTGCGCGGACAGGGAAATGCCGGGTTCAACGGCGGACCGGCCGGGGATCTGATTGTCGGGGTACGCATCCGGCCCCATTCCAATTTTAGGCGGGATGGTACTACAGTGCTCTATGAGCATCCCATCACCTTTGTTCAGGCAGCTCTGGGCGCAGAGCTGGAGATCCCGACCATTGACGGAAAGGTGAAATACACCCTCCCCGCCGGCACCCAGACCGGAACCACCTTCCGCCTGCGCGGCAAGGGCATTCCAGAACTGCGCAGCCAGCGCCGGGGCGATCAGTTCGTCACAGTAAAGGTGCAGGTCCCTTCTTCTCTCAACACACAGCAGGCAGATGCTTTGCGCGCATTCGCGGAAGCGATGGGAGAACCTTCCTCTGAGGAGGACGCTCCAAAGAACTTCTTTGAAAAGCGAAAGAAAAAAAAGTAATTCAGATCAAACAGATCCTCACGGGAAAAGCGGCCGCCCCTTGAAACAACAAAACGCTGTCAGCCATCATGGCTGACAGCGTTTTTCCTTTGCCGCGCTTTTTCTTGACCCCATGTCCCCTTTCCACTATAATAGGGGAGACTCAATTGACCCAAAGCGCAGGCGATGGATCCGGTCGGCTGCGTCATTTTTTGTTGTGAGGTGTCTCGCCGTGAAGGAACCCATCACCCCCAGCTCCACCCATAAGCAGTACAACGAGGCCGTTTCCGCGTACCGCCGCCTGATTCCAGATCCCACGCTGCGCATGGAGGTCAGCCGGCAAATTGACGCGTATCTGCGCACCTGTGCGCTGGGGGTCTGGCAGGCGGATAACGCCAGCGCGATTACGCCCCATCACGTAGAATTTTATAATGCCATCTACTCCACGGGAACCCCCGCGCCTTCGGCGCTATACTGGGAGGTGGCCGGCGGTGTGGCGGACTACGACCTGTTTGAGCCCCCTGTGTTTTTCTCCCGCCTGTGCGAGTATGACCGCCGGAAAAACACCCAGCTGGCCCGGCGCTTTGTGGATCAGATGACCCTTTTAATGCTCCTGTTCGCCGCGGTGGACAGTGTGGTCAGCGAATCAGAGGCGGGATTTATCAATGCCTGTGCGGACACGCTGGGGGCGCTGTGCGACCGGCAGGGCCTGGGAACAGACCGCCCAAGCCTGAAGGCCGATGAGTTCATTACCCGCCGGGACGCCCCCTCCACACCCGCCGCCCCCGCCAAGGCGGGAGCGCGGGAGGAGACGCCAGCCGTGGAGGAGGAAGCGGCCCCCCCGCCCAACCTGGACGAGGTCCTGGCGGAGCTGGAGCGCTTATGCGGGCTGGAGCAGGTGAAAAAGGACGTGAAGAGCCTCATTAACCTGGTTAAGGTGCGAAAAATGCGGGAGGAGGCCCAGCTCCCCGTTGTCCCCATGTCCCTGCACCTGGTGTTTCTGGGCAATCCCGGCACCGGAAAAACCACAGTGGCCCGCCTGCTGGCGCAGATCTATCACGCCATTGGCGTGCTGTCCAAGGGACAACTGGTGGAGGTGGACCGCAGCGGCCTGGTGGCCGGCTTTGTGGGGCAGACCGCCCTCAAAACCGGAGAGGTGATCCAAAAGGCCATCGGCGGCGTGCTGTTTATCGATGAGGCCTACTCCCTGGCCAATCAAGAAAGCGCCAATGACTTTGGCCGTGAGGCCATCGAGGTGCTCCTGAAGGGAATGGAGGACAACCGCAAGGATCTGATCGTCATTGTGGCGGGCTACACCAACCTGATGGAGAAATTCATCCACTCCAACCCGGGGTTGGAGTCCCGGTTTAATAAATATTTTTTCTTTGAGGACTATGATGGGGCGCAGCTGATGGATATTTTCCGCTCCATCTGCAAAAAGCAGGGCTATACCCTCACGCAGGAGGCTGAGTCGTGGATGGCGAAGGACCTCCTGAACCTGTACGAAAGCCGGGACGAAAATTTTGGAAACGCCCGGGATGTGCGAAACCTGTTCGAGAAGGCGGTAAGCAGACACTCCAACCGGGTGGCGGCTATGGACAGCCCCACAAAGGAGAACCTGATGGAGCTGCGCCTGGAGGATTTACAGGATGAAGAGGACCGGGAGATGGAACCACCGCAGGAGGAGTCCGCCTCAAAGCAGGCGGAGCCGCCGCGGCCCGATGCGTCATCCGGAGAGGAGTCGAGCAACGCCCCATGAAATTCGCCATCTATACGCTGGGCTGCAAGGTCAACCAGTATGAGACCCAGGCGCTGGAGCAGCTGCTGCGCCAGCGGGGGCACAGCTGCGTTCCCTTCCATGAGGAGGCCGATGCCTATATCATCAATACCTGCACCGTGACCGCCGTCAGCGACAAAAAATCCCGCCAGGCCATCCGGGCAGCCAGAAAGAGGGCTCCCGGCGCCCTGGTCGCAGTCTGCGGCTGCTACCCTCAGACCCATAAGGCGGAGGTGGAGGAGATTGGCGTTGACCTGATCGCCGGGACAGGGGAGCGCGCCGGGTTTGTCACCTTGCTGGAGCGGGCCTGGCGTGAGCGGCAGGCCATTGTGGCGGTGGACAACGCGTTTCAGCGCCAGACCTTTGAGTCCCTCCCCGCCGGAGGCCTGGAGGGACGCACCCGGGCCATGCTGAAGGTGGAGGACGGCTGCGTCAATTTCTGCTCCTTCTGCATCATCCCTTACGCCCGGGGAAACGTACGCTCCCTGCCCCTTCAGGGCGCGGTGAGTGAGGCAACGCGCCTTGCCGGGGCGGGGTACCGGGAGTTGGTGCTCACGGGAATTGAAATTTCCTCCTGGGGTCAGGATTTGGAGGGGTCTTTGAGCCTGATTGACTTGGTGGAGGGGATTTGCCGCGCGGCGCCCCATTTACGGGTACGGCTGGGCTCGCTGGAGCCCCGCACCATCACCCCGGAGTTTTGCCGCAGGGCGGCGCAGCTGCCCAACCTGTGCCCCCACTTCCACCTGTCGTTACAGTCGGGCAGTGACGGGGTCTTAAAGCGAATGAACCGGAACTATGATTGCCGGCGGTATGAGCGATCCGTTCAATTACTCCGGGAATTCTTTTTTGAGCCCGCCATCACCACCGACCTGATCGTGGGGTTCCCCGGCGAAACAGAGGAGGAGTTTCAGGAGACCCTGTTATTTCTCAGGAAATGCGCCTTTTCTTCCATGCACATTTTCCCCTACTCCCGGCGCCCGGACACTCCGGCAGCGCGGATGCCGGGGCAGGTGGGGCGCACGGCGAAGCAGGAGCGGGCGGCCCGGGCGGCCCAGGCGGCGCGGGAGCTGGAGCGGGAGTATTTATGCCGCCAGACGGGACAGACTCTGGACGTCCTCTTTGAGGAGGAGCGGGACGGCCTGTGGCGGGGACACACCGCCCGGTACACTCAAGTCGCGGTGCGCTCAAACCAAAACCTCCACAATGTCCTCTGCCCGGTTCGGATTACCGGGGCGGAAGATGGTATGCTGCTCGGGAAACCGGCCGTGGAGCATCCCCTTGCAAGCGGGGAAGGAACCTGATAAAATGGCTCCAGTGAAATGAGGAAAAGAGGACGTTTACTTTGAAATTAGGAATTGTGGGGCTCCCCAACGTGGGAAAGAGCACCCTGTTTAACGCCATCACCAACGCCGGGGCGGAGAGCGCCAACTACCCCTTTTGCACCATTGACCCCAACGTGGGTATTGTGGCCGTGCCGGACGCCCGGCTGGATCAGCTCAGCGAGATGTACCGCCCGAAGAAAACCACCCCCGCGGTCATTGAATTCGTGGACATCGCGGGGCTGGTGAAGGGGGCCTCCAAGGGGGAGGGACTGGGAAACAAATTCCTCTCCAATATCCGGGAGACAAACGCCGTTGTCCATGTGGTGCGCTGTTTTGATGACGACAACGTGATCCATGTGGAGGGCTCCGCCGACCCCATCCGGGATATGGACACCATTGATCTGGAGCTGGTCATGGCCGATCTGGAGCTGGTGGAGCGGCGTATTGACAAGGCCAAAAAGGCGTCCAAGGGGGATAAAAAGTATTTGAGAGAGGCGGAGGTATTTCAGGGACTGCTCCAGTGGCTGAGCGATGGGAATTCCGCCCGCACCTATGATTGCGGCGAGGAGGAGCAGGCCATCATCGCCACCTCGGAACTCCTGTCCCTCAAGCCTGTGATTTATGCCGCCAATCTGGATGAGGAGGGCTTTTCCGCCCCCCAGTCTGCGCCCTATTACAAGCAGGTGCAGGAGCGGGCCGCCGCCCAGGGCGCCCAGGTTGTCCCTGTGTGCGCCAAGCTGGAGGCGGAAATCGCAGAGCTTGACGGGGAGGAAAAGCAGCTGTTTCTGGAAGACCTGGGCGTGGAGCAATCGGGGCTGGACCGGCTGGTCACCGCCAGCTACACTCTGCTGGGCCTGATCTCCTACCTCACCGCCGGAGAGGACGAGTGCCGCGCCTGGACCATCACCCGGGGCACCAAGGCGCCCCAGGCGGCGGGGAAGATTCACTCCGACTTTGAGCGGGGTTTTATCCGGGCAGAGGTGGTGCCCTTTGAGGCCCTGACCGCCTGCGGCGCCATGGCCGCCGCCCGGGAGAAAGGGCTCATCCGCTCCGAGGGCAAGGAGTATGTGGTGCAGGACGGTGACATCATTTTATTCCGGTTTAACGTGTAGTACTAATATCCGATGAAAGGGACGAATCGATTTGCGAGGATTTTTTTCGCGCCGCAAGGCGGACGATGCAGGCGGGCTTTCGCCCTCCAAGGAGGACAACGCAGCGGCGCCGGATTATAAAAGCAGCTCCCGGCTGCGCTATACCACAGTAAATCGTTTGGTAACACGCTCAACGGTGAAGCGTGCAACCACCTCCGGGAGCGCTGCCCTCAACGCTTTTGTGTCCAACTGGCTGTTTTTTACCTCTACCCATCTGACTTTATATTCGCCCGCCGTGATTTCCTCTACATTCCGGGCGGTCATCTCACCTTTGATTTCATTTTTGATCGCTTCCAGTTCCGCCTCCAGCGCCTCCTGTGTCCGCTGCAGCTGTTTGAACTGCCGGATTTTGACCTCCAGTTCCCCCATACTCATAGTTTTGAGCCCCCTTTTCTTTGATACCAAATAACTATGTGCCAACGGGGGGATCTATGAATCGTCCGCTTCCCTAATTGCCATAAAAAAGAGGGCGCCGAATGGGGGAAATAAAATGGAATCTGTCCTTTCCGGGGGCGTGTACCCGGGAAAGAACACTGCTCACGCAAGGAAGCGTGCGAGGTCCGAAGGAGTGCGTGGGCGCACTTGCGTGTACATGGCGCCTTCGTCCCCTCAAAAAAGTGGCTGCGCCACTTTTTTGACACTCTAAGAGGGCGCCGAATATTCGGCGCCCTCTGCTATGAAATCCTTATGCTGCCACTTGGGAGGCAGGCTGGGGCGCTTCCCGATTCAGCCCGCCCAGCCTCTTCATTCCGCCAGAGCGGCCGTGATAATCGCCATGGAATAGACCTCCTGGGCGGTACAGCCGCGGGAGAGGTCGTTGATCGGAGCATTGAGCCCCAACAAAATCGGGCCGTAGGCCTCAAAATTGCCAAGGCGCTGGGCAATTTTATAACCGATATTGCCCGCGCCAACGTCAGGGAAAATAAAGGTGTTGGCGTGGCCCGCCACGGGAGAGTCCGGGAACTTCAGCTGCCCAACCGCGGGGGACACAGCGGCGTCAAACTGCATTTCCCCGTCAATGGCCAAGTCGGGCTCCAATGCCTTGGCCTTGATGCATGCATTGCGCATTTTGTCCACAGACTCCCCTGCACCCGAGCCCTTGGTGGAATAGGAAAGGAACGCCACCTTGGGCTCCATATCGAAGATTTTTGCGCATTTGGCGCACTCCAAGGCGATCTCCACCAGCTCATCCTCATTGGGGTTAATATTGATGGCGCAGTCGCCCATAGCCAGGGACTCGCTGCCGCCGGTGGCGGATTCCCGCACCATAATAAAGCAGGATGAGACAATTTTATTGCCCGGTTTGGTTTTGACCAGTTGAAGGGCGGGGCGCACCGTATCAGCGGTGGAGTATGTAGCGCCGCCTAGGAGCGCATCGGCCACTCCCATTTTAACCAGCATCGTGCCAAAATAGTTCCCCTTTTTCAGGGCGGCGCGGCAGTCCTCGACCGTCATCTTTCCCTTGCGCAGCTCCACCATTTTCTCCACCATCTCATCCGTCCCCTCATAGGTCTCCGGGTCAATGATGACGGCGCCGCGGATGTTAAAGCCGGCTTTTTCCGCGCAGGCCTGAACCTCTTTCACATTTCCCACCAAAATAGGGGTCAGGAACGTGCTGGAGAGAAGCCGGGCGGAAGCCTCTAAAATCCGAAAGTCGGTGCCCTCGGTAAAGACGATTTTGCGCGGATTTGCCTTCAGCTTTTCGATCAATTTACCAAACATGTCAATTCCTCCAGTAAAACGTATTGACGCTCTATGCCAAATTCTGTATTATATGGTAGCATTTTTTCCGAAAGAAAGCAAGATGGAAGGGTTTCTTGGCAGGACTTTTTTCAATTTACTTGAATTTGATACAAGTTATGCTGTATGCCGTAAAAAACTTCAAAAAATCGGGCAATTTTTCCTTTACGAATCGTATTTCTTCAATTATACTATACAATATGTATTTTGAATGCTGCTGCTGTGCCATGCTTCCATGCGTTGGGATCGTGTCATGGGAAAGGGAAGGACAACGATGAACACGGAATTTTCTCGCACACTCGCTTTGCTGCGCCGGGAGAAAAAGGTGAGCCAGCGCACGGCTGCCGATGCGCTGGGCATCTCTCAAGCGCTGCTGTCCCACTATGAAAACGGAATCCGGGAGCCGGGGCTTTCCTTTGTGGTAAAGGCCTGCGATTATTATACTGTCTCAGCCGACTTTTTGCTGGGCCGCACTCTCAGCCGGGATGGCGCCACCATTGCCCCCGATCAGCTTTACGACATCAGCAATGAAAAGGACAACTCTATGCGCGGAAGCGTTCTGGCGCTGCTATCCAAAAAGCTTCTGATGAACTCTGTGGGCATGGTATTTGACCTGCTGGGGAAGACCGGCAGCCGGGCGGCGGTCCGGGCGGCGTCCAACTACCTCTCCGCCGCCATTGCGCAGGTGTTCCGCCGCCTGCACCAGGCCACACCGGGCGCCAACCCCAATTTTTTTGCCGTGTCAGAGCAGCGCTTTGCCGCAGGGGCCTATGAGCTGGATATGAAGCGCAGCGAGGTGGAGCTGGCCGATGCCCTGGCCAGCCATCTCAAGGAAAAAGGGCGGCTGCCGGAGCTCGGCAACGATGCGCTGGCGCGGGATTATCCGGTTCTATACCAGTCGCTGTTTCAGGTGCTGCATAACAGCGGGGAGCGAACCAACGCCATCTGCAGCAGCCCCGTGGCGAAATAGGATGGGGGATAGGAGCGCAGCATGAAGAAAGTCACAATTTATACAGACGGAGCCTGCTCCGGAAATCCCGGCCCCGGGGGCTGGGGGGCGATTTTAATGTATGGCGGCCACACAAAGGAGCTCAGCGGCGGGGCGGCAGAGACCACCAACAACCGCATGGAGCTGACGGCGGTGATTCAGGCGCTGGAGCTGCTGAAAGAGCCCTGTATTGTGGAGCTGTACTCCGATTCCAAATATGTGATCGATGCGCTGGAGAAGGGATGGGCCAAGAGCTGGAAGGCCAGAGGCTGGGTCAAGAGGGATAAAAAACCCGCTTTAAATCCCGATCTATGGGAGCGGCTTCTGGCGTTGTGCCAGCGGCATCAGATGAACTGCCACTGGGTGAAGGGCCACGCGTCCAATTCCTACAACAACCGCTGCGATGAATTGGCGGTGGCGGAGAGCCGAAAATTAAAATAGCAAAAAACCCGCACAATGTATGCTGCATCTGCTGCTTGACGCGGTTTTTCCGCCGCGGAGCATAGCCGTCCCTCCATTCAGCAGTGGGCGGCATCTCTCTCGGTGTATGCGGCGGGGCGCAATAGAAAAAGGTAGAGGAGAAGACAACATGCGAAACCATGCAAAAAGGAAGGTCCCCATCGCGATCAAACTCCTTCTGGCCGTTTTGGCGGTGGCCGTGCTGCTTGGCGGCGGACTGTTCGCCAAAATGCAATATGAACAGAGTATCATGACGCCTCTGGCCACGGGAGAGGTGATCCCCGGCATCTACGCAGTGAACAACGGATTTGTCAACTGTTATTTGGCTGGGCAGGGGGACGAATACCTGATGATCGATGCCGGAAATGATATCCGGCAGACGAAAGCCGCGCTGGAGCAATTGGATATTTCACCGGATGCGGTGAAGGCGGTCTTTCTGACCCACAGCGACAGCGACCACGCAGCGGCCCTTTCCCTGTTTCCCGATGCGCAGGTTTATCTGCCGGCGCTGGAGACGCAAATGATTGACGGGACCACAAAAAGAAGCCCCATGGGGTATAATCAGCTGGACCGGGAGTATATTCCCCTGGAGGACGGGGCGGTAATTACCTCGGCGGGATTTCACGTCCGGTGTATTTCAACGCCCGGCCACACCCCCGGCTCCATGAGCTTTTTTGTGGATGGGCGGTATCTGTTCGTTGGCGATACCATGAGCCTGCATAACGGAAAAGCGGACCTGTTTAACGGCTTTTATAATATGGACAGCGCGGCCCAGGAGGAGAGCATCCGCAATCTGGCCACAACCACACAGCCGGAGTATATTTTTACCGGACATTACGGCCATACGGATGATGTGGATGCGGCTTATGAGGCGTGGCGGTAAGACAGAAAAGACCTCCATTTTCATCTTGAAAATGGAGGTCTTTTGACAGTCGGAGGGACTCCCTCAGACCCGCGGCTCTGGGGAGGGGGGGAGATAAGCGGCCGCGGCCGCCTTCCCAACCCGTCCGCAGCGGCTGCCCCAGCTGTCAAGAAACTGATTCTCCCGGTAAAACCGGATGATTTCACAGTTGTTGGCGCACCCGGTACACTCGTGGGCTCTGGTCGTGAACTCCATCTGAGACACCGAAAAGTCAAAGGGGCGGTTTGTCCCGGACTCTGTCCTGGATAGGATGGCGGCGCCCAGCGCCCCCATGAGATGGGAGTTTAAGTCCACATGAATTTCCTGTCCCAGCTCCTGCTGAAAGGCCGCAACAACGCCCCGGTTTTTGCTCACCCCGCCCTGAAATACAATGGGGGAGACAATCTGCTTTCCCTTTCCCACATTGTTGAGGTAGTTGGAGGCGATGGCCCGGCAAAGCCCCGCCACCAGGTTCTCCGTGGTGTGTCCGGTCTGAGCCTTGTGGATCATATCCGATTCGGCAAACACGGTGCACCGGGCCGCAATTTTGGATGGATTTTTAGCGCCCAGGGCCATATCACCCATCTCCTCAATCCGAATGCCCAGACGCTTGGCCTGGGAGGAGAGAAAAGCCCCTGTCCCCGCCGCGCAGAGGGTATTCATGGCGTAATCCTTCACGATGCCGCCCTCAATCAAGATAATTTTAGAGTCTTGTCCGCCGATTTCCAGGATGGTTCTCACTTGCGGATATTTGGAGAGGGTTCCCACCGCGTGGGCTGTAATTTCGTTTTTGACCACATTGGCCTCCAGCATGGCCCCAATCAGCTTCCTGGCGGAGCCGGTGGTGCCTACAGAGACCACCTCGTAATCTCCCGACTGCCTCAGGGCCGCTAAAAGCCGCTTGACAGCCCCCACGGGGTTGCCCTCTGTCCAGAGGTACTCACCTGCCACCACGTGGTTGTCCGAATCAATCAAAACGCCTTTTGTAGAAATGGACCCGATGTCCACACCGAGGCTGACGGGGTTTTTCATACGCACTGTCCTTCTTCATCTTTATCATATCGGCAAAAGCTTCGATCCTTGTCTGCAGGCCGGTCTCACTGGTCTGGGTATCAAAGCTCAAATGCACAATGGGAACGCCGAAATTGCGGCTGATGTTCATGATGGCCGGCTGGGCGTTTAGCTCCGGGGTGCAGCCAAAGGATTTGATATGCAAAATGCCGTCATACCCCTTTTTTGCGTATTCAAGACACTGGCATACGCTGTCCAGCCCATTGGCCCCCACGGCGTAGTTCAAATATCCCTTGGATCTGCGCAGCTCAATTCTGTCATGCTTGCCAAACAGGAGAAAGGTCACGTTCATCTTCCGGCTGACGGAAATCCCCTCCTTGGCCAGCTGCTTCTCCAGGTAAAAGTTGCTAAAGGGTTCCATCACGGTGTAGAGCTCGCCCACGATTCCCACACGAAGCGGTCTTTCCGGCCTTTGCAGAGGGAGGCCGCAATAGCACCTGCGGTATTTGAAGAAGGTGCGGCACAGTGCCCCAACCGTCCGTTTTTGACTTAATTCCTCCAGCAGGCCGGCTTTTGCCCGCTCAAAGGAGCCCGGCTCCGCCTCAAATCCAATCCGCTCACGCAGCATATAGTCCAACCGGTCCATCATCTGGATTCGCAGGACTGTTATGAGAAGCGCGTGAAAAAAAGTGGGGAGCGTCAGTTTGGGATTCAGCCGTTTACAGGTCTGAAAGACCCTATTCGGCTGCGCCTTACTCCGGGACAGGCAGATGAACTCAAAGGAGTATCCCATATCCCGCAGAATTTGCTCCTGCACCTCGCCGTAATAGCCGTAGCGGCAGCCCATTCCAGTCTGGAGCAGCACATTGGCTCCGCGCTCCAGGGCCTCAATATAATTGCCCATATTATACTTAAACGGGGAGCAGACATAGTCCGGGCTGTTCCGGCTGCCCAGCTCCGCTGTTTTGCGCGTCATGGGCGGCGGCGGCAGGATCTCTGCGCCGGGGAAGAGCAGATTCACCAGTCCCCCAATGGGCATGTTGTAGTCCCCCATACAGGGGAAACTAAATTTAAGCGGTTCCGGCATGCTTTCTTCGCTCCTTTAAAATGTCCATAAAGCTCTCCACCCGCGTCTCCAGCCCCGCCTCCGCCTGCTGTTCGTCCAGCAGGATTTGAATCATAGGCACATGCTTGTTTTTGCGGATGACCAACTCATTGACCAGGGAATCGGTGCCACAGGGAAACGCCGTCATCATGATGACGCCATCCACCTGATGGCAGTGGGCCGCGATGGCGCCGATCATCTCCTTGTTCATGGTCCAAAACAGGCCCTGGGAGATCTTTTGGGACTGCATACGGCTCTGCGCCCGGTCACAGCGGTCTGTAAACAGTGCGGTGCCGCCGCACTGGGCAATCATCCTCCGTACTGTCCCGCCAATATAGTGGTCATGGATGATATAGGGCTGTGTGGCAACGAGAATATTGAGCCCCGCTTCCTTCCAGCGTGAGGTCTGCTGCGCGCGCTGCCGCGCGTCATAGTCGGTTTGGGCCTTGACGGCGCATTCATAGGCGCGGCGCGCACTTGCCCTGCCTTTCCCCAGCCGCTGCCCCAGCGCGATGAATTCGGCGCGTTCCGTCTCCCCCCGCTTCCAATCAAGACTGTAGGTAAGCAGCGGGAGATCTCGAAACGTATTGCTCACCAGGTCGGGCAGGCCCCAAAAGCGGACGCAAAACTCCTCTTCCCTGCCCGTCCTGGCAAAGCGGGGCACCAGAATATAGTCACACCGGCCAATGAGAGAGTTTACGTGTCCCAGAAATAGTTTCAGCGGCAGGCAGTTTTCATCCACCGCATTGGTTTTGCCCACCTCCAGCGTCTCCTTGGAGGTGGGCTCGCTGACCAGTACGTCACATCCCAGCAACGTAAAAAATGTGTTCCAAAGGACATGATACCGGTAATACAGCAATGCCCTTGGCAATCCAATTGTCATTTTCATCACCGATCTTAATATGGGCAAAAGACAGCTTTTTATGTTGGCCTGGCAAAAGATTTCCGATTTTAAATTCAGGGTCAAAACCCGGCCCCGTTTTTTCTTAAACATAAGAACCTGTATTCCCAGATGGAACTGCCGAAGCGGCGAGCCGCTTTTTTTGCCGGACAAGGCAAATTTTTGCAGAAATCATTGGTTGATTTCAAGGAAATGTAACGCGGTATGGCGAACAATCGCCGTTGATCCGGCGTTTTTGGTTCTAAAAGCACACTTCCCCCGCAAAGCGCCGGGGCCCGCGCGTCAACGCAAGCCCCGGCAGCGTGTCAAACAAGTCTTGTTAGAGAAAAGGCTTCACAGAATTCCCGCCGCTGCGCGGCGGGAATAAAGTGGAATCCGTTCTTTCCGGGGAGAAAAGGCCCGCAGGCCTCTCCCCCTCATATTCAATGGGATTTTGTCACATCCGGTATCGCACCCGCATGGCAGAAGAGGAGCGCAGAGAACCCAGCTCCGCACAAGGACAAACGATTTGAGCAAAGCGCACCGCTCCACCGCGCAGAGATATCCCTCCTCATGATCTGGTGGAGACAGGCTGTCTCTCTGTGTCGGGCATGGGCTGCGGCTCAGCCTGTTTCCGGCTTTTGCGAAGATAATATTTAAACAGCTCACATAGCGGGATGGGCACCAGGACCAGCAACAGTACCGCGGTCCACTGTGCCGCTGTCATCGGAATCACGGAAAAAACACCCTGCAAAGGCGGGATCAGCAACACCGCCAGCTGTAGCCCCATGCCAACGAGAAAGGCCCGGTTCATAGCGGGATTGGATAGAACCCCCATGGAAAAGAGCGAGCGCTCCTCGCTTCGCACATTGAAGGCGTGAAACAGCTGTGTCATCGTCAGGGTGGCAAAGGCCATGGTATTCGCCGTGGCCGCCGCCGTCTCCGCAGCCCCCAGGTAAAACCATCCCAGCAGGAACGCGGCCAGGGTCACTCCGCCCACCATCAGCCCCTGCCAAGCCAGACGCAGGGAAAAGCTCCGGTCAAAAAGACTGGCCCCCGCCTGGCGGGGCGGCTGGTCCATCACGCCATCCTCCACCGGTTCTACGCCCAGGGCCAGGGCGGGGAGGGAGTCAGTGACCAGGTTCAGCCACAAAAGCTGCACCGGGACAAGGGGCATCTGGCGAAAGTCCAACAGTGTGGCGGTGAAGATCGTGAGGATCTCCCCGATGTTACAGGAGAGAAGGTAGTGGATGGCCTTGCGGATATTGGAGTAAATGCCCCGCCCCTCCTCAATGGCGGAGACGATGGTGGAAAAATTATCATCCGTTAAGATCATTTCCGCCGCGCCCTTGGCCACATCGGTCCCCGTAATGCCCATGGCGCAGCCGATGTCAGCCGCTTTCAGCGCCGGTGCATCGTTCACGCCATCGCCGGTCATCGCCACAACATGTCCCTTTTTCTGCCAGGCACGCACAATGCGCATCTTATGCTCCGGAGAAACCCGGGCAAAAACGGAAAACTTGCCAATGTCCTCCTCCAACATCTCCTGGGGAATAAAGTCCAGCTCCGCTCCGGTGATGGACAGGTCCCCCGGCCGGTAGATGTCAAGCTCCCGTGCAATGGCCACGGCGGTAGCCTTGTGATCCCCTGTAATCATCACCGGCCGCACTCCGGCGCGATGGCACTCCCGCACGGCCGGGATGACCTCCCTGCGCGGCGGGTCATTCAGTCCGAAGAGCCCCAGAAAGGTGAGCTGCTGCTCCAAAGCATCGCTGGTAGGATCGGAGGGAATCAAATGCAAGGTTCGCCGGGCCACCGCCAGCACGCGCAGCGCGCCCTGGGCCATGCTCTCATTGGCGGCGGCAATCTGGCGGCGCTCCTGCTCTGTGAGGGGGCCGTTGGGCCCATAAGTACAGCGGGAGAGCAGAATATCGGGCGCGCCCTTCACCATGACCCAATATCCGTCTTTGGAATTTGGATGGAGGGTGGACATCAGCTTGCGGTCCGAGTCAAACGGAATCTCTCCCTTGCGGGGAAATTCCTTTGTAAGCGCCCCTTGATCCATTCCATCCCGGGCGGCAAACACCAACAGGGCCCCCTCTGTGGGGTCCCCCGAGGCCGTGGGGGCCCCGGCCTTCCAGATCAGGCGGCTGTCATTGCACAGCGCCCCGCACAGCAGCGCGTCCCTGCGCCGCCCCCCCTGGGGGAGCCACAGCTTCTGCACTGTCATTTTATTCTGGGTGAGCGTGCCGGTTTTGTCCGAACAGATGACGCTGGCACAGCCCAGCGTCTCCACGGCGGGGAGCTTCTTGACAATGGCGCCCCGCTGGGCCATGCGGCTTACCCCAAGGGCCAACACAATGGTAACAATGGCTGGAAGCCCCTCCGGGATGGCGGCCACCGCCAGAGAGACCGCGGTGAGAAACATATCCAGAAGATCCTTTCCCTGAAGCAGGCCCACGCCAAACATGACGGCACAGACGCACAGGCATAAAAAGGAGAGTTTTTTGGAGATTTCCGTCATTTTTAGCTGCAAGGGAGAGGGCTGGCTTTCCCCCTGCAGTAACAGCCCCGCGATGTTGCCCATCTGGGTGTCCATTCCCGTGGCAGTGACTAGGGCCTTTCCCCGCCCGGCCGTGATGAGTGTGCCGGAGAGCACCATATTGTGCCAATCCCCCATGGGGGCCTCCGCGGGCAGGCGTTCGGCCGGCCTCTTTTCCACCGGAACAGACTCCCCGGTCATGGCGCTCTCATCGGCCTGAAGATTGATGCACTCCAGCAGGCGGGCGTCCGAGGGAACCTGGTCGCCCGTCTCCAATAATATCACATCTCCTGGCACCAATTGGGCCGCCTCAACCCGGACGGGCTGGCCGTCCCGCAGCACGGTAGCCATGGGAGAGGACATGCGGCGCAGTTCCTCCAGCGCTTTTTGCGCGTGGTCCTCCTGAGAGATGGAGATCATATTGTTCACAATCACAATGACAAGAATGATCGCCGCGTCCAGCCAGTCCTGCCCTCCGCTGGCCGCCAGAGAGAGCACTGCGGCGGCCAGCAGCACCAGGATCATGGGGTCCTTCATCTGCTCCAAAATCCGGCTCAGCAGACTGGGTGGCGGCGGAGCGGCCAGCTCGTTGGGGCCCTGGCGGCGCAGCCGCTCCCCGGCCTGCTTTGCTGACAGGCCCGAGGGGTGGGTGTTCAGTTCCTTCATCAGCTGGGAGACAGGCTGGTGATGCCACTGACTCATGCAATCACACTCCTTTGCGTTTGGACACAGGGACTCAGTGCATTTATGCAGATGCATGGGACAACCTCTGTGTCTGACCAATATAGCACAAGGGATATCCATTTTTTGGGGGAAAATTGACGAGAGAATGCCATGGCGCTCAAACGGCGTGCGCAGCTGGACATCCAGCGGACCGCATGTTCTATTGGCCGCCTTTTCTAAATTTCTTGCAGGATGGAAGAAAACGCGGTATACTGTTGAAAAATGTCGGGAGGAGACGGTATGAAGCGCATCGACAAGGAAAATTATTATCTGGACATTGCCGAAACAGTATTGGAGCGGTCTACCTGTCTGCGCCGGTGTTATGGGGCGATCATTGTCAAGCACGATGAGATTGTCTCCACCGGCTATAACGGCGCGCCCCGGGGCCGGAAAAATTGCATTGATTTGGGCTATTGTACACGGGAGGCGCTAAAAATCCCCTCTGGAGAGCGGTATGAGCTGTGCCGCTCTGTCCATGCGGAGGCCAATGCCATCATTTCCGCCGCCAGACGGGACACGCTGGGCGCCACCCTGTATCTGGCGGGGCGGGACGCCAAGACCGGCGCGCTGCTGCACGATGCCACCTCCTGCTCCATGTGCCGCAGAACGGTGATCAATGCGGGCATTGCCCGGGTGGTAATCCGGAATACTGAGCTGGAATATACGGTGATCCAGGTGGAGGATTGGGTGGAACAGGACGACTCCCTTTCCGGGCCTCTCCCGGAAAACCAATAGCCTAAGAGCCGCCGGTCAAAACCGATGGCTCTTTCAAAAAAAAGAATCCGGTGTTACAAATTTATATGATGTTTGAATAATTCTTGACAGAAAATCCTCCGCCCTTTACAATGTATAAGAATGAAAATGAAAAACCTGGGGCATGTTTTTCAGTTTTTTCGCCCGAGTACGCGACAAACCGCGGGTGCGCCGATGTATCCGTGGCTCTTCTTCTGTTGAAAATTGGACGGCACAGGCACCCTGTGCTGAAGCAACGGGGGAGAAATCCCCACAAATGAAGCAATTATGATTTTAATTTTTGGAGGTGTATACAATTAGATGGATATTACTATCGCTGCGATTCTCATTGTAACTGGAATCGCCGGCGGTCTGGCATTGGGCTTTTTTCTGGGATTCCGGCACCGGAAAAACACGGCAGAGCGGGAGATCGGCTCTGCGGAGGACGAGGCAAAGCGGATTGTAAATGAGGCGTATAAAAGCGCTGAAAATAAAAAACGTGAAACCCTTCTGGAGACAAAGGAAGACATCCTCAAAGCCCGCAACGAGTACGAGCGCGAGGTAAAGGAACGCCGCGCCGACCTTCAGCGGCAGGAACACCGCCTGCAGCAAAAGGAAGAAACACTAGACCGCAAAACGGAAAATATTGAAAAAAAGGAAGAGGCTCTGAGCGGTAAAATTGCCAAAGCCGACCAGACCAAGGCCGAAATCGACCAATTAAAGAACAGCCAGACCGAGCTGCTGGAGAAAATTTCCGGCTTCACCGCCGAGGAGGCAAAGAAGTACCTCCTTAACCAGCTGGAGGCGGAGGTAACCCACGAGACCGCCATGAAGATCAAGGAAATTGAGACCCGCTTTAAGGAAGAGGCGGACAGCAGAGCCCGGGAGATCATCTCCCTGTCCATCCAGCGCTGCGCCGCCGACCACGTGACAGAGGCCACGGTTTCCGTGGTGCCGCTGCCCAACGATGAGATGAAAGGGCGCATCATTGGCCGGGAGGGCCGTAACATCCGCACGCTGGAGACTCTGACCGGCGTGGATTTGATCATTGACGACACGCCTGAGGCCATCACAGTCTCCTGTTTTGACCCGGTACGCCGGGAGATTGCCCGGCTGGCCCTGGAAAAATTGATTCAGGATGGGCGCATCCACCCCGCCCGCATTGAAGAGATGGTGGAAAAGGCGAAACGGGAAGTGGACTCCGTGATCAAATCTGAGGGGGAGCGGGCCGTCTTTGAGACCAATGTCCACGGACTGCACCCGGAGCTGATCAAGCTGCTGGGACGGATGCGCTACCGTACCAGCTACGGGCAAAACGTCCTCAACCACTCCATTGAGGTGTCCCACATTGCGGGACTGCTGGCCGCGGAAATCGGTGCCAATGTGACCGAGGCCAAGCGGGCGGGACTGCTGCACGACTTGGGTAAGGCCATCGACCACGAGGTGGAGGGCTCCCATGTGGCCATCGGTGTGGAGCTTGCCAAAAAATACCGGGAGAGCGAGAGCATCGTCCACGCCATCCACGCCCACCACAATGATGTGGAGCCAAAAACCGTGGTTGCCTGTCTGGTACAGGCTGCCGATGCGATCTCCGCCGCCCGGCCGGGCGCCCGGAGAGAGAATTTGGAAAATTATATCAAACGCCTGGAGCGCCTGGAGGGAATTACCTCCTCTTTTGAAGGGGTGGAAAAATCCTTTGCGATTCAAGCCGGGCGCGAGGTACGCATTATGGTGAGACCTGAGCTTGTCAGTGAGGACCAGATGATCATTTTGGCCCGGAGCATCGCCAAGCAGATTGAAGACGAGTTGGAGTACCCCGGTCAGATCAAGGTGCATCTGTTGCGTGAGACCAAGGCCGTGGAATACGCCAAATAAATGCATACAGGACAGAAAAAGGGTGGAGCGTCCCCAGCGCTCCGTCTTTTTTGTCCATTTTTACTATATATTGTGTTTATTTTGAAATTTTGTGACTAGATATTGACGTTATGGAAAACAAGTGATATATTGGTAAAACAAAGTTCCACTGTGGATCAGCGGTGCGAAAGAGTAAGGAGGGGCATGATGTACCAAGTGAAAAAGAGGGACGGCGCTTGTGTGGAATTTGAAATTGACAAAATCAGCGCCGCCATTGCCAAAGCGTTTGATGCAACCAGTAAGCAGACCCATCCCAGCGTGATTGACCTTCTGTCCTTGCGGGTGACAGCCGATTTTGACAGCAAGGTGGCCGGTGGGCTGGTATCCGTTGAAGATATTCAAGACAGTGTGGAAAAGGTACTCAGCGAGGCGGGCTACTCTGATGTGGCCAAGGCCTACATTCTCTACCGCAAACAGCGGGAGAAGGTGCGCAATGTAAACTCCGCCCTGGTCAATTATAAGGACGTTGTGGACGACTACTTACAAATCAATGACTGGCGGGTCAAGGAGAATTCCACAGTCACTTACTCCGTGGGGGGGCTGATTCTCTCCAACTCCGGAGCGATCACAGCCAATTACTGGTTGTCCGAAATCTACGATGAAGAGATTGCCCGGGCACACCGCACCGCGGATATTCACATCCACGACCTGTCCATGCTCACAGGATACTGCGCCGGCTGGTCGCTGCGCCAGCTGATCGAAGAGGGCCTGGGCGGTATTCCGGGAAAAATCACCTCCGCTCCGGCCAAGCATCTGGCCACCCTCTGCAACCAGATGGTGAACTTCCTGGGCATTATGCAAAACGAGTGGGCGGGGGCACAGGCCTTCTCCTCCTTTGACACCTATCTGGCGCCCTTTGTCAAGACGGACAACCTCAGCTATGAGCAGACCAAAAAATGTATTGAGTCCTTTATTTACGGCGTCAATACCCCCTCCCGTTGGGGAACCCAGGCCCCCTTCTCCAACATCACCCTGGACTGGACGGTGCCGGGCGACCTGGCGGAGCAGTACGCCGTAGTGGGCGGCAAAACTATGGACTTTCGATATAAGGACTGCCAGGCGGAAATGGATCTCATCAACCGCGCCTTCATTGAAACCATGATTGAGGGGGATGCCAATGGCCGCGGTTTCCAGTACCCCATTCCAACCTATTCCATCACCAAGCAGTTCAACTGGGAGGAGACAGAAAATAATCGCCTGCTCTTTGAGATGACGTCCAAGTATGGCACCCCCTATTTCTCCAACTATATCAACAGCGACATGGAGCCGTCCGATGTTCGGTCCATGTGCTGTCGGCTGCGTCTGGATCTGCGGGAGCTGCGGAAAAAGTCCGGCGGCTTTTTCGGCGCCGGAGAGTCCACGGGCTCTGTGGGCGTGGTCACCATCAACCTGCCCCGCATCGCGTATCTGGCAAAGGATGAGGTGGACTTTTACCAGCGGCTGGATCGGCTGATGGATGTCTCCGCCCGGTCTTTAAAGACCAAGCGCACCGTTATCACCCGGCTGATGGAGGCGGGGCTCTACCCCTATACCAAGCGCTATCTGGGCAGCTTTGAGAACCACTTCTCCACCATCGGACTCATCGGGATGAACGAGGTGGGACTCAACGCCAACTGGCTGGGGCAGGACTTGACCCAGCCGGCCACACAGGCCTTTGCCCGCCAGGTTCTGGACCACATGAGGCAGCGGCTGAGCGACTATCAGGAGCGGTACGGGGATCTCTACAACCTGGAGGCCACCCCGGCGGAGTCCACCACCTACCGCTTTGCAAAGCACGATAAAAAGCAGTATCCCGACATCATGACCGCCAACGAGAATGGCACCCCCTACTACACGAACTCCTCCCACCTGCCGGTGGGCTATACGGAGGATATTTTCTCCGCGCTGGAGATTCAAAACGACCTGCAGACCCGGTATACCTCGGGCACCGTGTTCCACGCCTTCCTGGGAGAGAAGCTTCCGGACTGGAAGGCGGCGGCGGCCCTGGTGCGCAAGATCGCGGAGCACTATACGCTGCCCTACTACACCCTGTCCCCAACCTACTCCGTCTGTAAAAACCACGGCTATCTGTCCGGGGAGCAGTATGCCTGCCCCCACTGCGGGGAAAAAACGGAGGTCTACAGCCGGATTACCGGGTATTACCGCCCCGTGCAGAACTGGAATGACGGCAAGGTGCAGGAATTCAAAGACCGTAAGGTATATAACCTGACAGCCTCGCACCTTGCCCGGGACGCATCTAAGAGCGCATCCCATCCGGACGAAACGCGGAGTGTGCCGGCAGGGCGGCGGCTGTTGTTCGCCACGCGCACCTGCCCCAACTGTAAGGTGGCGGAGAGCCTGCTCACCCGGGCGGGGCTGATATACGAAAAAATTTTTGCGGAGGAGCACCCTGACTTGGCGGTGAACTATGGGGTAAAGCAGGCCCCCACGCTGGTCTGCGATGGCGGAGAACGGCCGGAGGTCTTCTCGGGGCTCGCCGCGGTGAAGGAATTTGTGGATACCTGCAGGTCCGCATCGGCGGGGTAAGCGCGGCTTTCCAGCGCCCCGGAAGCTCCCGGAGTGCTTCTGGGAACCCGTTTGAGTTATCGCAGAATACGTTCTGAATCGGATGAAACGCCAATCCCGTTCTCTGCTGAATGGAAGCAAAAGGCCGGAAGAATCCTTCCGGCCTTTTCTGTTCGCGGAGCCGGAACGGCAATGGGAGTGTGACAGATGACACGTTTTGACATGATCGTGGTGGGCGGGGGTCCCGCGGGGCTGACAGCCGGGCTCTACGCCGCCCGGGCTGGGCGGTCAGTCTTACTGCTGGAGGTGGCCGGGTTTGGCGGACAAATTGTCACAGCGCCCCGGGTGGAGAATTATCCCGGAATTCCCCGCCTCAGCGGCAGTGAATTTGCCCAACAGCTGGTGGAGCAGGTGCTGGAGCTGGGCGTGGAAGTGGAGTTGGAGCGGGCGTCCGCCATCGCACAGGAGCCCGGAGCTTTCCGCCTCACCGCAGGGGGGCGCGCATTTACCGCCCGAAGCGTCATTCTAGCCACTGGAATGAAGCACCGGGCCCTCGGCCTCCCCGGAGAGGAGGCGCTGGCGGGACACGGGGTGTCCTACTGCGCGGTGTGTGACGGAGCCTTTTTTAAAGGACGGCGGGTGGCAGTCATCGGCGGCGGGGATACCGCCTTGCAGGACGCGCTGTTCCTGGCGGCCAGGTGTGACCGGGTCTTTCTCATCCACCGCAGGGATTCCCTCCGGGGAGAGGCGCGCCTCCACCGGGAGCTGCGCCGCCGGGAGAACGTGGAGTTTTTACTCAGCCACATCCCGGAGGAATTTACCGAAATGGATGGGCAGCTGCGTGGGCTGGTACTGCGGAACCTGAAGACGGGCCAGCGGCGTAACCTCCCGGTGGAAGGCGCTTTTCTCGCCGTTGGGCAGCAGCCGCAAAACGCCGTGTTTGCCCCTCCGGTTGCACTGGATAACCAGGGATTTGTGGCCGCCGGCGAGAGCTGCGCCACCAATGTCCCCGGCATCTTCGCCGCCGGGGATTGCCGGTGCAAGACGGTACGCCAACTCACCACTGCAGTGGGGGATGGGGCGGCGGCGGCGGTGGCGGCCTGTCATTATCTGAACTGCCTGGAGACTTGAGCGCTTTCCGCCGGAACATCCGCGCCCCCGGAATGGGAGAACAGGAACGGTTCCTCGCCGAGGCTCGAAGGGGAACCGGCTTTTCAGCGGAGATGAGGGGGGAATTTGACTGTTTCCCTTGCATTTTTATGGAAAAAAGGTATAATGGTCGTTGCAACGTCAGAATATGGCGGCCGCCTCCAAGTGGGGCGGAAGGAGAAGGAGGCCTCCACAGAGGATGAAGGAAAAGACAAATTTGACCATGCTCTGCGATTTCTATGAATTGACAATGGGAAACGGTTACTTTCAGACGGAGATGGCAGACCGTATCTGTTACTTTGACGTATTCTTCCGCGCTGTTCCGGACCAGGGCGGCTTTGCCATTGCCGCAGGACTGGCCCAGGTGATTGACTATATCAAAAATCTGCGCTTTGACGAGGAAGATATTGATTATTTACGGAGCAAAGGCTGTTTTGCGGAGGCCTTTCTTCAATATTTAAAGCAGTTCCGCTTCACCGGCGATATTTGGGCGGTTCCGGAGGGGACGCCGATTTTTCCGGGAGAGCCGATCCTCACGGTGCGGGCCCATGCCATTGAGGCCCAATTTATTGAGACCTACGTGTTGCTCTGCCTGAACCACCAGTCTCTGATTGCAACCAAATCCAACCGCATTGTGCGCGCCGCGGAGGGACGGCCTGTCTCAGAGTTCGGTTCCCGCCGGGCGCATGGCGCGGAGGGGGCGGTGCTGGGCGCGCGGGCATCCTATATCGCGGGCTGTGTCGGCACCGCCTGCACCATGGCGGATCAATATTATGGCTCCCCCGCCACGGGAACGATGGCCCACTCCTGGGTACAAATGTTTGACGATGAATATACCGCTTTTAAAACCTATTGCCAGCTGTACCCCAATAACGCCACCCTCCTTGTCGACACCTATAATGTCCTGAAAAGCGGCGTTCCCAACGCAATCCGGGCGTTTCGTGAGGTACTGCTCCCCCGGGGCATTACCAAATGCGCCATCCGGCTGGACTCCGGAGACCTCACCTACCTCTCCCGCAAGGCCCGGGAGATGCTGGACGCGGCCGGCCTAACCGGCTGTAAAATTCTCGCCTCCAACGCGCTGGATGAATATATCATCCGGGATCTGATCCGCCAGGGGGCAAAAATTGACCTGTTCGGCGTGGGGGAGCGGCTGATCACCTCCCGCAGCGAACCGGTGTTTGGCGGGGTGTACAAGCTGGCGGCTGTGGAGAAAGAGGACGGGATCATTGTTCCCAAAATTAAGTTGAGCGAAAATGCCGCTAAAATTACCACGCCTCACTTCAAAAAGGTCTACCGTATTTTTTCCAAGGACACCGGAAAGGCCGAGGCCGACCTGATCTGCCTCCACGATGAGGAATTCGACTTCTCCCAGCCCCTGGAGCTGTTTGACCCCAATGCCACCTGGAAGCGTAAAATTTACACCGGGATTGAGGTCAGGGAACTGCTGGTTCCCATCTTCCAAGCTGGCGCGCTGGTGTACGATGTACCGGATCTGCAGGCCAGCCGGGCATATTGCACCCGCCAAGTGGACTCCCTGTGGGATGAAGTAAAACGGTTTGAAAATCCCCATAACTATTATGTGGACCTGTCCCAGAGGCTGTGGGAGATCAAGCAGGGCCTGCTGGCGGGGCATAAGATGTAGCGGGGCGCAGCTCTGTTTCTGTCCATCAACCCCTTTTTTGTGTCATGGTCAGCCAGAAAATCGGAGCCGTGGCACTGCGGACCACTTCAGCGAAACTACGCAGAAAGAGCCGGACAGGGGGGGACGCCCTCTGTCCGGCTCTTTCTTTTAAGATAGCCCGCGCTTAGCTTCCGCCGCAGGGGTCCCGTCTTCCCTCCAACATCTTGGTAAATGCTGAATCAATGCTGTTTGTTCCGCCTCCAGCGGGACAAACGCCCATAAATCAAGGCTGGAACTCGCACCTGTCTGATTGAATCCGTGGTCGCCTTGTTGTGTTGTATGATGCAACAAAGGAGGGATGGGCAAAACAGGGGAATCATTTGTAACAGGCCGGAAGATTTGGCGTGAAGTTTTCGTAACACAATTTAACGCCCGTCTCAAAGACTACTCTTGCTCTAAAATCTGCTCAATATCACGGATTTCCTTTTGCAGTCCGGCAATCGCGTGCTTCCGGTCCGTATTTTTCTTGCGCAGTGTATCAGCGTGCTGGTCAGAAGCAGTTTCATCCATAATCTCCTTGGACACCTCTATATTGTATTTGGTTGTGTCGATTTTTTTCTGGATGGCCTGAATCTTTTTCCTGCCCTCTTCCTGGTGCATTTTTTTAATCTCCGATAACCCATTGTCCATTGGTAAGGCCTCCTTTTGTCCAGTCGCCTCTGTTTTACTGCCATTATTTACGAATAGACAGAAAGATATACTGGTATTCTTTTGAGAAAAGGAAGGGTATCTCGGTATAGTTTCTCTTTCTTCACGCACACTAATCAAAAACAAAGGAAAGGATTAAAACAATGGACAATAATAAAAATCGAAAGAAAGACCGGCCCAAAACCGACCCGGAGCTTCGAAAAATGCAACCCAGAGATAATGCGGATGTCGGGATACGGTCTGGGCATAAAATCGGGGTTCATGAGCGTGGGCATGAAAAATCAGACCAGTTTAATTCTCAATAACGTGTATCAGGAGATGGTATTTTGAATCAAGTTCATTATAAAATTTCAAATATGGCCAATCAATCTATGAAAACTTCGCTAAAAAACGCACTGGACAAGATGGAAGGGATACAGGAGGTCAATATTGACCTCACCCAAAGCACGGTAGAGGTTGAATTTAACGAGCCGGCGTCCGAAGCGCAAATCAGAGGCTGTATTGAACACGCAGGGCACAGAATATCTTAAAAAAGGCGGAGCTGTAGAATTGATCGAATGACATAGGAAAAAGCGCCAGCCGGGGCATGGTCCCTGACTGGCGCACTCGCTTCCCCCGCCCTGTAATCCTTGTTCCTAATACTACTTATCCAATGAAAGCGTCGATATCTTTGCGGTCTTTGTCCGGCGGTTTTAACTGCAAGTTCCTAACGGCACAGCGATCTAAAACGCGCATTGTTTCCCTGCAACGGGAACAATGCGCGTTTTTTCCGGCTATGCCCGCATTTCACTGGCCAGCGCCCACACGCAAAGGAGGGGTTTTGACCGCCTGATCCTGCGAAAAAGCAAAAAACTCTCACATTTCCTCTCCTCAAGGGGAATTTTTTATGCTATTGTAGGGAGAGGGAAATCATGATGTGATCTTGCCGGTTGCAAACGTGGGACCAGGCAATTGGGCGTGTTTCCCAACTCAATTGAGGAGGTTCCGCCATGACCGGTCAGGAGGCCATTGACCTGATTCACCAGCGCGCCTGGATTGGGCGCAAACCCGGGCTCAGCCGGACTCAGACCTTGCTGCGCCGGTTAGGGAATCCGGAAGGAAAGCTCAAGTTTGTCCACATCACCGGGACCAATGGAAAGGGCTCCACCGCCGCCATGGTTGCCAGTGTCCTCTCCGCCGCCGGATACCGCACAGGGCTGTCCACCTCGCCCCACCTATCCCGCTTCCACGAGCGCATTCAGGTGGACGGGGAAGAAATCTCCGATGGGCAGCTGGGAGAGATCACCCGGCGTGTCCTGCAACTGGCGGAGGATATGGAGGACCACCCCACGGAGTTTGAACTGATGACCGCTGTCAGCCTGGACTACTTTCTGCGCGCGGGCTGTGATATTGTGGTGCTGGAGGTGGGACTTGGGGGGCGGCTGGACTCCACCAATGTGATCCCCCCGCCGGAGGTGGCGGTGATCACCAACATCGGTCTGGAGCACACAGAGCTGCTGGGGGATACCATTCCCCAGATCGCCCTGGAAAAGGCGGGCATTTTAAAAACAGGCAGCGATGCGGTTGTCTACCGCCAGGGCCATGAGGCTGAGCAGGTGGTGACTGAGACCTGTCACAGGCTGCATATTCCCCTGTGCGTCACCGATCCTGGCGCGCTGGAGCCGCTCTCCGCCTCTCTGGAGGGGCAGGTATTCCGGTACCGGGGAGAGGGCCCCTATTTCATCTCCCTGTTGGGGGCGCACCAGCTGCGCAACGCCATGACAGCGCTGGACACGCTTGCCGCCCTGCGCCGCCGGGGCTGGGACATTTCTCAGGGCGCAATCCGCAACGGCCTCTCCTCCGCCCGCTGGCCGGGCAGGCTGGAGCTGGTGCGGCGCAGCCCGGATTTTATTGTGGACGGGGGGCATAACCCCCAGTGCCTGGACGCCCTGGCCTCAGCATTAAAAGACCTATACCCCGGAAAACAGTTCCTCTTTCTCACCGGGGTCATGGCCGACAAGGACTACGAAGCCATGTTGGACCAGGCCGCTCCGCTGGCCAAGGGCTTTGTCGCCATCACGCCGGACAGCCCCCGGGCCCTGCCGGGGGAGGAATTGGGCCGGCTTCTGCGGGCGCGGTACGGTCTGCCGGTGACGGTGGCGGCGAACGCCGCCGCGGGGACGGACGTGGCCCTCTCCCTGGCGGGACCGGAGGACGTGATCTGCGCCTTTGGCTCCCTCTACTCCGTGGGGGAGATCCGCCACCGGCTGGGGCTGTGGTGAACCAAAAGAGACCTCCGGTCAAGGGGAACTGGAAGCTCCCGCCCGCCTGATTTCGGAATAGCTTGTATGTTCCGAATATGCTCAATAGTGCACCAGGCATCCCCCGCCTTTGGCAAAGCCGCTTCGATTGATCTCCTGAGCCTCTTCCGGCAATATGGCTTTTCCTATATTCCACCCTTGGAACACAGAAAGGGCACGATTTTCCTGTGTGGAAAGTCGTACCCTTTTTTATGGGCGAAACGCTCAATCTCTGTTAACTCAAAACCTCAAGGAGACAGCCCCAAACATGGTCCAGATCCTCAAACCGGCACTCCGGCCGCAGGTAAAAGAGGGCCTCCCCCTCCTCTGCGGCAACCAGAATACCCAACTGCGCCAGACCTTGAAGTACCTCTTGCGTCTGATGTCCCGGGAACACGGCGGAAACCAGCCCTGCCTCCTGCTGAAACCGGCATACCTGGGGACCGCCGGGGCCAAAGTCAAGGAGCCGGGCATGAAGATGGCGGGTGAGCCGCGCGAGCCTCTCTCGATCTCCTCCCTGTGGCGCCCGCCGGTCAAAAGAAAGTGATCTCATAAATAAATCTCCAATGGCTGTAGTATGGTAAAAGAATTTTGTCTCAACTGCCGCAGCAGCGCGCCCAGATGGGTCCCAATCTCCCTGTCGCAGCTCAACGTCAGGTATTGAATCCCCCTCGCTTTGGAAAGCGCCGAGACCATCCTGTACGCCATCTCATAATCAGTCCGGGTTCCATTTTCATAGGCCGCTGCCGATGCGGTCTCTTTCCAACACAGCCACCCCTGCCTCTCCAAGAACTCCCATTGGTCCTCTGGACAGAGAACGATATTGGGCTGTAGCCGCGCGATTGCGGAGAGAAAGGCGCTCCCCTGCTCCAGGATGGACAAGGACTCCTCCCCGGTTGCCCCCTGAACATCCAACCCCACGCTGTGTCCCTCTCCGACCATCCGCCGAATCAGATCGTCCTGCCGGACCAGGGCGTCCACTGGAAAAAGAAACAGCGCGTTAACACCCTGTGCCTGGAGGGCTGTGAGAATGGAGTCCAGGTCCCCTGTCTCCGTCCAACGGAAGGCGAGTACCGCCTGTTTCAGATCCGGGGAGGGCTCTGTGATCTCCGGGGGCTGGTTGGGGTTGGAGGGCGTTGGATCAGAAGTTGTTGGTGGCGGATCCGCGGTGGGCGGAGCCAGACTCTGCCTGTAATCCCGCAGATAGGCGTTCATGGTGGTACCGGCGGCATCAACAAAGCTGTCAAAGGACAACACCGCTTTGCTGCTGGTAATCCGCAGCAGCATGCCATAATCAGTGGGCCTATAGGTATAGGTCAGGTCATCTTTAAAAATGGAACAAACAAAGGAGGCCGGTACATAGGGGGTGCCGTTGCGGATGATCGCAGGGTAATCGTAAGTTGTCAGGGTATTCATATCCACGCAGTTTCCCTCGGTCAGGTCAAATACTAAAATCTGGCGCGTATTGTAAATTGTAACCGTATTTTTCGAGGTGCTATAGGTGCAGTACAGATCTAAACCTCCGTTGGAATTGCTGTGAAACACCGTATAGGGGATATATAAACTGCTGCTGTGCCATGTGGGCATGGTGGCGGCCATAAGCGGCAAAACACTATCATTCACGGCGGTAAAACAAACGATCTCCACCGCAGTTCCCTGCCTTGCCATGGGCAGAGTGAGCAGAAACGCGCAAAACAAAGCTAATATAGTCATCCGGCGGCGCACAGAACTTCACCTCTCAGTCACACCCAAACACGACAGCGCCCGCGCAATCAAACAGGAGGCTGCCCCACTTTTTTGACGTTCCACGGCTATGATACCATAAATGCGGAGCATTTCATGGTATATGGCATCGTTTGCGGTTCTTTTGCGAAGCAAACGGAGCAAATCGTGACAATCACCCGGTATCATTGCCGCTTTGCGGCTATTATACCATAGTTGTAAAACAAAAAACAAGGCGCGCCACCAAGTGTTCCCTTGAAGGCGCGCCCTGTCTTTTTTTGCTTGCCATGGAGTGGAATCATGTTTGCTATCGCTAGTATGATAAGAAAAATCTCCGCCCATTTCAATTCAATTTGTTGAATTGAATCAGGGGGTACCATTAATTTTTATGGATGATCCCCCCTGATTATGCAGGGATCTCTTACCGGGGGAATTTAATAGCTGCCTGCGCCGCAGCCCTATAGAGGAATGCAATCGCCTAAATCCCTTCTGAGTGTCAAAATCTTTTTCTGTCTCATAATATAACAAATTCGTCTTATATCGTCAATAATACAAGAATAATTAATGGCAACTATGAATTGGATTCCTCGGGGTTTGCATAGTTTACCAAATCAAAACCATTTAGTCCTTCCGCTTCAAAATAATAAAGGTCCCACTCTTGTGTAAGAACATTGGATTCATACCAATATTTTAGCTGATTTGATGATTTGTCATTTGCCGTACCATATGCAGCCTCAATATCCTCTACAGAGGGCCGCTCATTAAATACTATGCCTTTCGGAAGAATAATTTCCGGAAAAGCATCATTGGTTTTTTCTGAAACTGTGAAGTTTAAACCAATCCCGACAACATATCCTTCCGTATAATCAAGTTCGGTTGTATCAAAGTTTCCGAATACTAAATCAAACCTTGTATTAGTCTTACTATATCTAGCTTCAAAGGTTGAATTTGTTTGTTTTGGATTTAAAGTATCTTTTGTAGATAAATTATACACTTCCCATCCACGAGAAACAAATTCATCATATTTCATTGGAAATGTGTAATCTACACCATCAATACAAATCGTCCAACAAGATGAATCATCAAATAACGTAGTCACACTACTTTCTTCCTCTGTTTTTGGTGAACAAGCAGAAATAGTGATTGCAATCGTGAGAGATAATGCAATTAATAATATTTTCTCTATGTATTTCAAGTCAACGTCCCCTTTTTAAATAAATTAGAAATTAAATTATACCATAAAAAAATATATTGTCAACGGGTCTCAATTTTCCAGTAATTGTAGCATGTCTGTCTCTCAATGCCTAACCCTTTCAAGTGCCATTTACCCCTAAAAAATCATAAACCTTAACCCGTGAAATAAAAGAAATCGGGTATGCTATTTTTTTCCAGTAGCATACCCGATTTCGTATTTACCTGGTATTTAGCCGCTTTTAGCTCTCAAACCCTTTGTTTACAAGGTTTTTTCAGCAAAACCTTACTTAGTGCCAATTGCACTCCCATATTTAGTAGCAGCCTGTGCGGTAGCTATATATAGGAATGCTGCCGGCAAAAACCTTACCACTGTGCCGTAATTTATTATTACAATAATATAACAGATTCCCCGAATATCATCAATTTTTTTCTCTCCCAATACATATCGATCCACCTGTCCACTTAATGATCCATATGCTAAACACTATGTGGAGGAGCGGCAATTTGTTTCATTATGTCGGGAGGAATGAACACTATTTGAAAGGTGTTCATTATTCCCAACATTTTTTTATATTCGCAATAATATGGAGTAATGCGATAATGACCCTTCGCCTGATCCGCAGTGACGGGGCCGTCCGGTTTACGGGCAATATCCACGAAGCATATCACAAAGTGAACGCCGCAATCGTGCTTTTCTTTCTAAAAGGAAGCAATCCGCCGTCTCTTGCATATAAACTGAAATACGATATGCTGATTGCATCTTGTTATTTTGATACAGGCTATGAAAATATATATTGTGAAAGGTGATTTATACTATGTCATTACCTGAATTTCCAACAATCACTCCTCCGCTTTCACGGAAGGACGCCATAAACCAGATTATATCGTCCATAGCAATGGAAGAGCTCGGTTTAAGCCACATTATCAACGCCGAAGGGGAAAAATTGCAGTACGTTTTAGGAACGCTTTCAGGCGTAACAGGCCCAAGCGCAACAATAGATGACATACTCAAGGTGAATGAAAGCGTTCGCGCCGTGTTGCAGGGTGCAACGGAAAGCCAAACGCTTCTGCGGTCCAAGCTGCAGCAAGCGCTTAACTCGGGCGTTTTAACCGGCCCAACAGGCCCGCAGGGCCCGCAAGGTCCGACAACCATTACTTTCTCTCCGGACGTTGACACCCTTGATCCTAATACACCGGCTTCCGTAGAAAACGTGGGAACTGAACCTCAGAATCATATACTGAAATTTGGCATCCCGAGAGGCGTTACCGGGGCAACAGGGCCTGCGACAACCGCCGTGGGCCTGTCGGTTCTGAATAATGGAGGCGCTACGATCGCCGCCGCCGCCACGGGAACTCCGATCCCCCTTCCGGTATCGGCGCACAACGAAGGATTTACAGCCATCGGTACTACAGCTTTTACTGTTATCAACGCGGGCAATTATCTGGTGTCTTACTCGATTCGGACAATGGAAGCGCTTACCGGCTCATCCTCTGCGGTATTTTTGGGTGACCGTGAGGTTGTAGCTACAAAAGTGGCGCCGGCAGTTAGCGATAATTTTTACAATACGAGCATTGTGGCGGTATTGGCTGGATCTACTTTGAGTTTGAGACTTTCCGGAGCGAACATAGCAAGGTTACAAAACGAAAGCGCCTCGGCCGCCCTGACTGTCGTAAAGTTGTCCTAATGACTAAGTCCATGAAATAAAGGAAAACCGGGTGTACTTCCAAAATTTCACAGCACACCCGGTTTAATTATATTACGCTATTTGCCAATGGCACTCCCATATTTGATCGCCGCCTGGGCCGCGGCTATATATGGGAATGCGATCAGCAATAGCCCTTCCCCTGTGCCGCAAATATCCTATAGCTTAATATATCAAAAATGCTTACTGCCGTCAATCTTTTAGGTCTACTTAAGATGTGGCGAAGTAACATCAACAAGCGAATGGGCAGGCGCGATCGCTATCCTTTTATCACGCAATTAAGCTTGCATCTGAGTTGCTTTGCCGCAAAACTCCTTGCGCCAGTTATCGTATTCTTTTCCCTCATTCAAAAGCTTCTTTTCCACATATATCGAGGGATTTGCCTGCACCAGCAGTTCGATAAATGCCTGCCCGCGCTCGCTTGTTGCCTCTGCCGAGGACATTTTATCCTGCCGGGTTAACACTGCCACGCTCTGACACCACATCTTTTTCTTTCCCGCATAATAACTCCATTTGTAAAAGCAGGCAGCAATGATATCCTCTCGCTTTACAATTAAGCCCGTTGCATCCCCCATCCAAAGATAATCTCTTGTCAGAATACCATCCCTCTGTGCTGCAACCTTGGCGGCAACGCCGCCTTTGAATCTCAGTATATAGCTGTCGGACTGCATGGCCTGACGGTCAAACTCCCGGACCTCCGCCTCGCTCAAACCGCTTAGCTCCATACTCTTTTTGATCCGAATAGCTGTGCCTTTGCGATAGTTTTTCACAGCATACACAAGCCCGAGAATACAGAGCAAGAACGGTATCCCTACGACTGCCAGAATAATGAGTGAAATCTGCCAATCAGAGGTTCCATCACGCATATTATCAACAATTCTGGATATCACCCAAATAAGTCCGGATCCAAAAAAGCACCCCGCAAACACAACAACCACCGCTAACATTACGGATCCCCGCTTATGCTCAGCACTTAATTTCTCATACACAGAGCCTTTCGGATAATACTTGTCGCAATAGTTCTCATTCATCTGTTCAAAAATCTGCTCCACTTCATTTCCTCCCCAAAATATTTGCCGGCATAACGCAACAACGCACTTTAGAGAGTGCCGACAATAAAAACGTGATATATCAGCAACAGTGAGATTTATATCCCATAAGAATATGTAGTTATCTCACGATACCAAAAGTGTGCCATAATTGAAATGATTCAAAAGCAATTATGGCACACCCTGTTTTGCTAGGCTGCTGATAGTAGAGCTATCTTTTTTGGCTATACATCAAGGTTTTTGCGTATACTTCCTCAATTAAATCGCTATACGTTGTCAATTAACGAGGAAATCTTAACGCGCTTTGCGCGGCGGACAACCGGGCAATGGGAACACGGAAGGGGGAGCAGGACACATAGTCCAAGCCCACCCTGTGGCAGAATTCCACAGAGGAGGGGTCTCCGCCGTGCTCGCCGCAGATGCCCAGCTTCAAAGTGGAGTTGACACTGCGGCCCAGCTTCGCGGCCATCTCCACCAGCTTGCCCACGCCGGTCTGGTCCAGACGGGCAAAAGGGTCGGACTCGTAAATCTTCTTCTCGTAGTAGGCATCCAAGAACTTTCCGGCGTCATCGCGGCTGAAGCCGAAGGTCATCTGGGTCAGGTCATTGGTACCGAAGGAGAAGAAGTCGGCCTGCTCGGCAATTTCATCGGCGGTGAGGGCGGCACGGGGAATTTCGATCATAGTACCCACCAGGTACTTCAGCTCCACGCCGGCCTTTTTGATCTCCTCATCGGCGGTGGCGACCACTACGCTCTTGACATAAGCCAGCTCCTTCACCTCGCCCACCAGGGGGATCATGATCTCGGGAACCATGGGCCACTCGGGGTGCCGCTTCTGCACATTGATGGCAGCGCGGATCACGGCGCGGGTCTGCATGGCGGCAATCTCCGGGTAGGTAACAGCCAGACGGCAGCCGCGGTGGCCCATCATGGGGTTAAACTCGTGCAGGCCGGCGATGACAGCCTTAATTTCACCCAGCTCCATACCCATCTCCTGGGCCAGGGCCACGATGTCCTCCTCCTCGGTGGGAACAAACTCGTGGAGCGGGGGATCCAGAAAGCGCACAGTGACGGGGTTGCCCTCCATGGCCTCGTAAATGCCCTCGAAGTCGCCCTGCTGCATGGGCTCCAGCTTGGCCAGGGCTTTCTCACGCTGCGCGGCGGTCTTGGAGACAATCATCTCCCGGATGGCCGCAATGCGGTCAGCATCAAAGAACATGTGCTCGGTACGGCACAGGCCGATGCCCTGAGCGCCGAAACGCATGGCGTTTTTGGCATCGGCGGGCGTGTCGGCGTTGGTGCGGACCTTCAGGGTGCGGATCTCATCCGCCCAACCCATCAGGCGGCCAAAGTCGCCGGAGATGGTGGGCTCCACTGTGGGGAGGGCCTCACCGTAAATGTTGCCGGTGGATCCGTCCAGAGAGAGCCAGTCGCCCTCGCGGTAAACCTTGCCGCCCAAGGTAAACTGTTTCTTCTCCTCGTCCATGACAATCTCGCCGCAGCCGGAGACACAACAGGTGCCCATGCCGCGGGCCACCACGGCGGCGTGGGAGGTCATGCCCCCACGCACAGTCAGGATGCCCTGGGCGTGGTGCATCCCCTCAATATCCTCCGGAGAGGTTTCCAGACGGATCAGAAGCACCTTCTCTCCCCGCTGAGACCACTCTGTGGCGTCCTCGGCGGTAAAGACCGCGCGGCCGCAGGCGGCGCCGGGGGAGGCGGCCAGACCGGACCCAATGGGGGCGGCGGCTTTGAGGGCGGCAACGTCAAACTGGGGATGGAGCAGGGCGTCCAGGCTCTTGGCATCGATCATAGCCACGGCGCCCTTCTGGGAGATCATGCCCTCGTCCACCAGGTCGCAGGCAATCCTCAGCGCGGCGGCGGCGGTGCGCTTGCCGTTGCGGGTCTGGAGCATGAAGAGCTTGCCATCCTCAATGGTAAACTCCATGTCCTGCATATCCCGGTAGTGCTGTTCCAGCTTGCCGCAGATGTCCACAAACTGGTGGTAGGCATCGGGCATGACCTTGGCCAGTTCGTCAATAGACTGGGGGGTGCGCACGCCGGCCACCACATCTTCGCCTTGGGCGTTCATCAAAAATTCGCCGAACAGTTTCTTTTCGCCGGTGGCGGGGTTGCGGGTGAACGCCACGCCGGTGCCTGAGGTGTCGCCGGTGTTGCCGAAGACCATCATCTGTACGTTGACGGCAGTCCCCCAGTTGGAGGGGATGTCGTTCATGCGGCGGTAATAAATGGCGCGGGGGTTATCCCAGCTGCGGAAGACCGCCTTGATCGCGCCCATCAGCTGCTCCTTGGGGTCTTGGGGAAAGTCGGAGCCGATCTTGGCCTTGTACTCTGCTTTAAACTGCTCGGCCAGCTCCATCAGATCTTCGGCTGTGAGCTCGGTGTCCAGCTTCACGCCGCGTTTTTCCTTCATCTCGTCAATGAGCGCTTCAAAGTATTTCTTGCCCACCTCCATAACCACATCGGAGTACATCTGGATAAACCGGCGGTAGGAGTCGTAGGCGAAGCGGGGATTGCCCGTCTTTTTGGCAAAGGAGACCACCACCGCATCGTTCATGCCCAGGTTCAGAATGGTGTCCATCATGCCGGGCATAGAGGCCCGGGCGCCGGAGCGCACGGAGACCAGCAGGGGATTTTCCAGATCGCCAAACCGCTTCCCGGCGATCCCCTCCAGTTTCGCGATATACTCCATAATCTCGGCTTGGATCTCATCGTTGATCTGCTCGTGATCGGCATAGTACTGGGTGCAGGCCTCCGTGGAGATCGTGAAGCCCTGAGGTACCGGCATGCCCAAATTGGTCATTTCGGCCAGGTTCGAGCCCTTGCCGCCCAGCAGCTCGCGCATGGAACCGTTGCCCTCCGAGAAGAGGTAAACAAATTTCTTTGCCATCATGTATTCAATCCTTTCCATATCCTTCAGTCCTGTTTGGGCTTGTCCGGATGCGGCCCCAGGCGCCTCTGCCAGCGCTGTTCAGACAACCCCGTTCCCCTGGAAAAATACACCGCCGCACTGTCTTAAAGCGAGCGGAAAGTCCGCAAACATTATACTGTTTTGCAGGAAGAATTGCAACAGGAATCTGCTTATTTTTTCCAATCGCTGCTGAGCTCATACCTAGGCCAAAAGGGGCCTGTTTTCCGGCCCGTCTTGTTTTCCTCCGGAATTTGGAGTAAACTGGTGCCTGGAACGGGAGGGATGCTATGGATGTTCCGCTGTTGCTGCTTATGCTCTTTGGGGGGCTGGCGGTGGGCATGAGTTTGCTTGCGTTTGCCGCCATGGGAGTGGATAAGCGCCACGCAAGGCGCGGGGAGCGCCGTATTTCTGAGCGTCTGCTGTTTCTCATGGCCGGTCTCATGGGCGGCGTTGGCGGCACGTTGGGGATGCTCCTCTTTCGCCATAAAACAAGGCATTGGTATTTCCGCATCGGCTTTTCGGCGCTGGCGGCGCTGCAGGTCTGTTTTCTGGCCTTTTTAGGGTACGGATGTTTTGGGGGCGGGCTGGGATGGGCGCTCATTCTGGCAGGACTGTTCGGCCTGTGAACCTGTGTTTGTCATACAAAATTCAGGTCAAAGCATTCCATGTTTCTGATGACGGCGCATAAGCGCCTGCTCACGAAGGAACCTGTGTTTCCTTCGCGAGCAGGATCAAATGTGAAGAAAAAATGTGAAGAAAAGGAGCTCATTGCGTATGTCTGATTGTACCCACGATTGTTCCTCCTGCTCTGCCGACTGCGGCCAGCGCAGTTTGTTGGCTCCACCCAACGCCCTGTCCAGCATTAAGCGGGTCACCGCCGTGGTCAGCGGCAAGGGCGGAGTGGGAAAAAGCACGGTGACCGCCACCCTGGCTGCGGCCATGGCCAGACGCGGGCGCTCGGTGGGGGTACTGGACGCCGATATCACCGGCCCCTCCATCCCCATGGCCTTTGGGGTTCATCAGCAGGCCTATGCCACAGACAACGGCATCATGCCCGCCGTCACCCCGGGGGGAATCAAGCTCATGTCACTCAACCTCCTCTCCGCCAATGAGACGGACCCGGTGATCTGGCGGGGCCCTGTGATTGCCGGGGTGGTGAAGCAGTTCTGGTCGGATGTGGTGTGGGGAGAGCTGGACGATCTCTTTGTGGACCTGCCCCCCGGAACAGGGGATGTGCCCCTGACGGTTTTTCAATCCCTGCCGGTGGACGGGGTGATCATTGTCACAACACCCCAGGATCTGGTGTCCATGATAGTGGCCAAGGCGGTGAATATGGCCCACATGATGTCGGCGCCCATTCTGGGGCTGGTGGAAAATTACAGCTGCTTCCAGTGCCCCGACTGCGGAAAGGTCCACGACATCTTCGGCAAGAGCAAGCTGGAGCAGGTGGCTGCCCGGTTGGAGCTGCCGGTGCTCGCCCGCCTGCCCATCGACCCCGCCATTGCCGCCGCGGTGGACGCGGGAGAGGCGGAGTCGGTGCGCAGCGAGGCCATAGAACACCTGGCCCGGCGCCTGAATGGATAGCCAAAAAACTCCTTTTGATTTAGAACCTGTATTCACAGATGGAACTGCCGAAGCAGCGAGCGCTGGCAGTGCAGGAGAATCATCCATTGTAATCTGAGGCGCAGGCCTCCCCGCTTTTTCATGGTGGCGTGTGCCATCTGGCCGCGTGATATGCCAACTGCCAGCAATGCGAAGATACGAGTTTTGAGTGACGGCAAAGAACGCGCCATTCCTCAAGGGTTGTAACCGGCTTTGCCGTCTTGGAGGAGCTCTCTGTAAAACAGGCCGAGCGCCTATCCAGCCGGTCAAGGGCGAGTCATATTTTGCTGCCGCAAACTCTCTGCGCTTAACCTTTTGACTGGCTGGATTTTTGCCGCCGCACACGCGCTGCGGAGACAGGCGCCGGACAAATGGGCAGCCCCTTCCCCGCCTTGTATTTTATGGAGGGAAATGGTATAATCTTTAGGTTAAGGCCGCTGTGTGGACCACAGACCAATACCCGGCCGGGAGGGCACTATGAACCGTACCATAAAATACATCGGTCAGGACGAGATTGACCGCCAGATCGCATACTGTCATGAGATTGCCGCGCTCCATCAGCACCGGGTGCGTCCCCCGCTGGCCTTTGTGGACACCTATGGCTGTCAGCAAAACGAGGCCGATTCCGAGCGCATCCGGGGCTATCTGCGCCAGATGGGCTATGAGTTTACGCAGAATGAGGAGGAGGCCCAGGTCATTGTGATCAACACCTGCGCCATCCGGGAGCACGCTGAGCTGCGGGTACTGGGTAATGTTGGGGCGCTGTCCCATGTGAAGCGGCGCAATCCCGAGCAGGTGATCTGCCTGTGCGGCTGCATGATGCAGCAGCCCCACATGGCGGAGAAGATCAAAACCTCCTTCCGCCATGTGGACCTGGTCTTTGGCCCTCAGGTGCTGTGGCGCTTCCCGGAGCTGATCCATACCCTGCTCACCGGACGGGGGCGGATTTTCCAGATTCCGGAGGAGGACGGCGCTATCGCCGAGGGGATTCCCGTGGTGCGCCAGGATGGCGTCAAGGCCTGGGTATCCATTATGTATGGCTGCAACAACTTCTGTACCTACTGCATCGTCCCCCATGTGCGGGGGCGTGAGCGCTCCCGCCGGCCGGAGGACATCCTCTGTGAAGTGCGGGAACTGGTGGAGGAGGGGTATAAGGAGATTACCCTCCTGGGGCAGAATGTCAACTCCTATGGCAAGGATTTGGATTCCCCCATAGCGTTTGCGGACCTGCTTGCCGCGGTCAACGGGATCGAGGGGGATTTCCTCATCCGCTTTATGACCTCCCACCCCAAGGACGCCACCCAAACGCTCTTTGAGACCATGGCCCGGTGTGAAAAGGTGGCCCCCTCTTTGCATCTGCCTTTCCAGGCGGGGAACAACCGGGTGCTGCGGGCCATGAACCGCCACTACACAAAAGAACAGTATCTGGATGAGGTGCGCCGGCTGAAGGAGCTGATGCCGGAGATCGTGCTGACCTCCGATGTGATTGTGGGCTTTCCCGGGGAAACCACGGGGGAGTTTGAGGAGACACTGGAGGTATTAAGGACGGTGCGTTACGATGCCCTGTTTACCTTCCTCTTTTCCGCCCGGAAGGGGACCCCCGCCGCCGAGATGGACGACCCTATACCCAAGGAGGAGAAACAGGCCAATTTCCAGCGTCTGGTGGACACCCAAAACGAAATTTCCGCGGAAAAACACGCCGCCTACGTGGGGAAACAGTTGCGCTGCCTGGTGGATGGAGAGACGGAGGACCCCCGCTGGAACCTCTCCGCCCGCACACCGGGCAACCGCCTGGTGCGCCTGAGCGGGGAAAAAGAGCTCATCGGGCAGTTTATCCAGGTGAAAGTCACGCACGCCAATACCTGGTCCCTGTTTGGGGAGCCGGCTGTGGATTGAATTGAAAGAAAAGAGAGGAACTTTGCTATGTTCATTTCGTTTGGTGTCCTGTTCGCGTTCATCACCTGTGTGGTTCCTCTGGGACTGCATATGCTGGCGCTGCGGGTATTCAAGCGGCACCGGAGGCTGGCCCGGTGGGCTGTCCCCCTGCTGTCCGCCCTGTTTTTGTGTGGCGTGCTGTTGGATTCCGTAAGACAGACCCACTATGATCCTGATCCGCTGCCCCTGCTTGGCCCCGTGTTTTGCCTCACTGTCCTATTGGTCTGGGAGGGGCTGCTGTGGCTGGCCACCTATACCGCAAAAAAGAGCAACCCCTAATATAACGCAAAAATCCGGCCCGGAACAACGAGGTAACCATTTCATTCATCCCAACGCGCCCAATCAATCGGTTGGCAGAGAAAGTAACCGGAGGTAGCCCATGACCGAGATCACCCCTATGATGAAGCAATACCTGGAGCTGAAGGAGCAAAATCCCGACTCCATCCTCTTTTTCCGCCTGGGTGATTTTTATGAGATGTTCCAGGAGGACGCCAAGCTGGTGTCCAAGGAGTTGGATTTAACCCTCACCACCCGGGACCGGAACAAGCCCCCGGAGGAGCGCACCCCTATGTGCGGCGTGCCCTACCACTCCTGCGAGGGTTACATTGCCCGCCTCATCGCCAAGGGCTATAAGGTAGCCATCTGTGAGCAGACGGAGGATCCCGCCCTGGCTAAGGGGCTGGTGGAGCGGGAGATTGTGCGCATCATCACCCCCGGCACTCTGATTGACGCCTCCATGCTGGAGGAGGGGCGCAACAATTACCTGTGCGCCGTCTATGCCGGAGAGGGGCGCATGGCCCTGGCTTTCTGCGACCTGTCCACAGGGGAATTTTTTGTCACCTCCTTCCATGCCAGTGACGAGGCGGTGGATCACCTGCAAAACGAGCTGGGACGGTTCGGGCCAAGGGAGGCGATTCTCTCCCCCGGTGCCCAGGGGATTGAGGGACTGGATGAGTTTTTGCGGGAGCGGCTGGACTGCCGCTGTACGCCCCGGGAAGCGGGCTTCGCACTGGAGACGGCCCAAGGCACGGTAAAGGAGCAGTTTACTGCTGGGCTGGAGGAGCTGGAGACCGGGGATGCCGCCGCCGTGTGCTGCGCGGGGGGGCTGCTCAGCTACTTACACGCGACACAAAAAACCGACCTCTCCCACATCGCGGCGGTCAGCTGCTACACTGCGGGGCAGTATATGGAGCTGGATCTGGCCGCCCGGCGGAACCTGGAATTGACAGAGACCATTCGCTCCGGGGAAAAGAGGGGTTCTCTTCTGGGGGTGCTGGACAGGACAAAGACCGCCATGGGCGGCCGCCTGCTGCGTGGGTGGATGGAGCGCCCGCTCCTCTCCCCGGTTCAAATCGGCAGGCGCCAGCAGGCGGTGGGCGACCTTGTGGAACATATGATGATCCGGGAGGAGCTCTCCTCCGCCCTGCGGGAGATCCCTGACCTGGAGCGGCTCATTGGCCGGGTGGTCTATGGCACCGCGGGGGGCCGGGATCTGGTGGCGCTGGCCGGGGGGCTTGGAAAGCTGCCGGGCCTGCGCGCACGTTTGGAGCCGTGTCCCTCCGCCCTGCTGCAAAGCCTGCGGGGGGATCTGGATGAGCTGCCGGAGCTTTCTCATCTGCTCCTCTCCGCCTTTGTGGACGAGCCGCCCATCACCGTGCGGGAGGGGAAAATGATCCGCCCCGGCTTTGACGATGAGGTGGACCGGCTGCTGGGCGTGCTGGAGCACGGCGCGGAACTGATCGCGGAGCTGGAGACGCGCACAAAGGAGCAGACGGGCATCCGCACCATGAAGGTGAGTTACAACCGGATTTTCGGCTATTACATCGAGGTGACCAAAGCCCAGACCAACCTGGTGCCCCAGGACTGGGTGCGCAAGCAGACCACGGTCAACGCTGAGCGGTATATCAGCCAGGAGCTGAAGGATTTGGAGCACACCATTCTCTCCGCCCAGGAGAAGGTGGTGGCGCTGGAGTACCAGCTGTTTACCCAATTGCGGCAGAAGGCCTGTGAATTTGTATCCCAGGTTCAGCGCAGTGCCGCGGCGGTGGCCCAGGTGGACGTGCTTTGCTCCTTTGCCGCGGTGGCGGCGGATCAGGGATACTGTATGCCCCAGGTGGACGCCTCCAATGGGCTCAATATTGTGGAGGGCCGCCACCCGGTGGTGGAACGGGTGCTCAAGGGGAGCCTGTTTGTCCCCAACGACACCCATATGGACGGCGGAGAAAACCTGTGCGCCATCATCACAGGCCCCAACATGGCGGGCAAGTCCACCTATATGCGCCAGGTCGCCCTGATTGTGCTGATGGCCCAGATGGGTTCCTTTGTCCCCGCCCGCTCCGCCCGGATTGGCATTGTGGACCGGATCTTCACCCGCATTGGCGCCTCCGATGACCTGGCGGCGGGACAATCCACCTTCATGGTGGAGATGAGCGAGGTGGCGGCCCTGTTAAAAAGTGCCACAAAGAAATCCCTGCTGATCCTGGACGAAATCGGCCGGGGAACCTCCACCTATGACGGCATGGCCATCGCACGGGCGGTGCTGGAGTACTGCGCCGACCCGCGCAGACTGGGGGCCAAAACCCTATTTGCTACCCATTACCATGAACTGACAGCCCTGGAGGAACAGATCTCCGGGGTGAAAAACTATAATATTGCCGCCAAAAAGCGCAAAGGGGAGGTCATTTTCCTGCGGAAAATTGTCCGCGGCGGCGCCGACCAGAGCTACGGCGTGGAGGTGGCGAAGCTGGCCGGGGTGCCGGGCCGCGTTGTTGAGCGGGCCCGGGAAATTCTGGAGGAGCTGGAGTCCCAGAGCGGCGCGCAGCCTCTCTCCTCCGCCCCCGTGGAGGGGCAGGTGTCCCTGGGGGATTTGGGAGAAGAGGTCGTGGCGCGCAAGCTGCGCATGACCGATATGAATACCCTCTCCCCCATTGAGGCGCTGAATTTTCTGGCGGAGCTGAAAGAGGATTTGAAGTAAGAAACCTATGCCTGTGGGGCCGGAATCACCCGGAGATGCATAGTGAGGAGCCCCTGATAATATCGCGGCTGTATCTCGACCATGTCAGACTGCGGGAGCCGCTTTCTCGGGATGACTGGCCGGCCCGGCTTCCCGCGGTACGCTCCCTCGCGGAGAGGCGGCTCACTTTTTCCCGTCCCGTCACCTTTTTCGTGGGGAAGAATGGGAGCGGAACGTCCACCCTGGCGGAGCGCCGGTTTCGAGGCAATGGCCTCTATCCGCTGGACGAGGGGGAGGCGGAGCTTTTCCAGTTTACGGAGCAGGAGGTTGCGCGGGGAGCGTACCGGGAGACAGAGCTTTTCCAGTTTACGGAGCAGGAGGTTGCGCGGGGAGCGTACCGGGAGACAGAGCATTACCAGATCACGCGCCGTTTTCTGGAACAACCGGGACAGATGCTGCGCTATCTGCTGGATTAAAATACTATGACCGTTTAGAGAGACGGAGGACTACCATGTCAAACATTCAAGTACTGGCCCCCCATATCGCCGATCTCATTGCCGCGGGCGAGGTGGTGGAGCGCCCCGCCTCCGCGGCGAAAGAGCTGATGGAAAACGCCGTAGACGCGGGGGCCAAGCACCTCGCTGTGGAAATCACCCATGGAGGGCTGACCTTCCTGCGGGTGACCGATGACGGCTGGGGGATCGCGCCGGAGGAGCTTTCCACCGCCTTTCTCCGCCATGCCACCAGCAAGCTGAGAACACAGCGGGATTTGGAGGCCATTGGCACCCTGGGCTTTCGCGGTGAAGCGTTGGCGGCCATCGCGGCGGTGTCCCGCATTCAGGTGACAAGCCGCACGGCCGGCAATCCTCTGGGCGCCTCCCTCTCCCTGGAGGGCGGCGTCCCCGGCCAGGTGGAGGAGGCGGGCTGTCCATTGGGGACAACCATCGTGGTACGGGATTTATTTTATAACACCCCAGCCCGGCTGAAGTTTATGAAAAAGGACGCCGCGGAGGGGGCCGCAGTCTTCGCCGCGGTGCAGCGGCTGGCCCTCTCCCACCCGGAGGTGAGCGTCAAATTCATCCGGGACGGCAAGCAGGAACTGCTGACCCCCGGAGATGGCGACCTCCAGGCCACCATTTACGCCCTTTTGGGCCGCGACCTGGCCTTGGGCTTTCTTCCGGCAAAGGGGTCGGGGGAGGATGACATGGCGGTTTCCGGTTTTGTCTCCCTCCCCGCCTGTTGCCGGGGCTCCCGCACCTACCAGCACTTTTTTGTCAACGGCCGGCATGTGAAGTCCCGTATTATGATGGCTGCGCTGGAAGAGGCCTATAAAAACCAGAAGATGGTGGGCAAATTCCCCGGCTGTGTGCTCCACTTGGAGATGAGATACAGCGCTGTGGATGTGAATGTCCACCCCACCAAAACCGAGGTGAAGTTCGGAAATGAGCGGGCCGTGTTTTCCGCGGTCTATCACACGGTGCTCTCCGCCCTGGAGCGGGACCGCACCCGCCCGGCTGTAAACGCGCAGCAACTCAGGCCCCACGACTCCGTTACCACCAATCAGACAATGCTGGCTGCACCTCCCCGCAAGGGGAACCGCGTGACGGTGGAGAGCTTTGGCGCGCGCGCCATACGGCCCAACTATACCCCTCCGCCCCGCCCTGTGACAGCGCAGACCCCGCTGTGGCGCAGGGAGGAGCGGGACCGGGTGGCGGAGCAGCCACCCCTCCCGGACGCATCTCTTGAGACCCAAACGCCGCCTTATGAGCCGCGGGAGGAACTGCTTGCCCCCGAGACCGCAGAGAGGAGCTTGGAAGTCCCGGAGGAGGAACTGGAGCGAGGCGCCGGGCCTGCGGAACCGTTTGAGCCGGAGGAGGCGCCCTGGCGCCTCGTTGGGGAGCTCTTTCACACCTATATTGTGGTGGAGCAGGGGGATACCATGCTCCTCATTGATAAGCACGCCGCCCATGAGCGAATGAATTTTGACCGCATGAAGACGCAGGGGTATACTCCCATGTCCCAGACCTTGCTCTCCCCCCTGGTGGTGCATCTTCCCGCACAGGAGCAGCAGGCGCTGCTGGAGAATCTGCCCCTTTTGGAGGCGTTCGGCTTTCAGTGTGAGGACTTTGGAGGCGCGCTGATTGTCCGCCGGGCCCCCTTTGACGTGGATCTGGGGGAGATTGAGTCCACCCTTTTGGAGCTTGCGGGGAAGCTGATTACCACCGGTGGCGCCGACCCCGCCGCCCAGCGGGATGAACTGCTGCACACCATGGCCTGCAAGGCGGCCATCAAGGGCGGCTGGAAGACCAGCCCCCAGGAGCTGGAGCGTGTGGTGCGGGCGGTGGTGTCCGGGCAGGTGACATACTGTCCCCATGGCCGGCCGGTGGCGGTTGAGCTGACCAGACACCAGATGGAAAAGCAGTTTGGTCGGATTCCATAGCAGATTGGGTAACAGGGGAATTCAGAGGCGTTGAAAGGAGCGGCACGGCATGAGTTGGAACAAGCACCTGTCCCGGTATACCGCCCTGCACGGCGGACAGTTTTTTGGATGTAATGACAGCGACAGCGGCTCCCCGCGCATTGACAATGGAGTGGATGGTTTCGCATTTTTAGAATACCGGGATTTGCCTGTTGCGGTAAATCTGGTCAGCGGCGCCACCGGCGGGTTAAGCTTAAGCTACCGGGTGGCTGTGTCCATGCACGCCAGGCTGAAGGGGGACTATCTGCTGTTTGTGGGCGAGAAAAACACGCCTTTGCAGGGGATTCATATCGTGCTTCGCCAAGTGGATAAGGAAAGCGATGCACAGTCCGGCGAAAAAAACATCACCTCAGAGCATGGAATTTCCGAGGTCTATCGGGGCCGTCAGATCAGAACCAGTGATCCCGGCTTTACGAAAAACGTGCTCAAAGACCTGGAGCTGTGCCACACGCTGCAGGCCCAGCCGAGAGGGCGCATAAAAGTGGTAAGATCGGGAGCGGAGGAGGGATGGCACTGCGTTCAGGCAAGCGCCCCTCTGGGAAACGATCTGTTGGATGAATATGGTCATTGGGACTTAAGCTGGCCGGAGCAGGGTGATCTGGCGGACCGGGAGGAAATGGAGCGCCGGCTGGGGGACAATGATTTTTCCCGGCGCCTAGACGCCCTGATCCACCTGGCCTGGGCGGCCCGGAGCGCTGTGCTGGGGGGCGGGCAGGATCGCGCGGATTAAGAACCTGTATTCCCAGCCAAAAACACCGTATCAACGGCGATTGTTCTGCCATACCGCCTTAAATTTTCTTGAAATAAACCAAATTACTTCTGCAAAGATTTGCCTTGTCCGGCAAAAAAAGCAGCTCGCTGCTTCGGCAGTTCCATCTTGGAATACAGATTCTTAAGAGAAGAGGGTGATTGTATGAGCTGGAACAAGCACCTGTCCCGGTATGCCGCCCGGCATGGCGGACAGTTCTTTGGATGTAACGACAGCAGGACCGGCGCAATCTCGCTGGGCTCGGATGGAGTCGCGGTGTTGGAGTATAAGGGGGGCCTCATGGTGATCAATGTCGCGCACGTCAACACAGGAAACTTCGTACGCGGCTATGCGGCGGTGTCCGTCCAAGCCCAGCTGGAAAGGACATACCAGCTGTCTTTGGGCGCGAAAAAGGCCCTGGTCGCAGGCGCGCACATTGTATTGCGCCAAATGGACAAGGGGATTGGCGCAGTGGCCGGGGAGACGAATCTCATCCCTGACTATGGGTTTCCTGAAGTATATGGAGGCCGCCATATCAGCACCAGCGATCAACACTTTACAAAAAACATACTAAAGGATTTGGACTTGCGCAAGGCCCTGCTTTCTCAGCCCGACTCGGGCGTGAAGGTAGCGCAATCCGGTGCGGAGGAGGGGCAGCACTGTGTGCAGGCCCGCGCACCCCTGGTGAAGGGGGCGTTTACCGGAGTCGATGATTGGGATCTGAGCTGGCCAGACGCCTTCGACCAGGAGCGGGCGCAGGCGCGCCTGCACAGCAATGACTTTTCCCAGCGGCTGGACGCGCTGGTACACCTGGCCTGGGCGGCCCAAAGGGCGGTGCTGCAGTGGCGGATGCCGTCTGTTTGAGAAAGAAAGGAGCACCCCGTTGAAATCCGAAGTTTTAGTGATTGTGGGCCCCACCGCCTCGGGCAAAACAAAGCTGTCCGTGGAGCTTGCAAAGCGGTGCGGCGGCGAGGTGGTCTCCTTCGACTCCATGCAGGTCTACCGCCGCATGGACATCGGCACCGCCAAGCCAAGCGCGGAAGAAAGAGCGGATATCCCCCACCACATGCTGGACGTGGCGGAGCCGGACGAAGATTTTTCGGTTGCCCGTTATGTGGATCTGGCGGCTCCGGTTACGGAGGACATTTTGAGGCGGGGAAAGCTGCCCATTTTGGTGGGCGGTACGGGACTGTACGTGGATTCCCTCCTGTCGGGGCGCACCTTTTCCCCCTTTCAGCGGTCGAGGGGACTGCGAGAGGCGCTGGAGAGGCGGTTGGCCGAATTGGGAGGCGAAGCGCTTTTGGAGGAGCTGCGCCAGGCAGACCCGGATACTGCCCGGCGGCTCCACCCAAACGACCACAGGCGAATTGTACGCGCGCTGGAGGTGTACCAGTCCACCGGAAAGCCCCTATCCCAGCACGACCGCGAGACGCGGGACCTCCCCCCCAGATACCGGGCGCTGACCATCGGGCTGAATTTTACCCGGCGGGAGGCTCTGTGGCAGCGGATCGATGCCCGGGTGGATGAAATGATGTCAGTGGGATTGGTGGAGGAAGTGGAGGCTCTTTTGCGGGAGGGGATTTCTCAAAGCTGCACCTCCATGCAGGCCATCGGCTATAAGGAGATGGCCGCGGCGCTGTGGGAAGGGCGGGATGTGGTGCTGGCGGCGGAGGAGATTAAGCTGCGCACCCGTCAATATGCCAAGCGGCAGCTGACCTGGTTCCGGCGCAATGAGGCTGCAAAGTGGATTGTTTGGGAGCATGTCCCAGATTTTGTTTCAGCCCTTCGTACTTCGACAAAATATATGGAAGAATCTGGTTTACTATAGTGGGACAAGGGGGCCTGTTTTGTGCTCCCTGCAGGAGCCGCAAAGTGTGCGGCACTTGCCAGAAAGAAAAAGGAGTGCTACACTATGCAGAAAACCAATAATCTTCAAGAAGTGTTTCTGACCCAACTCCGCCGGGACCGGCGGCATGTCACAATTTTTTTGATGAACGGCTTTCAGATGCGGGGCTATGTCACCGGATTTGACGCGTTTACTGTTGTGCTGACCACAGATGGAAAGCAGCAGGTCATTTATAAGCATGCCATCTCCACCATGGTGCCCGAGCGGCCGGTTCTCCTGGAAACTCCGGAGGAATAGCTTTCGGGCAAACGGATCGGAGATGAGACAGAGAGAAAGCGGGCGGGCGCATGAGGCAAGGAAATTCTCTGATCACTCTGGTCATGGTCGTGCTGGCCGCAGTGCTGGCGATCTATATGGGAGTGTACATATTTGACACTGTGACAAATTCTCTCACCACCACCTATGCCTATGCCTATACTGCCTGGGACAGTGTGGAGGCCACCGGCATTTTGGTGCGGGAGGAGCAGGTGTTTGCGGAGCAGGGTGGCATCATTGAGGTGCGCCGGGCCGAAGGGGAAAAGGTCGGCAAGGATCAGACGGTGGCGGTGGTATACCAAAACAGCGAGGCGGTCACCACCCAGGTGTCCCTACAACTGCTATCCATGGAGGCGGAGGTGCTGCAATATGCTTTGGAGCCGGACACGCAGACCGCCACGGCCGCCCAGCTGAACGAGGAGATTTTGCGGGCGCTGACTGCCCTGCGGGGCAGTGTGGGCGCCGGGGACTATTCCCGTCTGGAAACCCAGGTGATGGAGGTTAAGAGTACGCTCATCAAACGGGATTACACCTACGGCAGCGGCCTGACAACACAGGATTTGACCGCCCGCCTTACCCAGATCAGCGGCGAGATGTACACATTGACCATTCAAACCAGCAGCGCCTCCACCGAGATCAAAGCCCCTGTTTCGGGTACCTATTCCACGCTGGCCGATGGCTATGAAGGGTTGGTTACCCCGCAGACGATGTACGAGATCACTCCCGCGCAGCTACGGGAGCTGCTTTCCCGTTCCGTTGCCGCGCCCGCCAATAGCCCGGGAAAATTAATTCAAGGAACGGTCTGGTATCTGGCGGCGAGCATGGAGACCCAGGCGGCCCGGCGGCTGAACGAGGGGGGAAACGTGACCGTCCGCTTTTCCGGGGACTTTAACCAGAACGTGGATATGACAGTGGTGCAAGTGGGGGAGACGGAGGGCGATCAAACCGCCGTGATTCTCTCCAGTGACCGGTATATGTCTCAGACCACCCTCTTGCGGCTACAGACGGTGGAGATTGTCTACCAAAGCTATTCCGGAATCCGCGTACCGAAAACCGCCCTGCGCATGGAGACCAGAACCAGCACCCAGCCGGTGCTGGACAGTGACGGACAGCCAGTGGTGGACAGTGAGGGAAACCCGGTCACCACCTCCACAGAATATCAGGTGCTGGGCGTTTATGTCCTCACTGCGGGAAAGGCGGAATTTAAGCCGGTGGAAACTGTGATGGAGGGGAGCGATTACTACATCGTCCGCCCCACCAGTGAGAGCGCCTCCGCCCTGCGGGCAGGAGATGAGGTCATTGTCCGGGCGACCGGTTTGTACCACGGAAAACTGTTGGAATCCTAGGAAGACGCTGAATCAATGCTGTTCGCCCCGCCGGAGACGGGGCAAACAGCCCATAGATCAAGACAGAAAATTGTACCCGGCTGAGGGAATCAGTGGTTCCCTGGACAGAAAGAGAGAGGGATCATGACCATAGAAGCGCGCGTTGCCATTGTGAGAGAGCGGATTGTCGCCGCGGCCGCGGCCGCCGGGCGCAGCGCGGAGGAGATCACCCTGTGCGCTGCCACCAAGACGCAGTCGGATGAAACCATTCGCGCCGCCATTGCCGCCGGAATCAAGGTATGCGGAGAAAACCGGGTACAGGAGTTGTCGGCCCATCTGCGGGGAGAGGCCTATGCCGGGGCGCAGGTCCATTTTATCGGCCATCTGCAGACCAACAAGGTCAGGCAGGTGGTGGGAAAGGTGGATTTGATTCAATCAGTGGATTCCGCCAGACTGCTGGAAGCCATTGCAAAGCAGGCGCAAGCGCTGGGAGTGACCCAAGATTTTTTAATTGAGGTCAACCTGGCCGGAGAAGCGAGCAAGGGCGGAATTCCCCCCCAAGAGGTGCTGCCTTTGGCTGCTTTGGCCGCCGAAAGTCCTTATGTTCGGCTGCGGGGACTGATGACAATTCCCCCTGTTTCGTTACAACTTGGCCAAAATCGAGCATATTTTGCAAATTTGAGAAAGCTTCTTGTTGACATAACGGGGAAAATATCAGATAATCATGGTACTATAAAGTATCTGTCTATGGGGATGAGCGGTGATTTTGAAGACGCTATTTTAGAAGGGGCCACATTGGTCCGGGTGGGTACCGCCCTGTTCGGGCCCCGTCCCCCGCTGGACGCACGCTAAGAAGCTACGAAAGAAAAGAGGATTTATTATGGGATTTATCAACGAATTGAAACGGTTGGCCCATCCGTACGAGGACGAAGAGGATGAGGAGTTTGAGGAGTATGAGCCTGTGACCCGGGAACGGGACCGCACCACATCCCGTTATGACCGCGAGGCGGGCTACAGCACCTCTGTGGAGGAGCCCCGCCGCAGCAACAAGGTGGTCAATATCCATACTACCACGCAGCTTCAGGTGGTGCTGGTCAAGCCGGAGCGGTTTGAAAACGCCTCTGAAATTGCCGACCATCTGCGGGAGAGGCGCACGGTTGTGCTGAATCTGGAGTCCACGAATAAGGAGATTGCGCGGCGGCTGCTGGACTTTTTGTCCGGTGTGGCCTATGCCAACGAGGGGAAAATTAAAAAGGTGGCCATCTCCACTTATATTATTACCCCTTATAATGTGGATATTTTGGGTGATCTGATTGACGAGTTGGAGAATAATGGACTGTATTTTTAATCAAATTGACCCGTGCAGTGATAAGGAGGATTCTATATGCTGACACCCCAAGAAGTCTCTGAGCGCGCATTTCCAAAAGCCTCCTTTGGCGGATATCATATGGCGCAGGTGGATGAATTTTTAGATGTGTTGACGGTGGACTATACTGCCCTCTACAATGAAAATGCAGTGCTGAAGAGTAAGATGAAAGTGCTGGTGGAGAAAGTAGAGGAGTACCGCTCCACAGAAGAGGCGATGCGTAAGGCGCTCATGACAGCCCAGCGCATGTCCGATGATCTGGTGCAGGAGGCCAGGGAAAAGAGCGAGGCTATGCTGCGCGGGGCAAAAGAAGAGGCGGAGATGCTGGTGGCCTCCATTTCTATCCAGCGGGAGGAGGAGGAGTTTCGTCTTGCCTCCGCCCAGCAGGAGACCGCCGCCTTTGTGGAGACCGTGCGCGCCATCTGGGGTAAGGAGGAGGAATACTTAAACAAACTCTCCGAGTTGTGCCCGCCGCCGCCATCGCCCCAGGTAGATGTTGTGGCTGAAACAGTGTCTGAAATTGACAGCAGTGTGCAGCGCCTGGTGAGTCAAGCCATGGTGGAGGCTACAGCGGAAAATCTGAGAGAACAGGTGCAGGGTGAGTCCGGGGATTTTATCGACACCGCGGAATTCCCTGTTGTAGGGGAAGAAGTCCCGGAGGAAAGCGAGGATGACGGGGACAGGATGAGCCAGACCCGGCGCATTAATTTTGATAACCTGCAGTTTGGCAGGGAATATGAGATTCAGTAACGCCTGGGCGCAGGAGGACATGATTGATTTCAATGAACGGGCCGGTGTCGGCAAGGATTTTTCAATACGAAACCACGCAGGGGATGGAAAAAGTACAGGGAACAAGCAGATCAGACATGCTTGTTCCCTTCCTTATCCTCTGCGTTCAAGTGTCTCACAGAGGCGGAGGCCTCGTTCCCATCTGAGCGCCGCAGTGTCGTGACCCACCTCCGCGGAGCGGGCCATGGCCACCCGGCCAGGGGTGGTGAAAAAGTTTCCACAATCCCTTGACAGCTTGGGGAAAAACAGATAAGATACTACTCATATACCTTGCGGGTGCCGTCATTTGGCGCTGCGCACCGTGTGCCCCTCCGCCCCATTGGTGGGAATGCAACATAGGAATTTGCGTTGACGAGGACGAGTACCGGCCCTTTCCCTGCACAGAGAGACGCCCATATTTGCTGGAAGGGCGCAGAGGGCAAGCCCGGGAATATCCCCTCCGAGCAGGGCCTCCAACCGCGGCTTGCCGCGCAGTAGAAGGTTCCGGTTTGCCCCCGATACAGGGCCTGTGAGTGGTCGGGAGAGTGTTCCCGGCAACAGGAGTGGTACCGCAGAGGGCTTTGTGCGCCTTTGTCTCTTGAACGAGGCAAAGGCGCTTTTTATTTGGCCTTTTTGATTTCTAAAAGTAGTATATAGAAGGAGTAATACAATATGGACTATAATAAAACCATTCATCTGCCAAAAACAGAATTTCCCATGCGGGCGGGGCTGCCCAACCGGGAGCCTGGTATGCTGCAGCGCTGGTACGATATGGATCTCTATCGTGAGATGCTGAAAAAAAATGAGGGACGGCCCCGGTTCTCTCTCCATGACGGCCCTCCTTTTTCCAACGGGGATATGCACATGGGACACGCCCTGAACCGCTCGATCAAGGATTTTATTGTACGCAGTTATGCCATGCGCGGCTACTATACTCCCTTTATCCCCGGCTGGGACAACCACGGTATGCCCATTGAGTCGGCCATTATCAAAAAAAACAAGCTCAATCACAAAGCTATGGCCGTACCTGAGTTCCGCTCGGCCTGCCACGACTTTGCCCAGAATTTTGTCGATCGCCAGCGGGAGAGCGCCAAGCGCCTGGGTGTGCTGGGCGATTGGGAAAACCCCTATCTTACCATGAAGCCCACCTTTGAAGCCGAGGAGGTCAAGGTCTTTGGAGAGATGTTCAAAAAAGGGCATATCTACAAGGGGCTAAAGCCTGTTTACTGGTGCCCCAAGGATGAGACCGCCCTGGCGGAGGCAGAAATTGAGTACGCCGATGAGCCGTGTACCTCCATTTTTGTCAAGTTCCAACTCAAAGATGACCAGGGGAAGCTGGCTCAGTACGGTGATGTGCATCACATGTATGTCATCATCTGGACCACCACCACCTGGACCTTGCCCGGAAACCAGGCCGTTACCCTCCATCCCCGGGAGGAGTATGCGCTGGTGAAGGCGGAAAACGGAGAGATGTATCTCACTGCGCGGGCCCTGTGCGAAAAGACCATGAAGGTAGGCGGAGTGGAGCGCTATGAGACCGTGGCCACCTTCCCCGGTGCGTTTTTTGAATATATGACCTGTCAGCACCCCTTCCTGGACCGGGACTCGCTGCTCACTCTGGCGGAGTACGTCACCATGGACAGCGGCACCGGCTGCGTGCACACTGCGCCGGGATTTGGCGCGGACGACTATCAGACCTGCCTGCGCTATCATATTGATATGGTGGTACCGGTGGACGACCGGGGCTTCCAGACAGAGGATGCGGGCATGTTTTCCGGGATGCACTATGACAAATCCAATGGGGCCATTCAGGCTTATTTAAAGGAAACGAACCATCTGTTTGCCAGTGAGGAGATTATCCACAGCTACCCCCACTGCTGGCGGTGCAAAAGTCCCATTATCTTCCGGGCCACGCCCCAGTGGTTCTGCTCCGTGGATGCGTTTAAGGAGGAAGCGGTGGCCGCCTGCGATGATGTGGAGTGGTTCCCGGCCTGGGGCAAGGAGCGCATGGTTGCCATGATTCGGGAGCGGGCCGACTGGTGCATCAGCCGCCAGCGCCGGTGGGGGCTGCCCATCCCGGTGTTCTACTGCGACAGCTGCGGTAGGCCCGTGTGCGATGCCACCACCATCTCCGCCATCTCCCGGTTGTTTGAGGAAAAGGGCTCCAACGCCTGGTATGAGATGGCGGCGGCAGACATTCTCCCGGCGGAATACCAGTGCCCCCATTGCGGCGGCGCGGCCTTTACCAAGGAAGAGGACACGTTGGACGGCTGGTTTGACTCCGGGTCCAGCCACATGGCTTCCATGCAGCGGGATCAGGGCTTTTGGCCCTCGGACATGTATTTGGAGGGAGCAGACCAGTACCGCGGCTGGTTCCAATCCTCCCTGCTCACAGCGGTGGCCTCGCGGGGGAAGGCGGAGGCCCCCTTCAAGCAGTGTCTGACCCACGGCTGGACGGTGGACGGCGAGGGCAGGGCCATGCACAAATCCTTAGGCAATGGGGTTGACCCTGCGGATCTGGTGAAGAAGTACGGCGGCGACCTGGTGCGCCTGTGGGCCGGATCCTCCGACTATCAGGTCGATGTGCGCTGCTCTGACGGCATCTTTCAGCAGCTGAGCCAGAGCTACCTGAAGTTCCGCAATACCGCCCGCTATTGCCTGGGCAATTTGGACGGCTTTGACCCAGACCATCTGGTGGCTCCCGGTGAAATGCAGGAGTTGGACCGCTGGGCGGTCACCCGGCTAAACGCCCTGATGGAAAAATGCCGCAAGGCCTATGAGATCTATGAGTTCCATGTGGTATCCCATGCCATCAATGACTTCTGCGTGGTGGATCTCTCCTCATTCTATCTGGATATCATCAAGGACCGCCTGTACTGCGATGAGAAGGACGGTCTTCCCCGCCGCTCCGCCCAGACCGCCCTGTGGCTGATTTTGGACACCATGACAAAGCTCTTTGCCCCTATCCTGGCCTTTACCTGTGATGAAATTTGGCAGGCCATGCCCCACCGGGCGGAGGACGATGGGCGCAATGTGGTGCTCAATGAGATGAACCAGCCCTTTGCAGAGTATGGGCTGGATGATATGACCGTGACCCGCTGGGACGCCCTGCAATCCCTGCGCTCCGATGTCAATGTGGTGTTGGAGAGCGCCCGGGCGGAGAAACGGATCGGCAAGGCGCTGGAGGCACAGATTACGCTGCGGCCACAGGATGGAAACGCGGAGGCGCTATTGACCCAGTTTGCCGGAATGGATCTCTCTGACCTATTTATTGTTTCCGAAGTGAAGAAGGAGAAGGGAGACACCGGAGTTGCCGGGTCCAATTTCCCCAATATTTTCGTGGAGGTGGCCCCGGCAGAGGGGGGGAAATGTGAGCGGTGCTGGAAGCACGATCCCCTGATTGGCCAGCACAAGGCCCACGCCACTCTATGTCCCCGCTGCGCCGCCGTGGTGGAGCAGAGATCCTTTGACGAGGTATAATCGATTGAACGGAACAATCCCGCCCCCGGTACCGGGGGCGGGATTGTTCCGCGTATCAAAAAAGTGGCTGCGCCACTTTTTTGAGGGGACGAAGGTACCGCGTGCACACAAGCGTGCGCGCACTCCCTCGGAATTCGCACACTCACTTGCGTGAGCAGCGTGCAGTGTCATGTTCCAGGTACACGCCACAGAAAATGACAGATTCCGTTTTATTTCCGCCATTCAGCGGAAACTCTGCGAGGCAATAGCGGATCAGTATGCCTGCTCTGTCGCGTAAGCCCGGATCATAGCCCAGCTGTCCTGATTTTCCAGGAACAGCCTGTGGTGCTTGGGAACCATGCGACAATAAGACTCAAATTCCGCAGCGATCTTCATAAAATGTGGCATATTAAAATATTGGCACAACTTGGGAAGGGTGAGGGACAGCTTCTCCCGCATCGCATCGATCTCCGTCATAAAATGTTCCGGATCGGTGATAAACAGGTAAAGGGGCTTATATCGCACCCAACCGACACAAGCGCGGTAAAAGCGGGCGATAATTTTTTCGTTGTCGGCGTTAATGTGCTTGAGCCGCAGAGGCAGCACGCCGTCCAGCAGGTGGTCGTAAACAGAAAAGCCGTCATGAAAGGTGTAGCAGGGGATACGTAAAACCTTGCGCTCACTGAGACAGGCGCTGAGAAAGGTGTCCTCCCCCCGGGCCTTTGGCGGATTAAAAAAGGGGTACACCCGCTGAGGATTTGTCAGGTTAATTCCCAAATTGGAGCCTGAAATAAATTTGGTGTGCTTGATCTCTGGGACTTCCTTCATCTGATTTTCAATAAAAATGCTCGGCTGAGCGTAGGTTACCCCCCCGTTTATCATAATCTGCCTTATTTTATCCCATTCCAGAATATCATTGCTGATTGCCTCAATAAATAACTGGAAATCATGCTCAGTCAGAATGCCATTGAATTGAATGTAAGGGATGGGAGAGATATACCCGCAGTGGTAGCCATTGGTGATATCAGCCTGTTTGAGACCTTTCATATGTTCGGCAAAGACATCCTGTCCGCTCCAGAGAGGGATACTTCCCGTTTTTGTGACCGCCAGGGGATATTCATCGTCATCCAGAAAAATCAGATGGTCCATCTGTTTCTTCAGGGCGTAATACAAAATGGCGTTCCGCTTTCCGGCGTATCCCTTGTCAAATACCTGTGCCGCTTGCGCTCTGCTGACAATCCCCTGATCCTCCAGCGTAACAAGCTCCTTTTGGATCATAGATTTACTGATGAAGAACACGCTGTCCAATATGTCCAACACATCCGGCCTGATGTTAATATAATCCTCTACCTGCGTGTTGTTATATTCCAAATCATACGCTACGAACAGATGAAGCTTATATTTCGTTTTAACCTCTGAACTGGTTTGTTTCCAGCGATATATATAGGATCTTAACACTTTTCGAAAGTTTTTCCTTCCGGTGACAAAGCCAACGCCGATATGCACTGTTTCCGGCGCATTCACAATAGCAGCCCCCTTTCGTTCAGTCCCCATGCAGACGGTTTTCTATGCGCTTAAATAATGATAACTAATCGATATGGTTACAATTATATGATTACATTATAACGCAAATTTTATCATAACACAAGTTATTTCAACTGGCCGGAATACACAGGTGCACTGCCCGAACCGATGCACGATCTTTGATCGAAGCGTAACCGGGCCGGGGCGGCCGCATCAAGCAGGTGGGCATAGCGTTACGCTATGCCCACCTGCCTGTAAGAACCCGGATTCACAGATGGAAATGCCGTATCAACGGCGATTTTAGCTGTGAATCCAGGTTCTTACATTATAGATTATAGATTATTGATTCTGCCGAAGTTTCACCACAAATAAAAATCCGAGGGTCAAAAGGATTCCCATTGGCAGCCCCACCAGCCAGGACATGGACATTACTTGGGACAAAAAGCCCGTGACAATGTATGTGAAAAAGGAGATCATTGCCACCGTAATGGCGTAAGGCAGCTGGGTAGACACATGGCTTACATGGTCACACTGAGCCCCGGCGCTGGCCATAATTGTGGTGTCAGAGATGGGGGAGCAGTGGTCGCCGCAGACAGCGCCCGCCAGGCAGGCCGACATGCAGATGATGCCCAAGGGGTTCTCCATAGGAAAGATGTTCAGGGTAATGGGAATCAGAATGCCGAACGTACCCCAGGAGGTTCCGGTAGCGAAGGAGAGCAGACAGGCGATCACAAAAATGATAGCCGGGAGAAACAGCTGTAAGCTGGCGCCTGTTTGCTCTACGAACTCGCCTACAAAGACAGCGGCACCCAGCGAGTCTGTCATCGCCTTCAGTGTCCAGGCGAAGGTGAGAATCATGATGGCGGGTACCATGGCCTTAAAGCCCTCTGGCAGACAGGCCATCATCTCTTTCAAGGACATGGCCCGGCGCAGAGAATAGAAAATAAAGGTAAAGAGCAGGGCGAAGGCGGCGCCCAGCATCAGGCCGATGGAAGCATCAGAGTTGGAGAAGGCCTTGACAAGGCCGGCCCCGGAAAAGAAGTCGCCGGAGTAGAGCATTCCTGCCACACAGCAGGCCACCAGCACCAACACCGGTAACACCAGGTCGATGACCGTACCCTTTCCTTCGGGTATGTCCTCCTCCGCGCCCATATAGAGGTTAGCGCCATAAAACAGGTCGCCGGTCTCCTGGGCGTGCTTCTCATGCTTGCGCATGGGACCGTAGTCCACCTTCATCAGAATCAGGCCGAACATCATTACAATCGTCAGCAGAGCATAGTAGTTATAGGGAATGGAACGGATGAACAGCACCAGGCCGTCTTCTCCCTCCACAAAGCCGGAAACCGCCGCGGCCCAGGAGGAGATGGGGGCAATGATGCAGATGGGCGCGGCGGTGGAGTCAATCAGATAGGAGAGCTTTGCCCGGGAGACTCTATGGTTGTCTGTAACGGGGCGCATGACCGAGCCGACAGTGAGGCAGTTGAAGTAGTCATCAATAAAAATTAGGATGCCCAGAATCACGCTGGCCAGCTGCGCCCCCGTCCGGGACTTGATGTTTGTCCTGGCCCACCTGCCGAATGCGGCGGCCCCTCCCGCCCGGTTCATCAAACAGACCATGCTGCCCAAAATGACCAGGAAAATCAGGATGCCCACATTGTAGCTGTCAGAGAGGGAGCCGACAATCCCTGTTTGGAAGACATGGAGCACAGTCCCCTCAAAGTGAAAGCCGGAATACAGCAGCCCGCCCACCAGAATCCCGATAAACAGGGAGGAATATACCTCCTTGGTGATCAGAGCCAATGCGATGGCGATGACCGGGGGCAGCAGGGACAGGGGCGTATTGAGAAAGGGACTTACATACTCGGTCCCCTCCCCCGCGCCAAAGACGCCGGGGATGCAGAAGAGCACCAGCATCAAAACGGAGGTCATTCCCAGAAGCCAGGTTGAGTTCCTGTTCATAGTATATGTACTTCCTTCCTTTCCAGTCTCACACAACAAAGGTGCCGCACATGCGCTCAGCATATGCGGTGCCTGCCTGTCCGCTCCCGGCCCGTTGCGCCGGCGGACATCGCTCCTCCTAAAGTGCCGCACGATCCCGGCGCCGGCAAAATCATCTGATTTTCAGGCATCGTACCATGACGGTTTTAAAATGTCAATAAGAGGCAGGCCCGTTTTTTGCATGCTGCCCCCGGTTATCCCACATCATAAAAAAGGTAAAGGTTCCGGTGGCAACGGCTTCTCCGGTGTCATCGGTCAAGGTTACCTGAACAACTGAGAGGGAGCGCCCCATTTTTTTCGGTGTGGCAACACAGACGATCTCGCGCCCATCCGCGGGGCGGAGAAATTCCATGGTCTGGTTGGCGGTCACGCAGTTTCCGCCCCGGGAACAGGCACAGCAGCCAGCCACAGTGTCAGCCAGTGTCACCAGCGCACCACCGTGCACCTTGCCGCCGGGATTGCGGGATTTTTTCCCCACGGTCAGCACGCCGCGGGCAAAGTCCCGGCTCACTTCGGTGGCCAAAATTCCGCTTTCATAGGAAAATTGTCCGGGGACGTTAACCACATGGTCTAACTGGTCTAATCCGGTTTTCTTATCTATGTTCTGCATGGGAAACAGCTCCTTAAATTGAGATTGGAAGGATGCGCTCTTGATCAGGTGGGAATCGGGAGCAAATTGTTTTTTGAGGCATAGTATAAAAAGAGCCTAATACGATGTAAAGGAGGAATCGGATTATGGATATCAACGCGGAAAGCGCCCAGCCTCTGATCTCCGCGGCAGAGACACTTAGCTCTGAGATGTTTGAGCGTGTCTGGCACCGGGTTATGCCCGACCAGCAGCATAGTCCCATTCAAATTGCGCCCCCTCCCGTGGCGACCGCGCCGGCAGAGCCGTGGAGAAACCCGCCTGACGCGGCCCCTCCGCCGCCGCCCTGGCCGCCAATGCCTCCGCCAGAGCCCTCTGCAGCGCCGCCCTGGCCGGCCATGCGGCTCCAAGAGGCCGACACGGGAAGAAACCAGCCCGCCCGGCCCACACCATTTCAGTGGGAGCCGGCGGTACCGGTGCTGGCGGAAACGGTACTTACACCACAACAGACAGTGACACAAAACACCAGTGGAACATGGCAGATGGGAAGCATCTCCTCCGGCGCCCAGCCGCAGGCTATGACGCAGCAGGACGGCCAGATCGGCGCCCGCAGCAGCCAGCAGCTGAGAACCGGCAGCGGGGAGCTGGGTGAGCTGCAGTGCCTTGGCGGAGACTCCATGCTTCAGATTCCCTTGATTGAGGAAATGATTGATCACACCCAAGCGGGGGTTCAGAGCTATCAGGCGCTCTCCCGCCGGGCCAGCGGACGTATTGCCCGAACTTTGTCCGCCATGGCCGATGATCAGCGCAAATTCCTGCGGCAATTGAGTTCAATCCATTTTTTGATTACTGCTGAGCGGTATCAGCCCAGCGAACTCCCGGTTTGGGAGGGGGATAGCCTGCTTATGGGGCTGCGGGAGCAGTTTATTCTGGAGCAGCAGTGGGCCAACCGTTACGCACTTGCCGCAGAGCAGACGCAGGATGCCTGCCTGCGGGAGGCGTTTGGAGAGTTGGGGGCGGAAGCGTCCATCCATACCAGAACGATTCGCGGCCTGGTGGAGCAGCTGCACTTGCATTCCAAATGAAAACCCGGATGAACCGTACCGCTTACCAGTTTACATTTTATGATAGCGGGGATGGCGTATGCCCATCCGCCTGCGGATTGAAAACCGGGGCATTCTGTGTCCAAAGCTGGCCTATGACAGGCATTATAGCACAACCCGCCGCCCATATCTACAGGAAAGTGCATCAACCATACGGGTATCCCCGCGGGGATACCCGTATCAGCGTCAGATTTGATTGGATGGGCAGGGGAGTTTAGAATTCCTTGTGCTCCATGATGCGGCAGGAGATGAAATAGGACAGATACAGGCCGCAAAGGGCCACTGCCAGGAAAACACATGCGATTGCAATGAGCTGGGCCGAGGTGGGCTCCGGAATTTGGCTTAACCTGCTCCCCCCGATTTTGTAGAGGAGAAAAACCAGCAAACACGGGATTCCCAACACCAGGTAGAGATAGGGCCTGGCGCGCTCCGGCCCCAGCTTGAAGTTGATGGGGATCATAAAGCTCACCATGACAAGTCCCAACAGCAGGGACACCAGAACGGTAAGCAGGCACTCCTCCATACTGGCCTTGCCCAGGATAGAGAAGAGAACGGATAAAAACAGGTTATACACGGACACCAAAATGGAAATCAAAAGGGTGAAATGATAGCGTCCCTTTACCAGTGCCCGCCGCCCGCCGGGCAGGGCGGCGGCGTACAGGTTCCATTTGGCCATCTCGTCATAGGAAAAGGCGCTGATGGGGAGCATCATTAAAATTACCTGGCCCATGGCCACGCACATGGACAAATGAAACGCCCCGATCAGGGAGAGAATCAGATAAAATAACAGGAAAATGGCGTAGGTGCGCAGTCCCTTCCGCAGTACCAGAATATCCTTTAGGACAAGTCCTCTCATGCCGGTTCCCCTTTCCCAAAAAACACCATAATCTCTTCCAGGCTGATGGGCTCCACCAGAAGCGATGGGTATTTGCGCTGAAACGCGCTGCGATTTTCCACCAGTCCCTCGCAGGTGAAGTTGCTCTTCTTCACCCGAAGCAGGTCCTCTGGCACTACCTCTGCCAACTGCTGGCGTGTGCAGGCAAGCCGTCCGTAGTATTCTAAAATAGCGTCTTTCCGCTCAAAGAGAATTAACGTTCCCTGGTGAATGTAGGCGATGTAGTCGGCTACCTTCTCCAGATCGGAGATAATGTGGCTGGAGATGAGAATGGCGTGATCATCATCCGAGACAAAGGCCAAAAATTCGTCCAAAATCTCATCCCGCACCACCGGATCCAGTCCGGAGGTGGCCTCATCCAAAATCAAAAGCTTGGGGCTGTGGCTCAGGGCGGCGGCCAGAGACAGCTTCACCTTCATTCCCCGGGAAAACTCCTTGATGTACTTGCGCTCCGGCAGGGAAAATTTTTGGAGGTAAGCCGCAAAGAGGGCGCTGTCCCAATTTTGGTAGATGGGGGCCAGAATGGCATCCACATCCTTGGGTCTGAGCGTATCGTGAAAAAAGCAATCGTCCAGCACCAGCCCAATCTCTTGCCGGGCCGCCGCGTCCGGGGCGCCATCGAAGAGAGCAATGGCGCCCCCGTCAGGGTGAACCAGTCCCAGAATGGATTTCAAGGTGGTGGTCTTCCCCGCTCCATTCTCCCCAATCAATCCCACAATGCTGCCGCCTGGGACAGTAAATGTGATGTCCTCCAACTGAAACTGGTCGTATTGCTTACATAACCCCTGAATTTCAATACAATTTGTCATAATAAATCATCCTAATACAATTCATTTAGTATTTCTTGCAGCTCTGAGAGAGAGAGTCCGCCTTTTTTGCCCTCATCAATCGCTTCTGTCAACCGCTCTTCCACCCGGCGCAGCAGCGCCTCCCGCAACAGCTCCCGGTTTTGGCTTGCCACAAAGCAGCCCTTTCCGGGGACGTTTTCCAGAAATCCCTCCCGCTCCAGCTCCTCATAGGCCCGCTTGGTGGTGATGACGGAGATGTGCAGATCCCGGGCCAGCAACCGCATGGACGGAAGCATCTCCCCAGAGGGCAGCGTCCCGGTAATGATTTGTTCCTTGACTTGGTCCGCAATTTGTTCGTAAATTGGCTTTCCGCTGCTATTGCTGATAATAATGTCCATTTTTAACTCCAAACAAGCATCTGATCTGGTGAAGATACTTCTTTTTGTTGTTTGTATATATACATTATACACAGTAAAACAGTGTTGTCAACCCTATTTTAAAAATAAAGACCCTGTATTCACAGATGGAACTGTCGAAGCAGCGAGGGATTTTTTTGCGCCGCAAGGCGGACAACGCAGCGCCACGGGAATAAGACCGCAAAGAGATCGGCACTTTCATTGGATCTTAGGATCAGGAAGAAACAACAAGAGAACCGGAAAAACCCTTCCCTATGTCTTGTCCATGAAAAAAAACTGTGTTAAAATATAGTTTTAGTGTAAATATGGAGAGAGGGGGCTGCGCCGTGGAGCGGTACAGTGCGGGACAATTTGATGTTGCGGTGATCGGGGCCGGGCACGCCGGGATTGAAGCGGCGCTGGCCGCCGCCCGGATGGGGCTGGAGACGGTATGCTTCACCGTGAATTTGGACAGTGTTGGAAATATGCCCTGCAACCCCGCCATTGGCGGTACGGGAAAGGGCCATTTGGTCCGGGAGCTGGATGCCCTTGGGGGTGAGATGGCAAAGGCTGCGGACAGGGCCTGCATTCAATACCGGCTGCTGAACCGGGGGAAGGGGCCGGCGGTCTGGTCGCTGCGCGCCCAGGCTGACCGCAGGGAATACCACAAGGTGATGAAAAGCACGCTGGAGCGGCAGCCCCGCCTGCTGGTGAAGCAGGCCGAGGTGGTGGAAATTTTGGTGGAGCGAGGTGCTGTCTCCGCCGTGGTCACCCACACGGGAGCCACTTATCAGGTGAAGGCGGTGGTGGTCTGCACAGGAACGTTTCTGGGCGGGCGGACCATCATTGGCGATGTGGTGCGCAGCTCCGGGCCGGACGGTCTGGCGGCGGCGCTGCCCCTCACCGGCTGTCTGGAACAGTTGGGACTGTCCCTGCGCCGCTTTAAGACAGGAACCCCACCCCGGATACTGGCCCGGACGATAGACTTTTCACAAATGGAATTGCAGACGGGGGATGAGGATGGCCTGGCCTTTTCCTTTCAGACAGAGGCCCCGCCCAACAACCGGGCAGTATGTCACCTGACCTATACCACAGAGGAAACCCACCAGGTGATTCGGGACAATCTTCACCGGTCTCCCCTGTTTTCCGGCGTGATCGAGGGGGTAGGACCGCGGTACTGTCCCTCCATTGAGGACAAGGTGGTGCGCTTTGCCGATAAAAAGCGCCACCAGCTTTTTATCGAGCCCATGGGGCTTGATACCCAGGAGCTCTACATTCAGGGCTTTTCTTCCTCCCTTCCCGAAGAGGTGCAGGCGAAGATGCTGCGCACCATCCCGGGACTGGAGCGGGCGGAGATGACCCGGGCGGCCTATGCCATTGAATATGACTGTGTGGACCCCACCCAACTCAGGCCCACGTTGGAGAGCAAGGTGGTGGCGGGACTCTATGGGGCGGGACAGTTCAATGGCTCCTCGGGCTATGAGGAGGCGGCAGCTCAAGGGTTTGTTGCCGGGGTCAACGCGGTCCTGCGCATTCAGGGGAAAGAGCCGCTGATACTCCGGCGGGAGCAGGGATATATCGGTGTATTGATCGATGACCTGGTGACCAAGGGCACCATGGAGCCCTACCGCATGATGACCTCCCGCACAGAATACCGCCTGATTCACCGCCAGGACAACGCCGATGGGCGGCTCTCCCATGTGGGACGCCGGCTGGGCCTGGTCAGTGAGGATGCCCTGCGCCGGGTGGAGGAGAAATATGAGGCCGCGCGGCGGGAACGTCAGCGGCTGGAGAGGATGGGAACCGCCCCATCCCCTGCGCTGGACCGGATGCTCACAGAAAAGGGGGAGCCCCCGGTGAAGGATGGCGCGCGGCTGGCCGACCTGCTGCGCCGCCCCCGGGTGAGCTATGAGGATCTGGCCCCCTTTGATCCGGGGCGGCCCGAACTTGCCCCGGAGATTGTGAGGGAGGTGGAGATTGCCACCAAATACCAGGGCTATATTGACCGCCAGATGCGCCAGGTGGAGGAGATGAAGAAGCTGGAGGACCGCCTTCTCCCGCCGGAGTTGGATTACAGCGCCATGGAAGGGCTGCGTCTGGAGGCCCGGCAGAAATTGGACCGGATCCGCCCCATGAATCTGGGCCAGGCCAGCCGGGTGTCAGGCGTCTCCCCCGCAGATGTGGCGGTTTTAATTATGTATCTGAAGCATGCACAGGATAAAAGGAGAGCAAACCATGAAACTGACCCAAATTAAGGGAAATACCTGGGTGCTGGAGGGAACCGCGCTGCTGCCCCTGTACCGCCTGGAGAACGGGCGCTGTATTCTGCTGGATACAGGCCTCAAAGAGGAACGGGAGGAGCTGGAGGCGTCTCTTCTGGAAAACGGGCTTACACCGGCGGGAATCCTCTGCAGCCATGCCCATGTGGACCACTGCGCCAATAATGCCTACCTCCAAAAAAAATATGGGATTCCGGTGGCGCTCACCGTTCCGGAGGCGGGGATGTGCAGCCATATTCTCAATTTAAAGTGCTACTGCCTTGTCATCTCCCCCAGCATGGCGCAGGAGGAGATGGCGGCGCTGGTGCATACGCCGGATGAGCTGATTCCTGACGAAGACGGCCCGCTCTCCTTTGCCGGGGCGGATTTTCAAATCATCCACACCCCTGGACACTCCTCTGGGCATATCTCCACCGTTACCCCGGACAATGTGTGCTATACGGCGGACGCCCTGCTCTCCCGGGAGATGATGGAGGCCAAGCTTCCCTACGCGCTGGCTCATCGTCTCGCGGATGAGAGCCGGGAGAAGCTGCGGAATTTACAGTGTGACGCCTACATCATGGCCCACCGGGGGACATGCTCCGGCCGGGAGATCGGCGCGTTGATTGATGAAAACCACGCCCTCATCGCCCGCCGGGCTGAGGAGGTATTGTCCCTTATTGACCGACCCATGACCATCAGTGAGATCTGCCAGGCGGTGGGGCTGCATTTCAGCCTGCTCAGCTCCCGTCCCCGCCGCAGTTTGCGCTTTGAGCGCAACACCCGTTTTTTCGTGGAATACCTGGTGGACAATGGGCAGCTCCGAATTGATTCCCGGGATGGGGTCGTGTGGTATTCCAAAAGCCGGCAGGACGGCGCGGTTTCGTGAGAGGCGGCGGCGGGCGCGGGAGTTTTGATCGCACTTTCCAGAGAAATATGGGGGAAACCGGCAGATTTGCTCCGGTTTTTTTCAAAAAAAGATTGCCATTTCATGTACTGGAACGTATAATAAATGGTCTATATGACTGTTGTTGAAATTGGATTGAGAAATAAGAGGTGCTCTTTTTGCAAAATGAAACGTTGAGAAATGTAGCCATCATCGCCCACGTTGATCACGGGAAAACCACGCTGGTGGACGAGCTTTTAAAACAGAGCGGCGTGTACCGTGAGAACCAGGCTGTCACAGAGCGGGTCATGGACTCCAACGATTTGGAGCGGGAGCGGGGCATCACCATCCTGGCCAAGAATACCGCGGTGCAGTATGGCGAGATCAAAATTAATATTGTGGACACGCCGGGCCACGCCGATTTCGGCGGCGAGGTGGAGCGGATTTTAAAGATGGTCAACGGCGTCATCCTGCTGGTGGACGCCGCCGAAGGGCCCATGCCCCAGACCCGCTTTGTGCTGAGTAAGGCTTTGGAGCTGGGTCACCGGGTGATCGTGGTGGTGAACAAGATTGACCGCCCTGACCAGCGGGTGCATGAGGTCATCGATGAGGTGCTGGAGCTGCTGCTGGATCTGGATGCCACGCCGGAGCAGCTGGACTCCCCCATGCTCTTCTGCTCCGGGCGGCAGGGCACCGCGTCCTTTAACCCCAGTGTGCCGGGAGCGGATCTGAAGCCCCTGTTTGAGACCATTGTGGACTATATTCCCGGACCTGAGGCTGACATGGACGCCCCCTTTCAGATGCTGGTCTCATCCATTGACTACAATGACTTTGTGGGCCGCATCGCCATCGGCCGCATTGAGCGGGGTGTGATCAGGCAGAATCAGGAGATTGCCGTCTGCAACTGCCACCGCCCCGACAGCGCCCCGGAAAAGGCAAAGGCCACCGCCCTGTACCTGTTTGAGGGGCTGAGCCGCGCTCCTGTGCAGGAGGCCGTGGCCGGTGATATTGTGGCCATGAGCGGAATTGGCGATGTGACCATAGGGGATACCATCTGTGCCCTGGGGCATCCCGAGGCACTGTCCTTTGTGCGCATTTCCGCCCCTACCATGGAGATGACTTTTTCGGTCAATGACTCCCCCTTTGCCGGGCGGGAGGGCAAATTTGTCACTTCCCGTCAGCTGCGGGAGCGGCTCTTTCGCGAGATGCTCAAGGATGTGTCTCTGCGCATCAGCGAGATTGATGATTCCACAGATGCCTTTCACGTGGCCGGGCGGGGTGAGATGCACCTGTCTATCCTGATAGAAACGATGCGCCGGGAGGGGTATGAGTTTCAGGTGTCCCCCCCCCGTGTTCTGTACCGGGAGATGGACGGGGTGAAGTGTGAGCCCATTGAGCGTGTTGTGGTGGATGTCCCCGCGGACAATGTGGGTCCGGTGATTGAGAAGCTGGGCGCCCGGAAGGGAGACCTGCTGGAGATGACTCCGGTGGGGGAGCGGATGAAACTGGAGTTTCTGGTGCCTGCCCGCGGATTATTTGGTTACCGCAACGAGTTTTTGACCGATACCAAGGGAGAGGGGATCATGGCCTCCATCTTTGACAGCTACCAACCCGTCAAAGGCGAGATCAGCCGCCGGGCCACGGGCTCCCTGGTGGCACACGAGGCGGGAGAGGCAGTGGCCTACGGCCTGTTCAACGCCCAAGAGCGGGGATTGCTGTTCATTGGGCCGGGTACCCCGGTCTACGGGGGAATGATTGTGGGCGTGTCCCCAAAAAATGAGGACATCACGGTCAATATCTGTAAGCGCAAACAGCTGACCAATATGCGGGCCTCCGGCTCAGATGATTCGCTGCGCCTGGTTCCCCCGCGGCAGATGTCCTTGGAGCAGTGCCTGGAGTTCCTGGCGGATGACGAGTTGCTGGAGTGTACGCCGGAGAACCTTCGCCTGCGCAAGCGGCTGCTGGACCACGGAAACCGGATGCGGGCGCTGAAACAATCCAGAGGGTAACTCATACTCATAAGAGCTTGTACCGGGGGATTGTTCCTGTTAGATAAAATGAGTCTGGTCTATTCGGTGAAAATTTTGCTTGCATATTCTTAAACCATATGGCATAATTTGACACGTGTGCGCGCGGCAAGCTTAAGGCGCTTGCCCATTGGCAATGGAAAAGAAAGGGAGCAAATTTATGACTGAATACATCAACATGTGGAAAAATTACGTGAATTTTTCCGACCGTACCAACATGCGCGGCTACTGGATGGCCATTGCGCTCAACTTCCTGATCGGTATTGTTCTGTCGATCATCGCGAAGGTTCTTAGGACAACACTCCTCTCCGACCTGTACAGCTTGGCTATTTTAATCCCCAGTCTCGCAATAATTGTACGCCGGCTGCGCGATGGCGGAAAAGAGTGGCCTTGGATTTTTGTCGCGCTCATTCCTCTTGTCGGGTGGGTTTGGCTGATCATTCTGATGTGCCGCAGCTCTGTTGAGGACAATGGCGTACCCGTGGTGTAAACACGAAATGGAATCCGCTGCTCATTGGAGCGCCGCAGATGCGGCGCTCTTTTTATGATGCTGGAGCTGCCTATCCATAAGAACCAAAGAAAATTCGGCCGCTGAATATGGCCTGATAAGGGATTGTAATATACAAAGCACCCGCAGCATATGGCGCAACCTGATATTCAGGAAAGAAAATAATCAGACCATGATTTGATAAAGCCCAATGACTAAAATTTTCTTTTGCGGGAGCAAATCCCTTCCGGAACGTGGGGTCGCTGAATGCAAAATCTAAGTCTGGATATTGGTCAAACAAGGCTTTCTCTGTAAGGGATGACAGCAATTGCAAATAATTGCGTTCGCCTGCAAAAAAATCGGACAGTGAAACGATTGCGTTCTCGGCAGTATCAAAGGTGATCGTTACGATGTCATGACCGGGATGAACCCCGCCCAGGTATGGATAAAAGTCGACTTTTGTGGTGATAAATCGATTGACTGCCGTGTAAGTTGAATGCGCCCCTTGCAGTTCGGATTTTATCCCATTGGGCAACGCCATCTGGCCCGCTGAATCGGTAAATTCTTTTACATAACCGGTAATTTTATTGAAAATGGCTACATTGAACGTGTCCAGGGGTTGTTTTGACAGATGATATTCCGGATAAGCGACATTGACATGATATCGTTCTGTGGCCATCTCGATCACTTTTACTATTTCCTCAAGAAGCCAAGCCTCTTGGAATGGGATAAGGAACGGCATAATAATCCCCCCTAACGAGCTTCTGAATCGAGCGGAGCAAGGTATGGTACAAGATATGCTATGAACTTTGCATTCATTTTGTTTATTTTCCGGTAACGAAATTCTGCCGGGGGATCTCTTGCAATCAACCGCGCTGCGCAACATAGTTCTTACGTGCGCATAGGATGGGAAGAACAATTTTATCATGAATGGGAAGTGACGGAATGGGGCTTGGTTATCTAAAAGTTGAACTTTATGCCGGGCATCGCTCCCTGCCTATCGCAAATGACAGGGTATTGATCAAAAATCAAGAGGGGAAAGTTCTTTACAACTTAATAACAGATGAAAACGGCGCAACGGAACGCGTTCCTTTGTCAGCACCGGACAGACGATATTCACAAAGCCCCTATACCAGTATGCCGAGATTCTCTGTTGTGAATGTAGAGGTGCCCGCGTTCCAGGGCTATAAGAAAGCCATTGTACACTGGGCGGAAATATTCGACACCATTCACACAACTTTGTCCATGCAATTACATCCCATCATCAGCGGAGAGTCGGCGCGGCAAGACACCGATGAATACTATACGCCCATAAAGCATGGTGTGGACCTGCCAAGAGATCCTCAGACAGACTCGGAACCCCGTGATCCGGGCAACAGCGGTGCCGCAATGAACACACAGAGGGATGACAGGGATGCCATCCCCGTGCAGAATTTCCAAATAAATCAAATTGCTTTGGCAAACGATGTCCCCATGCCGGAATTTATTACGGTTCATCTGGGATCACCCAATGATTATGCCCGCAATGTTACCATACCTTTTGCTGACTATATCAAAAACGTGGCATCCAGCGAGATTTTCCCAACATGGGCTGACGCGGCCTTATACGCCAATATCTACGCGCAGATATCATTTGCACTGAACAGAGTGTTTACCCTCTGGTACAGAAGCAGGCACCTTGCGTTCGATATCACGAACGTCACAGCGTTTGACCAGGCTTTTACAGAGGGCCGGTGCATATTTGATAATATCAGCCAGATTGTGGATGGGATATTCAATCGTTTTTTAAGGAGACAGGGGAGACAGGAACCTTTTTTTGCGTCCTATTGCAACGGGACCACAACCACTTGCGATGGCCTGTCTCAATGGGGGTCTCAAGCTTTGGCTCAGCAAGGCTGGACACCCATTGAGATACTAAGAAACTATTATCCCAGTGATATTCAGATTGTAGAATCCAACAACTTTGGGGAGCATGTGGCAATCTATCCCGGTACGGCTTTGCGGGAGGGGTCTTCCGGCGAAAATGTACGCCTAATGCAACTTTTTTTAAATAGAATACACGGCAATTATCCAGGTATCCCCACATCAACGCCGGATGGAATCTTCGGCCCGGCAACCAGGAGATCGGTACTATCGTTTCAAACGGTATTTAACCTGATCGCCGATGGTATCATTGGAAAATCTACCTGGTACGCAATTGTTAAGATATTTGTCAGCGTGACGAGGCTGGCAGAGCTGACAAGCACGGGGATCAGAATCGGTATAGGAGAGACGCCGCCCACCACGACCATACAGATGGGGTCAAGCGGGGAGCTTGTTTCGCAGCTGCAATTCCTGCTGGATTATATTTCAGAGTTTTATTACGCCATCCCCCCGGTGGTGCGAACGAGCCGGTTTGGAGATGATACAAGAGTGGCAGTCATTGAATTTCAAAAAAACTTTGGTTTACCTGTTGACGGGATTGTGGGGCCGGCTACCTGGCAAACACTTTATACCGTTTATCACTCAATCGAAAGGACGGTTGATGTTCCTCTGGAGAGCTGAACATCGCACTACATATTACAGAAACCACTTCCTCTCTTGACTCCAGCCGCTCTGAGCAATAAAACCCAATGGTCATTTCCGTAAGACAAGGCCCACTTTGAGCTTTGTCTTATTTTTTTGCCAAAATATCATAACGTACCTTGAACAATTGCCGTCCGAGAGGAGGCAAATGATTGAATGATCGATGAAGCGGGGCTTACCGCCCAGTTATCTGCTCCGGTTGCCGTCATATTTAAGCACCTGTATTTACAGGTGCTTCGTTTTATGTAAGCGGAACAGAATCGGTGTGAAAAGGAACCTTAAGTTTTCCCCCTCCCCCGCGGAAGGAGAGCGGAACCGCTGGGTGAAGGCCTTGTCGCCTGGTGTCGGACCCTGGCATTTTCTGTTGACGGCAAGCGAGGAAGCTGATATGATAAAAATCAAACATAATGATCAAGGGGAGATTTGAAGATGCGCAGATGGATGAAACAAGTGGTGTTTTCGCTTGCTCTGTGCCTGGTGCTGTGCGCCTGCCGGGATAACACGGCCCCGCCGGCGGGAAGCGTACCGGAACCGGAGGTCTCACAGCCTGGCGTGTCTCTTCCGGAACCGGAGCCCCTCCCCTATACAAATCCCCTCACCGGAGAAGGCAGCGCGGTGGATCTCGCTCAAAACCGGCCTATTGCCGTTATGATAAACAACCTGAAAAAGGCGCTCCCCCAATTGGGGATCAGTCAGGCGGATATCATCTATGAGGTACTGGCGGAGGGGGAAATCACCCGGATGCTGGCGGTGTTTCAGTCTGTGGAGCAGGTTGAAACCATTGGCTCTGTTCGCAGCGCCCGGGATTACTATGTCTCCCTGGCAGCGGGGCTGGACGCCATTTTTCTGCACGCGGGGGGAAGCCCCGGGGCATACAATGCCATTTACAACTGGAGTGTCACCGCCCTGGACTGCGTCAACGGCCCGTATGAGGGGACGCTCTTCTGGCGGGACGCCGAGCGGAAAAAGAGCGCGGGGTACGAACACTCGGTGCTCACCTCCGGCGAGAAGATCACACAATTGCTCCCCACCTACACCAAGCTGCGCCTGGAGCACGAGGACGGGTATACCGCCCCCTTCTCCTTTACCGCAGATGGAACTCCGGCCGGAGGCCTGCCGGCCCAGACCATTACAGTTCCCTTTTCTACCTATAAAACCGGGATTTTTACATATGATCAAGAGACAGGACTCTATTGGGTCAGCCAGTATGGCGCCCCCTATGAGGATGGAAATGACGGCGCCCAAGTTGCAGTTCGCAATGTGCTGGTTCTCTACGCCAGTATGAAGGTGATCGATCGTGAGGGCCGCCTCTCCGTGGGCCTGGTGGGCGGCGGGACCGGCCAATTTGCCTGTGGCGGCCAGATCGTGGATATTACCTGGGAAAAGCCTTCCAATACCGGACCGATGACCTTTTATACTGCCGATGGACAAGTGCTGGAACTGGGCGTGGGCAGGAGCTATATCAATGTTGTTTCTACGGGAACTGCGATTACAGTTGCGTAGGAGAAAAGGAGAGATAGTATGACGCTGTTATTTGAGACCGCTTTTGGGCAGATGTCCTTGACAGAGGAGGATGGGGCCTTGGTGCGCCTGTTGCTCCCTGGCAGTTCCATGCCGGACTGTGTGAGTGGGGAGACGCCCCTGCTGGTGAAAGGGCGGGATGAAATTCTGGAGTATCTGGCCGGAGTGCGGCTGGAATTTTCCCTTCCCCTCAATGCCCGGGGCACTCCATTTCAAAAGAGCGTTTGGCAGGCGTTGAACGACATTCCCTATGGGCACACCCGCTCCTACCGCGACATTGCCTGCGCCGTTGACTGCCCGAGGGGGTATCGGGCGGTGGGGATGGCCAACCACTGCAATCCGCTGCCCATCCTGATTCCCTGTCACAGGGTGATCGCCTCCAATGGCGACTTGGGCGGGTATGGGGGCGGCCTGGAGCTGAAACAGGCGCTTCTTGCGCTGGAGGGGCGTACCCTAAGCGAAGAAGAATCTTGAAAAAAATGGAGTCTGCCCTTGCAAATTTTTGATTTTGCAAGTATAATAGATAAGATAAATGCTGAATCAATACCCTTTGCCCCGCTGGAGGCGGGGCAGACACCCGTAAATCAAGACAGGAAATCGCGCCTGTCTGATTGAATCAGTGGTTCCTTGGAATTTGGCAGAAGGGACAGCCCTTCAAATTTTTGCCAGGAGAGGTTGTGGGATCAGACATGGAAGGCCGAAGTTCAAAACCACATATAGAAACCAATCGCTGTCATGAAGGGATAGCGGTGGGAGCGCGATGCCTTTTTTCAATCTGCTTTCCCACCGCCAGAATACATTGACGCACAGTCCTGTGCGCCCTTTTGTTCTGCTTTTCGTAACAGCCACAGCGCGTGTTTGCGCCTGTGGCTGTTTCTATCCCTTTTCGACTATACTAAGGCAGAGAGGGGAGATTTCCAATGTATGAACAATATAATCTGGAATTATTAAAACAGCTGGTGGAGGAAAAAGAGTTTCGCCGTCTGCGGGAGCTCTTGATCCGGATGAACGAGGTGGACGTTGCCGAGTTCCTGGAGGAGCTGGAAGAGGACCAGCAGGCGGTGGTGTTCCGCCTGCTGCCCAAGGAGCAGGCGGCAGAGGTGTTCACCTATCTGGAGGACAGCGACAACCAGGAGCATCTGATCAACGGCCTGTCCGACCGGGAACTGCGCGAAGTCCTCAATGAGCTGTATTTGGACGATACCGTAGATTTGATTGAGGATATGCCCGCCAATGTGGTATCCCGTATTCTATGCAACACAGACGCCTCCACCCGCGACCAAATTAATCAGCTGCTGAACTATCCAAAGGACAGCGCCGGATCCATCATGACCACGGAGTTTGTCTTTCTCCACCCGGACGAGACAGTGGCCGACTCCTTTGCCCGCATCCGGCGGGTTGGGCCGGATAAGGAGACCATTTACACCTGCTATGTCACAGAAAACAGGGTGCTGATCGGGGTGGTCACGGTGCGGCGGATGCTCCTAAGTGGCAGTGAAAGCCGGATCCGTGATATTATGGAGACCCATGTCCTCTCGGTCAATACCCATGAGGACAAGGAGGACGTGGCCCAGATGTTCTCCAAATATGACCTGACCGTGCTGCCGGTGGTGGATGGGGACGACCGTCTGGTGGGCATCATCACCTTTGACGATGCTATGGATGTCATCCAGGAAGAGGCCACCGAGGATATGGAACGGATGGCCGCCATCCTGCCCTCTGACAAGCCCTATCTGCGCACCGGTGTGTGGGAGACCTGGCGGGCCCGGATGCCTTGGCTGCTGCTGCTCATGCTCTCCGCGACATTTACCGGGGGGATCATCAGCCACTTCGAGAACGCCCTGGTGGCCCAGGCGGTGCTGACCGCGTTTATCCCCATGCTGATGGACACAGGGGGAAACAGCGGCTCCCAGTCCTCAGTTACGGTCATTCGTGCCCTGTCTCTCCATGAGGTGGAGATTTCCAATGTGATGGCCATCATATGGAAGGAAGTGCGGGTGGCTGTTTTGTGCGGTGGCTGCCTGGCCTGCGCCAATTTTGTCAAGATAATGCTGGTGGATCGCATGCTGTTCAGCAATCCCAGTGTGACGCCGGTGGTTGGACTTGTGGTCTGCTCGACCTTGTTTTTGACCGTAATTTGCGCCAAAATCGTGGGATGCACCCTCCCATTGCTGGCGGATAAGGTGGGAATCGATCCCACTGTGATGGCATCCCCCTTTATCACCACAGTGGTGGATGCGCTGTCCCTGATGATCTACTTTGCCATAGCAACCAGCGTGCTGTCTATATAATGGCTGTGCCTCTTTTTTGAGGGGGCGGGGCGCCGTGTGCACGCAGCGGCAGAGACGAGAGAAAGAACAAACCGTGCGCAGCCCTGATATGCTACCCCTGAATAGGACAGTGAAATAAAAAACACTGTCGTATTTGGGGGTAAAATTATGCCACATGAAGGGAAAGTATCAGCAGAGAGGAAATTGCGAATCGTGGAA
>Ga0153924_1000036_pt1 | contig 112532 bp, 94 predicted proteins | sample TSNJ008MetaG_FD_104709 | JGI IMG/M metagenome (GOLD analysis project Ga0153924, IMG submission 104709) | Attine ant fungus gardens microbial communities from New Jersey, USA - TSNJ008 MetaG | ecosystem: Host-associated > Fungi > Mycelium > Unclassified | place: USA: New Jersey, Wharton State... | reverse complement strand
GTTCCCCACCACCGCGGACAACACCTTCCAAGGCGCCACCTCCACCATCGCCTTCGCCTTCACCGGAACCCAACGCACCGAAACCACCAAATAACCACCACCCCACAAGCCCCGCCGGGCCTGATCGGTTTCCTTCCCCCCCAGCCCGATCAGGCCCGGCGAGCATCACATGAAGCACAGCCACCTCACCAGTAAAGGAGAACGATCCCTATGACACCGCGGAACAGCATCCTGCGCGCCTTGGTGATCGTGGCCGTCGTCGTTCTTGGCCTGATAGCCGGGCCAACGGCCGCAATGGCCGCATTCTCGGACAGTGAGCGCGCTACTCCGCAGTTCTCGGCAGCAGTCATTGCCGCTCCGGCCAGCGCCAATGCCACCATGCGGTGCACCTTCGGCTTGCAAGCCGTGGTCACGGTGAATTCCTACGGACCGGTGGCGAACGCCAACTATTACGAGGTAAAGATTTACGATCGCTCCGGAAACCTCGAGTTCACCGGCGATCTCAGCCAAAGCGCTGGAAGAACGTACAGCTCGGGCATCGAGATCATTGGCACGTGGAGCTACGAAATCCGCGGATACTACAAGGTTCCCGGGACCAACAATTCCTGGATGGGGAAGCCCTTCAAGGGCACCATGACCTGCTGAACGGCTCACCTTAATCTCCAATGGCCCCGACGCGCTCGAGCAGAGGGCGTACCGGGGCCATTGGCCTTTGCCAGCGGCAAACAGCGCCGCTAGGAGATCCGAGTCTAGGAGAACCGCCCCGGCCGGAAGGTGGCCAGCATGGGGTGTTTTTGCCCGCTCAGGATTTCACCGGACATCAGCTCGCCGGCAATCAGGCCCAGGGTGGCGCCGGAGTGGGTGAACGCTACAAAGCAGCCCGGCACTTGGCTGAGTTCACCGAATACCGGCTCACCGTCGCCGGGGATGGGCTTGTACCCGATCTTCCAGGACGCCGGCTTCAGCTCAGGATTGCCGGCGATGAGCTTGGAAGACTCATCGGCCAACTCCTGAACAACGTCATCCGGGATGGTGAACGTACCGTCTGCGTGCTCGGTAATGCGTTCCTCGTACCAGTCGTGGTCCAAAGCGAAAGTATTCCCGGGATTGGGCCTGACAGCAGCCCGCGGGGTGTTCATCACAGCAGTGACGTTATTTTCCACCGGTTTGGTGACTACCAGCATGGACACCGGCGAACCGTTGGGAATCTCCACGCCCAGGGGTTTGACCACTGCAGGGGTGGCCGCGCCGCACGCCACCAGCACGGCGTCAGCCGGGTAGGTTTCGCCGCCGGACGTTTCGACGCCGGTGGCCCGCCCGGCGTCGACCATCACCGAAGCTTTGCCCGCGTTAAGGACCAGGCGGCCGCCCAAGGCGTGAAATTCCTCCATCAGGAAGTTCACCAAGTCCGGCAAGCTGACCCACCCTTCACCGGGGTTGAAGATGGCGTTCTCCGGGATCGCACTGGAATCGATGCCTGGAGTCACGGAGGCCACCTCCTCCGGAGCGAGGAGTTTGGAGTCATAGCCAATGGATTTCTCGTAGGCGTGGCGGGCTTCGGTGACGTCGCTTTGGCCAGCAGCGTTCCACATGAGGCCGCCCCCGAATTGAAGCCATTCGCGGCTGGGATCCGCAGCGAAGAGCGTGCGGTACCGGTCAACGCCGGCCACCCGTAGTTGGTGGTACGGCGTGGAACGTTCGCCCGCAGAGTTGAGCCAGGACAAGGACCGTCCGGTGGCTTCGCTGGCGAGGCCCTGCTCGGTCAACAAGGTGACCGAAGCGCCTTGGCGGAGCAGGTGGACGGCGGTGGAAACGCCCAGGATGCCGCCTCCGATGACGGCTACGTGCTTGGTGGAGGACATGGTTCTCCCTTTCATTGAGATAAATGTTGTGATTCGCGCCTAGGCGAACGCGTGAATGCTTTCGATGATCCTCAGGGTTTCCAACGCTTCCGCCGCCTGGACGGGCAGTGGACCTTCCCCGCGGAGAGATGCTGAGAGTTCCTTGTAGAACTGCGGGTAACTTCCCTTTTCCGCCGGGACAGGCCGGGCCGTTCCGTCCACGCCCAGAAGCCCCCAAGACTCCTGGGGTTCAGTGCCATAAGAAGCGTCCGACGGCGTGATACCAGCTGCGAGGGCAGGTTCCTGCCCGTCAAGTCCCCACTTGGTGTACCCGGCTTCGGAGCCGAGGACATGGAAGCGGGGACCCACTTGGGCGGCCATTCCGTTCATCCACAACCGTGTCCGGACACCGGAGTGGTGACGCAAGGAAACGAACGCCTCGGTGTCCGCCGCCTCCGGTTGGGGACCACGGTTGGCGGTCTCTCCGTAGCTCTCCTCCACAGGGCCGAACAACTGGATGGCCTGGTCTATGAGATGGGCTCCGAGGTCATGGAGAATGCCGCCACCTTCAGCCAGCGTGGCCGAATCGCGCCAGTTCCCGAAACCTTCAGGCCGCCACCATTCAAAACGTGATTCAAAGGTGCGGACCTCACCCAACGCCCTTTCCCGCAGCAGCTTCTTCAGCGTCAGGAAGTCCGCATCCCACCGGCGGTTCTGGAAAACCGTGAGCTGCACCCCGGCGTCGGACGCGCGTGTGGCCAGTTCCTCACCGTGGGCGACGCTGGTGACGAAAGGTTTGTCTACCACAACGTTAAGCCCGCAGGCGATCGCCGTAGCACCGAGTTCGAGGTGCGTGAGTGGCGGCGTTCCCAGGACCACTAGGTCCAGATCTGCAGCCAGGGCGAACAGCTCCTCCGGGGTGGGCACGATGCGTGCTTGCGGGTAGAGCCGCGCGGCCTCTGCTGCACGTTCCGGGTCCGCCGTCACGATGACATCCAGCGAATAATTCGGATCTGCTGCGATCAGCGGGGCATGGAAGACCTTGCCTGAGACGCCAAACCCGACGACGGCGGTCCGGATGGGTGCCGTAGTTGCCTCCCCCATCACAGAACTTCCGAAAGGAAGCGCTGCAGGCGTTCGCTGCGCGGGTTGTCAAAGAGCTCGGTAGGAGTCCCGATTTCCACTACTTCGCCTTCGTCCATGAACACCACTTGATCGGCAACCTTGCGGGCAAAGCCCATCTCGTGGGTGACCACCAGCATGGTCATGCCGCGGCGGCCCAAGCCTGCCATGAGGTTGAGCACTCCTTTGACGAGTTCCGGGTCCAGGGCACTGGTGGCTTCGTCAAAAAGCATGACTTCGGGTTCCATGGCCAACGCCCGGGCGATTGCGACGCGTTGCTGCTGTCCGCCGGACAGATCCCGTGGGCGGTGATCAGCGCGTTCTGCGAGGCCCACTTCAGCGAGGCGGCGCTTTGCGCGTTCCCGGGCCTCGGACTTGGACATTCCCTTGACGCTCCAGAGTGCCAAGGCCACGTTTTCCAAGGCGGTGTGGTCCGGGAAAAGGTTGAAATGCTGGAACACCATGCCAATCCGGGCCCGGAGGACGTCCGGCTTGACCTTGAGGGCACTTTCTCCCGCCAGCAGCACATCCCCGCTCTTGGGTTCGTGCAGGCGGTTGACTCCGCGAAGGAGCGTGGATTTTCCTGAGCCGGAGGGGCCGATGATGCAGGTGGTGGTGCCCGGCGCCACGTTGAGGCTGACGTTGCGGAGTACTTCGACATCCCCGTATGCCATGGTCAGGTTTTGCAGTTCCAGACTTGAGCCGTGGAACTTCTCAATGTCTTGGTGTGCTGTGCTGGTGCTGGTTGCGCTGTTGCTTGTGAGGTTCACGTGTTGCTCCCGGTGATGAGCGGCGAGGCCGCATCGAGTTCCTTGACTTCCTTCAGCCCACTGGTGGGTGCCGTGGGACGGCGGCGGCCGGTGCGGAACTTGTTGTCGAAGTAGTTGACCAGGTGGGTCAGGGGCACCGTGATGATCAGGTAGAAAATGCCTGCCATGACCAGTGGTGAGAGGTTGCCGGACAGTACTGCTGCGTCCTGGCCCACCCGGAACAGTTCGCGCTCGCTGACCAAGAGTCCCAGGAAGTAAACCAAGGATGAGTCCTTGACGATTGCAATGAACTGGTTCACCAAGGCCGGCAGAACCCTGCGGATCCCTTGCGGCACCACCACAAGGGCCATGGACTTGGAGTAGCTCATGCCCAACGCACGGCAGGCCTCCCCTTGTCCCTTGTCCACGCTTTGGATTCCTGCCCGGAAGATCTCCCCGATGTACGCACTGGCGATCAGGCTCAGCGCGATGATTCCCAGCGGGTAGGGCGAGGGCCCAAAGACCGACTGGCTCAAACGTGCAAAACCCTGGCCGATCAGAAGGATGGTGAGGATGGCTGGAAGGCCACGAAAAAGGTCCGTGTAGATCCTTGCCGGGATGCGCAGCCACTTGGACCGCGAGATCCCCATGACCGCCACCACCATGCCCATCACTACGCCGAGGATGGTTGCTGCGATGGAGATGATCAGGGTGTTGAGGAGGCCAACTCCGAGAAGTTGGGGCAGTACTTCGACCATGGCATCAAAGTCGAAGAACGTGCGGCTGATGGTATTGAGCCAATCCATTGAATGCTCTCAGACGTTAGTTGTGCGGGGCCGCTTTATTTGCTGGCCATTGGGGAGGGGCTGGAGGTCTGCTCAGCCTTGGGAAGGTACTGCTCCGGCATGGGCGAGCCCGGGAACCACTTTTGGTAGAGCTTCTTCCAGGTTCCGTCCTCCATTGCTTCGGCAAGGCCCTTGTTCAGGGCGTCCTTGAAGGCGGGCTTGTCCTTGGCGATCGCGAAACCAGCGGGGGCGTCGAAGGACGGGATGTCTGCGGCGCTTACCAGCCCAAACTGCTCCTGGTACTCCTTGGCCGCCTCGTAATCCAGAAAGTGTGCGTCCACCGAACCACTGTTGACGGCGGAGATGGCGGTGTTGTTATCCGGGAAGCGGACCAGCTGCGCCGACGTGAAGTTCTTCACCGCGTAGGCTTCCTGCAGGGTGCCCTGGACCACGCCCAAGCGCTTGCCGTTGAGGCCGTCCGCGTCCTTGATTCCGGAGTTTTTGGTGGTGATGACCGTCAAGTATCCGGCGAGGTAGCCGTCGGAGAAGTCCACGGTTTCCTTGCGCTTGTCCGTGATGCCGATAGCCGCCACACCCACGTCGAATTGTCCGTTGGCCACCGCTGCAAGGAGTCCTGAGAAGTCCTGCCCGGTGAAGACAACTTTGTCTACGCCGGCACGGTGGGCCACGTCCTTGAAGAGTTCAACGTCAAAGCCGGTGAAGTTCCCCGAGCCGTCCGTGAAGGTGTAGGGCTTGGAGTCGCCCAGGCTGGCCACGCGGATGGTGCCGGGCTCGATGAGACCGTATGGGTTCTCTGCCGAGGGCGCACTGCCGGCCTGCGATCCACCGCAGCCGGAGAGGGCGAGAATGGCCGCCAAGGCTGCTGCTGCGAGCGCTGCCGGGCGGAAGTTCAGTTTGATCACAGCGTTGTCCAATCGTGGGAGGGAAAGCGGTGCTGTCAGGAGCCGCTGAAAGTTATTGCTCGATGATGGGTCTTGTTGAGTCCGGTCTCAGCCTCTAGGATTGAGACCGGACTCACATCGATTGATAAGAAATGTAGCGGAACTCACAAACCGCGTCAACACCCCTCCTGAAAGGTGAACATGAGCAATGACGGATCCCGACGGCGGGACATAACGGTTGCCGACGTCGCCAAAGCCGCAAAAGTGTCCAAAGCCCAAGCCGCGCGCGCACTGGGCAATTACGGCGCCGTCAGCGACGACGTCCGCGAGCGCGTCCTGGCCGCGGCCGAGGAACTTGAGTACCGGCCCAACGAGCTCGCCCGCAGCATGAATACGGGCAAATCCAACACCATCGGCGTGGTAGTGGGGGACATCGAAAACCCGCATTTCGGGCTTGCCATGCGGGGCATTACGGACACCGCGAAGAAGAGCGGCTACAACGTCATCCTCATCAACACGGACGAGGAACGGGCTGCCGAGGTGGACGCTGTCCGCGTGCTTCTGGACAAGCGGGTGGACGGGCTCATTGTGGCGCCCGCATCATCCCTGGAAACCTCGCACCTGCAGCAGGTCCGTGAGTCCGGACGGCCCTTGGTGTTGCTTGACCGCGCCGCTTCCGGGGTTGACGCTGAGACCTTTGCTGTGGACATGGCGAGTATCTCCTACGAGTCCACTGCGTACCTGATCGAGGCAGGGCACCGCAGGATTGCTTTTGTCTCCACCGTTCGCACTGATGCGCCCTATGTTGCCGGGATAACGCTGGACTCCTCGCAGATCTCAGACCGCCTGGACGGAATTCACCGTGCCTTCGATGACGCCGGACTCCCCTACCCCTCGGACCTCATCCGGCTCAATGCGGGCGACGCCGAATCCATCAAGCGCATCACGCAGGAACTACTGCGCGGACCGGACGCTGCCACGGCCATCATTGCTTCCGATGGCCTGATCGCCCTGAGCGTGGTGGAAGCCATCCAGGAATCAGGCCTGTCCATCCCGGATGATGTCTCATTCCTGATGTACGACGACTTTGCGTGGACACGGCTCACTAGTCCCCCGCTTACCGTGATCGCCCAGCCCGTCTATGACATGGGGATTGCCGCAGCTTCCGCACTGATCCGGCAGATAGAGGGCCGGACCTCCTCCGGGCCCGCGCCGGAATTGGCGGCCACCCTGATCCACCGTGGGTCGATCGGGCTAGCCAGCGCCGAGATCGCGGGAATCCTGCCGAATCGCGGGTAGTTTCCGGGTGGGTTGAGCGTTTTCCCGCGATCTCGGCGGGCTAGGCCTCGCCCTGAAGCTCGCCTTCTTCGGGATCATCGGCGGACCGAACTTCCCGCCGGATGACGCCTAGTTCCTCGAGCCGTACCGACATTCCGGCACCGTCGGGCGCGTAAATCCAAGGGATCCCGGGAGTGGGTTGGCTGCCGGTCTTTGATCGTCCACCAGCCAGCACTGCTTCACCCGCTGAGAGTTGGCGGATGGCGATGGCCCGGACATTGGCGGGGTGCCGCTGGGCGAACTCGGAGTAGATGGCTTCGTCATGCTGTCCGTCGTCGCCCACCAAGAGCCACTTGATGTTGGGGAACTCTTCCGCAAGCCGTTCCAAGGAGGTCCGCTTGTGCTCCTGGCCGCTGCGGAACCAACGGTCCGGAGTGGGCCCCCAGTCGGTGAGGAGTTTAGGACCGGCGGGGTACAGATTCCGGGACAGGAAGCGGGACAACGTTGGAGCAACGTTCCACGCCCCGGTGGACAAGTACAGCACGGGCGCGGACGGAGCCGTTCTGGCAATCCGCTCGTAGAGCACAGCCATGCCGGGCGTGGGAGTTCTGGCGTGCTCGTTCAGTACAAAGGTGTTCCATGCTGCCAGGAACGGACGCGGGAGTGCGGTGACCATCACGGTGTCGTCAATGTCAGAGACCACGCCGAACTCTGCGTCGTCCGCCACGATCTCCACCGGAGCCTCCACGGTTTCGGACTCCCCGGACTGGAGGGTGATGGTGTGCCAGCCGGCCTCGAGTGCTACCGGAATACGCGCGTCCACCACGCCACCGCGGTCAGCTTTCACATCGAATACGGTGCCGCCAACGGTCACGTTCACCCGGGCGTGGGCAACCGGCGCACTGGTGAAGTTGCGCCAGCCGCGCATGCTTTCCTGCAACGGATTCGCGTGCCCTGCGGCATCCCGGGGATCGCTGCGGACAACGCGGGCAAGGACCCGCACCCAGGCGGTGCTGCCATACCCGGTGTAAGGGATCACCGTTTCCACCCGGCCACGGCTAATGGCCAGGCGCGTCTGTAAACCCAGCCACGCGTCGTCGAGCCTCATAGCGAGGTGACGGCGGCCCTTGCTCAACGGAGTGCGGCTTGGCTTGTCAGCGGTGTCGGACTGCGGGCGTGTATTCCTGGGACGGGGAGACATGCATCCAGTCTTCCATGGCGTGATCCCCTAGCGCAGCGCACCCATCCACTGCATGAGGCGGGGAAGGGCGTCCAGCGCCACCGTTCCGTGAGTGGCGTCGGGCAGGACATGGGACTCGACGGCGGTTCCAGCTTGGGTCTGGGACGCGACGAACGCTGCGGTGATGTCGGGACGGACCAGCGAGTCCTTGGCGCCTTGCGCCACGAACAGGGGCATGGAAAGCCGTGTTTCGCCCGGGGTGTTTTCGGCGAGGAGCCCGCTCCAGCCCGGGATAGTGGTTGGGTCGCCCACAACGAAGGACCCGATCAGCGGATTCGCGATGGTATGCAGTTCACTGTTCTGGCCCAGCAGGCACAGCTTGGCCATACCGGGAGCTGCAGCTGCGCCCGCAGGGGTGAGGATGGTGGACAGGGGATCGCTGGGGAGCCGGGAGGAGTAGGCCTGGGCATAGGCCGTGAACGCGTAGGCGCCTATGGTCACCCCAGAGACGTCACCAATATCGGCACTGAGCAGGGCGCCAAGATTTGTTGCCGGAGCCGCAACCGCGACGCCGGCAATGGTCAGTTCGGGCGCGTAGCTTGCCGCCCGTTGGGCTGCGAAAATCGACGCGTGCCCGCCTTGGGAATGCCCCCACAGGATGACACGGTCTCCAGCACCAATGCCCTCAACCAGCCGTGCGGCCCGGGCAACATCAAGGACGTTGGCCGCCTCCGCCGCCCCAATAAGGAACGACGGCGGACCGGCTATGCCCATTCCCGCATAGTCCGTAGCCACCACCACATGGCCCGCAGCCAGCAGGTCTGAGAGCCCTTCAATGAAAGCGAACGGTGCAATTCCACTGGACGGGGCGCACCTCGGAGCAGTACCCGTGGTCGGATGGGCCCAGGACACCACCGTGCGGCTTCCATCAGCGGCTGGCGCAACGGGGGCGATCACAAGGCCCGAAACCAAGGTGTCTTTTCCGTCCACATCGGTGGAGTGATACAAGATCCGCCATGCCCTGGCACCTTCCGGCGCTCCCACCACGGGTTCCTGCCGGATGATGGTCCCCGGGGCGGCGGCTTCCGGCGCCGGGCTTGGCGCAAGGTAAAAGGGCGCCACCGCGGACTCGACGGCGGCCCCCTCCCCCACGCGGACACCGAAGTTCACCAGCCTCGTAGCTCCCGGCGCCACCGCTATTGCCGCAATGATGAGCGCGGCCAGAAGAAACCTGCGGACGACTGTCCTTCGATGAGAGTGCTGATGCAATGCCACGCCTCGATTCGGTAGTGGAAGCTTCCGCTAGCGGCCGCTGAAGTACCTAAACAGCCGTGGTGGGTGCCCGGCCTTCATCACCATGCTGCTTGCGTGCCGCAGCGAGACGGAGCTGATCCAGCCGGTTCATCAGCGGCGCCGTGGTGGCCCCGTGCACCACAATGGACAATGCCACCACCAAGGCGATCAAGGCCCACAACTGGTGGGCTTCGGCGTCGAAATTTCCGTGGGTCAGCGCATAGCCCACATAATACAGCGAGCCGATCCCCCGGATGCCGAAATAGGAAATAGCCAGCCGTTCGCGTGGACCGGTCTTGCCACCCATGAGCCCGAGCCATCCAGCCAGGGGACGGACCAGCAGGAGGAACGCCAAAGCCACGGCCAGTTCCGTCCAGCCGATCCCCTCCAGGAGGCCCCGGGCTATGGCGCCCCCAAGCAGCACCAGAATCACCACGGTCATGAGGCGCTCAAGCTGCTCCACGTACCCATGAAGAACCTGATGATAGGCATGGTGGCGTTCGGCAGAGCGAATGGTCACGGCACAGATGAACACGGCCACGAACCCGTAGCCTTCCAACAATTCGGCTACTCCATAGGCCAAGAAGGTGGCGGCGAGCGCTACGAAGCCCTCGGAATGTTCTGATAAGCGGAAGCTTTTGCCCTTGGCGGCAAAGAAAATCAGGCTAAGCAGCTTGCCGGTGCCGAATCCAAGCAGGACTCCGACGGCGATTCGCCACACGATGTCCAGGCCAACCCATTCCCCTAGCCAGGCACTGGGTGCGGCCCCTACGAGGCTGATGAGGATGGCCAGGTAAACGAAAGGGAAGGCGAGCCCATCATTCAAGCCGGCCTCGGAGGTCAGGGCGAAACGGACTTCGTCCTCATCCGGGTCCTCCTCTGTGTCTGCGGGTTTGCCGACCTGGACTTCGGAGGCTAGCACGGGATCCGTAGGGGCTGCCGCGGCGGCCACCAAGAGTGCGGAGGCAAGGCCCAGGCCCACCACCCACAGCCCCAGCAGCGTCATCACCAGGATGCACAACGGCATGACGATTCCGAGCAGGCGCCAGGTGGTGGACCAGCCGCGCCAACGGAAGGGCCTGTCCAAGGCCAGTCCGGCTCCCATGAGGGAAATGATGACGCAGACTTCGGTCAGGTGAGTGGTGAAATCGGCGTGCAGGATGGGGTCCGGATCCGGCAGCTCGGGAAGCAGGGTGAACGCCAGCATCCCGCTGCCCAGGAAAACCATGGGCATGGAGAGCGGCGTGTGGCGCAGTAGTTTGGGCAGGACGGCCGCGGCCAACACTGCAAAACCTGCGGAAAGGAACACGATGCTGGGGGCTTCAAACACAGATACTCTTCTTCCTGAGGAGCCGAACGGCGCGTGGTAGTCCTAGTCCGCCGCACGTTCAGGATGAAAGCTAAGACTACTTATCACCTTACGGTGCTGTGGGACGGCCGACAACACAGGCGACGCGGGAGGCTAGGCCCCCTGGGGAGTCGCACTGATCGCTACATTAATCAGCACCTCGGCGGCCCGACGCGCCTGTCCGGCCGCGTCGGCTGTCCCGGCAATGGCCGCAGTAGACTGGGCACCCTCAGCGAGGATGGCGAGTTGAGGGGCCAAATAGGCCGGGGCGCCGGCCTCCCCCGCCAAGCCCGCCACGTATTCCTGAAACGACTCCTTGTGCTTCCTTGCGTACTCCGCGACGTCCGGGCTGATAGCACCGAGCTCGGCGAAGCTGTTGATGAAGCCGCAGCCGCGGAACGAATCCTGGCAGAACCAGCCAGCCAGGTAGTCAAAGATAGCGAGCAGCCGCTCCCTCGGCGTTCCGGCGTTTTGAACAGTGGCATCAAGCCCTTCGGTCCAGGACTGATGCCGGCGCTCGAGTACTGCCATGACAATGCTGCTCTTGGAGGGGAACTCCCCGTAAAGCTTCTTGAGCGAGACCCCTGCTGCAGAACGGAGTTCGTCCATGCCCACGGCTTGGATTCCCTTGGCGTTGTAGAGCTCGTCGGCGGTGGCAACAATGCTTTCGCGAACCTGGGAGATGGCCATCCACCCAGTCTACGCGCCTTGAGAACCAGCGTTCTCTGCGGAGTACCGACAGTCGCCGCCCGTCGTCGTGCATTGACGTAGCGTACGTCACGATCTATTCTTTATGAATCGATTCAATTCGTCCTTGCCAATGAAGCCAGAGGAGCACAGCGACGTGACAGTCACGCACCGGAGGGACCTCAACACCTCCCCCGAACCCACCACGGGCAGCAGAGATCCCAGGAAGGCCGCCATGAGCGGTTGGATCGGAAGCGCGCTGGAGTACTACGACTTCGCCCTGTACTCACTGGCTGCCACCCTGCTGTTTCCCACCATCTTCTTCCCCACCGAAAATCCCACCGTGGGCATCATCGCCTCGCTGGCTACATACGCTGTGGGCTACGTATCCCGCCCCCTTGGCGCTGTGATCCTCGGTTCCTACGGCGACCGGCACGGACGCAAGAAGGTGCTCGTTTTCGCGATGCTGCTCATGGGCTTCGCCACCTTCGCCGTTGGCCTCCTGCCCACCTACGGACAAGTGGGGCTCCTGGCTCCCGTCCTCCTGGTGATCCTCCGCCTCATCCAGGGCTTTGCTGTTGCCGGCGAGCTGGGTGGTGCCAGCGCGATGATCGTGGAGCACTCTCCTGACGGGAAGCGCGGCTTCTTTGCCAGCTTCAGCCTCCAGGGCACTCAGGTGGGATCCATCCTCGCCACGGCAGTCCTTATTCCGCTCGCCGCCCTCCTCCCTGACGAGCAGTTCCACTCCTGGGGCTGGCGTTTGCCGTTCCTGCTCAGCGCCGTTGTGATCATCGCTGGCTATGTTATCCGCCGCCGCGTTGAAGAGCCCCCGGCATACTTGGCCCAATCAGAAGACACCACGGCCAAACGACGCTTCCCGTTGGTTGACGTCCTGCGGACCCACCCCTGGGTCCTGGTCCGCTGCGTCATCATGACCTTCACCAACGTCATCGGCATGGCCACCTTAATCTTCGGCGTCTCCTTCGCCACCCAAAAAGGTTATGGAATCGGCTTCTCCAGCAGCGAGTTCCTCTGGGTGACCATGGCTGCGAACGTCGCCGCAGTACTCACCATCCCGCTGTTCGGTGCGCTTTCGGACAAAATCGGACGCCGCTCCCTCATGGTTGCCGGCGGCCTTGCCGGCGGACTGCTGACCATGGGCTATTTGTGGGCGATCGAACAGCGCAGCCTGCCGCTGGTGTTCGTTTGCGTAGTCATCGTCCAGGGCATCCTCTTCCAAATGTGGAACGCCACCTTCGCCACGTTCTTCCAGGAGCAATTCCCCATGCGGATGCGGGTCACAGGTTTCGCCGTCTCCCAAAACATCGGCCTCATGATCGCCTCGTTCTTCCCCAGCCTGTTCACCGCAATCGCTCCCCCGGGCTCAGCTAATATCCCCATGGTCATCGGCTTGACCACCCTTGGCATCTGCCTCGTCTCTGCTGTGGCAACCCTTTTGTCCTCGGACACCAAGGGCAAAACCCTGGAGGACTTGGAGGCGCGATAGGCGCTGACGCCGAACTCGCCGGAAAGCTGCCAGATCGATGGCAACCTTCCGGCGATTTCGCACATGTCCAGCGAATTCGCCTTAGTCACTGACCAGCTGGGCACTCTCACTGATAGGCGCTTCCGCATCCCGCACCTTCTTGCCCCGGGCATATCCCACGAGCCCCAGTGCCAGAATGCAGCCAAGGGTGCCCAAGGCGAAGGCCTCAAAAGTGAGCTGCGGGACGCCCCACGTCGCCTCGAAGTCATACGGCAAGCCGAAGAGCACATCCAATGTCCCTGGGAAGATGGCCACCCAGGACCCGATCAGGATCCATGCGAAGCAGATGTACCCGAGGATGCGGAAACCTGCATCGGAGACCGGCACCTTGAAGGGGCGGTCAACCTGGGGATACTTGCTCCGGAGCTTCACCGCTGCCGGGATTGCCATCAGGTAGCTGAGCAGGAACGTGGAGATCGCAATGGAAAGAACCACCCCGAACAGTGCGCTGCTGGTGCCGCTGAGCTGCATGGCGGCGAGCATGAACAGTGTTGCCACCACCCCGGAAAGGGTATTGACGCGGATGGGTGTGCCCAATTTTGGATGAAACCGTCCGAAGAAGCCTCCGAAGAAGGAGCCGTCTGCCGCAGCCATCGCCTGCATGCGATCACTGATGATCATCCAGGCTGCACCTTGTGAGACCAGGATAAAGCAGAACACCACAGCCGAAACAGACAACATGATTTCCGCGGCAGGACCGAAAACCGAGTAGACCGTGGCGATTGCCCCGAACAGTCCGCCGATCCCGGTGATCTGGTCCAGCGGCACCACCAGGAGGATGGCAAGAATGGGAAGCAGGTAGCTCGCGGCGGCGATCATGGAGGACCGTGCTACGGAAATGGGAACGTCCTTGGCCGGGTTCTTCATTTCGCCGGCGGCGCTGTTCCCGGACTCGAAACCAAGGAAGGAGAACAGCAGAAGCGGAGTGACGCCCAGGAAACCGGCAAGCGTTGGCGAGAAGAAGCCCAGGTCCAGGCCGTTGAATCCGTGCTGCAGCCCGTAGATCATGGTGACAATGATGAAGAAGGTCAGGAATGCCACCTTAAGGATGGCACCCAGCGAGGGCAGCCATTTGCCGTGCTTCAAGCTGATGATTGCGGACGTCACCGTGATCCAGATGAAGAGCAGCTTGAGCAAGTAATCGGCCGGGCTGCCAGCGTCCACATGTGACACGTACTCGGACCACGTCTCCACCGCGACGAAGGCCATGGCGCCGCCCACCCAGACTGGCTGGGTCACCCAAGTGAAAAGGGACGTGATGGCTGCGACCACCCTGCCGAACGCCATCTTCGTCCACACGTAGACGCCGCCTTCTTCGGTGAAAGCCCCGCCGGTCTCGGCAAAAATGAGCCCATAGGGAACCATGAACGTGACAGCCAGGATAAGCGTCCAGGTGAAGGTCTCCCCGCCGAAGCCGGAGACTTGCCCCAGGACCTCCACGGAGATGACGGCGGCAACCACCAACAACAGAATGTCGAAGCGGCCCAGTGATTTTTGCAGATGCTTGCTTTGCTCTTGCGCGAGTCGCGTTGAGGCTACTGGCTGATCCATGATCGATCCTTTGCTACTGCTTAAGTTTGCTACTGAGCAGGAAGGGTGGGAAGGGAAGGTGTCTTGACGACTGGTACGAAAGGGAGGGACGGGCGGACCCTCGTCTACGTTGACGTGGCGGCTCCGGTCCACTGTGAGACCCAGCGTAGGCGCGTGAGGTGCATCACGTAAACCATGGAATAACGATGCAAATCAACGGATTTTCAGATGCTTGGGATCAGCCGAATTGGATCCACGTAGTCTTCGTCGCGGTGTAATTATCGAAGGCATGCAGTGAGAGGTCCCGGCCGAATCCGGACTGTTTGAAGCCTCCGAACGGGGTGGTATTCCCCAGCGCATCCACCGTATTGACCGAGACTGTTCCGGCAAGCAGCTCCCCCGCTACCCGATGGCCGCGGGACAGGTTGGAGGTCCACACGGACGCGGCCAATCCGTAATCTGTGGCATTGGCCATATGCACCGCTTCCTCCTCCGAGTCGAAAGCGTGCAGCACAGCCACTGGTCCAAAAATCTCGTCCCGGTGGACGTCGTGATCCGGCCCAAGCCCGCCCAACAAGGTGGGTTCAAGGTAGGCGTCAGAGCCCCCGATTTCGCGCCGCTCACCGCCGAAAAGCACCTCGCCTTCGGCGCGGCCGCGCCGAATCCAGCCTTCGACGTCGTTCGCGTGGGCGCTGCTGATCAGGGCACCGTTGCCCTCCAACCCGGCCAAAGGATCTGCGGGGAGATAGCCCGACGCCGCGTCTGCAAGCAGGGCAGCAAAGTCGTCATGGATGTCCCGCTGAACCAGGATCCGGGAGTTTGCGGAGCAGACTTGCCCCTGATTGTAGAAGGCTCCAAAGGCGGCCTTGGCGGCCGCTTCAGGCAGGTCTGACGTATCAGCAAAGATGATGTTGGAACTCTTGCCTCCCGCTTCGAGGCTTAACCGTTTGAGGTTGCTGCGCCCCGAGGCTTCCAAGAGGGTCCGGGAAACGGCCGTGGATCCCGTGAAGGCCAGTGCATCAACGTCCATGTGGTGCGCCAAGGCCGCGCCCACTTCCCGGCCCGTGCCGGTAATGATGTTCAGAACACCATCCGGGAGACCCGCCTCAGCGGCCAACTCGGCGAGGCGCAGCACACTCAACGAGGTCTGCTCGGCCGGCTTGAGCACCACCGCGTTTCCGGAGGCGAGCGCTGGAGCCAGTTTCCACACCGCGATTTCCAGCGGGAAATTCCAAGGAACGATTGCCGCCACCACCCCCAGCGGCTCGCGTGTCACCAACGCGGTTGCTCCCGCCGGAACTGCCGGCAATTCCCCATTCTGCTTGTCCGCTGCTTCCGCGTACCAGCGCAGTGTGGAGATGGCACCCGGCACATCCACTGTTGTGGTCTGAAGTATTGGCTTTCCACTGTCCAGCGTCTCCAAGAGAGCCAGTTCATCAGCATGCTGCTCCATCAGGGCAGCCAAGGACAGCAACAGCTCCTTCCGCTTCTCGGCCCCGCATCGCGCCCACGAAGGAAAGGCGCGCCTTGCGGCTGTTACTGCTCGATCAACATCAGCGGCCGTGCAAGCAGCCAGCTCAGCGAGGACGCGGCAGTCAACCGGGCTGATCGTGGGACGGGTAAGGCCGGTGCCGGCCGCTAACCGGCTGCCATCGACGAAGGCCCTGCCGTCCATGGCCAGGGCATCGGCACGGCCGTGCCAGTCGAGGGAGAGCGTGGTGGACGTGGTGTTCATGGTGACTCCTGAGGTGGGTTTCTAGTTCCGGGGCGGTGTTTGGGCGCGGGCCATGCGCAGAGCCGCCGAAGCAGCAATGAGGCAAAGAAGCTCAACGCCAATGAGCGTGAGCATGGATGTTTGGTGGTCCGGCATGGTTGAGCCGTGGACGAAGCCGTGGTGGCCGCCGGCAGTTCCCGACAGGCTGCCAGGTCCGAGCAAGAGGACCAGATGGATGAGGATCATGGCTGCACTCATGGCCAGGAGGTGTCCCGCAGCGCGTGGCGCAGCCTGCCGGGCACGGAGCCGCAGTCTTCGCGCGGGAAATCCCACCAGGGGAGCGGCGCAGCTCAGGCACGCAGCACCCATGGCCGCCATCCACCAAGCCATCACGCCGGCCGGCCCACTGACGGCAGCCACAACATGAGCTGCAGCGCTGCCCGCGGCGGCCAAGCTGACAAGGCCCGCGCTGACAAGGCCCAAGCCGACGACGCCGGCGGTAACGGGCGTGCTGGTGCCGAGCCGCCAAGGTAGGCGGGGTTGTTGGTTCATGGTTCTCCTGGCTGCCGGCGATGTTTGGTCCGGGGACTTTACGCCAGCCTGTGAGGTGAGTAACATCAAAGCGTTGGTTGAACAGTTGTACCATCAAAAATCGACTTCAGGAAGTGCCATGACCCTTCAGACCACCCCCTCGGCCGCAACGATGCAGGCTCCGCTGGGGCAGCATCCGCTTGAGCAGCTCTCGGCACGGGAAGTTCAACAGGCCCGCCGGATTCTGGCAGAGGCCGGCCTCGTCGCCGAAACCACCCGCTTCGCTTACCTGGGGCTGATCGAGCCGCCCAAAGCCACCCTTCAGGGAGATGCGGCAGATGCCCCACGCCTGGTCAGGGCAATGCTTTGGGACGCCGCGCAGTCCCTTTCCCTGGATGTCAGGCTGTCTCTGACCACCGGCTTGGTCTTGGAACGGCGGGAACTCAACCCGCAGATCGATGGCCAATTGCCGGTCCTCCTCGAGGAATTCGGGCTCATCGAGGACATCCTGGCCGCAGATCCGCAGTGGAAAGCCGCCCTCCAGACCCGCGGCCTGACCTCGGCGCAGGTCCGCGTCGCTCCCCTGTCCGCGGGTGTCTTCGAGTACGGGAATGAGGAAGGCAAACGGCTGCTTCGCGGCCTCGGATTCCGCCAGGACCATCCCGCAGACCACCCCTGGGCCCACCCGATCGACGGGTTGGTGGCTTTTGTTGACGTGGAAAACCGACGCGTCAATCACCTGATCGACGACGGACCGGTTCCAGTCCCGGAAGTCAACGGCAACTACACAGACCCGGCGATTCACGGCGAACTCCGCACGGACCTGAAACCCATAGAAATCACCCAGCCCCAAGGTCCCAGTTTCACGCTGGACGGCAATCACCTTTCATGGGCTGGCTGGGACCTGCGAGTTGGCTTCGATGCCCGTGAAGGATTGGTGCTCCACCAACTCCACCACTCACACCAGGGGCGGCGCCGCCCGGTGATTCACCGCGCATCCATCTCCGAAATGGTGGTCCCCTACGGCGACCCGTCCCCGTACCGCAGTTGGCAGAACTACTTCGATTCCGGCGAGTACCTGGTGGGCCGGGACGCCAACTCCCTCAAGCTTGGTTGCGACTGCCTGGGCGACATCACCTATATGTCCCCTGTGGTTGCCGATGACTTCGGCAACCCCCGCACCATTGAGAACGGCATCTGCATCCACGAGGAAGACGCTGGAATCCTGTGGAAGCACACGGATGAGTGGGCCGGCTCCAACGAGGTCCGGCGCAACCGCAGGCTGGTTGTCTCCTTCTTCACCACTGTGGGTAACTACGATTACGGCTTCTACTGGTACCTCTACTTGGACGGCACCATCGAGTTTGAAGCGAAAGCCACGGGCATCGTGTTCACCGCAGCGCTGCCGGACAAGGACTACGCCTACGCCTCGGAGATCGCCCCGGGCCTTGGCGCCCCTTATCACCAGCACCTGTTCAGCGCCCGGCTGGACATGATGATCGACGGCGACACGAACCGGGTTGAGGAATTGGACCTGGTGCGCCTGCCCAAGGGGCCTGGAAACCCGCACGGTAATGCCTTCACGCAGAAGCGAACGGTGTTGCCCCGTGAATCGGAAGCAGTCCGCGACGCCGATGGAACCAAGGGAAGGGTGTGGCATATCAGCAACCCTGGCTCCCTGAACCACCTGGGCCACCCCGTGGGCTACACCCTCTATCCGGAGGGCAACCCCACCTTGGCCATGGCCGATGATTCCTCCATCGCCTCCCGGGCCGCCTTTGCGAAGCACCACCTGTGGGTCACGCAGCACGACGAGGACGAGCTTTACGCCGCCGGCGACTTCGTTAACCAGCACCCGGGAGGCGCCGGGCTTCCCAGCTATGTGGCTCAGGACCGCGATCTCGATGGCCAGGATCTCGTGGTGTGGCACTCGTTCGGCCTGACCCACTTCCCCCGCCCCGAGGACTGGCCCATCATGCCCGTTGACACCACCGGGTTCACACTGAAGCCGCACGGTTTCTTCGATCAGAACCCCACTCTGAATGTGCCTCCTTCAGCCACCGGGCATTGCGCTCCTGCAGAGCAAAACGGCGGCTCCTGCGGACACTGACGGCTTTAGCCGCGCTAATCACTGCGGGAGCGCGCCCCGGCGTTCCCGCAGTGGTAGGGTGCTCACGGCCCCGCCATGGCCACCCGCCCGACATGAAGGAGCAGCATGCCCCGCTTGGTTGATCACGAGGAACGCCGGCGTTCCATCATGGAGACCACGTGGCGCCTGATTGCGGAGCAGGGCATCGAGAACGCCAGCATGCGGGACATCGCAAGGGAATGCGGTTACGCGGCGCCGGGCGTGCTGGCACACTATTTCCCCAACAAGGACGCCCTGCTTCTGGCGTCTTATGAGTTGATTTGCGAACGCACCAACCAGCGCATCGCGGCTGGCACGGCCGGCCGTCGAGGTCTGTCCGCCCTTCGCAGTTTGTGCCTGGAAATCATCCCGGCCGATCCCCTCACCGTGGTGGAAGCCCGCGTGGCGGTTTCCTTCTGGCAGCGCGCGCAGACAGAAAACGCGCTGCGCACTGTCGGCCGGCAAGCCCTGCTGCACTGGCGGGGCCTGGTGATGGGATTCCTGGCCCAAGCAGAGCACGACGGCGAATGCGAACCTTTGGTGGACCCGGATGCGGTTGCCGATGAGCTGCTGAACATCATGATGGGCCTTCACGTGACCTCCATGCTGGATCCGGATGCGGTCACTGGGTCCCGGCAACGGCATTTGGTGGAGCGTGCACTTGCGCGGCTTGCCGTCACTGTATGACCCCAAAGGACAATTCACCCCCGTACGCGAGGGTGAATTGTCCACTGGATGGTGTGTGTCTACGCGTGCCCCACGCCCTGCGTTGCCCGGGCTGGGGTTCCCGGCGATTGCAGGTCTTCCGCATCCTCGATGAGAAGATCCTTGCCGTTGCTTTCCTTCATGCTCAGCACGGCAGCCAATCCAATCAGGCCCACCAGGATCAGGTAGAAGGCGGGCATCATGTCGTTTCCGGTCTGGGCAATAAGCCAGGTCAGGACGTACGGGACGGTTCCGGCGAAGATGGCCGCAGTGACGCTGTAGGCGATGGAGAGCCCGGTCTGCCGCGTGCGGGTGGGGAAGAGCTCGGCAGCCGCGGCCGCATGGACACCCAGGATGAGGGCCAGAATGACTCCCAGTCCGATGGTGCTGACGATTCCGGCCCAGGCTGTGCCCGTTTGCATGATGAGGAACAAGGGATAGGCCAGCACCACGAGCGACACAGCGGCAGTGATCAGGAGCGGCTTCCTGCCGATTCTGTCTGACAACGCACCCACAAACGGTACGAGAATCAGGCCGGCCACGGATGCTGCCGTGGAGAGCAGCGCGGCTGTTCCGGCGTCGAAACCCAAAACTTTTTCCTGATAGGTCAGGAGGTAGACGAGGACCACGTAGAAGGTCACGTGCATCATGATTTCCAGGCCACTCATCTGCAGCAGCTGCTTCCGGTGCTGGGTGAAGACCTCCTTGACGGGGCTCTGCGGGACGTTGCCCAGCTCCTCCAGCGACCGGAATTCCGGGGTGTCTTCGATCTTGGACCGGATGTAGAAGCCGATGACCCCCAGGGGAACCGCGATCAGGAACGGGATGCGCCAGCCGCCGTCAGCGATTGCTTGGGCGTCCATGGCGCTGGAGAGCAAGAAGACCACCAGCGAGGCCGCCAGGAAGCCGAGGAGGCTTCCGAATTCAAGCCAGCTGACGCCAAATCCACGGTGTTTCCTGGGTGAGTACTCGGCCAGGAAGGCGGCCGCGCTTCCGAACTCACCACCGGCAGCGAGGCCTTGAACCACCCTGGCAGCCACAAGGAGGATGGGTGCCCACAGACCGATTGCGTCGTAGGTGGGCAGGAGGCCCACCACCAGCGTGGCACCGCTCATGGAAAGAATCACGATTGACAGTGTCTTCTTGCGGCCGATCCTGTCGCCCAGCGTCCCAAAGACCAGTGCGCCCAAGGGCCGGACGCCGAAGCTGATGGCGAAGACGGCGAAGACTGACAGCAGTGCTGCTGTGCTGTCCTGCTGGGGGAAGAAGACTACGGCGATGGTGGAAGCGAGGTAGGCGTAGATGGCCCACTCGAACCAGTGGACAAAGACGCCGATGGAGCCGGCGGCGACGCTGGTGCGCAAACCCTTTCGGCTGATCTGCCCGTCGATGTTATTGGTGTTCACAGTTCCTCCTGGAGGAAGGGATCCACGTGACGTGGATCACGCCCATTTGCTGGTTTTATCCATCTTCGGGCGGTGGAATGTGATCTGTCTAATAGATTTTTAACACCAAGTGCATCTGCTGAGCAGATGAATAGGGCCGAATACCTTAGCTTCTGGCCGCGCGTGCAGCAACAATCTGATGCCGCACCGCCTGCGCTACCGCCCGCACCCTCGCCGTGGGACGGTGGGACTTCAGGTGCGCCAGGACCGTCTTCAATTCGGGCACGTCGTCACGGATTTCGACGGCGGCCAGCATGCCGCCGTCGTAAGTCAACTGGTGCTGAGGCCTCTGATGAAGGATGGAATAACCAAGGCCCCGGGCCACAAAAGTACGCACCGTTTCGTAGCTGGCCGAACGGAACCTGACGTCCGGTTCCTGGCCGCCCAGCCTGGCGATGGACAGCATGAGGTCACGGGTATGAGGCAAGTCCAGCAGCACAAAAGGTTCACCGCCCAACGCGGACAGGTGGACTGTTTTTGAACCGGCCAGTTTGTGGTCCGGAGGAAGTGCCACATAGGGCCTCACGGTATCCACCACCGAACTGGCTATGGCCTCGGGCAGGTCCAGGTCGTAGCACAACGCCACATCGGCCTGCCCGCTGAGCAAGGCGCTGATGCAGCCTAACGTGTCGGTTTCGATGACTTCCGCCTCGAGTGCGGGATGGTCTTCCCGCAGTTTTGTCAGGACGCCGGGAAGCAGGAACGGGGCTAGGGTGCTGAAACAGGCAATACGAATACGCCCGGAAACGCTCTGGTGTTCTCCGCGTGCGTGGTCAATGCTTTCCTCAACCTGCGCAAGGATGGCTTGGGCGTCCCTGACGAACAGCTCGCCGGCCGGCGTGAGCACAAGCCCCTTGGAGCGCTGCCTGATAAAGAACTGCGTTCCAACGTGCCGCTCCAACTGGGCAATCGCCGCGGAGACAGCTGACTGGGCCACATTGAGGCGAACGGCAGCGCCGGTCATGGACAGCTGCGCCGCCGCTTCCACGAAATAGCGCAACTGCGTAAGGGTCACATCCATGGGACGAGAATACACTCTGAATCGGAAAAGTCGATGCAATCGTTCTAAAAGAACTGTTGGACAGATTTAGTGCAGCGCACGAAGCTGAAGGATACGAGCACCCGTCTAACAGGACTGAAAGGCAAGCTGCGATCATGAAGCACCAGCGCATCCGCACGTTCAATACCAAAGAGACCTATCCGGAACAGAACCTGGACAACGATCTGTGCCAGGCCGTGGTGGCCAACGGCGTGGTTTACCTTCGCGGCCAGATCGGACAGGACCTTGAGACGCGCGAGTCTGTAGGCATCGGCGACGTCGAAGCCCAGACCGAAAAAGCGATGGCCAACATTGACATGTTGCTCAAGGAGGCGGGCAGCAGCCTTGAAGACATCGTCAAGGTCACCGTGTACCTGATTGATCCCCGTTACCGCGAGACCGTCTACCGCACCATGGGCCGCTGGCTCAAGGGCGTATTCCCCGTCTCCACCGGCATTGTGGTTCAGGCGTTGGCACGTCCGGAATGGCTCGTGGAAATTGACGCCACGGCAGTGCTCTCGACGGAAGGCCAGCAGTGACATTCAGCATTGCGGCCACCGACGGTAGGGGCAGGTTTGGCATCGCCGTCTCTTCTTCATCTCCTGCGGTCGCTGCCCGCTGCGGGCACTTGCGTGACAGGGTCGGCGCAGTAAGCTCCCAAAACATTACCGATCCTCGGCTGGGAACAGCGTTGCTCGACCGCCTGCAGGCGGGCTATTCCGCACAAGAGGCGATTGACGCCGTCGTGCAGGAGTTCCCTGCGGTGGACTACCGGCAACTGGTGGTCCTGGATGCACACGGTGGATCCGCCGTGTTCAGCGGCGCGCATACCCTTGGCGTGTTCGGCGAGGGCCGGGGTGCGAACAGCGTGGCCGCGGGCAACATGCTCGCGCATCCTGGTGTTGTCCAGGTCCTCTGCGACGCCTTTGAAGCCAGCACCGGGGAACTGGAAGTGCGCCTCATGGCTGCGCTTCGAGCCGCCATTGCAGCCGGCGGCGAAGCCGGACCCGTGCGATCGGCCGGACTTTCGGTAGTGTCCGGGCACGGCTGGAGGGACACTGACCTGCGCGTGGACTGGCACGATCACCCGATCGAGGAACTGGAGAAGCTCCTGGACGTGTGGCTCCCGCAGCGGCAGGACTACGTGATTCGCGGCTTGGACCCCGCGTCGTCAGTGGGTTATGGGGTGGCGGGCGATGAGCGCTGAGCCTACAACCGCTGCCAACCCGACAGTGCAGCGCCAGCGGGTCTTGGCATCCGTTGACGCACAAAAAACCCACCTGATCCAACTCTCCGAAACCCTCCATGCCAACCCCGAACTTGGCTGGCAGGAACACCGCGCCGCTGGCTGGACCGCCGATTACCTGTCTACGCATGGCTTCGAGGTGGAAAGAGAGTATTTGGGCTTTCCCACCGCGATCCGCGCCGTCTACGGAACGGGTTCCCGCCGCATCGGGCTCATGGCCGAGTACGATGCCCTTCCAGGCCTCGGCCATGCGTGTGGCCACAACATCATCACAGCCATTTCCTGCGGTGCCGCGGTGGTCTTGGCACAATTCGCTGAAGAACATGACCTCACCGTGGAACTGTACGGAACCCCCGCCGAAGAAGGCGGCGGCGGAAAGATCGAGCTCCTCAAAAAGGGTGCCTTCCAAGGCCTGGACCTTGCCATGATGGCGCACCCGAGTCCGGTTGATTCGGCAGAAGCGCGCCCCTACGCAGTAGCCCATAACCACGTGGAATTCCGGGGAAAATCGGCCCATGCCGCTGCGTATCCGGACCAGGGCGTCAACGCCAATGACGCCTTCATTGTTGCCCAGGTGGCGTTGGGCCTCCTCCGCCAACAGCTGCCTCCCGGTACCCGGGTCCACGGAATCCAGACGCGCGGGGGCGAAGCGCCCAACGCGATTCCAGAGAAGACCGAGGGCCGCTGGTATGTCCGCGCCGAATCACTCGCGCTGTTGGGCGAGTTGGAGGAGCGTGTTCAGCGATGCTTCGAAGCCGGGGCTTTGGCATCCGGCTGCGAGTTGTCCGTGACTCCGGAATCGGAGCCCTACTCGGAGTTCCGCACGGACCTGCGGGCACTTGAGCTGTACGTGCACCATGCGCAGGCCCTGGGCCGCGACTTCAACGCACCCCCGGAGCAAGCCACCATGAACAGGGCGTCAACAGACATGGGCAATGTGTCCCAGGTGGTTCCGGCCATCCACCCCTACATAGGACTCGGCTGCTTCCCGGCGGCCAACCACCAACCCGAGTTCGCCGCTCACTGCGTCGGCGACGCCGCCAACCTTGCCATTCACGACGGCGCAGCCGCCTTGGCACTCACGGCGCTGGACTACCTGGCAACCTAGCCAGCCAGTCCGGCGTCGTGAGCTTTTCCAGGAACAGGACCATGACAGAAAACCTGATTTCACCCTGCCCGAAAGTACGGCGGGAGCAGGACAGCCTCGGGGCCGCGGACGTACCCGGGGCTTCCTACTGGGGTATCAGCACGCACAGAGCCGTGGACAACTTCCCCGTCAGCGGACGAACAATCGGCACCCTGCGCTCCCTCATCTGGAGCTTGGGTGCCGTGAAGTACTCAGCGGCACGAGCAAACGAAAGCCTGGGCCTTCTGCCTCCGGACAAGTCGGCAGCCATCCAAAGGGCCTCCTTGGAGGTCATGGATGGTCGCCTCGATGACCAGTTCGTGGTGGATACCATCCAAGGCGGCGCGGGAACCAGTACCAACATGAACGCCAACGAGGTCATTGCCAACCGCGCGCTGGAACTGATGGGTCACCGCAAGGGCGACTATGCGGCATTGGACCCCATTGATGACGTGAACCGCAGCCAGTCCACCAATGACGTGTACCCCACCGCCATCAAGATCGCCCTGCAACGGGAAATAACTGCGTTCTGCGAGGAACACCGCCGTCTCATCCAAGCCTTTGATACCAAAGCCACGGAGTTCGCTGGAATCATCAAAGTGGGCCGCACCCAACTGCAGGATGCCGTGCCCATGTCAATGGGACAAGAGTTCGGGGCGTTCGCGGACACCCTCCGTGAAGACGGCCTGAGGCTCCTTGAATTACTTCCGCATTTGCGGGAATCCAACCTTGGAGCCACCGCCATCGGAACCGGCATCACCGCTTCTCCCGGGTACCGGGAAGCTGTGATCAGCGAGCTCAGCTGCATCACCGGCCTGCAGCTAACCCCTGCGACCAATCTCGTGGAGGCCACCAGCGATACAGGCGTCTTCATGCTCGTGTCCGGAGTCTTGAAGAGGGCTGCAGTGAAGCTTTCCAAGATCTGCAACGATCTCCGCTTACTTTCCTCTGGCCCTCAAACGGGATTTGGCGAGATCCTCCTGCCAGCAGTGCAGGCAGGCTCCTCCATCATGCCGGGGAAGGTCAACCCGGTCATCCCGGAAATGGTCAACCAGGTTGCCTTCCGGGTGATCGGCGCGGATGCCACCGTGACCATGGCGGTGGAGGCAGGGCAGCTCCAGCTCAATGCCTTCGAACCGGTCATTGCCGATGCCCTGCTGGAGTCCATAGCTTGGCTCACCGTGGCCTGCCGTCAACTCCGGACGCACTGCGTGGACGGCATCACCGCCAATACGCAGATGCTGCAGCAACGGATGCTCGAATCCATCAGCGTGGTCACCGGATTGGCGCCCTTGATCGGTTACGCCGCCGCTGCCGAATTGGCCAAGGAAGCTCTCGCCTCCCATCGCGGCATCGCAGAACTGGCGATTGAGCGCGGACTGCTCGACCCGCAGAAGTTGGAAGCGGCTCTTTCCGCCACGTCGTTAGCGGGGCTCGGCTGAAGTCACCAACCCCGCAAGGCCCGACGTCGGCACTCACTCAAGTGCGACGTCGGGCCTTTTTCGTGCTGTACCCAAGCCGCCGCAGGGCACACCAAAAAGGGGACCACGCCTGCTCGGCGTGATCCCCTTTATGTCTCTGGCGTCAGACGGCTCCGCTCGCCACCAGCGCATCCTGCTCATTGTGGATCAGGTAGCTCCGCTGGATGGTGATCTGGTCCGCAACGTACTTTGCGTCGTGCCAGACGCCCCAGATGAAGCTGGATCCACGGCGTGACTGCCAGGGCAGGCCCAGGAAGTACACGCCGGGCTCGGTGGAAACACCGCGTTGCTGCAGCGGCTTTCCCTTGGAATCGAAGGCATCCACCTGCAGCCAGCTGTAGTCCGTTGCGAAGCCTGTTGCCCACACGATGGACGTGATTCCAGCCTCGGCGAGGTTGAGCTCGCGGATGGGGTTGGTGAGGCTCTCCGGGTCCGGCCTGAGGAAGCGGGCTTCGGATTCCTCAGGCAGGTCCAGGCCATTGCGTTCAACGTACGCGTCGGCCTCGTCGAGCAATTCCAAGTAGTGCGCATCGCCGTTCGCGATGTTGGTCCGGAGATCGTCCGCGAAGCGCATGACGCCGTCCTGGAACTCCATGGTCCGTCCCACGAGTTTGATCCCGTCCGCGGCAAGTGCGCGGAAATCAACGGTGTGGCCGCCGCCTGCCCCGCTGACCGCAATGGTCACGTGTTCGGCGCCCAATGCCGGGGTGGAGGCGTCCCACTTGCCAAGCACTCCCAGCCACCAGCAGAAATCCCGGCCACGGTAGTTCCGCGGGGGCCGGTCGTGAGGGCCAACAGAGAGGTATACCTGCCGGCCCGAGCGCTGGATTTCCGCGGCGATCTGCACGCCGGAGGAACCGGCCCCCACCACCAGGACGGCGCCCTGAGGCAGTTGGCCCGGGTTGCGGTACGAGCTTGAGTGCATCTGCGGCAGGCTGGCAGTTTCGGGCACGACGGCGGGGATCACCGGCCGCTGAAACGGACCAGTAGCTGCTACGACGTAGCGTGCGTTGTAATCGCCGTCGGATGTTTGCACGTGGAAGCCCGGCGCACCGACGTTTCTGCGCACGGACCTGACCTCCACACCGCAACGGATGGGCGCGCCGATCTTCTCGGCATACGCCACGAAGTAGTCGGCTACCTGCTCTTTGGATGGGAACGACCCCGGCTCGATGCCGGTGAATTCCAGGCCTGGGAAACGGTCGTGCCAGGCGGGCCCGTTGGCAACCAGGGAATCCCACCTCATGGAACGCCACCGCTCGGCGATTCGGTGGCGTTCCAGGACGATGTGGGGAATTCCCCGCTCACTCAGGTGCTCGCTCATCGCTACTCCGGCCTGGCCCGCGCCTACGATGAGGACCTCAACCTCTTGCCTTGACATGTGATCTCCTATATGGCGAAAGCACACAGCGCACTGGCTGCTGCGGCCTTTTCTGTGACGGTTAATTCATTCTCACGCGCACAAAGTGCATCTGCATAGCGAATAAAACAGAGCAAGCGCATCGAAAATTGTGATTATGACCCTGTGGCTAAGACAGCTCTGTGGCAGCATGACTTACAGCTTGCAGCCCAAGCGGTTAGATCAGATCAGCTAGGAGAACCTCCCGTGAGCAGCAGTCCCATCAAGATCGCCGTGACAGGCGCAGCAGGCCAGATCGGCTACAGCCTCCTCTTCCGGATCGCCAGTGGTGCCCTGTTCGGCCCTGATACTCCCGTGCAACTGCGGCTCCTGGAGATCACGCCAGCACTGAAGGCGCTGGAGGGTGTGGTGATGGAGCTGGATGACTGCGCGTTTCCCACGCTCGACTCGGTGGAGATCGGCGATGACGCCGAGCATATTTTCGACGGCGTCAATCTCGCCTTACTCGTCGGCGCACGACCCCGCACCAAAGGCATGGAACGCGGAGACCTCCTCAGCGCCAATGGTGCCATTTTCACAGCACAAGGCAAGGCCCTGAACCGGGTGGCGGCCGACGACGTACGCATCGGCGTGACGGGGAATCCGGCCAACACCAATGCCTTGATTGCCATGAGCAACGCCCCGGACATTCCTGCGGCGCGGTTCAGCGCCCTGACCCGGCTGGACCACAACCGCGCGATTGGACAGCTCGCCCGGAAGACCCAATCCAAGGTGGGAGACATCCGCAGGATGACCGTGTGGGGTAATCATTCCGCCACGCAGTATCCGGACATCTTCAACGCAGAGGTCGCTGGTAGAAACGCTGCCGAGGTAGTCAATGACCAGGACTGGATCGAGAACGACTTCATTCCCACAGTTGCCAGCCGAGGCGCCGCGATCATTGATGCCCGGGGAGCCTCCTCTGCGGCATCGGCCGCATCGGCAACTGTGGACGCAGCCCGCGACTGGCTCCTTGGCACCCCCGACGGCGATTGGGTTTCCATGGCCGTTGCATCCGATGGATCATATGGGGTGCCTGAGGGTCTCATGTATTCGTTTCCGGTGACCACCTCAGGCGGAAACTGGGAGATCGTTGAAGGACTGGACGTGAACGAGTTCAGCCGCGCGAGGATGGACGCCACAGCCGCAGAGCTTTCCGAGGAGCGCGCCGCCGTCACTGAGCTTGGCTTGATCTGATTCCGGTCGCTAACGCCGGGTAGGCGTGACCAGACGCGCAAGTTCGGTGCCCGGCGCCGCCAGCCGTTCCACGGTGTTGAAAATGAATTCCTGCATGGCTGCTGTGGCCGCTGATGGTCCGATGTCATTGCGTCGGGCCAGGTTGACGGTTCGTGTTAGCGAAGGGTTGACCAGGCGCGTACTGCGCAGTCCCGGCCTGCCGATCACAACCATGGCCGGCACCACTGCCACGCCCAGCCCCCGTTCCACGAACCGCAGCACAGCATCCATCTCGGCGCCTTCGACGGCGATCACCGGTTCCAGGCCCCGGGCGGAGAAAGCGGCTTCGGTGGCCATCCGCAGATCGTAGCTTCGGTTGAACGCTACCTGCGGAATGTTCGCCAGCTCTTCCAGCGTCAGTTCTTCCCGCATCAGTTCTTCCCGCGAGGGCGATCCTGCGGCGGAAACAACCACCAACTCTTCGGTCAGCAGCGGGATCAGTTCAGTTCCCTGTACAGCTGGGTTCGTTCCCCGGGTCACCACAAGGGCCAAGTCCAGTGCGCTCTCGTTGAGGGCATCCACCAGGGAACGCGAACCGCCTTCCGTGATATGCAGTTCGACGCCGGGATGGGCGCTCCGGAAAGAGGCCAGCACATCGGCCACCAGGGAGACGCACAGCGTTGGTGGGGCACCCAACCGGATGCGGCCCCTGCGCAATCCGGCGAGCTCGTTCATCTGCTCCCGGGCGGTCTGCGCATCACCGAGCATGCGCCGGGCTATGGGCAGGAGGAGCTCGCCAGCGTGCGTCAGAGTCGCCCCAGATGGTCCGCGGTGGAACAGTGCCACTCCCAGATCAGCCTCCAGCGCCGCGATCTGCCGGCTCAGAGAAGGTTGTGCCAAGTAGAGCTGCTCGGCAGCGCGTGTGAAATGGCCCACCCGGGCTATGGCCTCAAATGACCGTAACTGCTCCAACTTCATGGTCATAGCCTAAATGCATCGACATGAGTCAAATAATTCATTGGATACATGATCGGCGCCCTCCTAGCGTTGATGTCATGAATCCCAACACCACTCCGGAACGTCTCCTATCCACCTCTGTGCTCGTGATCGGCACCGGCGGCGCCGGCCTGCGGGCCTCCATTGAACTCGCCCAGCAAGGAATCCAGGTTCTGGCGGTGGGCAAGCGACGCAAGCACGACGCCCACACCAGCCTGGCAGCGGGAGGCATCAACGCCGCCTTGGGCACCATGGATCCCGAGGACAGCTGGCAACAGCACGCCGCCGACACCTTGCGGGAGTCCTACTTCCTGGCCGACCCGGCAATCGTGGAAACGGTAGCCCGCAACGCAGCCCGAGGAATCGAGGACCTTGAACAGTGGGGAATGCCGTTCGCCCGCGAGGAAGATGGACGTATTTCCCAGCGATTCTTCGGCGCCCACAAATATCGCCGCACAGCCTACGCAGGTGACTACACAGGGTTGGAGATCCAACGCACGCTGATGCGCCGGGCAGCAGAACTGAACGTGCCCATCATCGACACCGTCTACATCACCCGCTTGCTCGTGGCGGATGGAACCGTGTTCGGAGCCTATGGCTTCGACATCGTTGACGGCACCCCGGTGCAGATCCACGCTGACGCGGTGATCCTGGCTGCTGGCGGACACACCCGGATTTGGCGGCACACCTCATCCCGGCGCGACGAAAACACCGGGGACTCGTTCAGGCTAGCCGCTTTGGCCGGGGCCAAAATCCGGGATGCGGAGCTAGTCCAGTTCCACCCGTCAGGCCTTTTAGAGCCCGACGACGCCGCCGGAACCTTGGTCTCCGAGGCAGCGCGCGGAGAAGGCGGCATCCTCACCAACGCCTTGGGCGAGCGCTTCATGGAACGCTACGACCCCGAGCGCATGGAGCTCTCCACCCGTGACCGCGTGGCCCTTGCCGCGTACACCGAGGTTGCCGAAGGTCGAGGGACCAGCAAGGGCGGTGTCTATCTGGACGTATCGCACCTGCCCCGGGAAACCATCATGGAAAAGCTGCCCCGGGTTTACCGCACGCTGATCGACCTTCAGATGCTGGACATCACCACCACCAAAATCGAAATCGCGCCTACCGCCCACTACTCCATGGGCGGAGTGTGGGTTTCGCCCGAAGACCACGGAACAGGAGTGAACGGCCTCTACGCCATTGGCGAGGCATCTTCCGGGCTTCACGGCGCCAACCGCCTCGGTGGCAACTCCCTGATAGAGCTGCTGGTGTACGGACGCATCACCGGCGAGCATGTGGCCCAGTACGTCCACTCCCACACCCGTCTCTTCCGGGACCCCGCCGCCGTCTCCATTGCCCGGAATGAAATGCAGACTCTGCTGAGCGAACGTGGCACGGAGTCTGCACGGCGTCTGCAGCGTGAACTACGCAACCTCATGACCGAACATGCCGGGGTGGTGCGGACGGAACAAGGACTTGAACAAGGTCTTGCGAAGCTGACCGCGTTGGAGGAACGTGCCCAACTGGTAACCGCCCACCCGGACATCGCCGGGTTTGACGATCTGGCCCACGCCTACGACCTCCTTGGCTCCCTGTTGGCAGCACGGGCCACCCTCGAGTGCGCGCTCGAGCGCCGGGAAACCCGAGGAGCCCACAACCGTGCTGACTTCCCGGCGGCAGATCCCGCGTTGCAGGGGAACTTCATCTGGTCCACGGACCAAGGCGTAAGTTTCGAAAGCCTGCCGGCGGCTCCGGAATCCTTCCGGGAACTTGCCGAAGCCAACCAGGACGAGTCCATGGCCGGCAAATTAGTGGAGTAAGAGATGGAGCCTCGCCTCAGGGGAGCGTGACTACGATCTTTCCCCTGGTGTGGCCCTCCATGTTGAGCTTGAACGCCTCGGCTGCCTGGGACAGGGGCAGAGTGGTAGCAACTTCCACCCGGATATTGTGTTCATCCACAAGGTCAGCGAGTTGCTGCAGCTCTGCACCCACGGGGTTGACCCACATCCACGTGCCGCCGTGGGCTTCAACCTCGCCATCGGCGATGGAAGCGTGGCGGCCGTTGCTGGCCAGGACCTCCAGCGTGGACTCAAGGTTGCCGCCCACAAAATCAGCCACAACGTCCACGCCATCCGGGCGGAGAGCCTTCACCCTGCCGGCCAGGCCCTCGCCATAAGCAACAGGCTCGGCGCCTAGGGAGCGCAGGAATTCATGGTTTTTCTCGGACGCCGTAGCGATCACCTTCACTCCCCGCGCCACGGCGATCTGGATACCCAGCGATCCCACACCGCCCGATCCCCCGTGGATGAGCAGCGTCTCGCCGGCCTTAACGTCAAGGCGGTTGAGGACTTGTAAGGCGGTGAGCCCGGTCAATGGCAGCCCCGCAGATTCATTCCAATCAAGGGTTTCGGGTTTGCGGGCAAGAAGCCGTTCCGGCAGGGCAATGTATTCGGCAAAGCTTCCACCGTGCACATAGTCCTTGCGGGCATAGGAAATCACTTCATCACCAGGTGTGAAATGCGGTGCGTCAATACCCACCGATTCCACCACCCCCGCCACGTCCCAGCCGGGGATCGCCGGAAACTGGATGTCCATCAGCGGATCCAGGTGGCCGCCCATGATCTTCCAGTCCACCGGGTTGACCGAGGTGGCTTTGATCCGCACCAACACCATGCCGGGCCCAACCTTTGGCATGGGCTGATCCGTGAGCTCCAGGACGTCGGGGGTGCCGTATTCGCTGTACGTGATTGCCTTCATGCACGCAGCCTAATCGAAGAAGCCCACAATATAGCCGATGAAGAACAGCAGGGTCAGGAGCACACCTGCACCGATGGCAGAGAGCCACAGGACCTGGGTTCCCTTCCTGGGGCCGCCCTCATCATGGCCTTGGGGGCCGGCAGTGGAGGATTCGCCCGGGGGTGTCTCGCCGGGCGGAACTCCACCGCCCGGTTCCAGGCCCGTGATCTTGTCCTCGTAAGGATCTGGGTTTGGTCCTGACACGCTCACTCCCCTGGTTGCAGTGGTGATGCTTTGGTCCAGCGTATCTAACCACCGCCCCCAGAACTACAGCAACCTTATGAAGCTGGCTCCCGTCAGCCGCGCCAGGCGGCGTCCTGCGCGGAAGTCCGCAGCCGGTACAGGGATGTGGTGGCCGTGAGATAGAGGTCCCGGCCGTCCGGCCCACCGAAACAGAGGTTGGAAACTCTTTCGGGGACGTCGACGGCGGCCAGCAGCCCGCCGTCGGGAGCGTAAACGCGAACGGACGCCCCAGCCGACGTCCACACACGGCCCTCGGTGTCCACCCGGAAACCGTCCGAGGGCGCGTCGTCGTCGAGTTCAACAAAGGTGTTTCCCTGCCCGCAAGCACCATCCTTCACCGGGTAGACAGCGATCCGGAAAGGTACTCCATGTCCTGGGCCCGCGGTGTCCGCCACGTAGAGCAGCGACTCGTCCGGGGAGAACGCCAGGCCGTTGGGATGAACCAGGTCCGTGACCACAGGGGTCAATTCTTCCGTGGCGGGGTGGAACCGGAACACGTAGCAACCGCCGTATTCCTGCTCGCCCTCATGACCTTCCACCGTCCCGGGGAGGATCCCGTACGGCGGATCGGTGAACCAGACTGTACCGTCGGCCGCCACCACAACATCGTTGGGCGAGTTGAGCCGATGTTCACCGAACGCATCAACAAGCGGCGTCACCACGCCGTCGTCGTCCCTCTCTACGCGCCTGTGGCCGTGGCTGCACTGAACCACACCGCCATCCTGGTGGAGGGTGCGCCCGTTGGTGTACTCGACGGCGGTGGCGTACTCTCGGGTGCTGCCGGTGGCAGGAGTGAACTCGAGGATCCTGTTGTTGGGGATATCGCTCCAGCGAAGGGTCTGCGACTGGGGAATCCACAATGGGCCTTCAGCCCAGACGGTTCCTTCAAACAACTTTTCCAGGGGGCCGGTGATCAGTTCTTCCATGGGTTCGACACTAATCGTTGGCCGGTTCCGAGCTGGGCTTTTGGGCCGGTTCGGTGCTGGTCTTTCGGTCAGCGGGCATCACCATCACCGCCACCACCGTAAGGACTGCGCTGACCAGCACCGCCAGGAAGACCGCCGAGGATGCCTGGGTTGTTGTTTGGGCATCCGGACCGCCGCTTGGACCGTTGGCGTAGATGGCGTTGGCTATGGCGCCGAAGACCGCCACACCTATGGAGCTGCCGATTGAACGCGCAAAGAGGTTGGTCCCTGTGACCACGCCGCGTTCATTCCATTCAACGCTGGTTTGGGCCGCAATGAGGCTCGGTGTTGCCACCAGCCCGAGTCCGAGTCCCACAATGAAGCACGCCACGGCCACCAGGAGGATATTGGGAGTCAACGCAGTGAGGGCAAGGACCGCGGCGCCAATGACCGTGATGCTGATGCCGATGATGGCCGTGTTCCGGAACCCGATGCGTAGGTAGAACCTGCCAGCCTGCGACGCACTGATGGGCCAGCCAATGGTCAGCGCCGCGAGGGCGAGCCCGGCCAGGAGGGGCGATGTTTTCAGCGAGCCCTCCAAGAACGTGGGGACGTAAGAGGTGAGCCCCAGCATGACAGCACCCACGCCGAAGGAAATCATGGCTGTGGTTGCCAGCAGCCTGCGGGAGACAACCCACGGCGGCAGTACCGGCTCCGCGGCTTTCCTTTCCACCAGCAAGAACGCCGCCAACAACAGGGCTCCGCCGGCAAAGACGGAAATGCTGATTGCGGAATCCCACGCCCAGGCTTGACCGCCCTGAAGGGCCCCGAGGATGAGGAGGCTTAAGGACACCGTCAGAAGCCCGGCACCCAGGTAATCGATGCGGTGCTTGGTGCGCTCCACATTTTCGTGGAAAGTACGCAGGAGCATCCAACCGGCCAGCAAGCACAGCGGGATGTTGATCAGGAAGATCCACCGCCAAATCCCCAGCGATGCGAAGACACCGCCCAGGGTGGGCCCCACAACAGAAGAAACGGCCCACACGCTGGCCAGATACCCTTGGACTTTTGCCCGTTCGGCCAGCGTGTAAATATCACCGGCAATAGTGATGGCTACGGGCTGGACCGCACCGGCGCCGAGCCCCTGGAGCACCCGGAAGGCAATCAGCGCAGGCATACTCCATGCCAGCCCGCACAGAATCGATCCCAGCAGGAACAAGCCGATCCCGCCAAGGATCATGGGCTTGCGGCCCACAACATCTGAAAGTTTGGCGTAGACCGGCACGGACACGGCCTGCGCCAGCAGGTAAGCCGAGAACAGCCAAGGGAACGAGGCGAAGCCGCCGATGTCCGCCACGATGGACGGCACGGCCGTGGCAACAATGGTGGCATCGATCGCCACCAGACCGGTGGCAAGCATGAGCGCAATCAGGATAGGGCCGCGCTTGGACCGGAACCCCACTCCGTCTTCAATGGCTGTTGTCATGGGCCTACCTCCGCGTCTCATCACCAGTCTCGTTCCAGACGGCGTAACCACGCAGGCCCACGAATTAGTCCCGGGCCGCCTCAGAAGACGCGCCGCTTTAGAAGACCGGCCGCCTTAGAACACCCTGAGCTCCCTCACCTGCGCCAGGTCCAGCCCGCCGCCCACATGGATTTCGATGATACCGGCCTCCACTACGTAGCAGTCGTCGTTGTCCCAGAAACCAAGATCCTTCCAACCAAGCTCGAAAGTCAGTGTGGTGCTCTGGGCAGGTTCCAGCGTTGACCGGGTGAAAGAGCGCAGCCGGCGCACGGGCTGGGCCAGCGAGGCTACTACGTCCCGGATGAACACCATGGTGACTTCATCCCCGGACAGCTCCCCGCTGTTTGTCACGGAAACCGCTACCTTTACTGATCGGCCGCCACGCAGATCGTCCAAGGAGATACCGGCCGGCGTCACACTGAGCGCGCCGTACTCGAAGGTGGTGTAACTGAGTCCGTGCCCAAAGGGGAACTGCGGCCCGAGTTCAAGGTCCCGGTATTTGGAGGTGTAGTGGTCATCGGTGTTGCCGGGACCCATCAAGCCAACGTCGTGGGCGCCACCGTCGATCGTTCCGGATATGGTGGCCGGGCGCCCCGTGTTCTCGTGGTCGTAGTAGATGGGCACTTGGCTGGAAGATCTGGGGAACGTCATGGGCAACCGCCCACCCGGGTTCACTGCGCCACTCAGGGCGCGGGCCACAGCGCGTGGGCCCTCCAACCCCGAGTGCCATGCCTCCAAGAGTGCCGGTACTGCGTCAATCCACGCCGCAGTCACCAACGGCCGTCCGTTGAACATGACAACGGCCGACGGCGTGCCGGAGGCGGCCGCAGCGAGAATCAGCTGTTCCTGGGCGCCGGGTAGGCGGAGATCACTGCGGGAGTTTGCCTCCCCTGTCAGCGCGGAGGGCTCCCCCACAGCAACCACAATTGCGTCGAAATCAGCAGCGTCTGCCACGGCTTGTGTGATCAGGTCCGGCTCGCCACCAAAGAATCCGGTGGCTTCCCGCACCGTCACATCCCATGCCGGGCACTCCTGCCGTATTGCCTCAGCCAAGGAACCGGCGGGTTCGGCAAAGGATTGCACCCAGGCCCCGAGGTGATCGGTGCTGTTGGCGTAGGGGCCCACAAGGAGTATCCGCTGGGGAGCCGGGCCGAGCGGCAGGACGGACTGGTTCTTGAGCAGTACCAGTCCCTTCTCCGCAGTGGCCAAGGCAGCACGGCGGCTGCCAGCAGAAGGCACTGTCACCTCATGCTCTGGTGCCCGGTATGGGTCATCGAACAAGCCCAACGCAAGCTTCAGGCGGAGAACCCTGCGAACGGCGTCGTCTACACGGGCCGACGGCACGTCTCCCCGCCCAAGGCGAGCGCCGCCGTCGGACGTTGTGACGTTGCCGCCCATCTCGACGTCCAGGCCTGCCGCGAAGGACTGCCTCAGCGCATCATCCAGGTCCGCGGCGATTCCGTGGTCCAACAGGTTCACCACACCGTCAGCGTCACCCACCACAACGCCATCAAATCCAAGCTCCTCCTTCAGGATGGAGGTCAGCAGGTGATGGTTGGCGTGCGCCGGACGTCCGGAAACAGTATTGAAGGCGGCCATGACCGTTGCCACGCCGGCATCGACTGCAGCCCTGAACGGTTCCAGATAGACGTTGCGGAGCCGCTGGCCGGAAACATCAACGGTGTTGTAATCCCGGCCGCCCTCCGCCTGGCCGTAGGCCACAAAGTGTTTGGCGCAGGCAAGGATGGAATCCGGATCTGCCAGCGAGTCCCCCTGGTAGCCGCGCACCTTGGCGGCTCCGAACACACTGTTGACGTAGGTATCTTCTCCGAAGCCCTCAACAACGCGGCCCCAGCGGGGATCCCTTGAGACGTCGATCATGGGCGAGAACGTCCAGTTGACTCCCCCGGACGCCGCCTCCCGCGCTGTGACGCGTGCGTCCGTTTCAGAAACTGCGGGATCAAAGCTTGCTGCCTGGGCCAGGGGGACAGGAAAGGTTGTCCGCTGGCCGTGGATCACATCCAAACCCACCAGAAGTGGGATGCCATGGGGCGTTTCCTCGCGGGCAATCCTTTGCAGCTCATTGGTGGCGGCGGCACTGCGTGGCCAGAAGATGGCTCCGATCCCGCCGCGGACCAGCTCTGCAGCGTCCTCCAGCCGCGGGCGGAAAGCTATCTGCAGTTGGGCGAGCTTCTGCTCCCACGTCATGGATTCCATGAGGTTTTCAACAAGCTCGCGGTGTGCCGGCGCTAATGTCACCGTTGGTCCTTTCGTTGGTGGTGGACAGTGCGCCGGCTACGGCGGTTAGTCCCGGAGTGTCAGTACCTTTTGATCGGCTCCGCCGCCCGGAACGGGCATGTAGGAGATCCTCAACCGTTCACGGACTGCCACGGAGTGCTCGCCCCGGCCCAGTCCGCCTGGCTTGTCCACGGCCACAGTTGCAACCTCCCCCATTTCCCAGCGGTCGTCAAAGATGCCGGGGAGCTCTGAGAGTTTGTAGGTATTTCCGTGGACGGTAAGGGACACCGCAGAGCCCGGTGCCGTTTCGCCGTCCACGGTGACCTGCACGTCCTCCACCATGGAAAGGCCTAAACCGCGGTAGTACGGAAGCCGTACGCCCAGTTCGAATCCAGTGACGCGATCATCCTTCACCACGTTGCGGAGTGTGTCCTCAACGATCATGTACTTATCGAACACTGTTGCCTCCCTGGGCAGTTGCGCCGGCAGTTGCGCCGGCAGGGACGCCTGCAAAGGCCCCCGCATCTTCACCGAGCAAGCGCTCGAACATCCGGTGTTGCCGGCGGACCTGCTCCACGCTGTCCACCTCAAAAATGTCCTGGATGTGCCTGTTGCCCTCGTACTCGCTGGAGAGATAGCCGTTATAGCCGCCCTCAATGAGCACCGGAATGATCTTGTGGTAGGGAATGCTGTACTCCACGCCCTCATCCGTCATCTCGTAGAACTTGGCCTGGATGTGGTGGATCAGCGGCATGTGCTCCAGCATTCCGCGCGGATCATTCCAGGTGAGGAAGGTGGAAAGACGGGCAATGCCCTGCTCCACCGGATTAGCGCCCATGTAGTTGAAAGTGTCCATGAGGCCATGCACGTCCCCATGGTTGTTGTACGTTTCCACCGCGAGCTCCACAAGGTGGGGACGGGCTCCGTCGCGCAACGCCCGGTCCGACATCACCCGGGGGAAACGTTCAACGAACGTACCCATGTCCGGCATAAAGCCCAGAGCCGGAGACTGCAAGCGGTGCATGACCTCCAAGTGCCGGATCACCCAGGGGTGTTCGTAATGGAACGGCGCATGCACTTCCAGAAGCAGCTTCAAGCCCAGCTTCTCAGCATAAGAGGCGCACGCTTCCATGACCTCAGGAGGAGTGTTGATGATGGCGCGGACGTGCTTGGCGCCCATCCTCTTGGCAATATCCAGGTCCTTGCGGACAGACTCAGTCATCTCGTCCAGAGTCATCACCCGGCCGGGGTAGCGTTTGGTATCAAGGAAAAGGTCCGTGGCCACCGTGGTGGTGCCGTACTTTTCCATCCAGCCATCCCACGTGCGGTAGAAGGCTTCGCCCGGATCCGGGTACCCGGTGATGGACTGCTCGGGGATGACTTCGATCCCCAACGCCCCTATGGACGCGGCCTCGCTGACACAGTCCTCCAAGGACATTTTCTTCAGGAAGCACTCTTCCTGGTAGCTGTAGAAACTGACTCCACGCTTGATCTGATGGGCGGTATTCAACACCCAGCTCCTCGTGTTTGGCGCGCACTGAACGCGACATTTCGCACCGACCTACGACGGGCGTAGTCCAACGCTACTGGCGGCTTGCAGTAAATGGCAGTGGGCACCGGATCAGGAACGCCAATGCCCCTCATTCACAGATCGAATGGACCGCAAGGTGCTTCCGGAGCAGGCCACCAGTTAGCGTTTTACCAGGTGCCTGCATCAACAAGCCGCGTGCACTGCGCGCTGATGCTCCCGGGCACCGTGCCGCAGGTTCACGCACCGGGCACTGAGTGATCCGTGAAGGATTCCCGTGAAAACCCCAACCCCTGAGTACGACGCCGTCATTGTTGGCAGTGGACCCACTGGCGCTGCCTATGCCCGGATACTCCATGAGGACGCTCCGCAGCTGCGGGTCCTCATGGTCGAAGCCGGCCCGGCATTGTCCGAACAGCCAGGCCGCCATGTCAAGAACCTGCCGGATCCGCAAGCAAGGGCTGCTGCCCAACTGGCATCGCAAGGCCCGGTTACTTCCCTCAACCCCGAGTCCCCGGTCCCCGGCCCGGGACGTCCGGGCACATTCCTGTTGCGGCCAGATGAGGTGGCTCCCCTCGCCGGCATGCCTGCCGCTGCCATGTCCAGCAATGTTGGTGGAATGGGCGCCCATTGGACCTGTGCTTGCCCGCGTCCGGGAGCATCCGAGCGGATCTCCTTCCTGGACGACGGGACCCTGGATGCAGCGCTCGCCGAGGCTGAACGCCTCCTCTCCGTGACATCCGAGGCATTCGTTGACGCGCCCTTCTCCGGCGAGGTCCGGCGACTGCTCGAGCATGCTTTTGACCGCACCGGAGCAGCCGCCATCGGGCCCATGCCACTTGCTGTGCAGAAGCATCCGGACGGCACCATCACGTGGTCCGGGACCGACGTCGTTCTTGGTCCGCTGGCTGAACCCCGCACGCGCGGCGACTCCTTTGAGCTCCGTGACCAGACTTTGTGCCAACGCGTAACGCTCGACGCCGGGCGCGTCACCGGGGTGGAACTGAAGGACCTCACCACCGGGGCAGTCACCTTGGTCAGTGCGCCAGTAGTGGTGGTGGCAGCCGATGCCCTCCGCACGCCGCAACTTTTGTTCGCCTCGGGTGTGCGGCCGCGGGCACTGGGCCGGTACTTGAACGATCAGCCTCAGGTCATCAGCGCTGTCCGCCTGCCGGCCGATGTTGTGCGGGCAGAGGCAGGAGATGCCGCCGGAGCCGCGCTGCACAGTGGAGTTTCCTGGGTTCCCTATACGGACGAGGAGCCGTTCCACGGCCAAGTGATGCAGCTTGACGCCTCGCCCGTACCGCTGGCTGAGGACGACCCCGTGGTGCCCGGATCTGTGATTGGCCTCGGCTGGTTCTGCGCCACGGAAACCGTGGAGGAAAACAGGGTGGAATTCGACCACGCCAGCCTGGACCACTACGGCATGCCCCGCATGACCATCAACTACAACCTCACGTGGGAGGACCTGCGGGTCATTGAAGAGGCCAAGGACGCCGTGACCCGCGCCGGCAAAGCCTTGGGAACCTTCCTGGATGACCGGCCGCCTTTCGTCCTCCCCGCCGGATCGTCGCTCCACTACCAAGGCTCGGTCCGGATGGGACAGCACGACGACGGCCGCTCGGTATGCGGTCCGGACAGCCAGGTGTGGGGTACTGAGGGGCTGTATGTGGCCGGTAACGGTGTGATCCCCACATCCACGGCGTGCAATCCGACCCTCACGTCTGTGGCGCTTGCGGTCTTGGGAGCCCGGTCGATAGCCGGGAGTATGAAATAAGAAGAAACCAAAAAGGGCTGGTCCACCATGGTGGTGGACCAGCCCTTTTTGTGACTCCGTGCTGGAGCGTCAGTCTGCCAGCGCCCGGTACCGGAAGTTCCTGAAGTGCACCTGGCCCGAGCCTGTCGCAAACAACGCCGGCCGCAGGCTCAGGAGTTCGCCGGCCGTGTTGGTGTTATACCCGGACATCTCGTATCGCAGCCCGTGGCGGGTCCAGTTGAGCCCATCGGTGCTGTAGTACTGAGTGACGATGTGTGCGTCGTTGACCATCCGGAAGTGGATGGTTGATGCCGCCGGCGCAGGCTCCCGCCAGTAAGGAATGTTTTTTCCAGCGCGGTAACTCCAAAGCCGGTCCCCATCATGGCCCATCCCGCAGAACAGCCGGTCACTGTAGTAGAGCAGCAGCCCGCCCTGGGCGCCGCCGGAGAACTCCGCTTCAACAGTGACCTCGTAGCGCCTGTCCCCCACAATGCAGGTCAGGGGCGAACTGTCTGAGGGGTCGCTGCCGCTGGCTGCGAGAACCAGGCCATCGTCCAACGAAACCCGCGAATATTCATCCTTGCCAGGGGCATGGAATGACCATTGGATGCCAAAGCGGTCCTCATCGAAATGGTCCGAAAGTTGTATTCCGTGGCTGGTTCCACCTCCGGCTGAAACGCCGGGAACAGGTGCCGGTAACGGCTGGGCCAGTTTCCCACCAACTGCGTGGGGCCACCCCTCGGCGTCCCACTCGATGGGCTCCAGCAGAGTCTGCCGTCCCAGAGTAGTGAACCCATTTTCATAGGCGTGATAGATGCTCCACCATTGACCTCCCGGGCCCTCAAAAAGCGTGGCGTGCCCCTTGCTCCACCACGGCTCCGCAGCATCCCAGGTACGGATGATGGGGTTGGCAGGGCAGTCTTCCCAAGGCCCGTGAACCGAGCGGGAGCGGGCCACGGTGACCATATGCCCGGTGGGCGGACCGGACGTGCCGCCCACCGCCGTCGTCAGGTAAAACCACTCGCCGCGCTTGGTGAGTTTGGGGCCTTCCAGAGCGTAAGCCTCGGTCACCCAGTCATCCGGGTAACGCCAGCCGTCATAGACGTGCTCCAAGGGGCCATCGGTGGACAATCCGTCCGCGCTCAAGCGGACACGGCTCACTCCGCTCAGGAACAGGTAGCGGCGGCCATCCTCGCCCACCACGTGCCCGGGATCAATGTGTCCGTTGATTCCAAGGTTGACGGGCTCACTCCACGGTCCGGCCATGGATTCGGCATGAATGACATAAATCTGAGGTGGAGCACCCGGGTCAGACGATACGGGGGTCGAAATTACGGGAACGTAGATGTAGTACCGTTCATCAACCTTGCACATATCCACAGCGAAAACGTTGCCAAGCGGTGTGGGCAACGCCGGCCCCACGGGCTTCCAGTTAAGAAGATCCGTGGAGTGCCAGATGATCAGCCCCGGAGTGGACTCGAAGGACGAAAACGTGAGGTAGTAGTCCTCCCCGTCCCGCAGGATGGCGGGGTCCGGGTGGTCGCCCGCGAAAACCGGGTTGAGGTACGTTCCGTCGCCCAGATCTGCGCGGCGTTGACCCTCTGTGAAAACTTCAACCGAACTCAAGATTTAACGCCTCCTGTGAAGCCTTGGATGAATTTCTTCTGCGCCACCAGGAAGAACGCCAGGATGGGGACCATGGAGATGATGATTGCTGCAAAGATCACGTTCCACTGTGAAACGCTCTCACCAACAAAGTTGTAGATCACCACCGGCAGCGTCACGGCGTCTGATCCGTTGAGGAAGATCAGGCCCGTGAAGAAGTCGTTCCAAACAATGAGCCCGGTGAAGATCGCCACCGTTCCCGTAGCGGGAGAGAGCAGGGGGAAGATGATCCTCCGGAACACCGTGAACCGGGAGGCCCCATCGATTTGGGCGGCTTCCTCATAATCCCTGGCGATGCCGTTGGTGAACCCCATGTACAGGAAAATGGAGATGGGCAGCAGCGCACCGGCGTACATGATGATGGTGCCTGCGTGTGTGCCAACCAGGCCAACGTTCCGCATACCCACGTAGATGGGAATGATGGCAGCCTGGGCGGGCAGCACCATGGTGACCAGAATAAGTCCCATGGCTGCTTTGCTCAGCTTGCCGGTCCGGCGGCTCAGCGTATACGCCGAGATGGAACCCACAGCTACCAGCACCAGCACGCTGCCTGCCGTGATGATGATGCTGTTAAGCATCCCGTCCATCAACGTTGCCTGGCGGCCGCCGCGAATGGCTTGACCAAAAGCATCCAGGGTGGGGTTGGTGACCAGCTGCATGGCCGACGTCGTGAGGGCGTCGTTGCCATTCTTCAGGGCCAGGTTGATCAGGAAGTAGAACGGCAGCAGGAAGATCAGGGCAACCAGGATCAGCAATGCCTCGCGAAGCAAGGTCTTCTTCGTATAACGGAACATGATCGGCTAACCTTTGGAACTCGTACGGAGGAGGAGGCGTTGGGCCACCGTGAGGATGATGATGATCACGGACATGACCAAGGCGAGCGCGGCACCGAAGCCAAAGCGTCCCATCACAAATGTCTCTTTGTAGATGGTTACTGCAAGCGTTTCCGACGCACCGTAGGGTCCGCCACCGGTCAGTGCCTGGATCTGGTCGAACACCCGCAGGCCGTTGATCAGCATGAGGGTCATGGCAATCACTACGGACGGCATGATGGCCGGCAGGACTACATAGTTGAACCTCTGCCACAGGCTCGCTCCGTCAAGGGAAGCCGCCTCTTCAAGTTCCGGGGAAACGGTCGCCAGACCAGCCAAGTACATGACCATCACCAATCCGACGTTCTGCCAGACCATGACTATGATGATCGCCGGCAGCACCGTGGACGGGTCGCCCAGCCACGTCCGCTGGAGGGATTCCAACCCGATCGAACGGAGGAATTCGTTCAGTGGGCCGTCCTGTTCAAAGATGAACTTCCAAATGTAGGACGTTGCCAGTGAACTGAGCACTACGGGAGCGAAGATCAGGGTACGGATGACGTTGCGGGATTTAACGGTCCGGTTAAGGCCGAGGGCCAGCAGCAACCCCAGGACGTTCGTGAGAACCACAAACGAGATACCAATGATGAAAGTGTTGATCAATGCCGTGGTGGTGGGGCCGCCGTCGGCTATTGCCGCAAAGTTTTCCCAGCCCACAAACTTCCACTTTCCCAGGCCTTTCCAGTTGGTGAAGGCAAAGAATCCACCAATGGCGCTGGGGGCGTAGTGGATGAGCACCAGGGCCAGGAGTGCGGGGGTGAACCACCACCACGTTGCGAAGCGACGCTCAGTGTTGCGGTCACCTTTGCGGCTGTTCTGTTTGCTGGAGCGGGGCTGGCGCCCGGTGACCCGGGCGCCCTCCGCTTTCTGCTCAAGTTGTGCGGTCATGGGAGGTTCTTCCAATCAGGGGTTCGACGCCGTGGGCTAGGCGCCGCGGTCGTACTGCTCGTCCATGGTCTTCAGTACCTGGTCAGGGGTTGCCTGGCCGGTCAAAAGTCCTTGGATACCAGTGCCGAGCGAGTCGTATACACCGCTGTTGGGCCATAGGTAGTTGGGCTGGGAGACGATCTTCTTCTCTGGCTCGGAGAAGTACGGTTCCAACAACGGGAATTGTTCCGGTACCGTGCTGGAAATTGCCGAGGTGACGGACACGTTTCCATTGGCCTTGGCCAAAGCGTCCTGGTTGGCGGGCTGGGCCAGGAACTCAAGGAACTTCAGGGTGGAACCCTTGTGCTTGCCGGCAGCATTGACAGCCAAGGCGTTGCCTGGGCTTGCGATCAGGCGGCTGTCTTCAGCCTTCTCACCCGGGAGGACAGCTACGTCGAAGGAACCATCCTTGACCTGTGCCCTCAGTGCAGCAACCGCACCGGCCGGAGCAAATGCTGCGGCCACCTTGCCCTGGGCCACTGACGGGAAGAGCTGGTCAAAGCCGGCACCCGCTGCACCATCCTGGTAGCAGCCGGCATCCTTGAACTTCACGATCTGCTCCAGGACCTTTTTCCAGTCAGAGTCAGCGAAGGTGGTTTCCTTCTTGGCGCGCTTGGCGTCCCACTGCGGATCCTTGGCGTAAACAAGTGAAGCGGCCAACTGCATTGCCTGAAGACCTGTGTTAGCTCCCGAAGTTCCTGCTACCGCAAAGTATGACTTGCCTGCTGCCCGGACGGTCTTGCACTGGGTGATGAGTTCGTCCAAGGTGGAGGGTTCCTGAAGGCCAAGCTGCTTCAAAACCCCGGTGTTCTGGAGCATGGTGATGGGTGCGAGGTCAGCCGGAACCGCAAAGACCTTGTCCTCGTCGTAGTAGAGGTTCTTGGCGGAAGCGGGAATCGCGTCCGCTGCCCACTTCTGGTCCGTCAGGTCCTGCAAGTAGCCTGCCTCAGCCAGGGATGCGAACGACTGGTTGTTTCCACGCCCTGCCGTGACATAAAAGATGTCAGGTGCGTTGCCTGCCTGAAGTTGGGTGCGCATGGTCTGCCCGTGCTGGTCGTTGGGAGACTCAACCAACTTGACCGTGATGTTCGGGTTCTTCGCTTTGAAGGCGTCAATCAACGTCAGGTAGGGGTTTCCGGCTCCGCCGCCGGTGAAGGCCGGAGTTGCCAGGGTGATCTCAACCGGACCCGTTTCTTCGGCGATGGGTGCGCTGCTATTCGTGTCACCGCCACCGCAGGCGCTCAGCGCCAATGCGGTGACGGACGCCAGCGCTGCAACGGAGAGGAACCTCCGGCCAGCGTTGCTGGATGCTTTCTTCATGATGTGGCCTTTCATGACGTCGTTGTCCTGACCACCAAAATGGTCAGTGGATTCGAGCCTTGCGTCAGTTTGTGTTTCCTGGATCACAAGCTGGCTCCTGTCATTCAAGGTAGGGCAGGCCAGAGCAGCCATGGAAATAGTTATCGTCTATGCTCACCATCTTCTCTCTGCATGGCTCTTTCCTCCCACTGGTAAACGGCCGCCTTTAGGCTGAAACAAGACCCTCCGGCCCGAGCCGGTTCTTCACCCCCACATAAGGATGTTTCCGTGAGCGACGATGCCACGCCCGCCCAGCCTTCTTCCGGCCCTCTGTTCGCCGGATTCATTGATCCTCCCCGTTCTGCACGTGCCAGGGTGTGGTGGCACTGGATGGACGGGAACATTGACCCGGCGGGGATCGTCAAGGATTTGGAGTGGCTTGCATCATCCGGCGCCGGCGGGGTCCAGGCCTTCACCGGTTCCATGGGAATCCCGCAGTACACCCAGGAGCGCGTCTCTTTCCGTTCCCCGGAATGGCAGGCGGCTATCTCCTGCGCGGCCTCCACATCGGCCAGGATGGGACTCGAATTGGCAGTGGCCACCTCGGCTGGTTGGAGTGCCACGGGCGGGCCGTGGGTGGCTCCACGCGCCGGAATGAAAAAGCTCGTGTGGAGCACCACGGTGGTGACCGCCGGTCAGCCGGACCTGCCGCGGTTGGCTGCACCGCCGTCCATCTCCGGCCCTTTCCAGGACATCCCCTTCGGGGCTATCCGCAATGATCCAGTAGGCGTCCCGGACTTTTACGACGACGTGGCGGTGCTGGCTTTTCCCCGGCGGAACGGCCACTTCCCACTCACTCCCGCGCGGATGGTTGCCAGCGAAACCACGTCCGGTGACCGGCTTCCGGAGTCCCTGGCCGACGGCGCTTTCTGGCCGCAAACAGAGGTTGTCACCACGTCAGGCAGTGCCTGGGTAACGGCTGAGTTTGACCAGCCGACTCCCGTTTCCTCGGTGCGGGTGGGGCTCCCGGCCTCGCGTGGTTTCGGCGCGGCTCCGGCACCGAGGGCCCATGTGGAAGCCAGCGCCGATGGTGTCACGTTCACCAGGGTGGCCCACCTCCCGGCATCGGGGTCGCCCGTCAGGTCCGCAAGTTTTCCTGCGATCACGGCCCGCTTCTTCCGGCTGGTTTTGGAGACCGGCACAGGACGCGGGTTCCCCTTGGCGCCGGGGATCAAACCGCTGCCCTTCGGAGTGTCCAAGGGCAGCGAGACGTTCAGGATTTCAGCTTTCCAGCTGTTCTCCGGAGGGCGCGTGGCCAGGTCGGAGGAAAAGGCCGGCTACGCCCCCGTTCCGGATTACTACGTGCTCGACGGCGGCCCTTGCCAAACGTCCGACGCCGTCCGCCCGCGCGACGTCGCCGACGTCACCGGGTTCCTTGGCCCCGACGGAATTCTCAATTGGATGCCCGATAGCGGGGAATGGACCGTCCTGCGGTATGGCTATTCGCTGACCGGGCACCTCAACGCCCCCGCACCAGTGGACGCCACCGGTTTGGAAGTGGACAAGCTGGATGCTGGTCTGGTGGCCGGGTACTTCAGTGATTACCTGGGCTTCTTCGAAGAGGCTCTGGGCAGCGGATTGGAGGGGGTCTCCGCACTGCTCAGTGACAGCATCGAATCAGGCCCGCAGAACTGGACCGGTGCCATGCGCGCCGAGTTCATGAAACGCCGCGGCTACGATCTCCTGCCTTGGCTTCCTGCCATCAGCGGCATCATTGTGGGCAGTGCAGAGCAGAGCGATTCTTTTCTGTGGGACCTCCGGAAGACCATTTCTGAGCTCCTGGCCGAGAACCACTACGGAACCATTGCTGGAATTGCCCGTGAACGCGGCCTGAGGTACTACGCCGAGGCGTTGGAGGACCACCGTCCGCAACTGGGCGACGATGTGGAGATGCGTTCCCATGCGGATGTTCCCATGGGTGCCATGTGGTGCTACGAGCCGGGTGATGGCCCGCAAGCCACTTACGTTGCCGATCTCCGGGGCGCCGCGTCCGTGGCTCACGTTTACGGAAAAGCTGCCACCGGCGCCGAGTCCATGAGCGCATTCGGCAACCCCTTTAGGTTCACGCCGCGGACGCTCAAGCCCATAGTGGACATGGAATTCGCGCTGGGGGTGAACCTCCTGAACATCCACACCTCGCCCCATCAACCTGAGGCCGTCCCCAAGCCCGGGGTCACGCTCTCTCCCTACCTGGGCCAGTCTTTCACCCGCAACGAAACCTGGGCGCACGCGGCCAAACCGTGGCTCGATTACATTGGCCGGTGCAGCTACCTGCTCCAGCAGGGCACCTTCGCGGCGGACCTCGCCTATTTCTACGGTGAGGAGGCGCCCGTCACCGGCGTCTTCGGCGATGCCTCCCCCGAAGTCCCGGAAGGCTACGGCTTCGATCTCATCAATCTGGACGGGCTGCTGAACCACCTCAGCGTTAAGCCCGACGGCGGCCTGCTCACCACAGGCGGCACCACTTACCGCCTGTTGTATCTCGGGGGATCCAGCCACCGCATGACGCTTCGGGCTGTTAGGCGACTCACTGAACTTCTCGAGGCCGGAGCCCTCCTGGCCGGATGGCGTCCCGAACGTTCCCCCAGCCATAGCGACGATCCCGCCCAATGGGCTGCCGCCGTCGAGAGTCTTTGGGGCGGTCATCCCGGCATGATTGACCTCGCGGGGGTAGCTGCGGTGGATGGTGTGTCCACTGCGCTGATGCGGGCTGGGGTGGAGCCCGACTGGGTTCTGACGCCTGCAGGTCCTCACGTTACAGGGATTCATAACCTCCCTGTCATCCACCGGCAGCTGCCGGACGCAGAACTGTTTTTCATCAGCAACCAACGCGAGCAGGCCGAACAGGTCAACGCTTCTTTCAGGGGTGAGGCAACCGCAGCGGAACTATGGGACCCGGTGGCTGCTTCCCGGACGCTTCTCGCCGTGACTTCAGAGGCCGGAAGGACCGCAGTTGACCTGCACTTGGAACCGTTCGGCTCGGCGTTCATCATGCTGCACAGGAGCGGTGGGACCACTGGGGCTCATACTGAAGCGCACAAAGACCTCGCCGCCATGCACACATTTGATGGCTCTTGGGAGGTGACTTTCGACGGCGATGGACAGGCCCCGGCTGCGCTCCTTTTGCCGGGGGTCGCGCCCTGGGCCGGACCCGGGGCGGGCGCCCATGACACCGATGTGAGTCGCTTTTCCGGGACTGCAACGTACCGTCACGAGTTCTCGATGGAGGAGAAGCCGATTGCTCCGGGCCAGCGGCTGCTCCTGGACCTGGGCGGGGTGAGCGATCTGGCGGAAGTCCAGCTGAACGGCAGTCCTTTGGGTACCTTGTGGACTTATCCGTTCCGTCTTGACGTCACAGACTCGATCCGGGCCGGACACAACGTTTTGAAAATAGCAGTTACCAACTCCTGGTGGAACAGACTCGCCGGCGATGCCGCAGAGGGGAATTTCACCCGCCCTGCGGCATCGATCTTTGAGCCGGACGCGCCCACCATGCCAGCGGGCCTTCACGGCCCGGTGCGGTTGCTCGTTCTGGGCGGCTGACCCGAACGGCCTGTTACTTCAAGTCCTTGTGATCGGCCAGGCGCTGTTCCGGCATGAAAACGGACAGCAGCACACCAACGGCGAATATGCAGGCCAGCAAACCAAAGATTGGCAGGAAGGCCTCGGTGTAAATCTCCGCCACCCCGGACTGCAGTCCTGCCGGCAACTGTTGGACTGCTTGGGGATCAGTGACAGCGGACGGCGGCAAACCCAAGGTGTTCTCGGCGGCACCCCGCGCCAGCATGGTTGCGAAGAGGCCGCCGAACACCGCCGTGCCCACCGTGACCCCGAGTTCGCGCAGGTAGCCCAGAGATGCGGTAACGCTGCCTACCACCGAGTGTGGCATGGCGTTTTGAGCCGCCACCACCGTGATCTGCATGAAGCTGCCCACGGCCAAGCCCAAAAGTGCCAGCAGGAGCCCCACCACGGGCAGCGGAGTGCCGGGCTGAAGAAGCCTGAGGCCAATGGCTGCCGCAACGGCAAGGGCAGAGCCGGCCAATGGGAAGATCTTGTACCTCCCTGTGCGGCTGACGAGCCACCCGGTGAGGTTCGTTGAAACCATCATTCCCAAGACCATGGGCAGCAGGATCATTCCTGCCACGGAAGCCGAGGTGGAGTACACCATCTGCACGTAGCTGGGGAGGTAGGCCACCACGCTGAACAGGCCGGCCCCGATAACCAGGCCCAGACCGGCAGCGTTGACCACGGGCCAGCTCCTGAACATTTTCATGGGGATCAGTGGGTGCTTGGATCGGATCTCCACCACCACAAAGAGCACACCGAAAACGGCTGCCACTACACCGATTGCCCATAGAATCCCCGCGGAGATACCCGGCTCGGTGCCCAGCGATATCACTGCTACCAGCGAACAAGTGAAGACCACCATCAGAAGCGTGCCGGGCCAATCTACGCCGCCTGATCCCCGGACGCTCTTGAGCCGGCGCAGGGAAAACGCCATGGCAAGGGCCAGCAAGCCAACGGGCAGGTTGATCCAAAAGACCCACCTCCACCCAACGGTGTCAGTGATGGCACCGCCAACCAGGGGGCTGATGACAGTTGCAATACCAAAAACCGATCCCAACGGGCCGAGGAATTTGGCTCTCTGCCGTGGCGGTACGAGGTCTGCGATGATGGCCGGTGGAAGCACGCCCAGCCCTGCTCCGCCCAATCCTTGGATGCCGCGGAACAGGGAGAGCTGGAACATGTCCTGGGCGAAGCCACACAGGACGGATGCGCCCAGGAATATGGTCAAGGCCACCATGAGCAGCATCGGCCGGCCGTACCGGTCCCCCAATCGGCCATAGACAGGCATGCCAACAGTCATCGCCAGCGTGTAGGCCGTAATGATCCACGCCATGTGGCGCGCTCCGTCCAGCTCACCCACCACGGTAGGCAGGGCCGTGGCCACGATCGTATGGTCCAAGGCCCCCAACAACACGATGATCAGTAGCGCGGCGTAGAGCGGGCCGATCCGTACCTTGGGTGGCGCCGGGACTACTGCTGCAAGGGCAGGAGAACCCTCGGCATGGTCCGGACTGATGGGTGGGGACAAGTTTGAACGGCGCACCGCAACCTCGTTCTGGGAGAGCCAGCAAAGGTGGCTCGATACCGGCCAGATGCGCGCCCGGAGGAACGTTGACCTCCAACCGACGGGCCCAGAGGGCCCCGGTACCGCAACGAATCTATCATCGGCATGGACCGCCATACCGGGGCTTCCAACATCGGAATTCGCGATACTCCGCATACCCCGGAACTATTTCCGCAGCCACCGGTCACCCGCGTTTACTGGAGGAAATCTCAACGAAGAGGAGAGCAGAGAGATGACACAAAGCATCCGCGCTTCCACCGCAGAAAACCAGGACACCAGCCCCGAAAACGCAGCGTGGTTCCGCTACGTCCTGGGGCAGTACCCCACCGGCGTTACCCTGATCACCGCCGCCCCTGAGGACGACGAACCGGCGGGAATGGTGGTTGGAACCTTCAGTTCCGTTTCATTGGATCCTCCGCTCGTGGCTTTCATGCCCGACGTCCGCTCCACGAGTTGGCCCAAGATCCGCGAGACCGGCTCTTTCTGCGCCAACGTCCTGACCGCCGGACAGCAGGATGTTTGCCGTGCGTTCTCCCGCAAAGCGGAGGACCGCTTCACCGCCAACCAATGGGGTGACACTCCTTCCGGCAGCCCGCGGCTTCAAGGCGCGGCCGCGTGGATCGACTGCGACATCGAGGACGTGATCCGCTCCGGAGACCACCACATCGTGATCGGCCGCGTCAAGGCCCTGGGTGTGGGGGCTTCCAGGGAACTGCCCCTTCTTTTCCTCCGCGGTGGATATGGCTCTTTCACCATCCCGTCCATCGTTTCGCCGGCCACCGCGCTGACCCGGCACGTCAAGGCCGCGGACGCAGCGCGTCCTGTGATTGAAGATCTGGCGGATGCTTTGAAGCTCGAGGTCCTGGTCAGCGGAGTAGTTGAGGATTCCGTCGTGGTCCTGACGGCTGCCGGAGTGGACAGTTCACCTGGTGGCTCGCCTTCACGGGTGGGGGTCTCCTTTGGCCTGGCCGCACCCTTGGCGCCCCTCTACGTGGCGTGGGCGGGAGATGCTGCAGAAAAGCGTTGGATCGACAACGCCCGCGATGTGGTGGGCGACGTTGATGCCACCCTTGCGCACGCTGAGCTGGAACAGGTCCGCTCCCGGGGCTACGCCGTGTCCGTGGATGTGGGCGCCGCAGCTGAATTCGAGCGGATTGTGCATGTCCCCAGCGACACCGCCGCCCCCGATCTCAGCGGCGTTCTGCCCCTCCTCATCGAGAGGGCAGCGTCCTCCGGGCCTGCCACACTGGATGATCCTGCAGGGGTTACATCCCTGCACGCCCCTGTCTTCGATTCCGAAGGGCAAGTTGCTGTGACGCTCACGCTGAACGGATTCCCGGGGAATGACCCCTTGTCCCGTCTGGAGGAATGCCGCGACAGCTTGCTCTCTGCGGCGAAGTCGATCACCGATGCGATCGGAGGTACTCCCCCCACCCAGACGCCCTAGCCCGGAGGCAGCTATTGACCTTGGATGTGACGCGCCTCATAATTAGTATCAGTATTCTAATTCGGATTAGGAGAATCCCATGGTCAACCTACTGACTGCCGACCTCAACCTGCTGGTTGCCCTCGATGCTTTGCTGATGGAGCGAAACGTCACCCGGGCGGGAGCAAGGATCGGCATCAGCCAACCGGCCATGAGCTCATCCCTGCAACGGCTGCGCCGGCAATTCGATGATCAGTTGCTCACCCGGATCGGCTCGGCATATGAGCTGACTCCGCTGGCTCAGGTCCTCAAGGAAGACGTCTCGCAGATACTCCAAATGGTTGAACGTACCTTTGATGCGCAGGCCGTCTTTGATCCTGCACTTTCAACCCGCAGCTTCCGGATCGTGACGTCCGATTATTGCCTGACGGCGCTGTCCGGCAGGTTGATGAGCATGCTGCAGCAGGAGGCCCCGGGCGTCCAAGTGCACTTCGACGCTGTCACTCCACAGGCTGTGGAACGCATCAAGGAGACACTTCAGACGGCAGACCTCATGCTCATACCCAAAGGGCACTTTTCCGGCTTCCCCCACACTGAGTTGTTCACCGACAACTGGGTGTGCGTCACGGGAGACACCACGCCGGACAAGACCCTGACGGTTGAGGACATGCGCGACGCACGCTGGGCGAGGCTGTTCGGCACGGAAGTTGACTCAACGTTGGCTGACCGCAGGGTTTATGACCTCCAACTGGGCGAGAAGACGGACATCATTGTTGACAGCTTCCTCATGCTGCCCTTTGCAGTCGCAGGAACCTCACGCCTGGCTTTGGTCCAGGAACGGCTCGCCCGGATGCTCGCATCCGTGGCTGGCGTCAGGATCATGCAGCTGCCCATCAGCCTCCCCACTTTGGTGGAGTGCGCCTGGTGGCATCCCTCCAAGACCCCGGACCCTGGGCACCAATGGTTCCGTCGGCTTGTTGCCCGTGCGGCCGCAGAGCTGGACGGTCCTGCGGAGCCGGCTGCCCCAGGGTCCACTGACCTTTCAGAACCATCCGAGGCAGAACGCCCTGGGCCGCTGACGGCCCAGCGCATTCCCGCCTGACACACACACTTCAGGAGTTTCCATGCATTTCTCTTTGTTCCTCACTTCCCGTTCGCGCGGCCCCGAAGAAGACCGCGCTGTGATGCAAGCAATGGTGGAGCACGCCACTGATGCCGAGCAAAAAGGCTTCGACGCCGTGTTCCTCCCCGATCACCACTTCACCGGATACGCCCCTCCTGCCAGCGATCCCTTCGTTTTCGCTGCCTACCTCGCCGGCAAACTGGAGCGCATGCATTTCGGCTTTTCCGTCCAAACCTTGGCCCTGCACCACCCGGTGCGCTTTGCCGAGCGGCTCGCCTTGCTGGACCAACTGACGGACGGCAAGCTTCTGGTGGGCATTGGCAGCGGCACCACGCCCGAAGAAATGATCGGTTTTGGCGTGAACTACCAGGACAGCTCGCGGTTGGCCAACGAGAATTTGGAGATCGCGGAACGCCTCTGGGCAAAGCAGCCCGGTGATGAACCGGTCTCGTTCGACAATGGGCATTACCGCGGAGCAGTGGTGTCCCGGATCGTGCCCACGCCGTACACCAAGCCGGAACCCCGTGTCATGTCCGTGGCCGCGCGGCCTTCCAGCGTTGAGCGCGCAGCAAAGAAGGCACAGCCCGCGTTCATCCTGGCCTTCACCCCTCCCATCATCGACAGCGGGAATGCGTATGAGGAAGTCAAGAAGAACTTCGGCATCTACCGCAGCGCCCTGGAAGCCGCAGGACACTCGGAAGAGGCTGTCCGCGCTGCCCTGGAATGGACCACGCACTCTTACCAGCATGTGCACATTGCCGAAACCGATGAGCAAGCCGCAGCCGAGATGGACATCATCCTTGAGCAATACCAAGAGACCGTTGAGCGCGAGCACGCTGCCAACAAGGCTGCCGAAACCATCAGTGGCGTTGACCTGCGCCCCACTCCCGACGCCAGGACTGAAGGCTACAAAGGAACCTGGTGCCTGTACGGCAGCCCGGAAACCGTGGCCGCCGAGCTGCAGAAATACGCCGATCTGGGCATCGGCAACGTTCTCATGGCTGCGATGGGTGGTCCCCTAACGGACGAGCGCCGCCGCTTCACGGCCCAGACCATGCGGCTCTTCGCAGAGCGCGTTCAGCCCCTGCTGCGTTCCAATGAATCCCTCAAGGATGAAGACAAGGTTGCAGCCCTGTGACAACCACCAGCGAGCACACTGAACCTGTGCCCCCGGGGACTGACATTGCCGGCGCCGAGCTCACCGGCGGTTTGAACGGCTGGAGCACCACACCAAGCGCAGCCGTGGGGGTTGAAGAGATGGTCCTGCTGGACGGCCCTCTGGGAATCGTCAGCAAGGCCATGGATGAACGGGACACCTCCCTGATCATGCCTTCCGGAACGGCCTTAGGTGCCACGTGGAATCCGGAACTGGTCAGGAAAGTGGGCCAGGTGATCGGTCAGCAGGGCCTCGAGCGTGGCGTCTCAGCCATCCTTGGTCCCAACCTGAACATGCCCCGTTCACCCCTCACAGGCAGGGGTTTCGAGATGTTCTCGGAAGACCCGTACCTCACTGGCGCGCTGGGCGCAGCGTGGGTGGAGGGTCTCCAGTCACAAGGGGTTGGCTCCTGCACCAAGCACGTGGTGGCCAACGACACGGAAAAAGAACGACGCCGGATGAACTCCAGCGTGGAACAGGCAACCCTTCGGGAGACATACCTGTTGCCGTTCGAGATGACGGTGCGCGCGGCCAACCCGTGGATGTTGATGATGGCCTACAACCGGGTCAACGGCACCCACTGTTCCCAGAACGCCCCCCTCATCAGCATTCTGAAAGGTGAGTGGAACTACGACGGCGTGGTGGTGTCCGACTGGTACGGAGTGGATGACACCGTGGCGGCAGCCAATGCCGGCCTGGATCTGGAAATGCCCGGACCTGCCACCTACCTCGGCGCCCGCTTTGCCGAGGCTGTGGCTTCCGGCGCGGTGGCACCGGAACGTTTGGGCGACGCCGTGGAGCGCGTCACCAGGCTTGCGGACCGGACCGGTCGCCGCACCGGGGCTACGGTGCCGGCACCCGCCCACCTTCGCAGCCGGGAGGAACAGCTGGAGGTACTCCGCGAAGCCGCCGCCCAGTCCTTCGTGTTGCTGGAAAACAAGGACGCCATCCTGCCCTTGGACATGTCCAGGGTGAAGACGCTGGCAGTGGTGGGACACAATGCGGCCAAACCATGTTTCCAAGGCGGAACCTTCGCCACGGTGCGTCCCGAAGGCCAAGTGGTCACTCCCCTGGACGCTATCCGCGAGGCCGCAGGTCGCGGCGTCGAAGTTCTCTACGAGCCCGGAGCCGCGCCGGCCGCAGCCTTGTCCCTCACGGAACTCGGCAGTACGGCACCGGACGGAACGCCGGGCGTTCTGCTGGAAGTCCTCCCGGCCGGTGAATCAGAAGACATCCTGTACAGCGAAGTCCGTAAATCCTCGGCGTTTGTTTGGTTCGGACCTGTACCGGGCGTGGGCGCGGGCGTTCCGGGCCGGGCACGCATCACGGCTCATGTGCACCTTTCCGCCCCTGCCCGCTGGATGCTGGGGGCCGGCGGAACCGGCATCAGCTCCCTCCGGGTTGATGGCCGGGAGGTGTTGGTTGTTCCTCCGCCGGCACCCGATGACGTCATGGGCGTGGTTGCGCGCGCAGACACGCAGGAGATTCCCGTTGACCTGCCCGCAGGAACGGTGGAGCTCGTGATCGACATGGCGTTCCAGCCCGGACGCGTGCAAGCGATCACCGCGGTGGCCACACCGGAACAAGTCACTGATCCGTTCTCTGCCGCGGTTGAGCTCGCGGCGCGGGCCGACGCCGTAGTGGTGGTTATCGGTGATCAGCAAGGGTCATCCCGTGAAAGTGCGGACCGCACGACGGCGGCACTTGACCCGGCGAGCGACCGGCTGGTTGACGCTGTGGCCGGGGTCGCGACGAACACCATTGTGGTGGTCAATGCCTCCCGTGCAGTGCTCATGCCGTGGGCGGACAGGGTCAAAGCTGTGCTGATGGCGTGGTTCCCCGGGCAGGAATTCGGTCCGGCATTGGCTGGCGTCCTGACCGGCAGTACCACTCCCTCCGGCCGGCTGCCGGTGTCCTTCCCCCGCCATGATGAGGATATTCCTGGCTGGGGAACAGGGTTGGACGCTGATCTCACGCTGGACTATTCAACCAGTGAACCCATGGGATACCGGCACTTCAGCACCACGGAACTACAGCCCCGCTACCCCTTCGGGTACGGCCTTGGGTACACCAGCTTTGAGCTGGTTGATGCCGTTGCTTCCACCGCTTCTTCCCACCGAAAAGACCCGGCAGATGGCGTCCATGATGTCTCAGTGAAGGCAACCGTCACCAATACGGGCGCCTCCGGGGGCCGCGACGTGGTTCAGGCGTACCTCAAGGCTCCTCATGAGGCTGACTTCCGAATGGCTGGTTTTGCGGGAATCGATCTTGATGCCGGCGAAGGCCGCGAGGTTGACATCGCCCTGGAGCCGCTGGGCTTCAGGCGTTGGGACACCGCCGCTTCAGCCTGGGTTGTGCCGTCCGGGGAATGGGAAATCAAGGTATCCCGGAACGCTTCGGCCCACGGAATCCTCTGTAGGATCACAGTGTGACTCTTCCGGAGACCAAGTCCCGCGAACCAAAGCAGGCCAGGAGCCGCCAGTCGTTTGAAAAAACGATCGAGGCGGCCCTGGCCCTGCTGGAAGAACGCGGAAACGACGAATTTACCCTGGCCGACGTCAGTGCCCGTTCCGGTGTGTCCATCGGTTCCATCTATGCGCGGTTTGAAGGCAAGGATGATCTGGTCAGTGTGGCGCACGGCCGCAAGATGGATGACATCGATGCTGTTTCCAACTACCTGTTTGATTCACTGCCCTCCCGTCCCGAGGACGGACTCCAGGCGATAGCCCGGGAGGCCATGGACAAGACCATCGAGGTCCTGAGGCAATACGCCGATATCCTCCGCCCCTTCATGCTCCGGGCCACCAATGATGAGACCATTTCCCGGCGGGGGGCCGCCTCCCACGCGGTACTGGCAGAGAATTTTGCCAGAGTGCTGCGCTCCTGGCCCGGCGGGTATCTGGGTCAAGATGAAATCGACTGGTGCTTCAACGTCTCCTACAGTGTCATTGCCCGCAGACTCGGCTTGGGCAGCACCATGGAAGGCAGCGGAAAATTCGAGTGGCCCGAAATTTCGGAGAAGCTCGCGGGCATGGTGGCTTCTTATCTGATGGACACCACCAAGGACCCCTCAGACGTGGCATAACTGGCAGCGATACCGGCTATCCAAAAGCTCGTCTTCCTGACACTTCCTGCGTCTCGGCATAGTGGAACCAGCCACATACTGTCGAACGAAAGGAACTGCCGTGCACGTTCGCGTCAGCCCCGGATCCGTAGCTTTGGATGACCCCGATGACTGCACCAGCTTCAAAGTCCTGCTGTCCGAAGACGCCAGGGAGAACCTGCCCGGATTGCTCGAGACCACCACTGCAGGGCGAATAGATAGAGACGACGTCCTGGTGTCAGTGGACTGGATACGCAGCGAGTGCGCGGGCAGAATCGGCATGGGTTGGAACTACCGTTTTGCCAACATGCTGGTCTACGCCGCCGGCAAAGGCTGGCTGAGCGAGGACGGCAGTCTGGTCCGTGCCCACATTGAGGCCTACTGACGCCACCATGCAACGAGCAAGTTGGCGCCCCCTCTCTGTTGGGGACCAGGTCCCGGCTGCTTCCGACGATGCGCCGGACAGCCACCCGGGCATTATTTTGAGCCCCTCGTACCTTCTGACAGTGAAGTCTTCGGCGCGCGTAACCACCCTCGAGCTGCGGCCGTCCCAACCTGGCAATTAGGCTGGGGCGGGCCGCCGCCGTCGAGAGTTAAATCAGTCGTTGATGAGGTCGTGAACCACGATCGTCTGGTCGCGGTCCGGGCCGACGCCGATGGCCGAGAAACGGGTGCCGGAGAGCTTCTCCAGTGCCAGCACGTAATTGCGCGCATTCTCCGGGAGGTCCTCCAGGGTGCGGGCCGTGGTGATGTCCTCGGTCCAGCCGTCGAAGTACTCGAAAATGGGCACTGCGTGGTGGAACTCGGTCTGCGTCATGGGCATTTCGTCGTGGCGGACGCCGTCGACGTCGTAAGCCACGCAAACCGGAATCTGCTCGATGCCCGTGAGCACGTCCAGCTTGGTGACGAAGTAGTCCGTGAAGCCGTTGACGCGGGAAGCGTGGCGGGCCAGCACGGCGTCGTACCAACCGCAGCGGCGGGGACGGCCGGTGTTCACGCCGAACTCGCCACCGGTCTTCTGCAAGTAAACGCCCATGTCGTCGAACAGTTCCGTGGGGAACGGACCGGCGCCAACACGGGTGGTGTAGGCCTTGATGATGCCGATCGAGCGTGAAATGCGGGTGGGGCCAATGCCTGAGCCGACGGACGCGCCGCCGGCGGTGGGGTTGGACGAGGTGACGAAAGGGTAGGTGCCGTGGTCAACGTCCAGGAACGTTGCCTGGCCGCCCTCCATGAGCACAACCTTGCCCTCATCCAGGGCGTTGTTCAGGACCAGTGTGCTGTCGATAACCAGCGGCCGGAGGCGTTCGGCGAAGGACAGGAAGTACTCCACGATCTCGTCCGCGATGATGTCGCGGCGGTTGTAGACCTTGACCAGGAGTTCGTTCTTCTGGCGCAGGGAGCCTTCCACCTTCTGGCGGAGGATGGACTCGTCAAAAACGTCCTGGACGCGGATACCCAGGCGGGCCACCTTGTCCATGTACGCCGGGCCGATTCCACGGCCGGTGGTGCCGATTGCGCGGCTGCCGAGGAAGCGTTCGGTTACCTTGTCCAGCACCTGGTGGTACGGCGCAACCAGGTGGGCGTTGGCCGAAACACGGAGGCGGGAGGTGTCCGCGCCACGTGCCTCAAGGCCATCGATTTCCTGGAAGAGTGCTTCCAGGTTCACCACGCAGCCATTGCCAATAATAGGAATTGCGTTGGGGCTCAGGATGCCCGCGGGAAGGAGCTTCAGCTCATACTTCTCACCGCCAACAACCACGGTGTGCCCGGCGTTGTTACCGCCGTTGGGCTTGACCACGTAGTCAACGCGGCCACCGAGCAGATCAGTTGCTTTGCCTTTGCCTTCGTCGCCCCACTGGGCTCCGACGATCACGATAGCGGGCATGGGATCCTCCCCCATTCTTTTCGGGCCCCAACCCCAGCCGGATGACCAGGAGGGAACGCCGTACATGAGAATGCCCCGACGTAGCTGGTGCAACCTGCCATGAGGCCGGCATGCGCAAGAGTTTCGGGGCTCTTACCAGCCAAGTTTAGCCGATGACAGCGGTTTCTCTGGTGTCAAGGAACGTTCGACGGCGGCTTGGTGAAGTTTCGTTCCACGAAACAAGCCCATGACCCCGGGGCCTAGGTCACGTTCCGGCACTTGCCAGTGAGCCCGGCATTGCTGATGACCGAAGCGGGGTTGGAAGTCCATTCATACCGCTTCATCACAATAGACAGTTGTAGCTCTGTCCCTAACCCCAACAGTCCACCCAGAAGGTTAGTCCGGACGTTCGTGATGTATCCAGCGGTGGGACTCCCTGTGGTGTTAGTGCTCATGTTGAACCCAGTAAGAGGCGCAAGCACCGAGCCCAAGCCGCTGGTTGAGGCTTGCATTTCGGCATCAACCAGGTCATAGCCATTGGGCGGAAACCAGTAGATACTCACATACGAATACAGTCCCAAGGGACCCAAGTTGTAGGTGCAATCACCATTCAACGTGGGTGGCGGGATGGTGATCGCAGCAAAACTCCCCGATGCGTGCTCACCCCGCTGCCATGAGGCTTCAGTCGCGGCGGGCGGGTTCGATGCCACCAACACCACGGCAAGGGGCACGGCAAGCATTAGCCCCACCCGGGTCCTGGTGAACAGGCTCATCCGGTGGCGCCCTTCAGCCGGGACAGCCCAAACCCGGCGGCCACGGCCGCCACGGCCCAGAGGGCAAAGCCGCCCAGGCGGGCACCGGTATCGGCCAGAACGCCCGACGACGGCCCTGCTGGGTTCGCGGGAAATCCCCCGCCAGCCTGGTCCCCCGAGCCGTGAACGCCCACCACGATTTCGCTGCGGCTGCCTTGCACTTCCCGGGGCGCGTCCTCAGCCAGGGTAGCTGTCAGGAGGACATGAGCCTCGGCGGCCACCGAGGTGCCTGGCTCAAGCAGGTCCACCCGCACGCCTTCCGCGCTGGCCAGGGCAGTGGATTCCATCAACGTGCGTTGACCGCCTGGGCAGGAACTGCCGTCCCATGGTTGGGAGCACGCCCGGAGTTCCACGCTCAGGAATTCCCGGAGCACCTCCGGCGCTGCCGGCTCCGGGACCAGCCCCACTTCCAGGGAACCGGCGGGCTCACCGTGAACAGTGACATCCACCGCCCAATCCGCACTCCCACCCGGGGTGAGCTGATGCACCTCGCCGGCCGGACCGGCGTCGAGCTCCAACCAGCCGGCCGCGTCCCCCTCAGCAGCTGCTGCTGGAGCTGCTCCCAACGGGAGTACCGCTGCGAAGGTCGCTAAACAAACCCAGCTACGCCGCCGCATGCTGCCCGCCCCGGCTACGGCGTCCGTGGCCCGCCTTGTGCCGCGGCCACAACACCCACGTCACCAAGGCAGACACAGCCACGGTGATCACCCCGAGGACAACCGGGTTGGCGGCTGCTGCCAGCGGTTGCGCAAGTCCGGGCACGGAGAAGAGGACCACGCGGACCCGCTCCACCACATACGGTGCCGGATCCGGTTCGGCGTTGGCATCGCCCTTCATGGTGATGGTCCGGGCCTGCCCCTCGGCCGGAAGCACTGCCTGGACACGGTGCGTGATGGGCAGTTTTCCGGGCCGGTCCACGGTCACGACATCACCAACCGCGATCCCCTCCGCAGGAATCTCACGGACCACGGCCAGCGAACCAGCTGGAATCGTGGGTGACATGGACCCGGTCTTGAACATGATCAGGGTGATGTTGAACAGGAGCGCACACACCACGGCAAGGATGCACACCGCACCGCCCGCGGCTGCAATATTCAAGAGGACTTCCCGCAACCGGGAGCGGAATGGGCGGCTCATGAGTTGGAGGTGGCAGTGAACTGCCAGGTTGCCGTGGCCGTTTGGCCCTGCAGCGCGGTGTTTGCCCCTACCGGGAGTGTCACCTCGAAGCAGAATTGCGTGGGTGTCCCCGGAAGCGTGGCCGTTGCCGCCGCCAGTGGATTTACGACGCCGGCCGCTTGCCCCGAGGTGAACGGTTTGGCGCCGTCGCTGCCCACCACCCAGGTAGGCGATCCTGTGAAGGAGGACGCCTGGCATGTGGTCGAGCGGACAACCCGATACCGCAGTGCCGCGCCGAGATCGGCATTTCCGGTGCCGCTGCTGGTCACTGCCGGAACTCCCAGAACCACCTCGCCGGCTACTGAGCTTGCCTTGGTCCTGATCGCGAAGGGGGCGTAGACCACCGTGCCAGGGCTCATCGCTGCAGCGTTGAACACCAGCGTGCCACCAGGGGCCACATCATTGGTGCTCCACGTACCTTGGACGTCGTACGGTTTGGTGACGTTCGATTCCGTCTGGAACACGCTGGCACCAAAGGACCCCGAGGCAAAGTCGGTGTCAGTCCAGGACGCCAGGGTCACGGAACTACCGAGTCCCAGGACCAATGCTCCGGCAAGGATGGCACGGACGCGGAGGAAAGCCGCGCCGCGCTTGGTCTTTGCTTGTCGACGACCCATGGATCACTGCGATTGCGCTGCGAATTCCCAGGTGGTGCTCCCGGTTTGGGATTGGACGAGGTCATCATCCGCTGTGATCCGGAAGCAGAGGTTCACTGGCGCGCCCGGATCGGCGCCCGCTCCCTGCGTCAGCGCGAAGGTGACGGTGCCCGGCGTCGTACCCAGCACCTGTCCGGCTGCCACCAACGTGGTGTCAACCGGTTGAGCGCACCCAAAATCCGTCGATTGCGTGAGCGAGTAGGTGAGGCCCGTTAGGGCACCCGTGGAGGCTTCCGTTGAAACGGTGACCGTGGCGTCGTTGCTGGAAGCTCCGTCCAGCCTGACGGCGAAAGGTGCCGTGACCACGTCGCCGGGCGAAAGGTTGGACGGAGTGGCGGTGAAGCCGAGCGTTGCCGGAGCAGTGACGGGGTTTTCGCCGTACGTGGTGCCGTTGGTGCTGCCCTCAAGGTTAAAGGCACCGGCTGTGAAGGTTCCTTGGGCAAATTCGGAGTCGTTCCACGCGGCCAAGGTGATTGCCGCACCTACTCCAAGCACCAGTCCGCCGGCCAGGAACGCCCGGACCTTCGGAGCTTTTCCGGTTCTTTGAACGTGATGATGGACGTGCTCCTGCTGCGTAGATGCGGCCATGTTTCCCCCCCGAAATAAGTGTGATCCGGTCTACGGGTCGCCCAAGGGCGCACCCCTCAAGCCATCATCCATCCGCAGGAATGCGCCTGCATCAGAACGGCACTTTTGGGTTAATCACGGCCCTGCCACAAACCCCAGGGCTGCCTCGGCGGGATGGGCCCGTCGAGACGCCCGACACGTTTCAGGGCAACACGCCGCGTCGCATTTAAAAGGCGCGCCGAAGCGGGCCCCGTTCACACTCAGAGTCCGGTAAGGTTAGTTAGCCCCCAACAGCACCCTTTGAGGTTCGGCCGCGGCATGCCCGCGGCGCCTTGGACCGGTGCGCTGTAACACCTAGGAGACCTAACCCCTGATGCAAGAACTGGCGACTGAATCACCCGAAGAAATCCTCTGGAACCGCCGCTACGAACCGCACATTGCCGAGGTCAACGAGCTGTGCGACTCCATCAAGGAGCAGAAGCCGGGCAGCGAGGTCCTCTACATCGACCCCGCCCACAGCATGGATGACTGCCGCATCGTCAGCCTTTTCTCCAATCAGCGCACCACCAGCGGCGAAGGTTTCATCAACCCGGGCGATGAAGAAGCCACCACCCGCATGCTCGGCATGCAGTGGCAGTTGGGCCTGCGCCCCGAGCTCATGATGCCGTGGAACGCCTACCCGTGGATTGAACCCTCCGAGGAACCCGGCAAGCTGACCCCGGCCAACATCACCGAGGGCCTCAAGCCGCTCCTGCGCCTCCTGCAGCTCCTGCCGCGCACCTCCGCACTGGTAGCGCACGGCAACGAGGCACACCGCTTGGCCGATCAGCTCATGAAGGCCGCACCGGCCAGCATCGCACGCCGCGGTTTCAAGACCTTCAAGGTCCGCTCGCTGGGTGGCCGCTCCTTCGCCGGCACCCCCACCCGCCAGCAGGAATACCTGGACGCCATCCACGGCGCCTACGCCGAAGCCATGGCACGGACGGGTATCCCCCGCAAGGCTTAATCTCCTTCGCAACAAGCTAACGACGGCGGCCCTCACCTTTTGGTGAGGGCCGCCGTCGTTTGTTTACTTGCTTGCTTTGACGCCTTAGCGGGCTTCGAGCGCTGCCTTGGCCTTGGGGTCCGAGTCGTTCAGGAACTTCTCGATCCGCTCCGGTTCCTCAGCCTCGCCGATTGCCGAGGCCGCCCGGCCCAGCGCATAGAGCGCACGCAGGAAGCCCTGGTTGGGCTCGTGCTCCCACGGGATAGGTCCAACGCCGCGCCATCCGTTGCGGCGCAGCGAATCCAGCCCGCGGTGGTAGCCCACGCGAGCGTAGGCGTAGGACTCGATGGTCCGGCCTTCGGCCCAGGCTTCCTCAGCAAGGATGGCCCACAAAAGCGACGACGTGGGGTTCTGTGCCACGAGGTCCAGTGCTTCCTTGCCCAAGGCAAGGTGTTGGTAGATCTCGGTCTCGGCGGGCAGGAGGGTGGGCTCCGGCCCCATCAGGTTTCTGCGGAATTCGTCAGACATTAGAAGGTCTTGCCAACCGATCCGAGCTGCTGTGCTGCCTCCACGATCCGGGCGGCCATGCCGGCCTCAGCCGAGGCGCCCCAGACGCGGGGGTCATAGGTCTTCTTGTTGCCCATCTCGCCGTCGATCTTCAGAACGCCGTCGTAGTTAGCGAACATGTGACCGGCCACCGGACGGGTGAAGGCGTACTGCGTGTCAGTGTCAACGTTCATCTTGATAACGCCGTAAGAAACAGCGTCAGCGATTTCCTGCTCGGAAGAGCCCGAACCGCCATGGAACACCAGGTCAAACGGGTTCTCCTTGCCGATCTTCGCGCCCACTTCAGCCTGGATCTGCTTGAGCAGCTCCGGACGAAGCTTCACGCCACCGGGCTTGTACACGCCGTGCACATTGCCGAACGTCAGTGCCGTCATGTAACGGCCATTCTCGCCTGCGCCCAATGCCTCAATGGTGGCCAGGGCGTCCTCGGTGGTGGTGTAGAGCTTCTCGTTGATTTCGTTCTCAACGCCGTCTTCTTCGCCACCAACGGTGCCGATTTCAACCTCAAGGATGATCTTCGCGGCAGCAGCGCGTTCCAGCAGTTCGCGGCCGATCCTCAGGTTTTCGCCCAAGGTCTCGTGCGAGCCGTCCCACATGTGCGAGTTGAAGATCGGGTCCTTGCCTGCCTTGACGGCTTCCTCGGACGCAGCCAGCAACGGCAGGACAAAACCGTCAAGCTTGTCCTTCGGGCAGTGGTCCGTGTGCAGCGCAATGTTGACGTTGTAGTTCTTGGCAACTTCACGGGCGAACGCGGCGAAACCCAGTGAGCCGGCAACCATGTCCTTGACCGAAGCGCCGGACCAGTACGCAGCGCCACCAGTGGAAACCTGGATAATGCCATCGGATTCGGCCTCAGCGAAACCGCGGATCGCAGCGTTCAGAGTCTGCGACGACGTCACGTTGACCGCGGGGAAAGCGAATCCGCCAGCCTTTGCGCGGTCAATCATCTCGGAGTAAATCTCTGGGGTTGCAATGGGCATGGTGACTCCTATGCTGAATTCGTCTGTGGGTTGGTAACCCTGGAGTAGACCGCTTACGGCTAGCACCCATCCTAGCGATATCCACCGGGAGGCCGTGTCTCGGGTCACTGAGAGCCTTAACACTTTGGCGGGATGCCATGTCAGGTGCCATACAGCTCATACCCAGCGGGGTTTCATCAAATCGGTGTATATACTGCGGGAGTGGAGAATCCCCAGAGCGCACCTAACCAGCCCGGCTTGACGCCACCCCTGACGCCACCGCTACAGCAGCAGAGCGGTCCGCTGCCGGAGGGGCAACCCGGGCGGAAGCGGAAGATGATCATTGCGATCGTAGCTGGCGCCGCAGTGGTCCTCACTGCGGCCATCGTTGCCCTGGTTCTCCTGGTTTTACCGCTGTTCGCACCGTCCAAGGACATGAGCGGCACGGCTAAAACATACTTCCAAGCCCTCATCGACGGCGACGGCGAGAAAGCCCTGCGCGTCTCCGACCCCGGTGTGCCCGAAAATGAAAGAGCCCTGCTCCGGAACGACGTGTACCAAAAAGCAGGACAGCACCTCGACGGTTACCGGATTTTGGAGGCGAGGTCGGACTATGTCACTGCCGAAGTAACCCAGAATGGCCGCACGCAGGAAGTGATTCTGCGGATGACCAAGTCACGGGAGGGTGACTGGAAGGTTGGGTCCAAGAACTTCCAGAAGATCAGGGTCAGTTCAACTCGTCCCGTGAAGTCGTTCACCGCGAACGGCGTCGAAATTCCAGCTCCTGACACCGGAGCCGGAGCCAGGAATTCGGAACTGCTGATGCCGGCCTTCCCCGGCGAGTACACGTTGGGCTTAGCCGGAGACAAGTACTCAACTGCAGAAGAACTCAAGACCTTGGTCAGCATTGACCGGGCGATTTCGAAGACTTCCGCAAGCTTGAAAGTGCTACCCAGCCAACTCCTTTTAGACGAGACCCGGACACTCCTGAAAAACAAACAAAGTGAATGTGTTGCTACCCCTCCGTCCACCGCATCCGAAGCGTCGCGTCGTGGCTGTTCCGGGTTCGCGCTCTACGAATACCGCCCAACCCGCAACATGAAATGGACTATCGAGAAGGAACCCACCTTCACTCTGGTTCGTAGCGAGGACAGCTGGATCATCCAGCCCGAGGAGTCCGGCAAGGCCTCCGCGAGCTACGAAGTGAACAGCGGGCGTGACGATGCCCCGAAGTGGGAACCAAAGGTTGAGCAGGTAGAAACCCGGGTTTCAGGTGATATCCAGATCGTGGACGAGAAAGTCACGCTGAAAGAGCGCTAGAAGGCACGTCTGACGGGCTCTAGCTGAAGTCCTGCCTACCTAACCGGCTGCTGGAACACGTGCCGGCGCACCCAGGCGTGCATGGCGATCGCCGCGGCGGAGGCCGCGTTCATGGACCGGGTTGAGCCGAACTGCTCAATGGAGAGCGTTGCGACGGCGGCATCGTGCACCTCAGGCGTCAGGCCAGGGCCTTCCTGTCCAAACACCAGCACGCAGTTCTTGGGGAGGTCGTAAGTCTCCAACGGCACGGAATCCGGGAAGATATCGATCCCGATCACGGCAAGTCCCTCGCCCTCGGCCCATCGGACGAAGTCCTCAACGGTGGGGTGGTGACGGACGTGCTGGTAGCGGTCGGTGACCATGGCTCCGCGCCTGTTCCACCGGCGTCGGCCAATGATGTGGACCTCTTTGGCGAGGAAAGCGTTGGCTGTGCGAACCACCGTTCCGATGTTGAGATCGTGCTGCCAGTTCTCAATGGCAATGTGGAAGTCGTGCCGCTTGGAATCGAGGTCTGCCACGATCGCGTCGTGCTTCCAGTACCGGTATTGGTCCACCACGTTGCGGCGGTCACCATCCCTCAACAGGTCCGGGTCCCAGTGTTCACCTTCCGGCCACTCACCCTCCCAAGGCCCGACGCCCACCTCAGGTTTCGCTTCCGCACCGCCGTCTGCTGTGGTTTCTGCGGACGTTTCGGCAGGCGCGGGCAGGGCGGTATTGGGGGGAAGGTCAGTCACCCCTCAACTTTAGCCCCGCCCGCTTGCCCTCCGTGTCCGGGGAAACTTAGACCATCTTCCACTTGTTGATGCGGTAAGAGTTGCCCAACTGCTCAAAGAGGCCGGGGTGGGCGTCCCAATATTCCTTATGGCCGCTGACGCCGAGCATTTGCGGTGTTCCCCACGGAGTCACGGAGAACAAGTTCACGGCCTGAATCGCTTCGCCACGAGCGTTGGTGCAAGTGAAGCCAATGACAACGGCGGCACCGCGGCGGAACTCGCGGATTTCCGGCATGCTGGTCTTGAAGTCGGACGTGCACTTGTGGCCCACCAGGTTCTGGGGAAGTTCGGTAGCCGTCATTGCCTTGAAACGTGCTTCGATGTCCTGGATGGCTTTCTTGACCTCGGCAGGATCCTTGCCAAACTTGCCTTCCTCGGACTCCGCGAAGAAAGCGTAGGCCAGCGCAATCCCGTCGCCGTCTGTCTCGGTGGTGCCTTGGGCCCGCTTCTGGATCTCGGCGCCGGTACTGGGGTCCTTGGTGATGCCAAACGACTCGTCGTGGGTCCACTCGGCCAGGTACTGGAAGGACGATTCGCCCGTTACCCACTTGCTGAACAGGGGATCGCCGTCCGCCGGAACGTTGCTGGGCCCGGCCAACTGGTCCCACCCGGCGGGCAGGGGGATGGCATCCGCTGGAATGTCCGAGGATGCCGAGGCTTCACCGGAAGGTTCGGTGGTGGGCTCTGCCGCTGCCTCGGACGCCTCCTCGGAGGACGTCACCGATGGCAACTCAACGGCCACGGGCTTGGTCAGTGACGGAATCAGCCACGTAAACGTCACCACCAGCGCAATGATGACGACGACGGCGACGCCACCGAGGATGAGGAACAGGGACTTCTTGTTGTGGCCGCCCGGGTTCTGGCCTGGCGGGAACTGGTTGCCTGGCTGGTACTGGCTGTACTGGTCGTTGCCGGCATCGTAGCGCGGCTGTGGCACGCCGTCCGGGTTGTAGGGAGGCTGAGGCGCTCCGTTGCTATTGCTCATGGCAGGCCCTTTCACGTGCTGTTAGCGGGGACCTGCTGAAGCGCGGCCACATCAGGATCCACCATGTCGATCCCCCGACCCATAGTGGTGGCAGCCGGCGCCGCTACGAGCCCGGCACCGCAAACCAGAGTAGTTCAGCCCGCGGCACCCAACGCAAGTCAAAGCCGTTTATCCACATGGGCAGAACTATCCACATAAGTGCGGTCCCGGAGTGTCCGGCCGGCAGTTTGATGGAAGACTAGGTGGCAGTGCATGAACAATCCCAGCCGGAGGCAAATATGGCAGAAGAAACCACGTCCACATCGGTTTATCGGAACGGCCACGAGATCGAATGCTGGCTCACGGACATGGACGGCGTTCTGGTTCATGAGAACCAGGCGATCCCCGGCGCAGCCGAGCTCATTCAGCGCTGGGTGGACACGTCCAAGCGCTTCCTGGTTTTGACCAACAACTCCATCTTCACGCCCCGCGACCTCGCAGCCCGCCTGCGCGCCTCCGGTTTGGAAGTCCCTGAAGAAAACATCTGGACCTCCGCCCTGGCCACGGCCCAGTTCCTCAAGGACCAGGTTCAGTCCTCGGATTCGGGCAACCGCGCCTACACCATTGGCGAGGCCGGACTCACCACTGCCCTGCACGAGGCCGGGTTCATCCTTACTGACACAGAGCCTGATTTCGTGGTTCTCGGCGAGACGCGCACGTACTCGTTCGAGGCAATCACTATGGCCGTCCGCCATATTCTTGCCGGCGCCCGTTTCATCGCCACCAACCCTGACGCCACCGGGCCCTCCAAGGACGGGCCCATGCCGGCCACCGGTGCCATTGCTGCCATGATCACCAAGGCAACAGGCCGCGAGCCGTACATTGTGGGCAAACCGAACCCCATGATGTTCCGCTCCGCCATGAACCAGATCGACGCCCACTCTGAGACCACGGCTATGATCGGGGACCGCATGGACACGGACATCGTGGCCGGTATGGAAGCGGGCCTGCACACGGTCCTGGTACTCAGCGGCATCACACAGCGCGAAGAAATCGTGTCCTTCCCGTTCCGGCCTAACCAAATCTTGAACTCTGTGGCCGATCTCAAGAGCCAGATCTAAGAGGACAATCCATGGCTGTGCTCAATCTGCGTCCCCTGGCCGGCGGACGGATACTCAGGGGGAGCCAGCCTTTTGGCTTGGATGCCGCTGCAACGTCGGGCTTCCTGGCGGAGCACGGCATCCAAGCAATCGTGGACCTGCGGAGTGAGCTTGAGCGTTCCTTGGTTCCGTGGCTGGTGGAGGACCACCACGACGCCGGAGGTGCACCGGCTGCCGCCGCCCGGCCCGCCGTGGAACTCATCCACAATCCCCTGGATCCGAACGCGATTGCGGGCTCGCTCCAGTCAGTGGAAACCGCTGAGGACCTCGGCGATCTGTATCTGGGCTGGGTGAGGCTCCGGCCCGAGTGGGTTGCTGACGCCCTGCGCCCGGTGGCCCGCGGTAAACGAACACTGGTGCACTGCTCACTGGGCAAGGACCGGACGGGCGTGGTCTCGGCGATCGGGCTCCTCGCAGCGGGCGGCACAGAGGATGAGGTCGTTGCGGATTACGCGGCCACCACTGCCAACCTTCCGGACGTCCTGAGCGTCATGGCTGAAACCTGGCGGCTGAGCGTCCCCTCAACACCGGCCGAATATTTTAGTCCCGAGCTGATGGTCCTCCAGAGCCCCGAAGCTGCCATGCGGCGATTCCTTGCCGGCTTCGCTCAGGAATTTGGGGAGGTTCGGAGCTTCCTGCGCGAGGCGGGCCTCACCGCCGTCGAGGTTGAATCGCTGGGGAACAGCACCTGACGCCAGGCCGAAAGACATCAAGCCGGGCGGACAACCTTACCGTTCGGCTCCTGATATGACGGGGTTTGGGGCTCCGGCGGGAGCGGCTGGAGTTCGTCCTGGATGCGTTCCAGCAGCGGCCGGTAAATGCCACCGTTCCATTGCGGGCTGGCGTGGGCGGGCCGGGCTCCTTCGGTGCTGAGGGTGGGCATGACCATGTTGGCGCCGAACACCTTGCTCCATCCCGCCCTGGCCGACTCATAGTCCACTGTGGAGTCCTTGGCGTTGCCGATGAACGCCATTTTTGCATCCCCGATTTTTCCCGCAAGCCGGAGTCCATCGAAGTGGTAGATGTAGGCAGATTCAGTCTGGATCAGCACGCTGGATGGGGCGATCGGTGAGAGTTGTTCAAGGCTTTGGTCCAGGATCTGCCGCCAGGTGCGCTCATCTTTATGCGCCACCCGCTCCCCCAACTCATAGCCACCACGCAGCACCGACGGGATGCGGAAACCATTCTCGTAAAGGAACACCACGCCGTCGAACCAGCTCTGGTCCAGCACGTCTGCGCGGCTGAACGGACTGGAATCGAGCACAATCACCTGAGTCTGAACGCCGTGCAACTCCAGCAGCCGGGCAGCCACTTGTGTGGCGAGCATCCCGCCGAAGCTGTGGCCGTAAAAGTACAGCTTCTCCAGTTTCAGTTCGCGGACGTGAAGGATGATCTCGCGGACGATCTCGTCCACGTCCAGTCCCAGGTTGGAATAGCCGACGGCGGCCAGGCGGCCACGCTGATGAAGGGCAGGGCGGAGAGAGTTAAGAATCCACTGAGCCTCTTCCCAACTTGTTTTATAGCCGGGGAAGAGGATCCAACTGGCCTTGGGGAAGTACAGGTCAGAGAACGGATCCGGGACGGGGAGGATCTTGGTGGCCCTCCGCTCGGCCTGCACGCGCCGGGTGAACAGCATGTCCGCGGCCAGCGCTCCGGCAGCTCCTGCGGTGATGAGGAAGTTGCGCCGGGATCTCTTCTTCAGCCGGACAGCATAAGGCAGGATCCGGGCCCATGAGCCCGGATCCCCGGCCTGCTCCGGCTCAGGTTCTACCGGCGCAGGCAGGTTTTCGGTGAGCTCCGGCGGTGCCGGGAGCTTCCCTACCTGAACGTCCACGCAGCAAGCATAGGCTTAGTCGAGGCCCAGTTCATCCTTGCCGAAGGCGAAGAGGTACGGCACTCCGGTTTCGGCTTCGATCTTCTCTTTGGCGCCGGTGTTGCGGTCAACAATCACGGCCACGGCCACTACGTTGCCGCCCGCCTTACGGACACCTTCGACGGCGGTCAGTGCGGACCCGCCGGTGGTGGACGTGTCTTCAAGAACCACAACGTTGCGGCCCTCAACGGACGGGCCCTCCACCTGGCGGCCCATGCCGTAGGACTTCTGGGCCTTGCGGACAACAAAGGCGTCCACGGCGCGGCCGGCGTCAGCGGCGGCGTGCATCACAGCGGTACCCACGGGGTCCGCACCCATGGTGAGCCCGCCGGCGCACTCAACTGCAACGCCGGCGTCGTCGATCATTGCCAACATGACCTGGCCCACCAACTTGGAGGCCTCGTGGTGCAAGGTGATGCGGCGGAGGTCAATGTAGTAGTCCGCTTCCTTGCCGCTGGAAAGGATCACCTTGCCGCGGACCACCGCCAGTTCTTTGATGAGTTCAAGAAGGCGGGCGCGGGCAGCAGCAGTATCAGGCGTGGAAGTCATGGCTCCTAGTTTAGTGGGGCCGCAGTGGTTGCACGGATCACCAGGCGGGGATCCACCATCTGATCGCCGGTTCCACCCTCACCATCCAACTGCTGCAGTACCGCTTCCATGCAGCGGCGGCCCAGTTCCTCAAAGTCCTGTTTGATGGTGGTGAGGGGTGGCATGAAGAACTCGGCCTCTGGTTGGTCGTCGTAACCCACCACGCTGATGTCTTCCGGCACGTGGAGGCCGGCTTCCTGAACGGCACGCAGAACACCAACCGCCATTTGATCGTTTGCCACAAATACCGCTGTGACCGCGCGTTCAGCAACGAGTTCAAGTCCAGCGCGGTATCCGGATGCTGCGTCCCAGCCGCCTTGGAGCAGGACGTCGGCGCCCAAACCGGCGTGCACCAGCGACTCCTGCCAGCCCTTAATGCGCTCGGCGGCGTCGATCCAGTGCGGAGGGCCGGATATATGGGCTATGTGACGGTGGCCCAGGCCAATCAGGTGATCCACTGCGAGTCGGGCTCCCAGCCGCTGGTTCAAGGATGCGCCGGTCAGCTGGTTACCCGTGCCAGCGCCAACAGCCACGATCGGGACGGGGATCTGCACGTCACGCAGGGCCGCGAGGACGTCGGGGTGCGGGACAAGGATGACGATCCCGTCCACTGATTGGTTCCGGAAATGCGCCATGGCGTCATTGACGCTCTGGTCTGTGACTTCCCGGAGGTTGGCAATACTGACGAAGTATCCGGCTTCCCGCCCCGCTTGCTCCACTCCCAGGAGGGTGTTTGCGGGCCCGAACTGGCTTGTCTCGCAGGCGAGTACGCCGATTGTGCGGGATCGCCGGGTCACCAGGCTGCGGGCCGCGGTGTTCCTGCGGTAACCCAACTGTGCGATCGCTGACTCGACGCGCTGCTTGGTGTTGACGCTGACGTTGGGGTGGTTGTTGAGGACCCGGGACACGGTTTGGTGTGAGACGCCTGCCATCTTGGCAACATCACCCATCACGGGAGGCCTCACCGGGGCATCCTTCCCGGTCACCGTGTCCGCCCCGGCCCCGGGCATCACCCGGGGCCGGGACACTCCACGAGTGGACATGAGCTGCTATTTCGCGTCTACAGCGACAGGCTCGGGCTTGGCGGGCGTGGACGTTTCGGTTGCCGGCGGCGTGGTCTTCCACTTGAAGCGGCGGCCCATGGATGAGCCTCCACCGGAACCGGTGCGGTTCTTGTTGAAGATGTCGAAGCCGACGGCGAGCAGGAGCACCAGGCCCTTGATGAGCTGCTGGTAGTCCGTGCCCAGGCCAAGGATGGACATGCCGTTGTTCAGGACGCCCATGATCAGGCCACCGATCATGGCACCGGCAACTGTTCCGATTCCACCTTGAACTGCGGCGCCACCGATGAAGGCTGCGGCGATGGAGTCCAGTTCGAAGCCGGTACCACCTGCGGGTTGGGCCGAGTTCAAGCGGGCAGTGAAGACCAGCCCGGCCAAGGCAGCCAGGACACCCATGTTGACGAAGAGCCGGAAGGTGACTTTCTTGGTCTTGATACCGGAGAGTTCTGCTGCGTGGAGGTTGCCACCGATCGCGTAGGTGTGGCGGCCGAAGATGCTGTTGTTCATCAAAGCGGAGTAAAGGATCACCAGGACGGCAAGGACAATCAGGACAATCGGGGTGCCACGGTAGCTGGCCAGCAGGAAGGTGATGATGAGCATCAGGACTGCGATGAACCCGTTCTTGACGGCAAACCACGCCATGGGTTCATTCTCGAGGTTGAACTTGCGGCGTACCCGGCGTTCCTTGAGGGCCTGGAAAAGGATGGCTGCCGTGCCGCCCACGCCAAGGATCACTGTCAGCCATTCCAGGACGGACGTGCCGCCGGAAATGTCAGGCAGGAAGCCGCCGCCCAAGGCCCGCAACTCGTTGGGGAATGGGGTGATCTGCTGGTTCTTCAGGGTGATGAGCGTCAGGCCGCGGAAAATCAGCATGCCAGCAAGGGTGACGATGAAGGCGGGGATTCCCACGTAGGCAATCCAGTAGCCTTGCCACGCACCCACCAGCGCACCTACCAGGAGGCAGGCGGGAATCGCGAGCCACCAGGCCCAGCCCCAGTGGACGATCATCACGCCGGCCACGGCGCCAATGAAACCAGCGATGGAGCCAACGGAGAGGTCAATGTGCCCGGCAATGATCACCATGACCATGCCGATGGCCAAAATCAGGATGTAGCTGTTCTGGACCACCAGGTTGGTGACGTTTTGGGGTTCCAGCAGGATGCCGTTGGTCAGCACCTGGAAAAGGATGACGATCAGGATCAGGGCGACGAAGATGCCAACCTGGCGGAGGCGGCTTGTGAGGAAGCCAAGGGATTCTCGTAGGGCGGACATGTTCGCTATTCCTTCTCTTTGGTCATGAAGTGCATGAGGGTTTCCTGGGTGGCTTCGGCGATGGGGACTTCGCCGGTGATGTGGCCAGCGGACAGTGTGTAGATCCTGTCGCAGATGCCCAGGAGCTCCGGAAGCTCAGAGGAGATCACAATGACGGCCTTTCCGGCCGCTGCAAGCTCCGCGATGATGGTGTAAATCTCAAACTTGGCGCCGACGTCGATCCCACGGGTTGGCTCGTCCAGGATCAGGACGTCGGGGTCCGAGAACATCCATTTGCTCAGCACCACTTTTTGCTGGTTTCCACCGGAGAGCTTGCCGGTGATGGCTGCAACGGAAGGAGCCTTGATGTTCATGCTCTTCCGGTAGTGGTTGGCCATGGTGGTCTCTTGGTTGCCGTCCACCCACCCTCGCTTGGCCAGCTTGTTCAGCGCTGCCATGGAGATGTTCCGTTTGATGTCCTCGATGAGGTTTAGTCCGTAGTGCTTCCGGTCCTCGGTTGCGTAGGCGATCCCATGGTCGATTGCGTCCGAGACAGTGGAGGTGTTGATTTCCTGGCCGTATTTGTAGACCTTGCCGGATACGGCCCGTCCATAGGTTCGTCCGAAGACACTCATGGCGAGCTCGGTGCGGCCAGCTCCCATCAGGCCGGCGAGGCCCACTACTTCGCCCTTGCGGACGTTGAGGCTGGCGTTGCTGACCACCATGCGGGAATGGTCTTGGGGGTGTTGGACCGTCCAGTCCTCGATCCGGAGGACTTCCTCGCCGATGTTGGGGGTCCGGTCCGGGTAGAGGCTTTCAAGGTCGCGGCCCACCATGCCGCGGATGATGCGTTCCTGGGTGATCTGGCCTTGGTCCAGGCGCAACGTCTCAATGGACTTTCCGTCGCGGATGATGGTGACGGCGTCAGCCACTTTGCGGATTTCGTTCAGTTTGTGGCTGATGATGATGCAGGTGACGCCCTGGCCCTTGAGGTGCAGGATCAGGTCCAGCAAGTGGTCCGAATCTTCATCGTTCAGCGCGGCAGTGGGCTCGTCCAGGATGAGGAGCTTCACCTCTTTGGACAGCGCCTTGGCGATTTCCACCAGCTGCTGCTTTCCAACACTGATGTGCTGGATGGGGGTAACCGGATTTTCGCTGAGGCCTACCCGGGCCAGCAGTTTGGCGGCCTCCAGGTTGGTTTTCCGCCAGTCCACCCAACCGTTGTTGGCTAGCTCGTTGCCGAGGTAGATGTTCTCGGCAATGGACAGGTACGGGCTCAGTGCGAGTTCCTGGTGGATGATCACGATGCCGCGTTTCTCGCTGTCCGTGATGCTGGAAAATTCGCAGGGTTCGTTCTCGAAGAGGATGTCGCCGTCGAAAGTGTTGTGGGCGTAAACGCCGGAGAGCACCTTCATCAGGGTGGACTTTCCTGCGCCGTTCTCGCCGCAAATGGCATGAACCTCACCGCGGTTGACGTCCAGGGTGACGTCCTGAAGGGCTTTTACCCCGGGGAAGGTCTTGGTGATTCCTCGCATTTGAAGAATGGGTACGTTCATCGTCAATTCCCGCTGACTGGTTGGAACTTGGCCGGGCCGAGGACTCGACAGGCTCTAGGGGAGGTGTGGCTCCGCCGTACTGGTGGACGGCGGAGCCACAGCTGGTGTTACTTGACGTCTGATTCCTTGTAGTAGCCGGAATCGATGAGTTCCTTCTGGTAGTTGTCCTTGGTGATGATCACGGACTTCAGCAGGAACGCGGGGACAACCTTGACCTTGTTGTTGTAGGTCTTGGTGTCGTTGGTCTCCGGCTCGGTGCCCTTGAGGACTGCGTCAACCATCTTGACGGCCTGTGCGCCAAGCTGGCGGGTGTCCTTGAAGATGGTGGAGTACTGCTCGCCGGCGATGATGGACTTCACGGAGCCCTTTTCAGCATCCTGGCCGGTAACAACGGGCAGGTTACCCGTGGAGTAGCCGCCGGTGCTGGTCAGCGCGGAAATGATGCCGATGGAAAGGCCGTCATACGGGGAGAGTACGCCATTGAGCTTGGTTCCGGAGCTGTAGGCAGAGGTCAGGATGTCTTCCATGCGCTTCTGGGCTACCGGTGCCTGCCAGCGAAGGATGGCTGCCTGCTCAAACTTGGTCTGTCCGCTGGGAACCTTCAGGGTCCCTGCATCCATGTAGGGCTTCAGGGTGTCCATGGCGCCGGTCCAGAAGAAGTTGGCGTTGTTGTCATCCGGGCTGCCGGCAAACAGCTCAACGTTGAACGGGCCCTTGCCATCAACCTTCTTGCCGCTCGCATCGAGCAGGCCCAGGCCTGTCAGCAAGGAGGTAGCCTGCTGGACACCTACGGTGTAGTTGTCGAACGTGGTGTAGTAGTCAACGTTCGGGGTTCCGTTGATGAGGCGGTCGTAGGCGATGACCTTGACGTTCTGTTCCTTGGCCTTGGCCAGGACGTCCGTCAGGGTGGTGCCATCGATCGCTGCGATGATGAGCGCCTTTGCACCCTTGGTCAGCATGTTCTCAATCTGGGAGACCTGCGTGGGGATGTCGTCGTTGGCGAACTGGAGGTCCGTCTTGTAGCCAAGGTCCTTCAGGGACTTTTCAACGTTGGCGCCGTCAGCAATCCAACGCTCGGACGTTTGGGTGGGCATGGAAATTCCAACCAGTGAATCGCTGGGATTCGCACTGCTGCTGGACTCCGCAGTGCCTCCGCGACTACCGCAGCCAGTGGCTCCGACAGTCAAGGTAAGGACAACCGCTACGGCGCCCAGGAGTTTCTTCAATCTCACGATGCTCTCCTTCCGCGGCAGCACTGCCGCGAACTCTGATGCAGCCGGAGCATCTGCGCGTCCGGCACGGTGAAGCGTTGTGTGGTTTGCGGTCAGCTGGGGCCACTCGCCACGAAAGGTAATGCGAATGCCATTGTGAACGCTAACAATACTGCGGGTCAAGTGCCGTAGATCACGAAATGATTGCAGCCTCGAACCGCTCCCAGTTCTCTTGACTTGAAACGTTGTTAGCGTTCACACTTTGCCCCTTCACGCAGGCATGAAAAAGCCCGGCACCGCCTCGTGGCAGCGCCGGGCTTCGGCCTGGGGAAAGCCCCAAGACGTTTTAGAGCCGGGTGTCGAACGAATCGCAGAACACGTTCTGGTTGAACGTCCCCTGGAATCGGGACTCCCCCACGATCTTGCGAACCGTGGCACGGATCGCCTGGCGTGTTGCCGCATGGGCGTGAATAGCCGTTTTGACCATGGGCACATCGATCAGGTGGTTGGGTTGGTTCAGCGAGATGAATACCGTGGGAACTTCCGTGGCGTACCAAGGGATTTCAGCGGCCATGGGTGAGGACCACTTGATCCGGATGGCGGACTCCTGGGCAAAACCCTTGACGTTGGCCACCACGAATGCGGCGTCGTATCGCTCCGCGTAGTCACCCGTGGCTTCCTCGGACAAAGACCGCATGAAGTTCATGCCTGTCTCCCCCGCGGCTTCGCGCTGCTCGGCGGTCTTGTAAACAGCTACCTCAAAACCTGCAGCTTCCAACTCTTCCCGGACGGTGTCCAGGTAGGCCAGAGGATCGGCACGGGTGAAGTCCGCGCCACCTGAGATGCCGTAGAGCCGGATCCGCGGGTGCGTCCGGGGTGTGATGGGCAGGTTGTTCGCTGTGTCCTTCACCAGGGTGACGGTCTTCTCCGCCACATCCGCGGCGATGGCGAGGTGGGCTTCGCTACCGATCACGGACAACGCCTCCGCGGCCGGAACCAAGGATTCCCTCGCATCAAGGTGAAGCCCCAGGCTCGCCTTCAGGCCCAAAATCCGCCTCAAGGCATCCTGCAGCCGCCCCTCGGTGATCACCCCGGACTTGTACCCATCCAGCATGTACCCGAAGTCCTCCTCGGGGTTCCGGAAGAACAGGAACATGTCACACCCCGCAGCAATGGTGGCCGGGACAAGGTCCCGCCGCTTCATTGCTTGGGTGAGTCCGACCATTTGCGAGGCATCCGTGAGGACCAGGCCGTTGAAGCCCAGCTCACCCCGCAACAGATCCTGCAAAAGCTCAGGAGCCAGCGTGGCCGGAAGCACCTCCGCGTCCGCCAAGCCTGGACGGAAATGTCGTGAGACTGCCGGCGCGCCGATATGGCCCACCATGATGGACTGCACGCCGTGTCCGATCATCTCGCGGTACACGTGCCCGTAGGTGGCGTTCCACTCTTCATAGCCCAAGGTGTTGTAGGAGGTGACCACGTGCTGGTCCCGCTCGTCGATTCCATCACCTGGGAAGTGCTTCATGGCGCATACGGTGGGTGATTCGCTGATCCCGTCGAAGTACTCCTTGGCCCGCTCCACCACAATCTCCGGGGTGTTGCCGAACGCCCGGGTGGAGATGACCGTGTTCCGCCAGTTGTAGTGGATGTCCACAATCGGGGCGAAGGCCCAGTTGCAACCCAGCGCAGCAGTTTCGACGCCGGCCACCTGGCCCATGTGGCGGGCAATGTTCTTGTCAGGATGCGAGCCCGCCTGCAGGTGCGTGGACACGAACGTGCCGTCGTCGCAGCTGCCAGCGCCGCCCATTTCCGGGTTGGAAGCAATGAGCAGCGGGATTCGGGTCTTGGACTGTGCGTAGCGGATGTGTTCCTGCACGGCAGCCGAGGGGCCGGGCCGGTACCGCATGCCGCCCACGTGGAAGTTCTCCAGCACCCCATCGAGGTACTCCGGGGAGTAGTGGTTGTTGTGGTTGATGAACAGCTGGCCGATTTTCTCTTCCAGCGTCATGGAGCCGATGGTGGACTCCACCCATTCCACGGAGGCGTCATCCAAGTTGTATGGAGCGGCCCGCAGATCCACCAGGAACGGACCCGCGGCTTCTTCAAGCCATGCGTTGACCTGATTCACCATGTCCTCCAAGGGTTGTGCGATGTCCACCACTATTCCAGCCTCGTCAGACTGCAACGGCTCCAGCGTTGCCAGTTGCGAATCGAGCAAAGACGCAGGCATGAAGTGTCCGGGCCGGGCATTCATGCGGGCGTTCAACAACTCGCGGGTTCCGTGCAGGTGCACGAACACCACGGACGGATCAGCGCTGCGGATGATGTCCCGGTAGCTGCGTTTGAGGGCGCTGCACGCGATGACAAGAGCAGAGTTCGACGCCGGAAATTGCCTTCCGATTTCGGCCAACCATGGTGCGCGGTCCTGGTCGTTGAGCGGAGTACCGGCGGCCATCTTGTCGATGTTCGCCTGGGGGTGCAGCGAATCGCCGTCGAGAAATTCAGCGCCGAGCCGTGAGGCGAGGGCCGCACCAATGGTGCTCTTACCGCACCCGGCCACGCCCATCACCACGATGTGGTGACGGGCAGTCAGATCACCAATCATGTCCTCTTTACCAGTCATGAACGGTGCCGTCCACGAGGCGGTTGTAGGGCAGGTAGGCCTGCTGGTACGGGAACGCCAAGGCGGCTTCCTCGTTGAATTCGACGCCGATGCCCGGGTTGTCGCCCGGGTGCAGGTAACCGTCCTTGAAGGTCATGGACTGCTGGAAGACCTCGTTGGTCTTGTCCGAGTGCTGCATGTATTCCTGGATGCCGTAGTTGTGGATGGCCAGGCCTACGTGCAGTTGGGCGGCGAAGCCCACCGGGGAGATGTCCGTGGGACCGTGGAAGCCGGACTTGATCTGGTACTGCGCGGCGAAGTCCATGACCTTCTTCAGCGGTGAGATCCCGCCGAAGTGGGTGGAGGCTGCGCGGACGTAGTCGATCAGTTGTTCCTTGATGAGGGTTTGGTAGTCCCACACGGTGTTGAAGATTTCGCCGATGGCCAGCGGGGTGGTGGTGTGCTGGCGGACCAGGCGCAGCCCTTCCTGGTTCTCGGCCGGGGTACAGTCTTCGAGCCAGAAGAGGTCGTAAGGTTCCAAGGCTTTGCCGAGTTTGGCGGCCTGGATGGGCGTCATGCGGTGGTGGCCATCGTGGAGCAGCGGGATTTCCGGGCCGAACTCGTTGCGCACTGCCTCGAAAACGCTGGGCAGGTGCCGCAGGTAGGCGCGGGTGTCCCAATCCTCTTCCAGGGGGAAGTTGCCGCGGCCCGCGGGCTCGTAGTCATACCGTTCACCGGAAGCCTGGGCCTGGGCAGCAACTCCATAAACGGCTTTGATGCCGGGGACGGCCGTTTGGATGCGGATGGACTTGTAGCCCAGTTCCAGGTGCTCACGCACGGAGTCGAACAGCGAAGGAATGTCAGCGCCGGAGGCATGCCCGTAGGCGCGCAGCCCGTTGCGGGAAGCACCACCGAGCAATTGGTAGACCGGCATGCCGGCGATCTTGCCCTTGATGTCCCACAAGGCCATGTCCACGGCGGCAATCGCGGCCATGGTCACCGGGCCGCGGCGCCAGTACGAGCTGCGGTACAGGAACTGCCACGTGTCCTCGATCCTGTGCGGATCCTTACCAATAAGCAACTGCGCCACGTGTTCTTTGAGGTACGCGGCAACTGCGAGCTCACGGCCGTTAAGGGTGGCATCACCAATGCCGGTCACACCGTCTTCGGTGGTGATGCGGAGGGTAACGAAGTTACGGGACGGGCTGGTCACAAAGACTTCAGCGGCAATGATTTTCACAGCTTTTCCTTTCGGGACGTTTAGCTTGGATTGCCAAGTGTGGCAACCGGCTGCATGCTGGTGGCCAGATCGCGGCTGAGTTTGTGGACAAGATTCACCACGGCTGAATCCCTGGCGAGTTCATGATCAAGCAGGGATATCAGCGCGGCAGTTCGGTCAGTGCCGGCCAACCCGTTGGCCTTTGCAACGGCACCGGCCTGCGGGTCTTGCAGGCTGGGGTTCCCTTCCACGTAAGCGGCCCACGCGGCGATCATCCGCGCCGCGCCGTTACCGGAACGGCCCGCGGCGCGTTCGGCAGCCAGGACCGGCAACGCGCGCATCCGGAGTTTGGTGGTGGCGTCCATGGCTATTTGGGCCAAGTGGTGGGCTATCCGCGCATTGCCGAAGCGTTCCAGCAGCGCTGCCCTGTACTCCGGGATGCCCAAGTGGTGCCCGGTGAGGTGATGGGAGGCTTCATCCCAGAACTCCTCCACAGCGTCCAAGCACACTGGATCGGCCAAAGCCTGGGCCACGGTTGCGTGGCCGCGCAGTTGACCGGCGTAAGCCAGGATGGAGTGCGCGCCGTTGAGCAGCCACAGTTTCCGGTTCTCGTACGGTTCAATATCGTCCACGAACAAAGCCCCGGCGTCCTCCCAGCGTGGCCGCCCGGCGGGGAATTCTCCACTCAGCACCCAGTTGCGGAAGGGCTCGGCAACTACGGGGGCTTCATCCCGGTAGCCGCACTGGCGGGCCACCAGCGCAACGTCCTCCGCGGTGGTGCGGGGGGTGATTCTGTCCACTGAGGTGCTGACAAAGCTGATGGTGGCTTCAATCCAGCCAGCCAGCCCGGCGTCGACGTCCCGGGCGAGGCCCAGCAGCGCGCTGCGCGCCACATTGCCGTTGTCCGAGAGGTTGTCGCAGGAAACAACGGCGAGCGGCCCGGCGTCGGCTTCCCTGCGGGCGGCGAGGCCACGCACCAAACGGCCCAACGGCGTCGCAGGTTGGTCGCCTGCAAGCAGCCGCGGAACGTCGTCCGCCCCCAGCCCGTAAGCGGCTTCGGTGATGGTCAGGGTGACCACGGCGGTTTGCGGCGAGGCCAGCAACGCCACCAAGCGCTGCACATCGGCGCCGTCCACAGCTTCTACTATGCTGCCCACAACCTCGAACGAATCACCCGAGTCCGAGCGCTCCACCACGGTGAACAGTCCGTCCTGGGCGGCCAGGACGTGGGCAGCGTCCGGGCGGCGTCCGGTGAAGGAGGCAATGCCCCACTCCCCCGCATCGCCGGCGTGCTGCGTAAACCACGCCTGGTGTGAACGGTGGAAGGCGCCCAGACCCAGGTGGACAATGCGCACCGGGGCCTTGGACTGGAGGTCGCGAGGCAGGACTTCGCGGCTGAGGCGCGGCAGGTGCTCGCTCATAGTTTGAACACCCTGCGCGGCGAGGAATCCACGACGTCGAGGATCAGTTCATGCGCGCGGTCTTCAGTAACGCGGTGCTCGGCTACGAGACGCGCCAGGAAGGAGGCCTCGATCCTGCGCGAGGCGTCGTGGCGTGCGGGGATGGAACAGAACGCGCGGGTGTCATCAATGAAGCCGGAGGAGCGTGAGAAGCCGGCGGTTTCTGTCACTGCCGAACGGAAACGCAACATGGCGTCCGGTGCGTCCAGGAACCACCACGGCGCGCCGATGTAAACGGAGGGGTAGAAACCAGCGAGCGGGGCCAGCTCCCGGGAAAAGACTGTCTCATCAAGGGTGAAGAGCACCAGGTGGAAATCCTTGGCCGTACCGAAGTCCTGGAGCAACGGACGGATGGCCTCGGTGTAGTTCACCGCGAACGGAATGTCGTGTCCGGTGTCGGCGCCGAACTTAGTGAACGTAGGTTCGTGGTGGTTCCGGTAGGAGCCCGGGTGGATGGTCATGACCAAACCGTCGGCCACGGACATCCGTGCCATCTGGTACATCATGTGGGCCTCGAACGCATCGCGGTCAGCAGCTGTGGCCTTGCCCGCCCGGGCCTTTTCAAAGAGCGCTTCCGCATCCGCGGCATCCAGTTTAAGGGTGGCCGGCGTGCGGACGCCGTGGTCCGCCGACACGGCGCCATGCTCCACGAAATAACGACGCCGGTTCTCAAGCGCCGCAATATAGCCCGCGTAGCCTGTGGCACCGTCAGCAGCCGTCTCCACCAAGCGGTCAACATTGCTGCTCCATTGGGGATGCGCCACGTTCAGGTAGGCATCCGGCCTGAACGTGGGCAGTACGCGGCCGTTGAAGCTGGGGTCATCGCTCAACGCTTTGTGGCTGGCAAGGTTATCCAGGGGGTCATCCGTGGTGGCCAGGACCTCAATGTTGAAGTCCTTGAAGAGCTGGCGGGGACGGAAGTCCGGCTCAATCAGCTTCGCAGCGATCGCGTCATAGCTGGCCTCGGCCGGCATCTCGCTGAGGTCAGCGCCGAGCTTGAATACATCGTTGAACTGGGTGCGCAGCCAGTACCCGGAGGCGGTGCCCTCGAACAGAGGCCACGCCTGGATAAACTGCTTCCAGATTTCCCGTGAGCCGGTAGGGGCTTCCGTGCTGGGGAGGAGCCGATCCATGGGGACACCGTTGGCGTGGATCAGGCGGGTGACGTAGTGGTCCGGGCTGACCAGCAGGGCTGACGGGTCCGGGAACGGCGTGTTCTGTTCGATGACGGCGGCGTCAACGTGGCCGTGGGGAGAAATGATGGGCAGGTCCTGGACGCGTTCCAGCAAGGACCGCGCGATGCTGCGCGTCCCGGGATCTGCGGGCAGGAGCCTGTCAGGGTGTGCGGCAATGGACTGTGACATAGATCAATCTTGCGTTCCGGTCCCACTTTTTGTCAACCGGTTGCCAAAAATTGCCATCCTGTTGCATCTGGCGGTGCAACAGGATGCAGGAGTTAGACGAGGAGCCGTCCGCTGGACCCTCGGACTACGAGTTCCGTTTCCACCCGGACAGCTTCGCCAGGGGCCTCGTGGCCCTGCAGCATATCCAGCAAGATGGTCACAGCGCGGGTACCGCACTCCCCCAACGGTGAACGGACTGTGGTCAGGGCCGGAGTGGTGAAATCGGCACCGAAAATATCATCGAAGCCAACAATGCTGATCTGGTCAGGGACACTCATGCCACCTGCCTGCAACTCCTGCATCAAACCGATGGCCAGGAGATCGTTGTAGGTGATGACCGCCGTGGCGCCGCTGGCCAGGACGTCGCGCGCAACCTGCCTGCCGCCGTCCACCGTTGGCTTGGATGATTCCAAGCGCACAGCGCTGAGCTTGGACCACTCCGCGGCGGCTTTGACGCCTTCCCAGCGCCGGGCTGTCATCCATGACTGTTTGGGGCCGGCAACGTAGGCAAGTTTCTCGTGACCATGGGCGGCAAGGCTTCGCACAGCCTCGCTAATGCCCTTGTTGACCTCCGGCACCACGCACGGGACGCCTGTGATCTCACGATTAATGACGGCCACGGGCTTGTCCGCAGCCAAGGCACGGATCTGGTCATCGTCCATCCGGGGGCTTGCAAGGATGAGGCCGTCCACGGTGCTAAGCAATCGCCGGGCAGCTGTTACTTCGGTTTCCGGCGACTCAGCGGACTCAGCCAGGACCAACGTGTAATCGCGGGATGATCCAGTGGTCTCTGCACCGCGGATGATGTCAAAGAAGGTGGGGTTGGTGATGTCCGCAACGATCAGCCCGATGGTCTGGGTGCGGCCTGTGGGGAGGGCCCGGGCGAACGGGTTCACTTGATAGTTCAGCTCCGCTGCTGCATCTTCAATGATCTTCTGCGTCTTGGCACTGACGCGGCCCGGCTTACTCAGCGCCCGGGAGACCGTGGAAGGGTTCACTCCCGCAAGCTTTGCGATGTCGTAAATCGTGGCAGAAGACTTCTCGCCCCGTCCACGTTTGGCGGGGGATGTTGCTGCTCCGGTGCTTGTCAGGTCAGTCACGGCTCAATCGTAGACCGCGTGGCAACAAAACAGGCCGGTTGCCATGGATTTGATCCAGGCAACCAGCCCATCATGCTAGGAACGCTCTGCGAACTTGCCCTCTTCGGCAATGCGCTTGTTGAGTTCCTGCAGGAACTCATCCTCGTCAAAGTCCAACGGGATTTCCTTGCCGGTCCAGCTGGAAAGGTGGATGGCGTTAGCCAAGCGGACACCGTTGATGCCGTCGGAACCCGGAGCCAGCAGGGGCGTGCCGTCCAGGATGTTGGCGGCAAAGTTCTCCAGGACACCGGCGTGTTGCCCGCCCCAGACTGATTCGAACTCGATCGTCTCCGTGGAGTAGAGCTCCTCGCGGTTCAGTTGTCCCATGAAGAGCTTGCGGACATCCTCCATGCCCATGGAGTCACTGATCTCGCGCTCGGGCTTGGCCAGGCGGGTCACGGTGGCAACTTTACTGTTCTCCACCACGATCTTGCCCTGATCGCCCAGGATTTCGAACCTGTCGGTTCCCACGATGTCGTGGGTGGCGGTCACGAAAACGCCCGTGGCGCCGTCGCCATAATCCACCACCGCGGTGACCTCATCCTCGACGGCGATGTCCCGGCGGAAGCCATACGCCACTTTGGAGTACACGGACTTGGGGACGCCACAGATCCACTGCCACAGATCCAGTTGGTGCGGTGCTTGGTTAACCAAAACGCCGCCACCCTCACCGCCCCAGGTGGCACGCCACTCGCTGGAGTTGTAGTAACCCTGCGGGCGCCACCAGTTGGTGATGATCCAGTTGGAACGGCGGATCTTGCCGATCTCGCCGTTGTCTACGATTTCCTTGAGCTTCTTGTACAGCGGGTTGTTGCGCTGGTTGAACATGATCCCGAAGGAGAGTTCCGGTTTGGAAGCGGCGAACTCATTGAGTTCCTTGACCTGCTTGGTGTAAACACCGGCGGGCTTCTCCACGAGCGCGTGGATGTTGCGTTTGAGTGTTTCGATGCCCATTTCCGGGTGGAGGAAGTGCGGCACGCAGGTGACGATCGCGTCCACGGACCCGCTTTCCAGCAGGGCAATGTAATCATCAAAGAATGGGACATCCGGGTACAGCGAGGCTGCGAGTTCCTTCTTGGCGGGATCAACATCGCAGATACCGCCGATCTCCATATTGGGCACCAGACCGTCCGCAATGAACTTGGCGTAGGCGCCGCCTTGTTGGCCCAGGCCGATGATGCCGAGGCGTACTTTCTTGCTCATGAATGCAATCTCCTGTGTTGAAAACCGGGAAGTGGCTGAAATCTAGAAAAGGTCGCTGTGGCCCATGGCCACCAGGTTGTCGTAGGAGGTCTGAAGGGCATCCCACACTGTGCGCCCGTACAGTTCGTCCTGCTCCACCAGCAGATACCGGGCTCCTGCGGAGATGGCGGCAGGAATGATGGACGGGAAGTCCAGGTTGCCTTCGCCCACTTCAGCGAACTGCACAACATTGCGGAACTCAGCCATGAAGCCGGGGAAGTCTCCCTTTTCCAGGAGGCCGAAGGCGGCCTCGGGCAGCTGGCCGATCCTGTAGTCCTTCAGGTGCACCATGGCAGTATTGCCGGCGTATTTTTCCAGGGTCCGCACCGGATCGAGTCCACCGCGCTGCACCCAGTGAACGTCTATCTCCATGCCCATGGCCGGCGAGTTTTCGGCAATGATGTCCAGCATGTATTTGCCGTCGAACTTCGCAAACTCAATGTGGTGGTTGTGGTAGTACAGGCTGATGCCGTGTTCTTGCAGACGCTCTGCATAACCATTGGCCTGCTTGGCGAATTCAACCACCGAGTCCAGTGATTTCATGGCGCCGAACGGAAGCATGCCGATTCGCAGCAAGGACGTATTCAACCGCGTGGCATCGTCCACGATCTTCTCGAAGTTCTCCGCGAGCGATTCCACGGGCATGCCCTTGCGGCCCTCAATATTGACCGAGAGTGCTGCAATGTCCATGCCCAGCTCAGTGCGGGAACGGTCCAGCTCAGCCACGTTCTCCGGGGTCATGGGGATCTGGGAAATTTCGACCGCGTTGTAGCCGATCGCGCTGACCTTGCGGAGAGTCTCGAAAGCCCCAATGTCAGAGAAGCTGTCCTTCAGCATCATCGCTTGTACGCCTATTGTGGCCACTTTTTCCTCCATGGTTTTGCCGGGCGGGCCGTCAGGCCACTGCCCCGGCTTGTTCGTTTTGGTTGCGCTGGTTGGCGAGCAGCCTGTGGCGGTCCGCGCGGCGCTGTTCCTGCCGGTCCGGATCGGGCACGGGCGAGGCGAGCAGCAAGCGCTGGGTGTAAGGGTGTTCGGGTTCGCGGGTGACGATCTCTGCGGGCCCCTGCTCCACGATCTCCCCGTGGTACATGACCGCTACGCGGTGACTGATGTGCCGCACCACGTCGAGATCGTGCGACACGAACAGGTAGGAGACGCCGGTGTCCTGCTGGATCTGCAGGAACAGGTCCAGCACCCGGGCCTGGGTGGAGAGGTCAAGTGCGCTCACAGGCTCGTCACACACAATCAATTTGGGTGAAAGCGCCAGGGCCCGGGCGATCGCAACGCGTTGACGCTGGCCACCGCTGAACTCGCGGGGCAGCCGGTGGATCGCGTCAGTGGGCAGTCCTACTTGGTCCAGCAATTCCTTGACCCGCTTCTTGGCAGCGGCCGGCTCCATACCTTGAACTCCCAGGGGCTCGGCAAGGATGTCGCCGATTTCCAGCGCCGGGTTCAGTGAGGTGTAGGGATCCTGGAACACCACTTGGAGGTCACGGCTGAGCGTGCGGCGCTCCTTGCGGGAGGCGTTGCTGATGTCATTGCCTTCAAAGACCACTTTTCCCGCCGTCACCGGGGCGAGTCCCAGGACAGCACGGCCAAGGGTAGTCTTGCCGGAGCCGGACTCCCCCACCAGCCCCAGCGTTTCTCCTTGGCCAATGGTGATGTTGATGTCCGTCAACGCCCGGAAAGGCTTGGCCCGGAACCGCTTGCTGGGGTACTCCACCACCAGGTTTTCCACCGAAAGGAGCGGGGACTTCTGCGTTGGGTCTGGCTGCTGGCTAAGAGAAGTGCTCATGCCACCGGCTCCTTCTGTGCTGCCGAACCAGGCTTGGAAACAAGCATGGTCATGGGTGTCTTTCCTTCGAGCATGGAGCCCAGCAGGGTCTGCGTGTACGGTTCCTTGGGGTTCCGGAGGATCTCGCGGACCGTCCCTTCTTCCACCAGCCTGCCGTTCTGCATCACGGCCACGCGATCGCAAAGATCGGCCACAACGCCGAAGTTGTGGGTCACCAGTATCACGCCGATGTTGAGCCGTTGCTGCAGCTCACGCAGCAGGTCCAGCACATCGGCCTGAACGGTAACGTCAAGCGCGGTGGTGGGTTCGTCAGCGATCACCAGGTCCGGTTCGCAACTGATGGCGCCGGCGATCAGTACACGCTGGGCCATGCCACCGGAGACCTCGTGCGGGTAGGCGTTGAAGGTGCGTTCCGGGTTGACGATCCCGACGTCGGTGAGCAGCTTGAGCGCGCGGGTCCGGGCTTCTGCCTTGGAAATTCCAAGGACGCGGACCATGGGCGTGACCAGTTGGTAGCCGATGGTGAACGCCGGATCCAGGTTGCTCATTGGTTCCTGCGGAATATAGGAGATGCGCCGGCCACGGAGCTTGGACAACCGGTCCTGGCTCACCCGGTCCTCGCCGGGGGCAACCGTGTAGTTGCCATCAAACTGAATGGCACCGCCCACAATCCGTGCGTTATCCGGCAGCAGGCCCAGGATGGAGAACGCGGTTTGGGACTTGCCCGAGCCCGATTCCCCCACGATTCCCAGGATCTCGCCGCGGTCCACGTGGAACGAGACATCATCCACTACCTTCTTGATGGAACCGTCAGCCTGCGGATATCCCACGCCCAGGTTGGTCACCTTGATCAGGTGGTGCTCGGTTCCGGCGTCGACGGCGGCCACTGACTTCCGCGACTGGCGCGCCTTGGCGGGGTCCGGCGTCGTGCGTGCTGCGTCCGGTCCAGCAGCAGGCGCGCGCTTCTTGCGGTGCTTGATCTTCTCACCGTCCTCCAAGGCATCCCGGATGGCGTTGCCCAGCAGGACCAGTCCGCCGATGGTCAGCGCCATGGCAAGCGCCGGCCACAGCAGCAGAATCGGGGTGAGGTAGACGTTCTTGAAGCCCTCGGAGAGCATGACGCCCCAGGTGGCTTTGGTGGGATCGCCCAAGCCCAGGAACTCGAGCCCGGACTGGATGGCGATTGCAACACCGGCGATCGCGGCCGTTTGAATGATGATGGGGGCACGGACCACGGAGAAGATGTGGCGGGCAATGATGCTCAGATCGGACAGCCCGGAAACCCTGGCGGCGTCCACGTACAGCTCATTCCTGACCGACTGCACTGCGGTGCGGGTCAGGCGGAAGTAGGACGGACTGATCAGCACACCGAAGGCGATCATGGAGATCCACACTGACGGGCCGAATGCCGCACGGATGGTGAGGAGCACGATCAGGCCGGGAAGGCTCATGAGGATGCTGACCACCCAGTTGGAGACGGCCTCGAATTTGCCTGCGTAGTATCCCGCGATCAAGCCGGCCGGGAGTCCAATCGCAATGGCCACGCCGGCGCACAAGAGCGCGGACAGGAGCGTCAGTTGGGCACCGAAAAGCAACCTGCTCCAGGTATCCCGGCCTGCACTGTCCGTGCCCATGATGTTCACGGAATCCGGCGCGGCCAGGGTCTTGGAAATGTTGGCGAAGTTCTCTTCGAACGGCGCGATCATCGGCGCAAGGACGGCCAGCACTGTGATGGTCAGGAGGATCACCAGCGAGGCGATGCCCATGGGGTTCTTCAGGAGGCGCCGCATCACGGTGGAACGGACCACCGTGCCGCTCTGGCCTGCTCCCGGCTTGGCCGCAAGGTCCGCCGCTACTGCTGTTGAATCTATGGAGTCGCTCATGAGACACGTACTTTCGGGTTGAGCCAGCCATTGAGGATGTCCACCAGGAGGTTCACCACGATGACCACCACCACGGTGTACATCACCACTCCCATGACCACGGGAAGATCGGTTTGGGTAGTGGCGGCAACGGCCAGCGGTCCCATGCCGGGGAGGGCAAAGATCTGTTCGATGATCACCACGCCGCCCAACATGCCGATCAATTGCAGGCTCAAGACCGTCAGGCCTGCGGGGGCGGCGCTGCGGAGCACATGCTTGAAGAGGATTTCCCGCTCTCCAATTCCCCGGCTGCGCAGCGTCCGGACGTAGTCACGTTCAAGCTGTTTGATCACGGCGGAGCGGATCTGCTGAGCACCGCCGGTTACGCCGTTGATCAGCAAAGCGATGACGGGAAGGGTCATGGAGTAGACCCAGGCCTCAGGACCCACCTCCGGGGAGATGGTGCTGGTGGCGGGGAAGAAACCCAGCTGGATGGCCAGGATGGTTACCAGGAACACGCCGATCACGTACCCGGGGATGGAGTCCCCTACGATCGCGCCAATCTGGACCACCCTGTCCACCCAGCCGCGCTTCACGGCTGCGGCAACACCGATCAGTGCTGCGCAAATGGCGATCAGGATCATTGCGGTGAAGACCATGGTCATGGTGACCGGGATGCGGGTGGCCAGTGAGTTGGCCACGGGCTCCGAGGTGAACCAGGAGGCTCCGAGGTTGCCTGTCAGGGCGTCGCCCAACCAGGCGAAGTAGCGGACAAACAGAGGCTGGTCGAGTCCCAGTTCCTGTTCCTTCAGCGCAACCTGTTCAGGGGTTGCCTGATCCCCCAGGATGTTCTGGGCGATGCTTCCGCTGGAGGTGTACAGCAGGGTGAAGGTGAGGACCGAGACGACGAACAACACCACCAGACCACTGCCCAGTCTTTTCGCAATGAACTTGATCATGGGTTCCTACTTGGCGGGCGAGTAGTTGTAAATGGAGGGAACGGCCTGCTGAACCTGCGGCGTGACGTTCACTTTGTCGTTGTGGTAATACATCTGGTTCACGCGGAACAGCGGGGCGAACCAGGCTTGCTCCACCACGTATTTGTTCACTTCCTGGGCCAGCTTGCCGGCATCCGTACCACCGGTGCGCACGGCCGCGATCTTGGCCTCAAGCTCCGGGGTGGTGGTCTTGAACGGGTTGTACAAGGCCTTGGTGGAGACGATCTGATCGATTGCCACAGTCGGCTGGCCCTGGAAGAGGTTGTAGAACAGTGCCGGGTACTTCTGGGCGGCAACATCGGAGGTGAAGGTGTTGGTGATGGCCGCGCCCGGGTTCAGGGTGATGCCCACGTCGGCGAGCTGCTGCTTCATGACCGAGATCAGTGTTTCGGCCCCGGGAAGGGTGGGAACGTCAATGGTGACGTTGCCTTCGAAGCCGGACTCCTTCAGGAGCTGCTTGGCCTTCTCGGGATCGTAGCTGTAGTAGTTCTCCAGCTCCTCTGACCAGGCGCCGCTGTCCTTGCCGAACGGCTGGGACGTGGGCGTGCCCTGGCCCAGCATGACCTGGTCCAAGATGGTCTTCCGGTCAAAGGCGTGGTTGATGGCCTGGCGGACCTTGACGTTGGCCAAAGCCGGGTTCTTGGTGCCGTCACGGTCAAGCAGGAGGAGCCCTGACCAGTCAACCTGATTGGTTTCGAGTTTCATCTTGGCGCCCTCGGCCTGCTTGCCGTTCTTGGGATCCAGCAGGGTGGCGTCAATCTGGCCGGATACCAGTGCGTTGGTGCGGGCAGTGGGGTCCAGGAGGATCTTGAGCGTGAGCTTCTTGTACTTTTGCAGGTCCTTGTTCCAGTAGCCCTCGCGGGCGGTGAAGACGGACTGGGAGTCCTTCACGGAGGCTGCTTTGTCCATGACGTAGGGGCCTGAGCCTACGGGAACGGTCTTGATGGCATCAGTGCCCAACGCGGCTGGGCTTCCCATGAGGCCCGCGGCCTGGCTGAGGAAGTATTCAAGGGCCGGCTCAGGGGCGCTGAGGTTGATGTCGATGGTGTCAGCGTCCACCACGGCAACATCTGATACGGAGGCAAGCTGGCCCATCTGGGGGCCGTTGGCCTTTTTGAAGTGGTCCATGTTGGCTTTGGCCGCAGCGGCGTCGAACTTGGCGCCATCGCTGAAGGTGACGTCCGTGCGGAGGTCCACGGTGAGCTTGGTGTTGGTGTCGTTGTATTTCCAAGCCGTTGCCAGCATGGGGCTGAGCTTGCCATCCGGTTCGCGGAGGATCAGGGAGTCGTAGGCTGCCTGGTACGGCTGGAGTGCGTGGCCTACGTGAGCCTGTGCCGGGTCCCAGGAGGTGAGGTCACGCAGGGTTCCCAGCGTCAAAGCGGTGACGGTTTTGGCGCCGGATGCGGAACCCGCTCCTGCGCCGGCGTTCCCGCCGCCACAGGCGGTCAGCGCCAGGGAGGCGCTGAGTACGAGAGCGGCGGCTGCCGCCTTTGGACCTAACTTCATTGTTGGCTCCTACTGAGTCATTGCCTGATGCGAGTCAGAGCTTGAGCGTGTGGCCTGCGCCACACTTTTGCTGTTGTGAGATTTACAGTACGGACTTTGCGTAATTTTGGCAACCGATTGTCAAAAGTTTCTTAGATTGTTGCCAAGCGTATTTTCGAGTTCGCCCCTACCCCACCCGGTCAGTCATTTCCGGATAGCTTTGGGCATAGATGTCCTTGATGATCCGCAGGGATTTTCCCGCCTCGGCGGGGTTGATCCAGAATGGTCCCGCCTGGTCAAGCTTGCTGTAGAAGTCCGCAATCAGAAGCTCATGGGAGACGCCCCAATAGGACCTTCCGCCACTTTCGGCCACCCTCTCCGGGATCACCTCAACCCTGCCGTCGGTGTAGCTCACAGTGAGGTCACCGCGAAGACTGAGCGTGGCATTCTCCGTGACAATGTCCAAGGTAACCGGCGCATTCACCGCATTGGCCAGAGTTGCGTAGAAGACGCTCCGGGCACCGTTGACATGCTCGGCAACAAACTCTGCGGTGTCCTCCACCTCGATCACCCCACCCAGGGACCGGGTGGACGCGTGGCCCTCAACCTTGGCCACATCACCCACCAGCCACTGCAAAAGATCCACAGTGTGAATGGCCTGGTTCATCATCAGGCCTCCCCCGCCCTCGGCCCAGGTGCCGCGCCATGGGCGGTTGCGGTAGTAGCTGCCGTCCCGGTGCCACATGACCGTGGCCGAGGCGCCGATCACCTGACCCAGCGTGCCGCCGTCGAGCAATTCATGCATGGCTTGGGACGTGGCGTTGTAGCGGTTCTGGAAACAGACACCGATTTTGGCGTCATTTCTCTCCGCCACCTCCGTCAGCCGCCTGCCCTCCGCGGCCGTGTGGGCCAGCGGCTTCTCCACGATCACGTTCACGCCCCGCTCCAAACAGTCAGCGGCCACCGAGGCATGAAGGTGGTGCGGCGTACAAACATGCACGACGTCGGGACGCACCTCCCGGAGCATCTCCAGGTAATCCGCGTAGCCCGGGACGTTGTGGGCGACTGCCGCCTCGTTCAGCCTGGTGGGGTCCGTATCGCAGACCGCCACCAACTGGACGTCGCCCATGGTGGCCAGGGCCGCGAAGTGGATGGTGGAAATATCGCCACAACCAATGATTGCCGCTGTAGGCATACCTGCTCCTTTGAAGGTTGATGCTGAGGGGGTGGGCCGGCCGTCAGGCCAAGGTCACGCCATTTTTGGTAGCCAGTCCGGCGAAGGCGCGGGCTGCGACTCCGAAAGCGACCGGACCGGAGTACCCGCCCAGCTCGTGGGCGCTGGCCAAATGCGGCTCCAGCGAGGCGAAGCCGGTGTAGCCGTCGGCGGCAAGCGCCCTGATGGTGGCATCCAGCTCGCCGTCACCTTCCCCGGAAGGCACCACTTCACCGGTGGTGGCGATTGCGTCCTTCACCTGCAGGTATTCGAGGTACGGGCGCAGGATGGCGTAGCCCTCGGTGTACGGCTTCACTCCCACCTGAACAAAGTTGGCGTTGTCCCATGCAACCCGGAGGGCCGGAGAGTTGACCGTTTCCATGATGTCCAGGACGCGCTCAGGAGTATCGCCGTAAATGCCCTTCTCATTCTCGTGCAGCAGGACAATCCCTTGTGCGGCTGCTTCTGCCGCGAGGGCGGACATTCGCTCCATGACATCGGCGCGGATGTCAGCCTGGCTTTGTTCCTCGGCGCGGTAGAAGGAGAAGATGCGGACGTACTTGGTCTCCAAGGCCTTGGCCACGGAGATGATCTGGCGAAGCCGTGCAACCTCATGGTTAACGGGGAGGCTGACATCCACCTTGCCTATGGGGCTGGCTACTGCTGAAACCTTAAGGCCGTTCTTGTCCAGGATGCCCTTGAGCCTCAGGACAGCCTCGTGCTCGAGTTCTGAAACGTTGGTACCCCACGCACTGCGGACTTCAATGTGGCTCGCGCCGAGGGCCAACAACACGGCGGCCTGGACGGCGGGATCGGGGTCTACTTCGTCGCCGAAACCTGACAAGCTCCACACGGCACTGGGTTGAGTCACGAAATCTCCTTGATAGTCCTGTTGCACCGCTAGTCCTGTTGCACCGGCAGTCCTGTTGCACCACGGGTGGTCCTACTGTCACCGGCAAGTCCTACCAACACGCGCAAACGAGTGGGGCTTGATGGCGGTGACGCAGTTCACAGGCGGGCTGGTTTCTTGAGTTTAGCCAACTTGGCACGCGCTTGACAACCGATTGCCATTCGCTGCCACCATGTGGCATTCTTAGTCGACGGTGTGGCAGTAGTCACAGTCGAAGGATTTCGTCGTTCCTTAGGAACGTGTCTGCTGTTCAGAGAGGAACGCCCATGGCTACCCAACCCATGGCAACAGGCCGGCCTGCCACCATTCATGACATCGCCGCGCTCTGCGGCGTGGCAGCTTCAACTGTGTCTCGCGCCCTCGCCAACCCTGAGCGCGTCAATATCCGCACCCGAGAGCGCATCCAAGCCGCCGCCGTCGAGCTTAATTACACGCCCAACTCCCAGGCAAAGGCGCTGAGCTCTGGGCGCACTGGCGCCGTGGGCGTCCTGGTTCCGGACATCACCAACCCCTTCTACTTTGACCTCATCAGGGGAACGCAGCTTCAACTCAAGGCAGCCGGATACACGCAGCTTCTTGTTGATACAGAGGAATCGGACGAGGTTGAGGCCAGCACGCTGGAGCAACTGCGCAAAAGTGCCGACGGCGTCATAGTGGCAGCCTCGCGCCTAAACGACGCCGCCCTTGCCGCAGCCGCTTCCCGGATGCCCATGGTCACCGTGAACCGCGACGTCGATGGCGTCCCGGCGGTCCTGATTGACACCCCCTCAGCCATGCCGCAGGCCTTGGATCATTTGATATCACTGGGCCATACCTCGGTTGCCTATGTTGCCGGCCCAGCGGTTTCGCAATCCAGTGCCCGCCGCTGGACCGCCCTGTCAGCCGCAGCCGAGGAGCGCGGAGTCAGCGTCCGGAGCCTGGGGCCTTTCGCGCCGAAGACCCAGTCCGGCGCAGCCGCGGCAGATGCTGCCGTCCACAGCGGGGTTACTGCCTGCATTGTGTTCAATGACCTCATTGCAATCGGCATGCTCCAAAGGCTCCGCGAACGGGGCCTCCGGGTGCCCCAGGACATGAGCATTGTGGGATGTGATGACATCTTTGGGGCCGATTTCTGCAACCCGCCCCTGACCACCATGAGCTCCCCCATCGAACAGGCCGGCCGCGTGGCAGTGTCCATGCTGCTGGCCCAACTGAACCCGCTGGCCGGGGGCGGAAACCGCAACCGCTCCGTCATGCCCACCCATCTCACCGTCCGCGGCTCCACTGGGCCGGCACTCTCCACATAGACCGAATATCGGCGCAACATGGTTGAGGCTGGGTGACCGGGCTGACTAGTGTGGAACACATGCGCGAACTCCAGGAAAAGATCATTGAGGAAATGGGCGTACAGCCCCGGATCGATCCTGCGGAGGAGATCCGCAAGCGGGTTTCCTTCCTGAAGGATTATCTGAAAGCCACCGGTACCAAGGGCTTTGTCCTTGGCATCTCCGGGGGCATTGATTCCTCGCTTGCCGGCCGCCTGGCCCAGTTGGCCGTTGAGGAATTGGAAGCCGAGGGCGTGGACGCGAACTTCGTGGCAGTCCGCCTCCCCTATGGCATCCAGCATGATGAAGATGACGCGCAGGCCGCCCTTGACTTCATCAAGGCCAAGACGGAGTGGACCTACAACATCTCCCAGGCCGTGGACGGCTTTGAGGACGAGTTCGAGAAGACCACCGGCGCCCCGATCTCCGACTTCCACAAGGGCAATACCAAGGCCCGCGCCCGCATGATCGCCCAGTACGCCCTGGCCGGCGAACACAACTACCTGGTGATCGGCACGGACCACGGCGCCGAATCGGTGACGGGTTTCTTCACGAAATTCGGCGACGGCGGTGCGGACATCCTGCCGCTGTTCGGCCTGAACAAACGCCAGAACCGCGCGCTGCTGGCCGAGCTCGGAGCACCTTCACGGGTCTGGGAAAAGGTCCCCACCGCCGACCTCCTGGATGGCAAGCCCGGCCGGACGGACGAGGACGAGCTCGGCATCACGTACGACCACATTGACGACTACCTTGAGGGCCGCGAAGTTCCTGAGGACGTCGCGGAAATCCTGGAGCAGAAGTACCTCCGCACGCGGCACAAGCGAACCGTTCCGGTCACCATATTCGACACATGGTGGAAATAGCTACCACTCCAACCACAACTGCCTAACCCACGACGGCGGGTGCCGGCTTCCGCACGGAAGTCCGCACCCGCCGTCGTGCTTTAACTTTCCCTCTCTCACATCCCACCGGAAAGTGATAGAGAATCGGGTATTGACGTCGCGATAGTTACCGATATATCGTTAACTATCGCCGATACTTCTTCGGTGAACATACAACCGAAAGGACGATGCTGCTATGAAAGGCATCAACGAAAACAACAACGCATTTCCTGACCACGAGCATGGACATCCCGAACACGGGCACGGCCGCGGCCGTTTCAATCGGGGCAAGGGCCGCCGCGGACCGGGCGGACACGGCGGAGGCGGTTTTGGGCCCGGGTTCGGCCCAGGCGGTTTTGGCCCAGGCTTCGGTCCCGGTTTCGGGCCACGGGGCTTCGGTCCCGGCGGAGCACGCCGCGCCAACCGCGGCGACGTCCGCGCAGCGATTCTCTCGCTGCTGGCTGAAGCTCCCTCCAATGGCTACGGGCTGATCAAGACCATCGCCGAGAAGACCTCAGGCGCTTGGCGCCCCAGCCCGGGCTCCGTTTACCCCACCCTCCAGCAACTTGTGGACGAAGAGTTGATCGTGGCCGTCGGCGAGGGTCGCCGCACCGAGTTCACTCTGACCGATGACGGCAAGGCGTACGTGGCCGAGCATGAGGAAGAACTCTCCAACGCCTGGAACACTGAGGCCGACGGAACCGGAGCCGCCTTCCACCAAAGTGTTGGCAAGCTCATGGGAGTGATCCACCAGTTCCGCGGTGCCGCTACTGACGAACAGCGCCAAGCGGCGATCGAGAAACTGGACGAAACCCGCCGTGCGCTCTACCTGATCCTGGCCGACTAGGTGCCGGGCACCATCCCCTTGACCTTGACGTAGCGTCAACCTCTACTGTCGAAGAATAAGCACAGGACGGAGGACGCATGGACTGGTCAATTCAGGAGATTGCCAGGATTGCAGGGACCACCAGCCGCACGCTGCGTCACTACGACCGCATCGGGTTGCTGAAACCGAGCCGGACCGGCCATAACGGCTACCGCTACTATGACGGTCCGGCTCTGGTTCAACTGCAGCGCATCCTGCTTCTCCGGGAACTTGGGCTGGGCCTGCCGGCCATCGCCGAGGTTCTTGACCGTGAGACGGACACCGTCAAAGCGCTGAGTAGCCATCTGGAGTGGCTCGCGCAGGAACAGGACAGGCTCACCAGGCAGATGGTCTCCGTCCGGCAAACCATCGACACTATGAAAGGGGATGGAAAGTACATGGCACAGAACATGTTTGATGGCTTCGACCACACTCAGTACAAGGACGAGGTGGAGGAGCGCTGGGGCAAGGATGCCTACGCCGCGGGCGATTCGTGGTGGCGCGGGATGAGCCCCGAGGAAAAGCAGCAGTGGAAGGACCGGGTGAAGAAGCTCGGCTCGGACTGGATCGCCGCAGCAGAGTCCGGGATTTCGCCGGACAGTGCTGAGGCTCAGGACCTCGCGCATCGTCACGTCCAGTGGCTTCGCGGCATCCCGGGAACCCCGACGACGGCACCTGGCGGAGACGTCAAAGGTTACGTCACAGGACTCGGCGAAATGTACGTTGCGGATCCTCGTTTTACAGCCAACTACGGCGGCGAATCGGGTGCGACGTTCGTCCGGGACGCACTGCGGGTTTACGCGAAAAAGAACCTCTAGAGCCTCAGGATGCGCTGATCAGGGTTAGGCAATAGTCTGGCCAAATGGGTACAAGCACCGCGAAGTCCGGCGAACAGGTTGACAGACAGAAACGTATTCTCGATGCCGCGCTGGAACTGCTGTCCCGTCACGGCATTTCAGGCATCAACATGCGTGCCGTGGCGCGTGAAGCCGGCGTCGCCCTTGGGCTGGTGAACTACTACTTCGAAGACAAACCGAGTTTGATCCGCGCAGTGCTCCGCCAAATCGAGGAGCACGATCTCCTTTTGGTGGAACCGACGGACGCATCAAGTCCGGACGAGCAACTCCGGGAGTCACTACGCCGCGTGGCTGACCCCGGACTGCTAACCACGCCTTACCTGTCCCTCCGCCTCCATTTATGGGCACTCGCCCAGGCGGATGAGGGCTTTGCCCGAATCAATGCCGCAGCCTTTGAGAGATATCTCCAAGGGCTCGCGGCGTTGATCGGCAACGCAGTTCCGGGGCTCTCCCCTGAGGAATGCATGGACAGGGCGGCAGACGTGGTGGTGGTACAGAACGGCATGTGGCTCACAACGCTGTTGGGCATCGACCAGGCTGCCATCGCGAGGGGCATTGCCCGCACGGAAGAGATCGCGTTCGCCAGCTCGTAAGGGCCGGCAATCTCGTAGGAGCAGGCAACCCGTAAGAGGAGCAGCCAGGGCAGAAGTCCCCATTCCACTGCTGCGGGCAGACGCCCTACGATTGCCGTGGACCGCACGGTCCCTTTAGTCACTTTTTTGGGGAAAAGGACCTACCCATGCCGCTGCCGCGACCTGCAATGCACCATCCGTTCCAGAGAGCACGGCAGGGGGTGTTGGCCGTCATGGCAGCTATTGCCCTGATGGCCGCAGGCCTTTTCGTCGGCGCAGCACCCGCCTCGGCCGCAACCTACACGTTCAAGGGTGTGGTCAAGGGCAAGCCGACAGCCACCGCAACTGCCACGGATTTGGGCGACGTGTGGGTGGCGGCGTACACCAATGACGATCGCGCCTCCTTTGTGGCTGGCGCCTGGTCTGCGCCCGATGGGACCTACAGTTTCAGCGTTCCGGCCGCTGGCAGCTACAAAATGTGGACCACCTGCAGCAGCGGACCTTGCTCCGCTACTTACGCCCCGGAGTGGAATGCGAACAAATCCGGCTCCTACGACTCAACGCCGGTAGCTGTCACTGAGGCCGCGCCCACCACAACTTTCAACCCACAGCTTGAGGCCTTCGGCAGCATGAGCGGGAGGGTCACCAATAAGGCCGGCCAGCCGCTGACAGAAGTGTCCGTCTCGGCTTCCCCCAGCGGCGGCGGCCAAGTAAGCAGCACCAAGCCGGACGCCAACGGCTACTTCACCCTCACCAAGATTCCGCCCAACCAGGCATACATCAACGTCCGGGATGAGTCCGGCCAGCGCCTCTACCTGGAGCAGTACTGGAACGGCACCAGCACAGTAGATACCTATACGGCAGCCACTGTTCCATCCGGAGTGGCATGGACCAACGTGAACTTTGTCCTCAAGGATGAGACTCTTCTGGAAGCCACGGTGGTTGACCCGGCAGGAGCGCCGATTGCCGACGTCGGGTACACGCCGTGGGTTTACAACGACGCCACGGGCGCATGGGACGGACCGCAGATGGGCCCGTTGACCTCCAACGCGCAGGGCAAGATCTACTGGCGCATGGAAGTGGGAAAGAAATACAAGCTTTGCGTCACGGACAACGTCTACGAGGGCGCGCCTCGGGACAAACGGTATAAGGCCGAGTGCTACGACAATACGGCCACCAAGGACACAGCCAAGGTGCTCACGGCAACTGCTGCCGGCCAGCGCGTACAGTTCACCATGCAACTGGACGTTGAAGGATTGGCACTCACGCCGGGCCGGCCATTCGTCTACGGTTCCGCTCAGGCAGGACAAAAGCTCACCGTTGATCCCGGCGTCTGGGGACCTGCTCCGGTAGCCCTCGCCTATCAGTGGCAACGCTCCAAGGACGGGGCACTCCCCCAGGACATTGCCGGCGCCACCACCGCTGGTTATGTTCCCACGGCAGCTGATGCCGGATACGACATCTGGGCTCGAGTCACGGGAACCAAGACCGGCTACGCCTCCTACACCACCTCGGTGCACGGCGGTAAATCCGGGGCCGAGGCTGTCACAGCTTCCAAGCCCTTCACGCTTCTGGGCACGCCAAGCCCCGGGAACACCCTGACCGTTGACCACGGCACCCTGACCCCGGCTCCTGATTTTGGTCCCTACTACGACTGGTTCGTCGACGGCGTTCAGGACTACAGGACAAACGGACCCGCCTTCCTCCTGCAAGCGTCCGACGCCGGCAAGAAGGTCACGGCACGCCTCAGCGTTCACGACTGGCCACTTCAGCCCTACTACGGTCAGGCCAGCGTCGCTGTCGCTGCAGCAACCCTGACAGCCCCGGTGCCAACCGTGTCCGGAACAGCGAAGGTTGGTTCGGCGCTGACGGCTGTTCCTGGAACGTGGGGACCTGCGCCGGTGACGTTGGCCTACCAATGGTTCCGCAGCGGAGTAGCCGTAACAGGCGCTACTGCGGTTTCCTACACTTTGACTGCCGCTGATCTGGGCAAGGCCATGACGGTCCGCGTCACGGGAACCAAAGCCGGATTCACGACGACGGCCAAAACGTCCGCGGCCACTGCGGCCGTGGCGGCGGGCACCTTGACCGCACCCACCCCCACCATCTCAGGTACCAAAACAGTGGGCAGCACCCTCACGGCTACCCCCGGAACCTGGGGACCTGCCCCTGTCACGTTGACCTACCAGTGGTTCCGGGGAAGCACCGCCATTTCGGGCGCAACCGCCAAGACCTACAAACTGGTGGCCGCGGACAAGGGCAGTGCCATCAAAGTACGCGTGACGGGAACCAAGGCCGGCTTCACGACTACGGCCAAAACCTCTGCTGCCACCGCGTTGATCGGCTGATCGCCGCCAGCTTCTCTTCGCCAGTGGCTAGCTCCTCCACTGACTTATTACTCCACCGTCACCATCACCGACGGCCAGCCCGAGGCACCGTCAGGGACGGGATCGGCGCGCTTTTCCGTTTGGACCTCGCCGGTCCCGTCGGTGGCGCGGGCCTTCACGTAGTGGATGCCGGGTGTGGCGTCCCATTCGTAGGACCACTGGCGCCATGTGACGGTAGAGGCTTCGGTGGACAGCGTCGCTTCCACCCAATCGCCGTCGTCGATCTGCACTTCAACCTTGGTAATTCCTCGCGTCTGCGCCCATGCAGTGCCACCCACGGCCACCTTGCCTGGCGCAAACTTTGCGAAGGACTTGGGAACGTCCACGCGTGCCATGGTCTTGATGGGGCCGCGTTCCGACCAGCCGCGCTGGGTCCAGTATGCCTTGTTGTCTGCGAAGCGGGTGACCTCCAAATCCACCACCCATTTTGTGGCGGAAACGAACCCGTAGAGGCCCGGAACAACCATGCGCACCGGGTAACCGTGCTCCACAGGAAGGGGCTCGCCGTTCATGCCAATGGCCAGCATGGCGTCGCGGTCATCCTGCAGGACTTCAATCGGAGTGGAGGCGCTGAAGCCGTCAATGGAGGTTGAGAGCACCATGTCCGCACCTTCCTTGGGCTTGGCCATGGCCAGGACTTCACGGAGCGGCATGCCCAGCCACTTCGCGTTGCCGGCCAGCTTTCCACCCACGGGGTTGGATACGCAGGTAAGGGTGACGTGGGATTCAATCAGGTCTGCGTCGAGCAGGTCCTGGAAGGTGAGGGTCACTTCCTTCTCCACCATGCCGTGCACCCGCAGTTCCCAATCATTGACGTTGATTTCGGGGACGCTCAGGGCGGTGTCGATTCTGTAGAACTCGTTGTTGGGGGTCAGCCATGGGAACACTCCAGCAACCGGGGATTGAACTCCGGCCGGCACAGGAGGTGCAGCCTTGATCGGCGCCGGCAGCCTGAGTGCATCGCGGGCCTGGGCCACATTGTTCCTTGCGGCGCTCAGCAGCCGGCCACCGGTGGCGGCGATGCCTGCGGCCACAGCGGTGACCCCGGCAGCGGCAAAGAAACGACGGCGGCTGGTGCCGGCGCCGCCAGCCTGGGCGTCGGCGTCGGCTGCTACATCAGCGGGAGCTTCAGGCCATGCCTTCATTCCCCACAACGGCACCATGAGGCGGCGGAGCACGAGGAGTCCGGCAATGGTCCCGAGGATCGAAGGGATGGCATCCACTGGACCAACACCAGCGCGGGTCAGGACGCAGGCCACGATCACTGCTCCCATGAAGAGCACGCCCAAGGCACCCAGCGCCCACTTGCGGTAGGCCACTATGCCCAGGACGCAGGCCAGCAGAGCGATGGTGACGCCCATGCCCACGAACAGCGCAGCTTTGTCATTGGTGCCGAACGTGGCAATGGCGAAGTCTTTGAGCGGGGGTGGCGTGAAGTCGATGAACGTGGACCCCAAGGCGAACAACGGTGTTGCCCTGGCGGTGAAAAATGCGCCGATCAGTTCGGCGACGGCGAGTACGACGGCGGCCGACACCACGCCTGCCAGCGCTGCCATGGTTTGGGTGCCTCTGGTGCGGTCTCCGAGCTTCTTCATGCCAATGGTTCGTAGCGGCAGGAAGCAGGGATGGGTACGGGCAGCTGTTATATTAATCCAGTTGATAGACATATTCGCTCGGCGATCGCCCCGGGCCCAAACACGCCACCAACAAAGGATCATCATGAAGACCGCCACGCCTCCCCGAAAGCTGATAGTTGCGCTAATCCCGGCCATTCTTGCCATGTCCACCCTGGGAGGCTGCGCGAGCGGCAACCCCGCACCCGCAGGCGATCCCGGCACTACCGCCCCGAGCCCCTCAACATCACCAAAACCTGAACGCAGCGCCACAGGTGAGATTCTCGATCCGACCACAGAGTCTCTCACCTGGGAGAACGGCAACAGGATTCTGGGTGATGAAAACGATGGACACACTCCGGACATCGCGAGCTCCTTGACGGACCCGTCCTCTGGATGGCAGGCCGACTACAGCCGCATGGCAACAGACGGAATAATGACTTTCACTTCCGACAAATCCCGATGCCAGGTCCGGACCATCCAGGTCCGCAACCAGCCCTCAGAACTAGTGCCAGGCGATGACAGGGAATCAACCCTGAAGGTCCTCGCCATCCTCATACCCGGCAAACCGGACCTCGCCGAAAAGGTCCAGGCCGCTTCCTTGGGGTACGGCATGGCGGGAAATCGCGGCGTGGACATGTTGTCGCTGACTTACACATCGGGTGAGTCGTACGGCTATACCGCGCTACGGACCTTCAGCAAGCCGGCAGTCTCACTCAAGGTCGAAGCGCTCTGCCCCACGCTGGACACCCTCAAAGCCACACTCCCCGAGATTCGCAACAACATCAGCATCAACGCACGATGATGTCATTTTGAACATCTGTTCATAATTTCCCTTGAACAGATGTTCAAAGTGCATTAGCCTGCTGGGTATGACCCAAGCCACATTTTCTGATTCCGCCTCCACGCTTTTCATCAACGGCCAGTGGGAGCCCGCCTCCTCCGGCGCAGTGCGCGAAATCCACAACCCGGCCGACGGCGAACTGGTAGCCACCGTGTCCGAAGCAGGCCGGGAAGATGCCGAGCGCGCGATTTCCGCAGCCCGCGCGGCCTTCGACTCCGGGATCTGGAGCAACGTCCCGGCACCCGAACGCGGCGCGTTCCTGCTCAAGGTCGCCGCGGAACTCCGCGAACGCCGGGAGAAGTTCGCCCGCGCCGAATCCTTGGATACCGGCAAGCGCATTGTCGAAAGCCGGATCGACATGGATGACATCGCTGCCTGCTTTGAATACTTCGGAAGGCTCGCCGGCCAGCAGCCGGGCCGCGTAGTGGACGCCGGAAATCCGGACGTTGTCAGCCGGATTGTGTACGAGCCCGTGGGCGTGTGCGGCCTCATCACGCCATGGAACTACCCGCTGCTTCAGGCAGCCTGGAAGATCGCTCCCGCCCTGGCCGCCGGCTGTTCCTTCGTCCTCAAGCCCGCCGAGCTGACGCCGTCCACCGCCATCCTCGCCATGCAGCTGCTGAAGGATCTTGGTTTGCCCGACGGCGTCGCGAACCTCCTCACCGGCCCCGGCCGCAAGGTTGGCGCACCGCTTACGGAACACCCCGACGTCGACCTCGTATCCTTCACGGGCGGACTGGAAACCGGCAAGCACATTGCTGCAGCCGCTGCAGCAACCGTCAAGAAGGTGGCACTGGAGCTGGGCGGCAAAAACCCCAACGTCATCTTCGCTGACGCTGACTTCGATGTCGCGGTGGACAATGCTCTCAACGGCGCATTCGTCCACTCCGGTCAGGTCTGCTCCGCAGGTGCCCGGCTGGTGGTGGAGGAATCAATCGCCGAACGTTTTGTGGACGAGTTGGTTCGGAAGGCAAAGAACATCCGCATTGGCGGCCCGTTCGATGACGACGCCGAAACAGGCCCGCTCATCTCCGCCGAACACCGCGACAAAGTCCACGAATACGTCCAGCGTGGCGTTGCCGAAGGTGCGAGGCTGCGGTGCGGCGGTTCAGCGCCTAAAGGTGAAAAGTTCAACGCCGGCTTCTACTACCAGCCGACCATTCTGGACCGCGTCACTCGGGGAATGTCAGTAGTCATCGACGAAGCGTTTGGTCCCGTAGTAACAGTGGAAACCTTCCGGACCGAAGACGAAGCCGTGGCCACGGCCAATGACACCATCTACGGACTGGCCGGCGCGGTGTGGACGCAGGATGCCGGCAAGGCCCAGCGCGTAGCGGGCCGTCTACGGCACGGCACCATCTGGATCAACGACTACCACCCCTATCTTCCGCAGGCAGAGTGGGGCGGCTTTGGCCAGTCCGGCGTTGGCCGCGAGCTGGGCCCAACGGGCCTCGCCGAGTACCAGGAAGCCAAGCACATCTACCAAAACACCAACCCCCAGGTGACCGGTTGGTTCGCAGACCACGGCAAGGAGAACTGATGCACACGGACAACATTGAGGCCCTCGGCGAGCGCGGGTTCGATTACGTGGTCATCGGCGGCGGATCCGCAGGTGCAGCCGTTGCCGCGCGGTTGAGTGAAGACCCCACCGTCACCGTGGCGCTGGTAGAGGCCGGCCCGGATGACCGCGAAATTCCCGAGATCCTGCAGCTGGACCGATGGATGGAACTTTTGGAATCGGGCTACGACTGGGACTACCCCATCGAGCCCCAGGAAAACGGAAACTCCTTCATGCGCCATGCCCGCGCCAAGGTCATGGGCGGCTGTTCCAGCCACAACTCCTGCATCGCGTTCTGGGCTCCCCGGGAGGATTTGGACGAGTGGGAGTCAAAGTACGGCGCCACCGGCTGGAACTCCGACGCGGCCTGGCCCCTGTACCAGCGGCTGGAAACCAACGAGGATGCTGGCCCGGACGCTCCACATCACGGCGATTCCGGCCCGGTTCATTTGATGAACGTGCCGCCGGCAGACCCCGCTGGCGTGGCGCTCCTTGATGCCTGTGAGCAGGCAGGGATCCCCCGCATCAGGTTCAATACGGGCAAAACCGTGGTGAACGGTGCCAACTTCTTCCAGATCAACCGGCGTTCGGACGGAACGCGTTCCTCCAGTTCCGTGTCCTACATCCACCCCATCGTGGATCGCGAAAATTTCACGCTGCTGACCGGTTTGCGAGCGCGGCAGCTGGTGTTCGACGCCACTAAGCGTTGCACCGGCGTCGATGTTGTTGACTCGGCCTTCGGCCGGACGCACCGCCTCACGGCTCACCGCGAAGTCATCCTCTCCACCGGAGCCATCGACTCCCCCAAGCTGCTGATGCTCTCCGGCATTGGCCCGGCAGCACACCTCACCCAGCACGGGATTGATGTGCTGGTGGACTCGCCGGGCGTGGGCGAACACTTGCAGGACCACCCCGAAGGCGTGGTGCAGTTCGAGGCCAAGCAGCCCATGGTTCAGGCTTCAACACAGTGGTGGGAAATCGGCATCTTCACTCCCACCGAGGAAGGCTTGGACCGCCCGGACCTCATGATGCATTACGGCTCGGTCCCCTTTGATATGCACACCCTGCGCCAGGGATATCCCACCACGGAAAACGGCTTCTGCCTGACTCCCAATGTGACCCACGCGCGCTCCCGGGGCACCGTGCGGCTGCGCAGCAAGGACTTCCGCGACAAGCCCATGGTGGACCCCCGCTACTTCACCGATCCCGAGGGCCATGACATGCGCGTCATGGTGGCCGGCATCCGCAAGGCACGTGAGATCGCATCCCAGCCGGCCATGGCCGAATGGACGGGCCGCGAACTCTCCCCCGGCGTTGAGGCCCAGACCGACGAAGAGCTCCAGGACTACATCCGCAAGACGCACAACACCGTCTACCACCCAGTGGGCACCGTCCGTATGGGAGCAGTGGATGATCACATGTCTCCCCTGGATCCCGAGCTTCGGGTCAAAGGTGTCACCGGGCTACGCGTGGCCGACGCCTCGGTGATGCCCGAACACATCACAGTGAACCCCAACATCACCGTGATGATGATCGGTGAGCGCTGTGCCGATCTCATCAAAGCGAACCTCAGTACCGCCCGGGCAGAGGAAACTACGACGACGGAGGCGGACTTTAGCTTGTCCCACGCCTGAACAGGCGCCCTGCTTTTAGACCCACGCAACAAGCAATGGGGGAAATAGCCGGAGGCACAAGGTGGTGCCCGGCCTTTGATTTCGACTGCGTCCAAAGGCGGCCGCAGGTTATCACCATTCGTGCATGTCTGAATTAGGAGTTCGAATGTCAGAACCCAGCAAAATAGGACCCTGCAAGAGCGATGCGAGCGGCATGGACGAGTTTGGCTACGCCCAGACTCTTGACCGCAGCATCGGCAAGTTTGCCAGCTTCGCCGCTGGCGTTAGTTACATCTCTATTCTTACCGGCGTTTTTCAACTGTTTTACTTCGGATTTTCGACGGCGGGCCCCGCCTATGCATGGTCGTGGCCCATTGTTTTCGTAGGCCAACTCATGGTGGCCCTGTGTTTTGCGGAATTGGCGGGACGCTACCCTGTGGCGGGATCGGTGTACAACTGGGCAAAGAGGCTCTCCACCGGAACCTGGGCATGGTTGGCCGGCTGGTTGTTGCTGATTTCCTCCATCATGGCGCTGGGTTCCGTGGCCTTGGCCCTGCAGATCACCTTGCCGCAGATCTGGAGCGGCTTCCAGCTGGTGGGCGATGGAACAGGTCCTTACGACTTCGCCATCAACGGTGTTCTCCTGGCCACCATCATGATCGGCATCTCCACCCTTATTAATGCCTTTGGCGTGAAACTCATGACCATGATCAACAGTGTTGGCGTGTTTGTGGAACTGGTTGCGGCTGTTCTCCTCATTGCGGCGCTGATCTGGCATTCGGTCCGGGGACCCGAGGTCCTCTTTGATACCGCTGGTTTTGGCGAGGAACATCCTCTGGGCTTCTTCGGCGTGTTCCTCATCGCTGCCATGGCTTCCGGGTACGTCATGTACGGCTTCGATACCGCCAGCTCCCTGGGTGAAGAAACCAAGGATCCAAAACGAACGGCACCCAGGGCCATCCTGCGTGCGGTCACGGCGTCCTTCCTCCTTGGCGGATTACTGCTTTTGGGTGGCATCCTGGCCGCACCGGATCTGTCCGATCCTAAGGTGGGAGCTGCTGACGGCGGGCTGCAGTACATTGTGCTCTCAGTGCTGGGCGGACCCTTCGGCAAGGCCTTCCTGGCGTGCATTGTTGTTGCGGTGGTGGTGTGCACCCTGGCCGTGCATGCCGCAGCCATCCGGATGATGTTTGCCATGGCACGGGACAACAATCTTCCCTTCAGCCGTCAGCTCAGCAAAGTTCACCCCACCCGCAAAACCCCCACTGTGGCGGCAATTGTGATCGGCGTAGTCGCGGTGATTCCCCTGCTGGTCAACATCTCCCAGCCAGCCATCTTCACCATCCTGTCCAGTATCAGCATTGTCCTGATCTACCTGTCTTACCTGCTGGTGACCGTGCCCATGCTGCGGCGCCGTTTCCTGAAGAAGTGGCCCTTGAAGGACGATGGTTCAGAACCGGGCTTCAGCCTGGGCAAGTGGGGGTTGCCGGTTAACATCCTGGCCGTGCTGTGGGGCGGTGCCATGACACTGAACCTGGTGTGGCCGCGGCCCGAGATCTACAACTCCGTCCCGCCGTTCGAGTGGTACCTGCAATGGGGTGGCGTGATCTTCGTAGCTGCCGTGGTCATCGGGGGAACCTTGCTCTACCGCCTCCGGATCCGGCACAAGACAGGGGTCCTGGCCGAACACGCTGCGGCAGCAGCGCCCGAAGAAACCCCACAGGTGGTGACCCAAAGCTCATAGCGAGCCCCGGGTTTAGACGAACGCCGACTTCCCGGTCACCGCGCGTGCCACGATCATGGAGTTGATCTCGTAGCTGCCCTCGTAGGTGTAAAGGATCTCGGCATCACCAAACAGCTTGGCCATCTCGTAGTCCGTGGTGATGCCGTTCCCGCCTAAAAGGGAGCGGCCCATCGCCACGGACGAGCGCGCCAGGCGGGTGGTGGTGGCCTTGCACATGGCAGCCTGAACCATCTCCAGCTTCCCGGCCTGCTGGATTCTTGCCAGTTCCACCATCATGGACAGTGAAGCATTGGCGTTGCCCAGGATGTCGGCGAGCTGCTGCTGCACCAGCTGGAACCGGGCCAACTCCTTGCCGAACTGTTGACGCTCCAAAGCGTAGGAACGCGCAATATCGAACGCAGCAAGTTGGATTCCTGCAGCCTGCCACCCCACCCAGGCCCGGGAGTCCCGCAGAAGATCGTTAGCGCGGGAGAACTGGGTGGCACCCGGCAGGAGGTTTTCCGCCGGAATGCGGACATCGTCCAACACGATGTCCGCATTCTGCATAATGCGCAGGCCAATCTTGTTGGAAATTTTGCTGGCCGAGTACCCGGGCCGATCCGTCTCAACAATGAAGCCTTTGATCTGCCCATCTGTTTCGTCACGGGCCCAAACCAAGGCGAAGTCGGCAATCGTGCCGGCCCCGATCCAGCGCTTGGCACCGCTGATGACCCATTCGCCGCCGTCGCGCCGCGCCGTCGTCGAGAGTCCTCCGGCGATGTCAGAGCCGTGGTCCGGTTCGGTGAGGGCGAAAGCGCCCAACTGGGTGAAAGCCTCAAGGCCGGGCAGCCATTTGCGCTTTTGTTCAGGGGAGCCGAGCTCGTCAATCATGCCGACAATGAGCTCGTTGTGAATGCCCACCAACGCCGAAAGGGACACATCCGCCCGGGCAACCTCGGTGTACATGAGGCCCTTGAACAGCTTGGAGGAACCGTCCGTTTGCAGGCCGCCCAGCCCGAACTTGGCCATATCGCTCAGCAGACCGAATGGAAACTCTTCCCGGTTCCAGTACTCAATGCTGGCCGCCCGGATCCGCGTTTGCAGGAACTCCCTGATCTCCAGGTAGCGTGCACGCTCATCGGGTGGGAGCAGGTCAATGACGTGCATCAAGTCCGCCTCCGGGTAAGGAGGCTGGACGCGTTCTGTTCCCGCGCCGTTTGTGACGGTGCTGGCAGCTTGTTCGTCGAGCATTAGACCCCTTCGTCATATCCCGCATGGGCTCTTCCAAACCCTTGGATGTCCTAGTATATTGCAAGGTGATGTGGATCACTAGGCGGGTGTTTGGGCGATGATGACGGCAAACCCGAAGGCGAAAGGCGGACTATGACAGTCACAGAAGACTTCCGTGCGGCCCGCGACAGGCTGCTGGAACTGCGCACAGACTACAAATTGGCGCACGCCGAATTCCAATGGCCGCGCTTTGAACACTTCAACTTTGCGCTCGATTGGTTCGACCAGATCGCCGCCGACGAGTCCCGGGGCAACAAGCCCGCGCTGGTGATCGTGGAACAGGACGGAAGTTCAACGCGGCGCAGCTACAGGGACCTGTCTGAGCGTTCGTCGCAGGTGGCCAATTGGTTGCGGGCACAGGGCGTCAAACGCGGCGACCATATGATCATCATGCTCGGCAATCAGGTTGAACTGTGGGAGCTCATGCTCGCCGGCATCAAACTGGGCATCGTCATGATTCCCACCACCACACTCATGGGCGCCCGTGATCTTCAGGACCGGGTGGAACGTGGCCAAGCGGCCTGGGTGGCTGTTGGAAGCGCCAACGTCGGCAAGTTCGCGGCAGTGGAGGGCGAGTACACGCTTCTGGAGGTCGGCGGGGAGCGCATCGACGCCGAAGCCCTTCAGTACGCAGACTCGCACGACGCCGGAACGGACTTCACGCCCGATGCCGCCACTAAAGCCGACGAAACCCTTCTGCTCTACTTCACCTCCGGCACCACCTCGCGCGCCAAGCTGGTGGAACACACCCACACGTCCTACCCCGTGGGGCACCTGTCCACCATGTACTGGATCGGCCTGGAACCTGGCGATGTCCACCTTAACGTGGCCTCCCCCGGGTGGGCGAAGCATGCTTGGTCCAATGTGTTCACACCGTGGATAGCTGAGGCCACCGTCTTCATCTACAACTACGAACGCTTCGATGCCTCCGCCCTCATGGACCAAATGGGCCGCGAAGGCGTCACGAGTTTCTGCGCTCCGCCCACCGTTTGGCGCATGCTCATCCAAGCCGATCTCACCCAGCTCACCACCCCACCCAGCAAGGTGGTTTCGGCTGGTGAACCCCTGAACGCGGAAGTGATTGGCCAGGTAGAGAAAGCCTGGGCTGTGACCATTCGCGACGGTTTCGGCCAGACAGAATCCACTGTGCAGATCGCCAACACGCCTACCCAGCCGGTGAAGATCGGCTCCATGGGGAGGCCACTTCCGGGATATGACGTGGTTCTGGTGGACCCTGTCACCGGCCAGGAAGCGGACGACGGCGAACTCTGCTTACGCTTGGACCCCCGGCCCGTGGGGCTCATGAAAAGCTACTTCGGCGACGAAGCCAAAACGGCCGAGGCCTTCCGCGACGGCTACTATCACACGGGCGACATGGCCAGCAGGGATGCCGACGGCGTCATCACCTACGTGGGCCGGGATGATGACGTCTTCAAATCCTCCGATTACCGTTTGTCGCCCTTCGAGCTAGAAAGCGTCCTGATCGAACACCCCGCAGTGGCGGAGGCCGCCGTCGTGCCTTCTCCCGACGCCGTGAAGCTGTCCGTGCCCAAGGCGTTTGTGGTGCTGGCCGCCGGCTACGAACCCGGGCCGGTTGTGGCCGAGGACATCCTCCGCTATTGCCGCGAACACTTGGCACCCTTCAAACGGATCCGGAGGCTGGAATTCGGCGAGCTGCCCAAGACCATCTCGGGCAAGATCCGGCGCGTTGAACTGCGTGGAACCGAAGTAGCCCGGCACGGCGACGGCCCGTTGCCTTCCGGATTGGGCGTGGAATACACGGAGGACGAGTTTCCGAATCTGAAAGAATAGCCAACCGAGCAGCAGGCCAACCGAACAAACACAAGGAGGCCCATGGGCACCCCTCTCCCCCGCGACCCCATTGCCGACGCCCAACGGAACTGGGAACGGCATGGCTGGGGCGATGTAGCCGCGCCCATGGCTGCCATCACCGCGATCATGCGCACGCAACAAATTCTGCTGGCCCGCATCGAGACCGTCCTCAAACCCTTCGGGCTGACCTTCGCACGCTATGAACTTTTGGCGTTGCTGAGTTTCGCCCGCAGCGGTGCGCTGCCCATGAATAAAGCCAGCGCACTTCTTCAGGTGCACCCGACCTCAGTCACCAACGCCGTGGACCGCTTGGAGAAAGCCGCCTTGGTTGCTCGCTCGCCGCACCCCACCGACGGACGGACCACCCTGATCGAGCTCACGGCGGAGGGCCGCACCCTGGCGAAGAAAGCCACGGCAGCGCTCAACGCCGAAGTTTTCGGCAAGTCAGGTTTTGGGCCCGACGACGTCGATCACCTCATCCGCGTCCTGGGCACCTTCCGCAGGGATGCCGGGGATTTCACGGAGGAGTAAGCTCCCCGGTTATTTCCGGAGTGCGGTTCCGGAGTTCTAGTTCCGGTTGGGGTGGTGTCCAGGGAGGGGTGGCGCCTTGGATCGATAGGTATGCCCGGTAGGAGTGCGGATTTCCAGGGTATGCACCCCGCGTGTGCCAGCGCTCGTGCCAGCGCTCGTGTCCGTGCTCGTGTCCGTGCGCGTGTCCACCGGGATCGCTGTGGCGGACCACCCCGGGATTTCCTTGGTGTGATTGCACGCTTCGCATAGTCCTGCGCCGTTGGTGAGGTTCGTTTTTCCACCGGACTGCCAGGAAACCACATGGTCAATGTGCCGGATGGGCGCGTCGCAGTACGGCGTCCGGCACGTATCGTCCCTGGTCTCAATCAGTCGCCTGAGCCGGCCGTTGAAAAGCCGCGCTTTGGAATCCGTAGCAAGAAGCTCACCAGTACCCGGCTCCGTGTAAAGCCGCCGCAGCCACACCGTGAACTCCCCGTCCCCCGCCGGCACTGGCGCTGGGCTTCGCACCGGATCTTGACCGCGAGCTGTCCGCGTCGGGCTCCCCACAGGATCTTGACCGCGAGCTGTCCGCGCCGCACCCATTCCGCGTCTAGCCTGGCCCAGTCTTAGAAGCTCCCTCGCCCACTGAGCAGGGACGATCCCGTACCCGGTGAGCCTGGCCGGATCGCTGTCCCCCTGAAACAGGGTCCGGTCCGTCATCACAAGGTCCAGGTTGATCCCCGAAAACCCGCCCGGGGTCCCAGTGATTCGTTCGACGAGGGTGTCGGCCATGAGCTGCCCGCGAGTCGGGACAGCACTCGGACCGGAAGCATCACCCGAACCGGAAGGACTGCCCGATCCGGTGCCGCCGCTGGAACGGGCCGAGTCAGCAGCCCTGCTCAACGCAGCATAAACAGCCACACCCTGAGCCACCGGCAACAACGCCGTCAAATACGCCATAGTGTCCGGAGCAGGACGCAAACTCACCATCCGCTCAGACACAGCACGGGCAGCACGCCC
>Ga0153924_1000035_pt1 | contig 112625 bp, 106 predicted proteins | sample TSNJ008MetaG_FD_104709 | JGI IMG/M metagenome (GOLD analysis project Ga0153924, IMG submission 104709) | Attine ant fungus gardens microbial communities from New Jersey, USA - TSNJ008 MetaG | ecosystem: Host-associated > Fungi > Mycelium > Unclassified | place: USA: New Jersey, Wharton State... | reverse complement strand
CGTGGCAGCGACTTCCTTGACCAGCTCGTACGGGGCCTGCAACTCCTTGGCCGCAACGTACAACTCGTCTTCCGGGAGCGAGGAGAGCTTCGCGATCTCGGAACGGATCTTACGCATGTGCCCCGTGGCGTTGGAAACATCGCCGGTACCGGCCTCGCCCTTGGAACGGATCATCGCAGCACCCTCGTTGATGCGGCGCAGCGCCTCACCGAGGTTGGTGGCACCACAGACGAACGGGACAGTGAAGTTCCACTTGTCGATGTGGTTGATGTAATCCGCCGGGGTCAGAACCTCGGACTCGTCAATGTAATCCACACCGAGGGACTGCAGGACCTGGGCTTCGACGAAGTGGCCGATGCGGGCCTTGGCCATCACCGGGATGGACACAGCGGCGATGATCGCATCGATCATATCCGGATCGGACATGCGGGACACGCCGCCCTGGGCGCGGATATCGGCAGGAACACGCTCGAGCGCCATGACAGCCACAGCACCTGCATCTTCGGCGATGCGGGCCTGCTCGACGTTAACGACGTCCATGATGACGCCGCCCTTGAGCATCTCCGCCATGCCACGCTTAACGCGACTGCTGCCCGTGACGCTGTTCGCGGACGAACCGGCTTCGTTGCTTACATCTGGTGTAGACACAAAAACCCCTATGGGTAGATAAACGACCTTCTTGCCGGAGGCGCGTGCAGCCACACGACCGCAATCAGCGCACACCGGGTTTCAGGTCAAGGTGACCAAGTACTAGTAATAGTAGTCGCACCTTGCCACCGCCGAGGCATTCGTTACCGCTGCGAGGGGCAACAAACCGGGGTGTGGTAGGTCAGGTGCACAAACGGCACCCGGAGTGTCTGGTCAGATGCCAGTTCCCCCAGCTTCGGCCATGGCCTGCCGCCGAACTGCGGACATCCGCTGCACGATGGTGATCATGCTGGCGAGGGCCAGGAGCACCAAGGTCCCGAACAGCACAACCGGAGGCAGGCCCAATCCCGTGAGCCCGGTGATGAGCAGCACGGAGGCCAGGCGCTCTGCCCGCTCGGCGATGCCAACGCTCGCTTGGTAGCCCAAGGATTCCGCCTTGGCGCGGGCGTAGGAGACCACCATTCCAAGAACTAAGCAGACGACGGCGGCGGTAGCAATCGCAGGATCCTCACCTCCGGTGAAGAACCAGATAGTGAGTCCGGCGAAGATCGCACCGTCGGCAAGCCTGTCGAGGGTGGAGTCCAGGAAGTTCCCCCAACCCCCGCTGCGGCCCTGCAGCCTCGCCATGATTCCGTCCACGACATCCGAGAATGCGAAGAACGCCACGACCACTGAACCCCACCAAAGGAAGCCCAACGGGTAAAGAACGAGGCCGCCCAAGATCACTCCCGCGGTCCCTGCGATGGTAACGGCATCCGGGGACACGCCGATCTTGAGGAGCCAACGCGCTAAGGGAGTGAAAAGTGAAGTGAAGAAGCCGCGCGCATGCCTATTGAGCATTCGACTCCCCCGGCCAAGCCTGAGCCACGAGCTTGCGGACCTCATCGAGAGTCTGCGTGATGGCTTTGGTCTGGGCGATGATCGGGAAGAAGTTTCCATCGCCTCCCCAGCGCGGGACCACGTGCTGATGAAGGTGCGCAGCTATGCCGGCGCCTCCGGTGACGCCTTGGTTCATTCCCAGGTTGAAGCCGCTTGGATTCGAAACTTTACGCAACACCCTCATGGCAGTCTGGGTCAGCTCAGCGAACTCAGCTGTTTCCTCAACCGTGATGTCTGTGTAGTCCGGAACATGCCGGTAAGGGCAGATCAGCAGGTGGCCGGGATTGTAGGGAAAGAGGTTGAGGACTACGTAGCAGGTCCGCCCACGGTGGACGATCAGGGATTCCTCATCTGATCGTTTGGGCCCTACACAGAACGGGCAGTCATCCTTGTTCTTGAACTGATCCTGCCCGCCCTTAATGTAGGCCATCCGGTGCGGAGTCCACAGGCGCTGAAAAGCATCCGGAACGCCGGCCAATCCGAAGTCATCGGTTACGTCGGCGTCGCCTGGGATGTCAGCTGCCGCGCCTGTGTTCTCCTGCACCGTCTATATGTCCGTTCTGTCAGCTCTCGCGGTTCTTGACGGCATCAACGATCCTGCGAACCGCTTCGGCCACGGGCACGCCGTTGTCCTGGCTGCCGTCACGGAAACGGAAGGACACTGCGCCTGCCTCCGCATCCTCACCACCGGCAATCAAGACGAACGGGATCTTATCCTTGCTGGCTGTACGGATCTTCTTGGGGAACCTGTCCGAGGAAATGTCTACCTCGGCACGGATGCCCGCTGCCTTCAGCTGGCCCACGACGTCGAACATGTAGTCGTTGAACGTCTCAGCTACAGGAATTCCTACCACCTGGACGGGGGCCAGCCAGGCCGGGAACGCGCCGGCATAGTGCTCGGTGAGCACACCCATGAAGCGTTCCACGGAACCGAACAAAGCCCGGTGGATCATGACCGGCCGCTGGCGGGTGCCGTCTGCCGCCTGGTACTCCAGCTCGAAACGCTCCGGCAGATTGAAGTCCAGCTGGATGGTGGACATCTGCCACGTCCTGCCAAGAGCATCCTTCGCTTGGACGGAGATCTTGGGGCCATAGAAAGCTGCTCCACCCGGATCCGGAACAAGTTCCAGGCCGGAAGCCGCTGCAACCTCGGAAAGGGTGCGTGTGGCTTCCTCCCAGGCGGCGTCATCACCAACGAACTTCTCTTCGTTTTTGGTGGAGAGCTCCAAATAGAAGTCATCCAGGCCGTAGTCCTTGAGCAGGCCAAGAACGAAGTTCAGGGTGGTGGTGAGTTCGTCCTTCATCTGCTCGCGGGTGCAGTAGATGTGGGCGTCGTCTTGTGTCATACCCCGGACTCGAGTCAGACCGTGGACAACACCGGATTTCTCGTACCGGTATACAGAACCGAATTCGAACAGACGCAGGGGAAGCTCGCGGTATGACCGGCCCCTGGAGCGGAAGATCAGGTTGTGCATGGGGCAGTTCATCGGCTTCAGGTAGTAATCCTGAGCCGGCTTACGCACGGTCCCGTCTTCGTTGAACTCGGCATCCACCTGCATGGCCGGGAACATGCCGTCTTTGTACCAGTCAAGGTGGCCGGACACCTCGTAGAGGTGTCCCTTAGTGATGTGGGGGGTATAGACAAACTCGTAGCCGGCGTCCACGTGGCGCTGGCGGGAGTAGTCCTCCATGGCCTTGCGGATGATGCCGCCCTTGGGATGGAACACCGGAAGGCCGGAGCCCAGTTCGTCAGGGAAGGAGAACAGATCAAGTTCCACGCCGAGCTTGCGGTGGTCGCGGCGCTCGGCTTCAGCAATGCGTTCCTGGTAGGCCTTGAGGGCTTCCTTGGTGGGCCAGGCCGTGCCGTAGATCCGCTGCAGCTGCTGGTTGTTCTGGTTGCCGAGCCAGTAAGCCGCTGACGAGCGGGTCAGGGCGAAGGCGTTGGAGATGATTTTTGTGTTTTGCAGATGGGGGCCGCGGCAAAGATCGCACCAGACGCTTTCGCCGCTCTTGCGATCCACATTGTCGTAAATAGTGATGTCGCCAGCACCGACCTCGACGTTGACACCCTCTGCGGCGTCACTTTCGTCGTTCTTCTTGCCCAACAGTTCAAGCTTGTAGGGCTCATTGGCCATGGCTTCGCGGGCTTCTTCTTCGGTGACCACGCGGCGAACGAACTTCTGGTTCTGGTTGATGATCTTTTGCATCATCTTTTCCAGGGTTCGCAGGTCTTCCGGGGTGAAGGGCTCAGCGACGTCAAAGTCGAAGTAGAAGCCGTCCGTGATGTAGGGGCCGATGCCGAGCTTGGCGTCGGGGCGCAACTGCTGCACGGCCTGTGCCATGACATGGGCTGTGGAGTGGCGAAGAACATTGAGTCCATCGGGGGAATCGATGGTGACGCCCTGGACATCGGAGCCCTCGGTGAGAACCTGGTCAAGGTCCTTCAGGACACCATTGACACGGGCTACAACGACGTCGCGGCGCTCGAAGAAGAGTTCCGCGCCGGTAGTCCCTTCCGTCACCTTTGTCTCTTCGCCATCGACGATGAGGGTGATCTGTTGGGCATCTGACACGGGTGTCTCCTATTCATAGTTAAGGCTTCATAGCTTGTGGCATACGGGGACCACAGCCAGCCACCGTCAATCGTATCCGCTTCGGCGAAGGCGGCCAAAGCAGCACGCCGGGGCCGCGATGAGGCCGGTGGCCTCGGGCTTTTGCGGCCCGCTCAGCTTCCCAGTCCGGTGATGGCAAGGTTTCTGGAGATACCGTGAAGCGGTCCATGGCGGGTGTATTCATCCGGCAGCCCAACGTCGGAAGGCAAAGGGGTGGGATAAGGCAATGTTTCTGGACGGCTAAGATCCCACGCTTTGCTGGCACTGAGGCTGATTCCTTTGGGACCGGTCCTCCTTGTGGTTCCCCGAATGAGCAGGAGACGGGTACCGAACAACAGTGGCCCCGAATCTTCCTGGGCCTCATGAAAGAACACTGAGTCCACACAGCCGGTGCCGTCATCGATGCTGATGAAGACAACGCGCCGGCCGCCCCGCATGGGTGGGGTTTGGGTAGCAATGCGTACACCCGCCACCAGGACCTCGGTACCGTTGCGCAAGCCCAGGAGTTGATCGGCGGTGGTGACCCCCAGTTTTTCCAGCAGCGGCCTGTGGCTTTCCATCAGGTGCTCACTGACATCCACAGCCATGAGATCAAGCTCTGCCCTGACGTTTTCCACCATGGTTGGCGCCGGGAGTTCAGGAGCAAGGTTCCTCAGTTCAACGTCACCGAAGGAAAATGACAGTTGACCTTCTATGACATCAGGGGCTTTCTTGGAGGGGTTGCTTTGGAGGGCCTGCAAGTGGTGCACCAAATCTGCACGGTTCGCCTTGCCACCTGAGTCCTTATGCATTGCATCAAAGGCACCTAGCTGGGCCAGCCTCTTGATGTTGGGCTTGCTGATACGTGCCCGGGCCCTCAGGTCCGCCAGTGAATCGTAGGGCTGACCGGCAACAATCCTTTTCAGCTCTGCTCCTGATAACCCATATATCCCGGTGAGGCTGAGACGGATTCCGAGCTTGCCCTGATCAGGTCCGCCCTGGATCTTTTCCACCCTGTACTCGGCATGACTTTTGTTAATGTCCAAGGGCAGGATCGGAATGCCCAGCCGGCGCGCTTCAGCGACCAGCAATCGTTTGGGATACATCCCGGGATCGTGTTCCCACAGCCCGGCAAGGAATGCCTCCGGATGATGGGTTTTCAACCATGCCGATTGATAAGTGGGCACCGCGAAAGCAGCGCCGTGGGCTTTGCAGAAACCAAAGCTGCCAAAAGCCTTCAAAGTCTCCCAAACTTTGTCCACAACCTCTGGAGGGTAGTTCTTGATCGCTTCGCGCCGGAAGTACTTCTCTACCTCCGGCTCATGCACTTCATCACCCAGGGCGCGACGAAACTCGTCAGCCCTGTCCAATCCACAATCGGTCATGACGTTGAAGGTCTTCAGGATCTGCTCATGGAAAACCGTCACTCCATGGGTTTCCTGGAGGACAGGCTTGAGGTCCTGATGAGGATAGATTTCTGGCGCAAACCCATGCCTGTGCTCAAGGAAAGGCCGCACCATGTCTGACTTCATGGGCCCGGGCCTGAACAGGGAAATATCAATGATGAGGTCATTGAATTCCCGCGGAGCCATTTTTCCGATGAGTTCACGCTGCCCCGGTGATTCAATCTGGAAGCAACCTAGAGTATGGGTACTTCGAATCAGTTCGTACGTCGGGGGGTCGTCAAAGGGGACAGCATTGAGATCAATTCTTCCGTCAGGGGCGATGTAGGCCGGCCCCTCTCCCCCAGGTTCCACTGGATGGTTCCCGGCAGCAACAACTTCAGCTTTGGAGGGGTGCAGCCGGATCACTTCCCGGACGGCAAAGGCCATGGCACTCTGCATACGTACTCCCAGTACATCCAGTTTGAGCATCCCCATGGGGTCCATATCGTGTTTATCGAATTGGCTCATGGGCAGACCCAAACCGCTGGGCTGGACGGGAGTTCGATCCAAGAGGGTGGCGTCTCCCAAAATCACTCCGCAGGGATGCATGGAGATGTGCCGGGGCAGGCGATCCAACCTTTCGGTAAGATCCACCAGTAGATCAAGCTGTTGGTTCTCCTCAAGCATTCCCCGTTCGACCCGCCCGGCAAATTCCTTCAGCTCGGGCTTCTCCACCAGGGCTTCGCGGAACTTCCGTGCCGAGAATCTCCACAGTTGCTTGGCAATCTCACCGACTTCTTCGTCCGGCATTCCCAGCGCCATCCCTGCATCCCGCACGGCACCCCGTGCCCTGTACCCGTTTTGCATGCTCATCAAGGTGACGCGTTCTGCTCCGAAGCGGCCAAAAATTTTGCGGTACACGTTATGCCTTTCGGCACTTTCAACATCAATATCGATGTCAGGAAGGGTGGACCGCCGGCCTGAAAGAAAACGCTCGAAGATGAGGTCGTGGCGAATCGGATCAACCTGGCTGATATCGATCAGGTAATTGACCAGGCTTGACGCGCCGGATCCCCTCGCGGCTACACGTACGCCCATATCGAGGATCATCCTTGAAACCTCAGCAACGGTGAGGAAATATGATGCGAACCCGAGCCTGCCGATGATTCCCAGCTCGTGCTCCAACCGCGAGCGCACGTCCTTTTCTGCATCCCCGTTGATGCCTGGGAACCGTTTGTTGATTCCTGCTTGGCAGCGTTGGGTGAGTTCCACCATGGGGTCGGCAGTGATGCCGATGATGGAGGCTTCCGGGACTACTGGTTTTTTCCACCCCATATCGAGGATGGGATCCATGCGGCATTTGTCCGCGAGCGCCTCGGTGTTGGAGAAGAGCTTGTTGAGGTCAGCTTTTCCCTGGCCTGCTGCGTTCATGATTTCTTTGCCGAGTTGGAGCATTTGCTGAGGGGTCTTGAGCCAGCCCTGCCCTGTTGGTTGTAGCAGGCCTGTTGGTTGTAGCAGGGGTTCGGTGGAGAGCTCGGGAAGGGATTTGAGGGTCCTGGCGGAGTCGAGTACGTCTGCGGTGGGTGCACCGTCCTGGGCGCAGTATCGGACGGCGTTGCTGAGTATTGCAGGGATGTTGTATTCGAGGGCGAGTTTGAGCATGCGCACGGCGTGGGCTGTGCTGAGTGGTTCTCCCGGGGCGCTGAGGTGGGTGACGACTTCGGCCACTATGGTGCCGGGGGGCATGGCGTCGATCCATTGTTTGAAGAGGGTTCTGGGCTTGAGGTATTTGCGGCCGCCCATGGCCCGGCCTACGTCCGAGTCGGGTCCGATCAGGACGGTCAGGACTGGTTTGAGAGTTTTTGGGTCGAGGGTTCTTGAAGCGAGTTCTCCGCGTGTCACTGCAGCGGGGATTGTTCCGCCGGCTTTTCCTGAGGTGCGGGCGTGGGCGTCGGAGATGAGGCGGCATAGTGCCCTGTATCCGGCGCCGTTGTTGTTTCCGTGGGCGAGCACGACGACGCGGCCCGCTATTTGGGTGCGTTGGTCACCCTCGTGGTCGAATACTGCAAGGTCTACCCCCACGATGGGGTCTATACCTGCATCCATGCATGCCTTGAGGTGTTTGATGGTCCCGTACAGGCCGTCGCGGTCTGTGCAGGCGAGCGCCGTGGCGCCGTCTGTTGCTGCGGTTTTGGCTAGTTCCTCAGGCCAGGAGACGCCGTAGTGTGCGCTGAAGGCCGTTGAGACGTGAAGGTGGGTAAAGCTCAAGGTTCACGCAGCTTCTTCGGGTTCTACGGCGCGTGATGGTGCTGCGTCGTGAATGCGTAGGAGTCTCCAGCGCCCGCTTCCAAGGTGCCTGACGAGGTCAAGGGTGATGGTGGGGTTGTCTTCCGGCCCGGTTGTGGATGGAAGGAGTTGTACACGCCAGATCTCGTGGTCAACCATCCCGGCGCCGCTTCCCAGTGGTGCGCGGTTTTCTTCGAGCCACCATTGGCGGCGTTCATACCAGCGCACGGGTTCGTTGGTGACTGTGTACTGCGTGCCTTTCCAGTGGACTTCCTGCGGTTTGCCGGTGTCCGTGCAGTTCACTCCTATTGATTCACTGAACAGCCCCACATTTTCACCTCTTTGCACCGGGAAACTTGATTCGAAAGTATGTTCGAATAAATCCAGTTTACGCCGCTGCTTCGGCAAAACCTACTTCGAAGTTTCCGCCCTTCCCCTGGCTCGGGCCACACGGTTCCCTACCTGCTGGAGCAAGGCATCGCGCAATGGTTGGGCGCCTTGCGCGAGCGCAACGCCTCCCATTAGTGATGAGGCAAGCCGGAGCAGTTGTGTGCGCACCACCCGCTTCCGGGCATAGGCCGCGAGTGCCTTCTCTTTGGGTAGTTCATTTAGTAGCTTGCCCAGTGTCACCGCATCGATGAGGGCTTCGCAGCCGCCGCGGCCCAGGTTGGGGGTCATTGCATGGGCGGCGTCACCCACCAGCACTGCGTGACCTTGTGCGTATCTGGCAAGGGGCGGGCAGATCCAGATGCGCTGGGCGAGTGAGGTGCCCGGGGTTGCCGCTGCGAGCACTTCCTGCACGGCGAGTGAATGGTTTGCGTAGCGTTTTCGAGTCGCTTCGAGTGCCTCTGCTACGTCTACTTTTTCTGGTCCCAGGTCTGAGCGGAAGGAGGCGTACCAGTTGCTTCCACCCTTGGCCGGAGCCAAGCCGAAGATCTGGCCATGCCCCCAGTATTCGCCGATGTCCTGCCGGTGCGGGGTTCCGGGCACTACTCCCCTGACAGCAAGGAACGACGTTGGCTTTGCTGCACTCTTCCGTTTCCACAGGTCCCTCCGGACAATGCTGTTGACTCCATCGGCACCCACAGTCAGTCCTGCCTCGGCAGGAGGGTGCTCCACCCTCCCTGGCTCCCGGCCCACGGAGTTGGGTACAGCTGAATCAAGGAGCCTGAGGAGTTCGGGCCGGGAGACTCCCAGCAGACCTTTGCCTTCCATGGACAGCAGGGGCTCTCCCGACGGACGGCGAAGTGCTCCACTTGAAATGGTTGCTCCGCGGTTCCGCACAGCTCCGAGGATCCCCAGCTCAGATAATGCCTGCTGAGCTTCCGGCCACATGGCAAGGGTTGTTCCCACCGTTGGCAACTCAGGCCTCTGCTCATAAATGGTGACCTGGAACTTTCCGGGGTCCAGCGTGCCTGCGAGCGCCAGCCCGGCGATGCCTCCGCCAATAATGTCCACCTTTTCCATGGCCACACTGTACTACTACATTTGTAGTAGTGATAGACATTGAAGCTAGACTTTGGCTATGCCGGACCGCCGAACAGAACTCGCCGACGCCGCCCTCGCCGTCGTTGCTGCAAAAGGCCTAAAGGGACTCACCCACCGCGCCGTCGACGCCCAAGCGCAGGTGGCCGTCGGAACTACCTCGAACTATTACCGCAACCGAGCCGCACTGATGGGTGCCGCCGTCGACCGCGTTGAAGAACGCGACCGTCTCCTGCTCAACCAAGGCGAAATGAAAATCCCGACGTCGGCAGCGGCCTTGGCTGGGCAACTGGCCGACGCTGTCTTGGGACTCGCGCGGGAAAACGGGGAAATCACCCGTGCCAGATTTGCTTTCGCCCTGGACCAGCCCGATGTAGTTGCCGCAGGACACGAGCGGCTGGTAGCAGGTTTGGCCCAACTGCTCGACGCCATGGGCATACCCGAATCCCGGGCAAGGGCGGAGGCTGTATCCGACTACAGCGACGGCCTTGCCATGCACCTGCTGACTTCCCGCAAGGGCCAGCAAATTGACAGCCCTACCGTGGCACGGAGCATCCAGCGCCTCCTGGAAGGATAAGGGCGAGGATGCGGCCCAAGGGGTGGACGCCAGCCGGTCCACAGAGCAGGATTATGGCATGAGTACCAATGACGCACTCCTGAAGCAGGTCAACATCTCCGCCGAAGAGGACAACCTCGTGGCACGGTTCGAAATCGATGGCAACATACCAGGCTCCGGCGCTTACGTCGTGGGCCTTGTTGCTGCCAGCGAGGATTATTCCTCTCAGCGCAGGCTCGGCATCGAGTTCATGAACGGCGAGGCGATCTCGTTCTACTCCTTCAACCACGCACTCAGCGCCGAGGAGAACTACGACATCAAGGGCGTGGAGCATTCCGGCAACGTCATCACGGGGAACTTTCCCATGTCAGCCATCCACGGGCTCAGCAAAGGCCACGTCATGACAGGCTTCAGCGAGGCCGATGGCAGGGAATTCCAATCAGGCGTACCCGTCACCGAAGCCCTCTGACGTCCTCCTTGCGCTAGAAAAGAGCTTCCACCGGTTCAATGAGCTCCGGTGAGTTATTGCGGACATTGCCCACCGCAGCCCCCACCGCGTCCAGCGTCCACCCGGACGCAGCATCGTGAGCCTTGGAACGGACCATGTCCACCAAACCCTGGGCATCCTTTTCCCGCGGATCCAACCACGCTTCCATCGTCTCAGTGCTCATGGGCAAAGGAACGCGGTCATGGAGGGCTGTCAGTTCGTCAAACACCGAGGCGCTGCGACGGGTCTTCGCCTCATCCACCGTTGGCGTGTCAGCGGTCAGTATGGACATGGACAACAGCCAACGCCCGGGGTCATCCTCGGAGGCAGACTGGTCGCGCCACCACTCATACAAGCCCGCAAAAACCAGGCCATGCCCATCTCCCGGGTGCACATAATACGGCTGCTTGCTCTTGCCCTCGCCCTTTTTCCACTCGTAATAACCATCTGCCGGGACGGCACAACGCCTCGCCACAGCGGCCTTCTTGAAAGACGGCTTTTCCAGGAGCGTTTCACTACGGGCATTGATCAGCCTGGCGCCGCCCTTGGGGTCCTTCGCCCAGGAGGGGACCAATCCCCACTTCGCCACATGGAGCTGCCGCTTCACGTCCTGATCAATCAACCTCTCAAGGACAATGGGAACAGCATCGGTAGGTGCCACATTCCAGGACTTCTCCAGCGCAATCTCGTTCTCAAGTTCGGCGTCGAAATCAGCGAGCAGATCCCCCACCGCGCGAGCCATCACATAACGTCCACACATGGCAATAGTTTGCCCTTTCCCCGCAGAACGCACCAGCGCCGGCATGTGACGTAACCCGGCTTCAAGCCCCAACGGGAATTATTCGCACGCAGGTTACCGTTGATACCAACGATCCAACCACTGCAAACGAACAATACTGAGGAGAGCTCTGTGGACTCCACTCCCGACTCCGGCACCATCACCATGTTCTCGACCACCTGGTGCGGCTACTGCAACCGCCTGAAGAAGCAGCTGGACGCCAAGGGCATCGGCTACACCGAGATCAACATCGAAGAAGTAGATGGCACTGCCGAGCTCGTCGAGCAGCTCAACGGAGGCAACCGTACCGTTCCCACCGTTCTCTTCCCTGACGGAACCGCAGCCACCAACCCGTCCGCTTCCGAAGTGGAGAGCCGCTTGGCCGCCTAAGCTGCGCCACTGCTGCTGCCGGGCCCGCACGGAACAATCCATCTTCTGTCTGCCACTTGTGATAGACAGAATGGGAATCCGTAGCGGGCCCTCTTGCATTCACGTGGACCCGCTCTCCGCGATCCCCGAAGGGAAGCTCTCCATGGTCCACACAGTCAAAGGTGTCGTCGTCCGCTCCAAAGGCGCACCGGCAACCCTCGAAACCATCCTCGTCCCCGAGCCCGGCCCCGGCGAAGCACTGGTGGATATCCTCACCAGCGGCGTCTGCCACACCGACCTCCACTACAAACTCGGTGGCATCAGCGACGACTTCCCCTTCCTCCTGGGCCACGAGGCCACCGGCGTCGTCAGCGCAGTGGGGCCCGACGTCACCGATGTAGCCCCGGGCGACCGCGTCGTCCTGAACTGGCGCGCAGTCTGCGGAAACTGCCGTGCCTGCAACCGCGGCCAGGCCCAGTACTGCTTCAACACGCACAACGCCACCCAAAAGATGACACTCGAGGACGGCACGGAACTCTCACCGGCATTGGGCATCGGCGCATTCATCGAAAAGACCCTCGTCGCGGCCGGGCAGTGCACCAAGGTAGACCCCGACGCCGATGCTGCCGCCGTAGGCCTTCTCGGCTGCGGAGTCATGGCCGGCCTGGGCGCAGCAATCAACACCGGCAACGTCAAGCGCGGTGACTCCGTTGCCGTTATCGGTTGCGGCGGAGTGGGCGTAGCCGCCATTGCCGGCGCCGCTCTCGCAGGAGCCACCACCATCATTGCCGTGGACATCGACGCAAAGAAGCTCCAGCGCGCCAAGGACCTCGGTGCAACGCACACCGTGGACTCGTCCGCGAGTGACCCCGTTGAGGAAATCAGGGCACTGACAGGTGGCTTCGGCGCAGACGTGGTGATCGACGCCGTCGGACGCCCCGAAACCTACAAGCAAGCCTTCTACGCCCGCGACCTCGCCGGCACCGTTGTCCTGGTCGGCGTCCCCACGCCGGAGATGACCTTGGAGCTGCCGCTGCTGGACGTCTTTGGCCGCGGCGGATCACTTAAGTCTTCTTGGTACGGCGACTGCCTGCCCTCCCGGGACTTCCCCATGCTGGTTGACCTGTACAAGCAAGGCAAGCTGGACCTGGACGCCTTCGTCACAGAGCGAATCACCATCGACCAAGTGGAAGAAGCGTTCGACAAAATGCACGACGGCGCCGTCCTCCGTTCGGTGGTTGAGCTGTGAGCGCCGGCAACGTCACCATCGGCCACTTAGTCACCTCAGGTACCTTCTCCCTCGACGGAGGAACCTGGGACGTGGACAACAACGTCTGGATCATCGGCAACGACTCCGAATGCATCGTCATAGACCCAGCCCACAACCCTGAAGCAATCCGCGAAGCCGTGGGCGAACGAACCGTCAAAGCCATCTTGTTGACCCACGGCCATGACGACCACATCAGTTCCGCCGGCGCTTTCCGCGATCTCGTCAATGCCCCCATCCACCTGCACCAGGACGACTGGATGCTATGGAAGGCAGTTTTCCCGGATGCAGATCCGGACGCCGCAATCGCTGACGGGGACGAATTCACTGTTGCCGGTGCAATGTTGAAGGCAATCCACACCCCCGGACATTCGCCAGGATCCGTGTCCCTGCACTTGGCCGCCGAGGACACACTATTCAGCGGAGACACGCTCTTCCAAGGCGGTCCCGGTGCAACAGGACGCTCCTACAGCGACTTCCCCACCATCATCGACTCCATCCGGACCAAGCTCCTCACATTGCCGGAGGAGACCGTGGTCCGCACCGGACATGGCGACTCCACCACCATCGGCGCAGAGAAGCCCCACCTTGATGAATGGATTGCCCGCGGGCACTGAGGCACCCAAGCGCTTTTCGCAGCCTGATGGTGGAGAAAACTACCCCATCAGGCTGCGGAAATCGCCGTCCGTGACCTCCGCGTATCCGCGGTACGCCTCAATCACAGCGTCTTCAACGGTCTGCACATCCACGTGAGGGAGCAGATCATTGGCAGCGCCGGCTGTCGCAGGGTCCCATTCGAGGCCGAGCGCCGAATAGGAAGCCGTGAGGACTTCACGAATCGGTGCGGAGTCCTCCACCACAATGACTGAGCTGAAAAGCCAGCCACCGGAAACCACCCGCTGAGCTGTGCCTATGAGCTTGATGCGGTGCGCAGGGAAGTCCGGATCCTCTCCGTGGACACTAAACTCTCCCGGACAATACTCGCCGGGAATTTCGCCGACGGCGGCATGGACGCCAACGCTGCGAAGCGCACCAGCCAGCAACTCACCAAACTCAGAAAAACGGGCCTTGGCGCGAACAATTGCATCCGGATGCGGCTCAATGTGGTCTATCACCAGCGTCCCTTGGTGATAGGCTGCCGCGCGGCCCCCGGCCTTGCGTATCAGCGGCTCGAAACCGAGATCCCGGCACGCATCCTCGGCCGCATGAAATCCGGGCAAGTTAGCATCACGCTGACCGAAAGCAACCGTGGGTTGCGGACGATACAGGCGAAGGGAAGGTCCCAGCTTGCCGTGACGGGCCCGCTGAAGCAGCTCCAAAGCAAAATCCAAGTCCCCGCCAGCCCCCATCGAATCCTGCTGACGGTAGGCCACTAACTGACGGGTCACGGTTCCAGAGTCGCCCATCAGCTCTTCCTCAGAGTCAAGATCTGCTCGGCCCGCCCAAAGGGCCCAGCGGCATCATGGAGCACTGTGGATGTCAGGCCGATGCCGTCAGCTCCAAAAGAGACTTTGTTATCCAAGCCCAGCCATTCCCCGGCAGGGGCCCGGTACATGTGGATCTGAAGATCAACATTGGGGAAGATGTAGCTGTTTTCGCCGGGAGGAACGCGGGCTGCAATGCCATTGGCGGTATCAACAAGGCCCATGAGCCGGGCTACATCAGAGCTGTCGCGTTGGTTGGTGAGGGGGTGCGAGGTCCGGATCCACACTTTCCCTGATCCCGGCCGATGGTCCTCGGCAATCCGCATCTCCAAGGAGCGGATGTAGCCTCCGGGCCAGACGCTGGCACCGTCCCAAGGCTTGCACTCGTCCGGCGCCGGCATGGGCTCGTCCTCCACCGCAGCTACAGCGCTGGTGTCGCTGGTAATCATGCGCCAAGCGGCAGCGCGGATAGCCACACGCCCCCCGGCCGAAAGCTCAGCCTGGATGAGTTCAATGGTCCTACCCGGCCTCAACGTGGAGGTGGTGACCTGGAAGCCACCCCCGGGAATGAGCCCGAGGATCTCGTAGCTGATCCGGGCCAAGCGCACGTCATCCCGTGGCTCGTGGCGGACCAGGGCGTCTGCCATGATGCCGGACGCGGGAGCCATGTGCTGTTCGTGGGGATTCCATGCGCCCTGGGCATGAATGGTGGACCTGTAGCGTCCCTCGCCCAATGACTGGTAGTAAAACTCGCCGTCCGCCAGTTCCGGTAATGCAGTAGTCAACCCAGGCCTTTCGCCGATCCAGCTGTAGAACTCAGACCACTGTATCCGCTGATTTGGCTCTGGCCCTAGGCCACGAAACACGACAATCCACGTAACCAAGCCGGCCACGGCTGCCACAGCCACAGCAGCTCCAAGGGGTGATGCCGCAGCCACGGCCAGCCACGCCTCCAACGCCGCGAGACCGATGGTGGCGTAGAGCAATGCCCAAATGATCGATCCCGCCACGGCTGCAGGCAGATACCGGCGCAGCGGCATGCGGGCGGCACCGGCGGCGAGGTTGATGGCGGTTTGCAGGCCAATGGTCAGAAAGGACAGTACGACGGCGTACGGTCCCCAGCGCTGAATCAGCGCCTTGGCGCGGGCTGCTTTGGGTCGCTCCAATGAAGTGCCGAGACGGGTATGCGCGAGTCCTGCTACAGCTCCTCGCCCGATCCAATAGGTGACGTTGACCCGGATCATGACAATCGCAAAGAGAGCCGCGAGGGCGACTCCGAAAGGCAAACTCATGATCTGATCCACTCGACTTAGGCTACCCTAAGCAACTCGCCCGTGAAGACTCGGCCTCATATCCGCCGCATGCTAACCCTAGGATGGGTCCATGGATCTCCGCGACGCCGCCCAGGAGTTGTACGCCGTGACCCCCCGTGACTTCACGGCCCACCGCACAGCCCTGGCCCGCAAAGCGAAGGATGCTGGCAGCAAAGAGCTCGCTCAAGAAATAGGTGGCCTCGCCAAGCCGGCTGCTGGTGCCTGGGCCATCAACATGCTGGCCCTTCACAAGCCCGAGGTGATTGACGGCGTCGTACGTTTTGGCATTTCGCTGCGCAACGCCCAAGAGGCAGGTGACCCCGAAACCTTCCGCGAACTCGGCCAGCAGCGCCAGGGCCAGCTCACAGCCGCAGTCCACGCCGCAAAGGACCTGGCGACCGAACTAGGCGTGCCACTGAGTGCCGCCGCAGCGTCGGACGTCGAGCAAACCCTCAGGGCAGCCATGGCCGACGCCGGAGCCGCTGCGGCAGTGGCGACCGGCAGGCTGGTGAGGGGACTAAGCGGCAGCGGATTCGAGGAAGTGGACCTCACTGACGCCATTGCCGCCACCGGCCCGGACGACCAGCCGGGTAGAGCGCCTGCGCAGCCTGCAGCCACAAAGGACCCCGGATCAGGTTCCAAGAGCGCTCCGGCTTCCAAAAACTCTCCGTCTTCCAAAAACACACCGTCCACGGCGAAGACAGCCAAGGATGAAGCCACGTCCTTGGCGGATCGGCGCGCCGCCAAGCAACAAGCAGCATTGGAGGAGGCACGGAGGGAATTCGAGTCTGCCGACACAACGGCCAAGGAAGCAGAAGTGGCAGCATCCGTGGCGTGGGAGACCGTCAATGAGTTGGCCGATCGACGGGCAAACCTGAAGTCCGATATTGAAGAGTTGAAGAAGCGGCTGGCCACCCTGGAAGCAGATCTCATTGGCGTCACACGTGATGCTGAATCCGCGGAATCTGACAAAAAACGCGCAGTAAGGACAGCAACCCAGCAACGGCGCACAGCAGACCAAGCACAGCGGCGCGTCGATCGGTTGAGCTAGTCCTTCTTTTTGAGCGGCGATTTCTGCAGGTGATGCGTGGCCGGCCCTTCAAGATATTTGCCTTCGGGAGTGAAGCGCGATCCGTGAAGAGGGCAGTCCCATGACTTCTCCGCGTCATTCCAGCTGACGATTCCCCCAAGATGCGCACAACTGGCTGAAACCATGCAGACGTTGCCGTCTACGGTGGACACCGCTGCGGGTTCGCCGTTATACAGGCCAACCACGCCGGTCCCCTCGGCTGGACGGGTCTGATCAGTAATTTCAGGATTTGCCTTGATCTTGGACTTGTCCTCAACCATCCGTTGTGCGGTGCTTGCGTTGAGGCGTACGGCTTGGAGCGCACCTTGAGGTGATGTAACCCGGTGATGAATCACGCTCGCCCAGTCTGACTGGCCTCCCAAAATGTCCGAGGTGATGGACAATGCAGCCGCCACCGAGTTGCTCATCCCCCATTTGTTGTAACCGGTCCCGAAGAAGATCCGTCCATGCCCCCGCGGGAGCTTTCCGAAAAACGGCATCAGGTTGGTGGCTTGGTAGTCCTGGGCCGACCACATGTGGGTGACCTCGGCGCCGGGGTAATGCTGGTTCGCCCATCCGATCAGGTCATCCAAGTGCGACTTCGGCGACTTTGCCCTGCCCGCGGTGTGCCCGTACCCGCCCACGAGGAGTAGTTCGCCGCCAGCCGTGGGATGGGTGCGCTGGGAGCGTGTGGGTGAATCGATGGACAGGTACATGTTCTTTGGAATGTCGCCAGGAACTTTCAACGCCGCTGCGTAGGAACGGTTGGGCTCGAGCTTGGCAAAATAGAGTCCACGGTCAAGGATGGGGATTCCCGTAGCCAGCACAACGGTCTCAGCAGTGAAAGTTCCCTTACGCGTCGAGACGTCCAAGGGCTGCCCGGAACCGACGTTTTGCACCTGCACGTCCTCGATAATGAGTCCACCGTGATCACGAATGTCCTTGGCAAGCGTTTCAAGCACGTCCATGGGGTTGATCTGTATCTGGCCTTCGAGTTCCAGCGCCTCCGCCACGGGGAACGGCAGCCCCGGGTCCCGGCTGAAGTGCACATCCAACCCTGCGTCGCGCGAAACCGCAGCCTCCTTGCGGAGCCGCTGAGCGCCGTCGTCGGTGGTTGCGAACGTTACCGCCGTCCTGCGCTGGAATTCGATGCCCTGCTGCTCCATGTACTGCCGCAACCAGGCTTGGCCCGTCTTGTTGGCCTCCACATAGGCGTTCACCACTTTCAGTGAGTACTGGCCACGCAAGGCAGAAAGCGTCCCGCCCTGAAGGAGACTCAGTTTGCCTGTGGTGTTTCCGGTGGTCACTGCACCAATCTTCCGGGCTTCGAGGACGGCTACCCTCTGACCGGATCTTGACAGCAGGAGGGCCGATACCAATCCAGTGAGTCCGGCCCCCACCACTACGGTGTCAAAGTGCTTTTCCTCAGGGAGCGAGTCGGCCATGAAGCGCGATTCCCGGTCCAACCACAGCGATTTCATCGATTAGCCTGCCTCTCAACTCACTGGCATGTGGTGAAGGAAACGCTAGGCGTGTCGCTGGTGCTTATCAAGAGGTGGCGGAACTGGTCGCGAGGACAGCTGCGTGACGTAAGTCAGGGTCCGGATCGGCGGCCCAACGCTCAAGTACGCGTTCAGCACGTTCCTTCGCGATGCCTTCCAGCCGAGCCATCAACGGCTTCACCACGTCCCTGGCCAGTGGTTCCACCAACTCCCTGGTCCCGGACTGCCTGATGAAACCTTCAATGCGCGTCAGATCGGTGTTGATGAGGATTTTCACTTTGCTTTGGAGCAGGACCACAGCGGCGAGGCGCCTCTCGAAGACGGGTTCCGCATAGAGCTCCGAACACAGCGCGGTGATCTCGTCATGGTCCAGGTGTTTGAACTTCTTCAGGGCATCGCGAACCGTTCCCCGCACAGCACCCACTGAGGCGCCGTACACTTTCAGGCCCTCGCCCAGACGCTCGCTGGCCTCTGCTGCCTTCTCCCACGTGGATTCCATCTGCAGGGTGTAATCCACAAACGCACCGGCTTCACTCACCCGTCTATTTTGTCAGGGCCTCCCCCTAGCGTGATCACAACAGCTACTGACAGGAGCTCCATGTCGTCCCAAGATCTCGCCACCGAGGCATCTTTTCCGGGTGTCCCAGCTGCTTCATCCCTGCCCGATTGGTATCCCGCCTTGCTCAACACTGTTGCGCAAGAGGTCCGGTCCGGGCGCACCCGGGCCATGGCTGCGGCCAACAGTGAGCTGTTGAATTCCTATTGGAGCATCGGCCGGCAGCTTGCTGAACGCGAGTCCGAGCAAGGCTGGGGTGCCAAAGTAGTCACGCGCTTATCTGCGGACATCCGCACCCGGTTCCCTGAAGCAAAGGGCTTCTCCCCCAGGAACCTGCGGTACATGAAGAGCTTCGCCCAGGCTTGGCCGGACTTTCCAATGTTGCAAGAGCCGCTTGCAACATTGCCTTGGTACCACCAGATCGCGCTCATGGAAAAGCTCGACGACGCCGCCACGCGCCTGTGGTACGCAGCGGCGGCCGCCCGGCATGGATGGTCCCGCAACGTTCTGACGCACCAAATCTCCACCCGCTTGCACGAGCGGTCCGGGCAGGCGATCACCAACTTTGCCTCCACCATGGTCCCCGCAGATTCGGATCTCGCACAGCAGGCCACCAAAGACCCTTACGTTTTTGACTTTCTATCCATGAGTGATCGGCACACCGAGCGGGACTTGGAGCTGCAATTGGTGAAGCATGTGGAGAAATTCCTACTGGAGCTGGGCCAGGGTTTCGCTTTCGTGGGCGAACAAGTACGTCTGGAGATTGCCGGTGACGAGTTCTTCGCGGACCTTCTCTTCTACCACCTGAAGTTGCGGTGTTACATGGTGATCGAACTAAAGGCTGTGAAGTTCGAACCTGGATTCCTGGGGCAGCTCGGCATGTACATGGCGGCCGTGGACGATCTTTTGGCGCATCCCGAGGACAAGCCCACCATCGGTTTGCTGCTGTGTAAGGAGAAGAACAGCGTGGTGGCTGAGTACGCACTGCGTGGATTCAACGCCCCCGTGGGCATCGCTGAGTGGAAAACCTCCCTCGCGGACTCCTTGCCCGACGACTTGGCGGCGAGCCTGCCCAGCATCGAGACTTTGGAGGCGGAGCTGGCTTCCGAAGCCGCGCGACTGCAGGGTTAGGCGCCTCAGACGTTGTCCTTGAACCAGGCAAGGGTGTCGTTCCATGCTGCCGTGGCTTGGGCTTCGACGTAGCGGTCGCTGGTGTCATTGTGAAATGCGTGGTCGACGCCTGGATAGACCTTGAGCTGATGCTTGACAGTCGTCTTGTCCAAGGCTTCCTGGAGTTGTGGCATGGGTCCCGTGATTCGGGCGTCCTTCTCTGCGTAAACTCCCATCACTGCCGGCTTGATGGCGGGGACTTTGGCCAAGTCCGGGGCTGGGCCATAGAACGCGCTGGTGGCCTTGAGCCCCGTGATCTCGGTGCTCGCTTGCCATGTGATCCCTCCGCCGAAGCAGAAGCCGATCATGGCGATCCGGCCCTGTTCTACGAAGTCCTGGCCATTGAGGAACTCGAAGGCTGCTTTGAAGTCGCCCACATGCCGCTGAGCCCCTGCCTGCGTCAGCGCGCCCGGGACAGCATCCGGGTCCATGGCCGCCGTACCACCCTCACGGCTCAAGAGATCCAGGGCGAGTGCCGCATAACCCTCCTTGGCGAAGCGCCGGGCAACGTCCTGGATGTGTGGGGTGAGTCCTCGGTTCTCGTGGCAAATCAGAACGGCCGGTCCTGGTTCGCCGCCCTCGGGCCTGGCCAAGTAGCCGCTGACCTCCGTCCCTTGGGACCGGAACCTGACAGTTGCCGTCGTCAGGCCGGTTGCACTCTCCGGAACGGACAACGGGCTCTTGGCGTTAGGAACGGATGAAGTGCCCGACGCGTTGGACTGTCCCGACGCGCTGGTTTGTCCCGACGCGGCCGACGAACCCGCTGCCGAAGGTGTTGGCATCGGATCTGTTGTCTTGGGAACCTCGCTCGGTGTACAGCCCACCAAGGTCATGGCGGTTGCAGCCGCGGTCATGCTTCCCATGATGAACGCCACGCGCCTGGTGAAGGTCTTGTGCGACATCTCCCCCGAGCGGTAGTCATCGTAAAACTCTTCGATCAAGTACTTTTCAAACTTTTCAAGCTGAACCATGGCGGTCCTCCCCGACGGCAGTCCTCTCAACGATGTCGAACATCTTTCCTTGATCTGAAGACGCGGACAAGGGTTATGCGGTTCATTCAACGTCTTGGTCGAGGTGCCTAATAATGTCAGCGCCCCCTGCCAGAGTAGTGACATGAAGCAGATACGGCAGAGGCAAGCGCACACAACGGCGCCCGCTGCACCCGTCCTGCCCAATCTCCGAGGAGTAGCCCAGCCTGACAACACTTCCACCGGCACCGTCAGTGGTGACTTAATCGAGCAGTTGCGCGTTTTGGAGGAGATGAAGTCCGGAATCACCGCTTTGCAGGCGCAGATTGCTGTTGCTTTTGATCTTGCCCAAAGAGCTGAGCAGGCCGAGGCCGGGGTCCCGGCGGCAGAGCGTGGCAAGGGCGTGGGTGCGCAGGTGGCGCTGGCACGCCGGGAATCCCCTCACCGTGGCTCGAGGTTGTTAGGGCTGGCCAAAGCCCTTGTCACGGAGATGCCACGCACCTTGGCCGCATTGAGCTCGGGCCGCCTTAACGAATGGCGGGCCACGCTGCTGGTCAAGGAGACAGCCTGCCTCACTGTTGAGGACCGGACCGCGGTGGACGAGGAACTCGCCGCTGACACGGGAACTTTTGACGGTGCCGGAGACAAGGCCATCATTGCCGCAGCAAAGGCCGCCGCATATCGCCGCGATCCACGGTCGGTGGCGGGGCGTGCGAGTCGTGCGGCTAATGAGCGGACCGTGACTTTGCGTCCTGCGCCGGACACCATGACCTACCTGACCGCACTGCTTCCTGTGGCCCAAGGCGTTGCCGTCTACGCTACTCTGACGCGAGCTGCTGACTCCGCCCGGGCCGCTGGGGACGCTCAGAACACCGGGGATCCTGCTCATGGTGGGCGTGTGCGTTCCCGCGGGCAGATCATGGCGGATACGTTGGTGGAACGCATCACCGGTACCCGGAGCGGGTTTTCGGGGATCAATCTGGATCTTGTCATGACGGACCGGACACTTTTTCAGGGTGACAGTGAACCGGCACGGCTGAAGGGGTACGGAATCGTCCCGGCCCAGTGGGGACGGGAACTCCTTGGATTGAGCCACGCCGCAGATTCCGGCTCAGGGCCAGTGAACTCCGGTCACCTGCAGACACCACAGGAGCGGAGCAGGGCAGGATGGGAAGAGCAGGAATTGCCGGACGCCCCGGATCCGGCGTTTGATGTCTGGCTGCGACGGCTCTACACAGCACCGGGCACAGGTGAACTCTTGGCCACGGACTCCAAAGCCCGGCTCTTTACCGGCCGGCTCAGGCGATTCGTCGAAACCCGAGACGACACCTGCCGCACGCCGCACTGCGACGCGCCCATCCGGCACATTGACCATGTGGTTCCCTGGCATTCCGGCGGGAAAACGAACCCTTCAAACGGAGCAGGGCTGTGCGAAGCTTGCAACCACACCAAAGAACACCCCGGCTGGGCGGTCACAACGCTCCGTGGCAAATCACACGCGGGTACCCACGACGTGCACACCCTGGAAATCAGCACTCCCACCGGTCACACCCACCAATCCAAAGCCCCACCCCTACCAGGACACCACCCGACAAGAACCTAGACCCGCTGCAGAACGTGATCAGGCGCAAGAAAAGCGGGCAGCGAATACTCGCTGCCCGCTTTCAGAAAATGCAACTAACTGGCTAGAATTCCCAGTCCTCGTCTTCCGTGTTCACGGCTTTGCCGATCACGTAGGAGGAGCCCGAGCCGGAGAAGAAGTCGTGGTTCTCGTCGGCGTTCGGGGACAGGGCGGAGAGGATGGCGGGGTTCACGTCGGTGACCGACGCCGGGAACATGGCTTCGTAGCCCAGGTTCATGAGGGCCTTGTTCGCGTTGTAGTGCAGGAACTTCTTGACGTCCTCAGCCAGTCCAACGCCGTCGTAGAGGTCGTGGGTGTACTGGACTTCGTTTTCGTACAGCTCGAAGAGGAGTTCGAACGTGTAGTCCTTGATTTCCTGCTTACGCGCCTCGGAAACCTTCTCCAAGCCCTTCTGGAACTTGTATCCGATGTAGTATCCGTGCACGGCCTCGTCGCGGATGATCAGGCGGATGAGGTCGGCGGTGTTCGTGAGCTTGGCACGTGAGGACCAGTACATGGGCAGGTAGAAGCCCGAGTAGAAGAGGAAGCTTTCCAGCAGCGTGGAGGCAACCTTGCGCTTCAGGGGATCGTCGCCCTGGTAGTAATCCATGACGATCTGAGCCTTCTTCTGCAGGTTCTCGTTCTCGAGCGACCAGCGGAAAGCGTCGTCAATCTCCTTGGTCGAGCACAAGGTCGAGAAGATGGACGAGTACGACTTGGCGTGCACCGACTCCATGAAAGCGATGTTGGTGTACACAGCCTCTTCGTGGGGAGTGATCGCATCCGGAATCAGCGAGACAGCGCCCACTGTGCCCTGGATGGTGTCCAGAAGCGTCAGTCCGGTGAAAACACGCATGGTGAGCTGCTGTTCGTCCGGCGTCAGCGTGTGCCACGACTGGACGTCGTTGGACAGCGGCACTTTCTCCGGAAGCCAGAAGTTGTTGACGAGTCGGTTCCAGACTTCCACGTCCTTGTCATCCTGGATCTTGTTCCAGTTGATGGCCTCGACGTGTGTCAGCAGCTTGACCTTTTCGGTCATGTCATCCCCTTAAGCGGTGGGTAGTTCTATAGATAAGCCTACGACGGCGGGTGGTGGCCCGCCGTCGTACTCTTTAGTTTTGAATGCGGCCAAGACCGCACGAGATCAACCGATAACGGTTGATCAGAGCATGCAGGAAACGCAGCCCTCCACCTCAGTCCCTTCCAGCGCGAGCTGGCGGAGACGGATGTAGTAGAGGGTCTTGATGCCCTTGCGCCATGCGTAGATCTGCGCTTTGTTGATGTCACGCGTGGTGGCAGTGTCCTTGAAGAACAGCGTCAGGGACAGGCCCTGATCCACGTGCTGCGTGGCAGCGGCGTAGGTGTCGATGATCTTCTCGTAGCCGATTTCGTACGCATCCTGGTAGTACTCCAGGTTGTCGTTGGTCAAGTACGGAGCGGGGTAGTAAACGCGGCCGATCTTGCCTTCCTTGCGGATTTCGATCTTGGCGGCCACCGGGTGGATCGAGGAGGTGGAGTTGTTGATGTAGCTGATGGAACCGGTAGGCGGTACAGCCTGGAGGTTCTGGTTGTAGATACCGTGCTCCATGACCGAGGCCTTCAGCTCACGCCAGTCATCCTGGGTGGGGATGTGGTGGCCGGCGAAGAGCTCGCGGACACGCTCCGTTCCCGGAACCCATTCCTGCTCGGTGTACTTATCGAAGAACTCGCCGGACGCGTAGGTGGACTTCTCGAAGCCGCCGAACTTCTGGCCGGTCTCGATGGCCAGGCGGTTGGAGGCGCGCAAGGCGTGGAACAGCACCGTGTAGAAGTAGATGTTGGTGAAGTCCAGGCCCTCTTCGGAACCGTAGTGGACGTGCTCGCGGGCAAGGTAGCCGTGGAGGTTCATCTGGCCGAGGCCGATCGCGTGGCTCTGGGCGTTGCCCTGCGCAACGGAAGGCACCGAGTTGATGTAGGACATGTCCGAGACAGCACTGAGGGCGCGAATGGACGTCTCAATGGAGAGACCGAAGTCCGGGGAATCCATGGTCTTGGCGATGTTCATGGAACCGAGGTTGCAGGAGATGTCCTTGCCCACGGTCTCGTAGCTGAGGTCCTCAGCGTAGATGGACGGCGAAGAAACCTGCAGGATCTCAGAGCACAGGTTGCTCATGGTGATCTTGCCGTCAATCGGGTTGGCCCGGTTCACGGTGTCCTCGAACATGATGTACGGGTAACCGGACTCGAACTGGATCTCCGCGAGGGTCTGGAAGAACTCGCGGGCGCTGATCTTGGTCTTCTTGATCCGGGAATCGTCAACCATCTCGTAGTACTTCTCGGTCACCGAAATGTCGGAGAACGGAACGCCGTAGACCTTCTCGACGTCGTACGGGGAGAAGAGGTACATGTCCTCGTTCTTCTTGGCGAGCTCGAACGTGATGTCCGGAACCACAACACCCAAGGAGAGGGTCTTGATGCGGATTTTCTCATCGGCGTTCTCGCGCTTGGTGTCCAGGAAGCGGTGGATGTCCGGGTGGTGGGCGTGCAGGTACACCGCACCTGCGCCCTGGCGGGCACCGAGCTGGTTGGCGTAGGAGAAGCTGTCTTCGAGGAGCTTCATCACGGGGATGACGCCGGAGGACTGGTTTTCGATCTGCTTGATCGGGGCGCCGTGCTCACGGATGTTGGTGAGCGAAAGAGCCACGCCGCCGCCACGCTTGGACAGCTGGAGCGCGGAGTTGATGGCGCGGGCGATCGACTCCATGTTGTCCTCGATGCGAAGCAGGAAGCAGGAGACGAGCTCGCCGCGCTGTGCCTTGCCGGCGTTGAGGAACGTGGGAGTAGCCGGCTGGAAGCGGCCATCGATGATTTCGTCAACGAGGCGGTTGGCCAGGTCTTCGTCGCCGCGCGCAAGGTGAAGTGCCACCATGCAAACGCGGTCTTCGTAGCGCTCCAGGAAACGCTTGCCGTCAAAAGTCTTCAGCGTGTAGGACGTATAGAACTTGAAGGCGCCAAGGAAGGTCTCGAAGCGGAACTTCTTCTTGTAGGCGCGATTGAACAGGTCCCGGATGAAGTTCATGGTGTACTGATCGAGGGTTTCGCGCTCGTAGTACTGGTTCTTCACCAGGTAATCGAGCTTCTCCTCCAGATCATGGAAGAACACCGTGTTGTTGTTCACGTGCTGCAGGAAGTACTGGTGCGCAGCTTCACGGTCAGCTTCGAACTGGATCTCACCGTTGGGGCCATACAGGTTCAGCATGGCGTTGAGCTCGTGGTAGCCCAAGCCCTTGAAAGCCTCAGGCAGCGGCTTCTTGACCGTTTCCACAGCGCCCCCGGTTACTTCTGTTTCTGCGACAGTTGTGTCCAAAACTTTTCCAGCCCTTCGTTGACCCGCTGAACGTCTTCCGGCGTTCCCATGAGTTCAAATTTGTAAAGATGCGGCACGCTGCACTTGACGGAAATAATGTCTCCCGCCGCGCAGTAGTTGTCCGCGAAGTTGGTGTTCCCTGCTCCGATAACACCGCGGATCAGTTCCCTGTTCCCGGGATCGTTGAGAAATCTGATGACCTGCTTCGGCACGGAACCTTCGCCGTCTGTTCCGCCGTAAGTGGGCAGGACAAGGACAAAGGGTTCAAGGGCTCGAAGCGGGGCGTCCTGGGCGTAGAGCGGGATGCGCGCTGCATCCGTGCCCAGTTTCATGACGAATCGTTTGGTGTTCTCGGAGGTCGAGGAAAAGTAGATGAGGTGACTCCTCGTGGTCACAGCTTCCGCAGCATTGCGTACGGGTGCCGCTGCCAGCGGTGCCATGGGAGTCACCTCGACTACATAGGAATTCTTAGTGTTTTGTGGTGGCGAAGCGTGAATGAAACTTAGGCCACGGAGGAAGCGGCCTGGGCCAGTTCCTCGATCTTGTCCGGGCGGAATCCGGACCAGTGGTCCTGCTCGGTCACAACGACGGGAGCCTGCATGTAACCCAGTGCCTTGAGGCGCTCAAGGGCATCGGCATCTTGGGAGATGTCCACACTCTGGTAGGCAATGCCCTTCTTATCCAGTGCCCGGTAGGTTGCGTTGCACTGAACACAGGCCGGCTTCGTGTAAACCGTTACGGTCATGATCCCTGTCCCCTAAGTTGAAGTCTGATTCTCTTCGTATCTGGCGGGCTCAACCGGAACTAATTACTGAATCCGATACCGGCCCGCGGGCTGCCGTGACAGCCAACACGCTCTGATTTTGTATTGCGCTGGTTTCCCGCTCAATCCGTAAATCGATACTACATGTAGTGCAAGCGCCGAACTGGAACCCCAAGATGATGTATTACAAGTATGTCATTCAATCCACCGCTCGTCCACAGGCAGGGGCTCTCAAAATGTCCGTGATTCCGCCGAATTGAGAGATGTCATCCACACCCTGTGGACTACTTAGCCACATTAAATCTTCAGCGTGTCGCCGGGATACGGCGTGTCGTGACAGTTTGAAAATGTGGCGTGGCGAACAGCTAATATTTGCTGATGGTCAACCTCCTCCACCTCCGCACGCTCATGGAGGTGACCCGGCTGGGCTCCTTCGCTGCAGCAGCAGCCCAACTCGGCTACACAGCCTCGGCAGTCTCCCAACAGATGGCAGCGCTGGAACGCGACACCGGCGTCGAACTCTTCCAGCGGTCAGCCCGCAGCGTTGTTCCAACAGAAGCCGCAGTGACCATGACCCGGCACGCGTCTAAGGTGCTCACCGACGTCGAGGCTCTTATGGCGGCCGCTTCGAGGACCAACGACTCCCCCGCGCAGGAGCTGAGGCTGGGTATTTTTCCCAGCCTTGCCACCTATGTGCTGCCGGAGATCCTGCGCAACGAACGGTGGAACGGACTGGGCATTGAACTGAAGGTCTCCGTTGCCGAGCCAGCACAAACCATCCAGGGCTTGCGCAGCGGAGGGGAGCTGGATGTGGCGCTGGTCTATCAGGTGGGTCAATCAGGCCTGGCATGGCCGCATTCACTGGAGCGCCAGTGGATAGGCGACGACGATTTCCGGGTGGTTCTTCCAGCTTCCTGGAAAATCCGGGAGGACGCCGAGATTGAAGCCGCGCACCTCTCAGACATGCCGTGGATCGTCCACCACCCCGGCACCAGTGATGCCCTGGTGATCGAGCGTCTTTTTGCCAGCTGCAACCTGCACCCGAGGGTTGTTGCCTACAGTGATGACTTCCACGCCAGCCTGGAGATGACCGCAGCCGGCTTGGGGGCTTCTTTGGTGCCGGAACTGGCGCTACGCAACCGGCCGCCGGGCGTAGTTGTCCTCGATGTACCGGACATCCGGCTGGCGCGGAACGTCTTCGCCCTGCTCATCAACGAAAAGCGGACGGCACAAGTGCAATTGTTCACACAGTTGCTGGGCGACACCCTGAGGGACACGGCAGGCCGGAGTGGCCTTCACCCCCTGAAATCCGCTCCTGTCAAGGGCAGAAACCTCGGAAAGTGATTTGGCGCCAAGTGCTGGAACCCGCAGGTTGATGGGGTTAGATTGATCACATGGGCAAGGTAGCGAGCAAACATTTTGGGGAGATCGAGCTCAACCACGGGCGTGAACACTGCTTCGTAGCCAGACACGAACTTGGCGGCAACCAGCTTGAGTTGGACCTGAACGTCACCGCGCACGACCACTTCGATGAGGCGGCCATGCGCAAGGTTGATTACAGGTTGCGCTTCCTTCCTGAGCTCGTGGATCAGGTCCGGGAGATGATCGCTGACGAGCTGGATCAGGATGGCACCAATCCCCAACAGTTCCTGCACTTCCACTGCTCACAGCTCAAGGAAGAGCAGCTCGAGTCAGTCTTCGGCGTCACGGACAAGGGCCAACTCACCAACGACGTCTTCCTCAAAGCCCTCAAACTCGGCCACGTAGCCATCTACCCGGGCCAGCCGGAGAGGTACTTTGTGCTGGACTTCACCCTGGGCTCACGCTTCACCGATGAACTGCTGGTGGCGGCAGCTGACGAAGACGGTGTGGTGGATGACGAAATTCTGTGGGAATAACGCGCTTCACCATGGGCGGTCCACGCCCGGGGCCGTGTCCGGGCCCCTGAGGTAATCACCACGCTGCTGGCCCTCGGAACGCTCACGCTGGGCTTGCTGCGCGTTCTGTTCCAACTGCTGAAGTTTCTCCTGCCCTGGGCTCGCCTTCGGATCCGTTGCTGATGGGGAGGGATCATTGCCCGCTGTGTCACCGGCTGCGATCTTGCCGTCGAGACGATCCCGGGCAGCATCGAGATTCTCACCCTCACCGGCGGAATTCGCCGGACCCGCAGCGTGGCATTGCGCGGGTGCGCTCTCTGCTGCGGCTTTTGCTTCCTTGAACAATTCCGCTGCGGCCTGCGGTTCCCCGGCACTGTCCCCCAGCTTCTCAATGCTCAACACCAGGTTGACCCTCACCTTGCATTCGTCAACGCCGGCTCCAGCGGCCAAAGCGGACTCGAAGTCTTTTCGGGCCGCCGCATAGTCGCCACTCACAACGTGGGCGTCCCCCAGTGCGAAATGCGCCTTGTGCGGCTCCAGGATGTTCGCCACGAGCAGCCATGATGATGCGCTGTCCAGGCGCTCCTGATCACCAGCATCGAAGGCTTGGCCGGCGGAGGCACCCAACACGCCGACGCTCAAAAGCTTGGCCGCTACTGCGAGCGCCAGGAGTGCCGGCGGTGCCGACCAGAGCGCCAGGCGGCGTCGGCGTCGAGCGTTGTTGTGGTTCATGTGGTGGGCTTCTTTAGCTGTGCCGGCCGGAGGGTTTGGAGGGCGGTGAAGTGGCGCAGTGGTTCGTGGAGTGCCAGGAGGAAGGCTGCCAGGGCGAGGAGCCAGTACAGTTCCACGCGGCCGGGTGCGCCGCTGGCCGTTGTGGTCAAAGAACCGGGGCTGGCTTGGCTCAGCATGTCCGAGGTGGGCCCTGCGCCTGTCCTATGGGTGTATGGGAGGTGGAGTTGCCCTGCGATGGTGCGCAATTGCTCCTCGTCGATTCGTGAGATGGCGTCCTGTGGGGTGTCGGAGGTTTTGTCCCGCACGTATCCGGCGTCGGGCTTGGTTGTTTCCTTCATCCGGCCTCCTTGTCCGGTGCCGTATCCGAGCACCGCTCCGCCGGCCACGTTGCCGGGATCCATGGGTGTGGGTTTTTCTGCGCTGGTGTTCTCCCCATCGCCTGCGTAGAAGACCAGGGCGGCGCGGCCGGGGTGTTGCTGTTTGGCGGCTTCGAGCCTCTCTTTCAGCAGTTCCGATGCGCCTGTCACGCTGCTTCCTGTGGCGTACCTGCTGTTTTGGGGTTGGAGGGTGGCCATAGCTGTCTGCAGCGCTGTTGCGTCCTGAGTGAGGGGCATGCGGACGCTTGCTTTGTTGTCGAAGGTGATGAGGGAAAACTTGGCTCCGGCGAGTTCTTTGGCCACGGCCATGACGTCCTGTTGGACCCCGGAGAGGCGGGTTTTGGTCCCGTTGTAGTCTTCGGCGGCCATGCTGGTGCTGGTGTCTACGACGAAGAACACATCCAGGTCCGCCGCGCCGGTTTGTGCTTGCCCTCCGGCCCATCCGGGGCGGAGGGCGGCAAGGAGGAGAAGGACGACGGCGGCACTGCGCAGAGCTGCGGGCTTCCAGTTCCGTTGTGGCTGGCGTCCGCCCCGGCGCAGGAGGGTCCAGGCGGTGAATGCCGGTGCTGCCACAAGTGCCACTGCCAGAAGTGGCCAAGGGATGATGGGAGCGTAGGTCATGGTTCCAGCCGCCATCCGAGGACAAGCATCCCTGCACCGGCCAGCAAGGCCACCCCCAGCGGCCAGCCCGGGGCGTCGGTGACCACTGCCTGGGGCGCTGCCTGGTAGCTTGCGGCTTCGGTTGCCTGCACTTCCTTCACGATGCCCGGTACGGCGTCCGGGCTGTCCAGGGTGGAGTAGGTGCCGCCGGTTTGTTCGGCCGCAGCTTTGAGGAGTGCCCCGGGTTGGGCGGGGTCATTCCCGTAGTCCATGTCCCCGGGGTTGAGGGCGTGCACCTTGACCTTTTTTCCGGCTGCCAGGGTTGCGGCTTCTTCAAGGGTGAAGATCGGTTCGCCGGAAAGATAGTTGTCTGTGGCCAGCACTACTGACCGCGAGCGCTCCTGGGTTCCCGTGTCCGGGAAGCTCTGCACGCAGGAGGCTAGTCCGTCACCTATGAGTGAGGAGCCTTCTCCGTTCCAGGTGCCGTCGAAGAAGGACCCTGCGCCGCTGTCCAGGGCCTCCTTTGCCTGGGTCAGTTGTTCGGCGGCGTACTGGTAGTCGTCGGTGAGGGGGAACAGTTGGACACTGCTGCTGTCGAAGATGACCATCCCGATTCTTTCGCCGTCGAATTCCTTGGCCAGGTCTTCGAAGACCGCGGCGATGGCTGCATCGGTGCTGGTCATGGAGCCGGAGACGTCGAGGCAGAGCACTATGTCCCTGTTCCTGATTTCCGGTTGCTCTGTTGTGCGGTGGATGGGTCGTGCCGCTGCGGTGGCGGTGGCGGCGAGGAAGACCGCGCCGAGCACTGCCGCGATGAGAACCCGCCTGCGGTGCCGGCGCAGGGCGTGCTGGTATTCGGGCAGGTCAGTCAGCCGGTCGCCGTGGGCGATTGGCCTGGTTTCTGGAGGACGACGACGGCGGAGGTACAGCCAGGCGGTGACTGCCACCGCTGCTGCTGCCAGGGGAAGAATCCACCAATAGTTCAGTTCCATGCCAGTACCACCCGGGCTGCAGCCTCTGCGGATTCCCTGACGGAATGGACTGGCCGCGGTGCGAATTCGTTGGGATAGAGGCTGGCTATTCCTGCCGACAGCTCCGTAAATTCGTGGCGGCGGAGGTCCTCAAGTGTCATGGAGGTCAGTGGCAGGCCAGCGGCTTCACCGGCGAACTCCCGCACGAGGTAACTGAACCTTTGGTGGGCGTCGCGCTCTGGCAAGCGGCCGGCGTCGGCGTCTTCAGCTGTGGCGTTGATGGCATTAAGGCATGCGGCGCGCAACGTCTCCAGATCCGGCACCGGGGTGCTGTGGCCTGCCTGTGCACTCTTGGGAGCCGGGGCTTTGTTGCGGCCGGAGAAAAGAATCCAGGCGTACCAGGCTGCAGTGAGGAGGACGAGCACGAGTCCCAGCCATAGCCATTGCGGTTGGTACTGCAGGGGCGAATAGAAGCCCGCTTTATCCTGCATGGGCGCTCCTGGGAGAGTTCCTTGTTGTGAAGGCCCGTGAGCGGTGTTTGTCCAGGAGGGCGAAGACGGACGTCAGGACGTTCTCCGTTCCGGTTGTTTGCTCCTCCGCGATTCCCAGGCGGTGGAAAATGTCCTGTCGATGCTGTTCGCGTGCCAGCGTCGCTGCAGCGTACGCGGCTTTCACTGTGGCATCCACGCTTACGGGTAGAGGGATTCCTTGCCCGTTGGCCACATCGGTGCTGTCCTGCTCTTGGTGTCCGGAGTCACCAACCAGCTCAGCGTCGCGGACGGTCAGCCATAGGACCTCGTGCCGTCCGCGCAGCCTGCGCATCAGGTTCTGGGTCCGGGCATCTGGAATGAACTCATCTGCAATGGCCACAATTAGCATGCGTCCTTTGAGGTACCTCACCACGTAGTCCAGCTGTTCAGCGATGCCACTGGCGGGGCTCTCCAAAGTGGCACCGGCATCCACGTCGCGGAGGAGCCGTTCCAGGTGCTCCTCCCCACTGCGCGGCGGCCGGTAGGTGGATTCAGTGGCGTTCCCGTGCAGGAGGGCTACGTCGTCCCCATGCCGGGACGCCAAGTAGCCCAGCACTCCGGCCGCGTGGACTGCAACGTCCTTCTTGGACTCCCCGGAGAGTGCTTGGGCGGCCATGTTCCTGCCAGTGTCCACCAGAAGGAGGACTGTATGCCGACGCACGGCAACATAGCGCTTGACCAAGGGTGAGCCGTGCCGTGCCGTGGCTTTCCAATCGATGTCCCGCACTTCGTCCCCGGGAACGTATGCCCGCAGCTCATCGAAATCCAGGCTGCGGCCTTTAAATACGGAGCCGTACTCACCATCCAGAAGGGTCAGAGTCCGTCGGTGGGCGAAGATGAACATCTTCGACTTCACGCGTCTGAGGAGGCTAGGCACTTACCGTCCCTGCTACGGCGTCTGCACGGATGCCAGCACGGCATCGATCACGGTCTCCACGGAAATGTCCTCAACCACAGCATCGAACCCCAGAATGATCCGGTGGCGCAGGATTCTGTGCGCCAGATTCTTGACGTCCTCAGGAATGACGTGGTCACGGCCCTTCAGGAGGGCCATGGCCCGTGCTGCCTGGCTGAAGGCGATGCTTGCGCGCGGGCTTGCCCCGAATTCCACCACGGCCGCCAGCCGGGGCTCCAGGTACTGTGAAGCGTTGCGGGTGACGTAGGCGAGCCCGACGATGTACCGCACGATTGCCGGATCTATGTATACCCGGCGCACCAGTTCCTGGACGTGGACCACAGCGTCGAGGGAAGCAGCTGCCGGCGGCTTCTGCTCAGCTGTGAACACCCCGGAGTCAATGCGCCGGATGACTTCAGCTTCCTCCGCCGGGCTTGGGTAGTCCAAAACGTCCTTGAGCATGAACCTGTCCATCTGAGCTTCGGGCAGACGATACGTCCCTTCCTGCTCGATGGGGTTTTGTGTGGCGAGCACCAGGAACGGTTGCGGCAGCGGATAAGACTCGCCACCAATGGAGGTCTGCCGTTCCTGCATGGCCTCGAGCATGGCGCTTTGCGTCTTGGCACTGGACCGGTTGATCTCATCAAGCAGCACAATATTGGCGTGAACGGGTCCGAGCTGGGTAACGAACGTCCCCTTGGCAGCATCGAAGATCTGGGTACCGGCGATGTCGCTCGGCAGAAGGTCCGGCGTGCACTGTATCCGGCGGAACTCCGCGGTGACCGACTCCGCAATGGCCTGAGCAGCTGTGGTCTTGGCCAAGCCGGGCACGCTTTCCAACAAAACATGCCCGCCCGTTAGCAGACCAATGACCAGGGTCTCCCGCAGCCTGGCCTGGCCCACCACTTTGTTTTCGAAGCTGCGGACAATGCTGCCGATGAGTTGCTGCGCACGGGCCATTTCCGGTGCATCGATTCCGGCCATGGCTGTGATCTGCTGCACTGGTGGTCCCCTTGCTGGCGTTGGTGTCAAACGGCCACTCTATCCAAGCTTTCCTCAAACGGCGCCGCAATGGGGACCCCTCCCCATGTGGACTTCTGAGGTCTATCCTTTTGCCATGCATCAGCTACCAGCCGCCTACCAGAACTACCTTGCTTCCCAGGACCAGCACGTGATCGACGCCGTCAGGCCGGTCCTTCTCCAATCCGCAGCAGACCAGCGCCACGGAGTCCGGATCGTTTACAACACAGGATCAACCGGCCACCAGGCCCACCTGGATGAATCCATTCCCTACGGCGAAATCATCGAGGACATCGACTGAGAAAGTTAGCCCTTCATGGCGCCGGAGAGTGCGAACGAACTACCCATCCCCCGCGATACCAGCGCGTAAAGCACCAGCACGGGAACTGAATACAGAATGGAGAACGCGGCCAACTGGCCGTACGCTATTGCGCCGTGCTGGCCGAAGAAACTGAAGATGGACACCGCAGCGGGTTGTTTGCCGGTGGACAACAACAGGACAAAAGGAACGAAGAAGTTCCCCCACGCCTGGATGAAAACAAAAATGAACACCACCGCCAGCCCCTGCCTCATCAAGGGCAACACCACTCCCCGCAGCGCCGCCATGGTTGATGCCCCGTCCACCCACGCTGCTTCCTCCAACTCCAGCGGAACCGAATCCATGAAGTTCTTGGTCATCCATATGGCCATGGGCAAGGTAGTGGTGGCCATAAAAAAGACAGTGGCCGCCATGGAATCCAGCAACTGCAATTGAACAAACAATCCATACACGGGCACCATGATGGCCGTCACCGGCAAAGACGTCCCAAAGAGGACCGTATACATGAACGGCTTGTTGAACCGCGACTGATACCTGGACAGCGGGTAAGCGGCGAGCACCGCAGCAAGCACATTGACCACCGCCGTGCCCGCGGACAAGAGAAAACTGTTAGCCAGCGGCCGGAACAACAACTCAGGAGTCAACACAGCACGGAAATTATCAAAGGAAGCCGCCTCCGGAATCCTCGTCTGATAACCGGCCCGGGGATCAACAGCTGCCAACAGCAACCACAGCAAGGGCGCAACAAAGCACACCCCAATCACCGCAAGGGCGATGTCCGCACCTACCTTGGCCCTGGACCTGGAGCTGCCACCCGCCGTCGTACTTTCCGTCCACTTCCGCGCTCGCAGTCCACTGATGGTCATGGGCGTTGCTCCCTGAGCAGCCGGACATACACCGCGCCGAAAACCATACCCAAGAGAATCAGTACGGACGCCACAGCGGTGCCGTAGCCTATGTCACCGAACTTGAAAGCCTCCTGATATGCCAACACCGGCAATGTGGTGCTGGCATTGGCGGGACCGCCTGCAGTCATGACCCAAATCAGAGTAAACACCGCCAATGTTTGAAGGGTGATCAGCATCAGGTTGGTGGCAATGCTGCTCCTGATCAACGGAAGGGTGATGAAAGCCAGCCGTTGCCAGCCGTGCGCGCCATCCATCAGCGCTGCCTCTGAGACATCCTGAGGAACATCAGCCAGTGCCGCCCGGTAGACCAACATTGAGAAGGCTGTTCCACGCCATGTGTTAGCCAGGACGATCGCCACTAGTGGAAACGTGTACAACCAGTCCGGTCCGTCTCCGCCAAGAGCTCCCAGTATCTGATTCAGCGTCCCCTCACGGTTGAAGTACGCGTAGGCGGCAAAAGCGGCCACAATCTCCGGAAGCACCCACGCCGCCACCACAGCGGTTCCCACCCATGACGCCACTGCTTTCCTCGAGCGGGTCATCAACAATGCAATAAGCAAACCCAACACGTTCTGACCCAGCACCGCAGAGGCGGCAACGAAAACCACCGTGAGCCACACTGCCAGGGGAAAGGAATCATCACTGAACATCCGGAGGTAATTGTCCGCCCCCACCCACTGGGGATCCTTCGCCGCCTTACCCGACAACGCAGCGTCGGTAAATGAAGCATGGAAAGACCACACCACAGGTGCCAGCAGGAACACCACCAGCAGAAGAACGGAAGGAAGCACCGGGAGCAGCCGCAGGACGCGGCGAATTCTCATTTCTGGAGGACCTTGTCCTCACCTACCAGCTTACGGACGGTGGCATCGTATTCAGCCGCCGCTTCCTCCGGGCTCTGCTTACCGGTGATGACGGACTCGGTAGCTACCTGGACAGCCAAGGAAATCCTGGGGTAATCGGCGGTCGCTGGGCGGTAATGGGTCACCTCCACCAATGCAGAGACCTCCTTGACGAACGGATTGGCAGCCAGGTAATCGGGCTCCGAAGCCACATCCGTCCTCACGGCAATCTGTGAATTGTTGATGTCATACGCCAGCGCATTCTTCTTGTTCAGTGCAGTAGTGAGGAAACTGAAGGCGAGCTCCGGGCTCTTGCTTTTTGCCCCAACGGCCAGTGTCCAGCCCCCGGACATGCTCACGCCCCCGGGCGCCTGCCCCTTCTGCGTCGGGAACATGGCAACACCCATGTCCTGCTCATAGCCTGCCCACTCATAGGCGCCGCCCTTTTGCCAGAACGACGGCGAATAGGAACCCTCCACCGTGGCCCCCAGTTTGCCTTGCGGGAACCACTCGCCGAAGACCTTCTTCCAAACATTTGCGTCCAAGGCTTCGGCAGGACTCACGGCAAGCTTCTCGTCATAAAGAGTCTTCAGGAACGCCAGGGAGTCGGTGAACCCTTGGGAACCCACCACCCACTTTTTCTCGTCCGTGTCATACAAACTGCTGTCCGTACCGTAAAGCAACTCGTAGAAACCTTGCATGACCGTACCCTCACCGGTCCCCTTGCCTGCGTACATGTTGAAAGGGATGGCATCAGGATCCGCAGCCTTGATAGCCCGGGCCGCCGTGAGGATCTCGTCCCACGTTTTCGGCTGCCACGGCAACGGAATTCCAGCCTTCTGCAGGACGGTCTTGTTGTACCAGATGGCCCGGGTATCAGTGCCGAGCGGAACTGCGTAGATACCGCCGTCATCCGCGCGGCCGGCTTCTTTGGCTGCTTCGCTAAAGGCCGCCCAGTCACCCCACTTTTCCAAGTAGCCGTCCAACTTAAGCAAGTACCCGGCGTCGACGTCCGAACGGACCTTGAAAGTGTCCTCGTAAAAGACGTCAGGTGCCGTGTCAGCCGCACGCTGCGCCAGCGCCAGTTTGGTCCCGTAATCGTCGTCATTAGCCGCAATAGCTTGCAGGTCCACGGTAACGCCGGAGTTGGAGGCCTCGAACTCTTTCTTAGCCTCCTGCATGACCGCATCCAGGGCGGTGAAGGAGTCAGACTTCTGATAAACGATTTTCAGGGTCTTGCTATCTCCGGCATCCGGCGAGGGCGAACACGACGTCGCCGCCCCAAGAACGGCAACAACGGAAACAAGTGCGGTGGCGAACTTCACCGGAAATGTAATCACTGGGCGGCGCATGGTGCTCCATTCAGTCGGACGTGGCTACAGCCCCCATGCTTCACCGTGACACACCTGCGACGTGGCCGAGCCTTGCGGTTATTTAATTATCCTGCGCTCTAGCCCTCCAGCAGGAGCCTCTGCGCCCGCGGTGCCAGCATGTGTTCCAATACCAGGCACGCAGCACCAATGGCGCCGACATCCTCGCCTACACCGGAGCCCACAACTTCAAGATCATGGATCATACGGGCCGCATTGTTTTTATCCAATAGCGCCGGGATGCGTTCCATGAAATACGGGGACATCCGGCCCCAGAAAGGACCGCCAAACACCACGCGCTCAACATCCAAGGTGTTGGTCACCACCGAAACGGCGCGAGCAACCAAGGTTGCGGACTTGTCGAGGATTGCTATGGCCTTGTCATCACCGGCATCTGCAGCATCGCACAACTGCGCGAACCGTTCCTGGACCTCCGGGCCGTCAACTCCCGCCCCGCGCGCATCAAGGACCCCGGCAGCTTCAGCCTCCGCTACCAATACCTGGGGTATGCATGAAGATTTCACGCATCCATGTTGCCCACAATCACACAGCGGACCGTTGGGGTCCACCACAATGTGGCCAATTTCGCCCGCGTTGCCCGAGGTCCCGCGCACTACTTCGTCATTGAGGACAATCCCGCAACCAATGCCTGTTCCCATGTACATAAAGACGAAACTGCCGGCACCACTTGCACCCCCGGCCCAGGTTTCCGCCACAGCGGCACTGGTTACGTCCTTGTCCACCAGCGTTTCCATGCCTGTAGCCTCAGCCAACGCTTCGCGGATGCGCACACGATTCCATCGCGTCAGCAGCGGCGGGTCCACCACTGATCCCTCTTCAAGATCAATCGGTCCCGGGACAGCAACGCCCAGCCCTGCGATCTTGGATGCGTCCACTCCGGATTCTTCGATCAGCGTATGGATATGCTCGGCGATGCCCGTAATCACACCGGCAGGATCTCCGCCCGGTGTTGCCATGCGTGAATGCTTCACCACTTCACCCAGCAGGTCCAGGACAACAAAGGTGATCACAGCAGGGTCCAAGTGAACTCCCACTGCGTACATGCCCGCCGGGTTCAGGCGCAGGATGGTCCTTGGCTTACCCGGTCCCGAACCTTCCTTGCCGGCCTCCACAATCAAGTGCTGATCCAGCAAACGCCTGGAAATGTTGGAAATCGTCTGTGGAGAAAGCCCCACGATCTGGGCCAACTCAACACGGCTGAGTCCTCCCGGGGAGCGTCGGATCGCCTCCAGAATGACTGTCAGGTTGAAGTCCCCCATGCGGGGAAGGTTGGTTCCGCGCCTCGGTGTCGGCTGCCGGATCTCAGTCACTGATGCCCCTCGTCATTGGGATGAACGTCGTCGAAAGTGGTCTCTGTCTGAATCGTACGATACCGCCGCCGCAACGGACATGAGCACACGCTGAGGCCCGCGTCTGGGTTGGATAACGATGCCCGAAGTCCAGCCCGCTGCCCTGCACGAAAGCAGGGTCCGCCCTTCAGGCCTTCCGGCTCCGGGTCACCGTAAATTTCGGATTACGGCCTTCCTCCACTGTTGGCCCGATCAGACGCTCGAGTGCCGACCGGTACTGCAAATGGCTGTTGTACACAGTCCACAGCTCTCCACCAGGGGCAAGAACCCGGGCGGCGGCCTGAAACATCTTCACTGCGGCGCCTGCGTGCACGCTCGCTCCCAGATGGAACGGCGGATTCAGGAGGATGAGCTCCACGCTGCCGGACGCAAGGGTGGACATAGCGTCATCATGGACCACCACCACCCGCTCATCGACTCCGTTGGCCGCCACGGTGGCCCTGGTTGAAGCGACCGCTGCAGCGGACTGATCGGTAGCAATGACACGGGCGGCCGGGTGGCGAAGTGCATACATCGTGGCAAGAATTCCGGTTCCGCAGCCAAGGTCAATGGCGCGCGCGGCTTGGGGCATGCGGTCCATGAACGTCAACAAGTAGCGCGTCCCGATGTCCAGCCGGGGGCCAGAGAAAGCAGCACCATGCGCGCACACCGTGATGCCCAATTCTGGCAGTGACTCCACCACCGGAAACGGCCGCTCCCCCGAGGTTGCTTTAGGCTCCCGGGCAATCAGGACCCTGGACTTCTGCCGGGCAAGCTGCGGCTGGACTGATAGGAAGTAGCGTTCAAGAACGGCATTCATGCCAAGGGACATGTGCTTGATGCGACCCCCGGCCAGCAGGACCGTATGCGGGGCTGCAAACCTTGCAACGGCGTCGGCGATTTCCTCCAACTCCGCCAGCGACTTAGGCAACTGCAGAAGCACCACTCCGGCGCCCTCCAACAATTCCCGATCCAGCTGGTGCTCCGTGAAACTGCCCTCCAACGAAGCCGCCGTGGCGTTACGTGTCAGTGACAGCCTTCCCGTGAAGAGGTCCTGGTGAACACGCACATGACCCACGCCGAGCCCGGCAAGCGCACCCAAAGTCAACGCTCCGTACCGGTCGCCAATGACTGCCACCTTGGTCTCGGGGTCAACAAGCCCGGCGGCAGTCTCCAGTAAAAGCCTGTCCGTGGCGTCAAAAGCCTGCAAATTCTCCGCCTCGACATCAGGAAGCCTGCTCAATGTACTTAAGAGCGTTTCAACATCCATTGCCGTCACGGGGCGGTTCTCGCTTTCATGCGTAAGTGTCTCGACTTTAAGGTGGCTTGGGAGGAACGTAGTGCTTGCACCACGCAAACACCTGCGATGCCTTTAACGGCCACGGCCCTTGACCGCAGCAGGCATAGGTCACGGCGACCCTTGGAGCCAGGCACCGGGATCCATCCTGAGGCTCCCCTCCCTCTGTGAGAAGCCATGAGTGTCAATGTTGTCACGAACCTTGAAGTAAAGTCCCACAACTCCCCCGATGAAACCAGGCGCCCCGACAAGACGGTGCTGGACCTCGTCACCGTAGGAGACTACACAATCGGCCGAATGACCTTTGAACCGGGCTGGACGTGGGCCGACTGCGTCAAACCCGTAGTGGGCACCGACTCCTGCGAGCTGAGCCACGTGGGTTTCTGCGTGTCCGGCAGCCTGGAAGTGGAAACCAACGACGGCGGAAAGATCAGTATCTCAGCCGGCGATTCCTACACCATTCCCCCGGGCCACAACGCCCATGTAGTGGGAGATCAGCCTTTCCAGGGAGTCGAATTCGTCAGCGGCGCAGAATTCGCGCGCCCCGCTGAATAGGACAGGCAGGGATCCGGGCATAAAAAAGACCCCGCTCATTGAGCGGGGTCTTTCCTACCGGTGGAGCTGAGGGGACTCGAACCCCTGACCCCCTGCATGCCATGCAGGTGCGCTACCAGCTGCGCCACAGCCCCGAATTTACTGCAATTTAATTACTTGGAACCGGTAAGATTTTCTCTTCCCGCCGAAGCAACTCGTCAATACTAACCACAATCGCATGAGAAGCGAAATCGCTACGACGTGAGCCGCGTCACTCCGCCACGCCCCCGCCGGGACAGCAGACTGGTTGAGGTGCGACAGATCCCTCCACCGCACCTCCCCCCAAACCAGTTGCGCTGGAGCCACCCGATATCGCCGCGACTCCACCTGAAGTCTAGAATCTTCGCAATACAAAACCAAACCGTTCAGTCGGTTTGACATTCAGCCAGCCTCGCACCTGGCGGTGGTAGCGTTGTGGAGTCTCGACGGCGGCGCCTCGCCGTGTCCGCAAACGCCGTCTCCCACATCCACCCGAGAGGCCAACCAGCACCGATGCAACAACGTGCGAAAGATACCCGGCTTTCCGTCATCGAAGGCGCCGCCCGGGTTTTCGCGGCAATCGGATACGGAAACGCGAGCCTGACAGAGATCACCAAGCGCTCAGGCGTGACCAAGGGTGCCCTCTACTTTCACTTCAGCTCAAAAAGGGAGCTGGCCTTGGCCGTCATAGAAGAACAACACGCAATCGTCCTGGCGGCCGGTTCCCTGATTGCTGCCTCAGAATTGCCCGCCTTGGACAAACTGATAGGACTCTGCAGGATGTTCGGGCAGCAACTCCTTGACGAACCAGTAGTGCAAGGAGGCATCCGGCTAACGTTCGAGGCCTCAGCTTTCGATGCCGACGTTTCAGGCCCCTACCAGGACTGGATCACCACGGTGGAGCAACTGCTCCAGCAAGCTGCCACGGACGGCGCCGTCAATGCAGAGGTGGATGCCTCAGCCTTTGCCAGATACCTGGTTGCATCCTTCACCGGGGTTCAAATGGTCTCCGACGTCCTCACCTCACGCGAGGACGTACTGCTGAGGATCGAACAAATGTGGGAATTTATGCTGCCCGCGTTGCGCCCCGCGCCGACCACCTAGCAAGGTTTCACCCCGGGTACCGAGCAAAGTGGACGCCTGCAGTCACGGCCCGGCCGAACTGTGCAGAAACGCCGAGTAGAAGAGCCTATCCAACGAAAAAAGCCCTGCCTTCTCCATATGTTCACGGAGAAGGCAGGACCTCATCGGTGGAGCTGAGGGGACTCGAACCCCTGACCCCCTGCATGCCATGCAGGTGCGCTACCAGCTGCGCCACAGCCCCATATTCTTGCTGCTTCGCGTTCACCATTTCGGTTACCCGCACCGAAGCAACTCAAATATCTTAGAACAGCATTTCCGAAAATTCCAAATCGGACATATTTCGGCTGGTGCCTATTCCTAGGCCTCGGAATCCTCTGCCGAAACAGCTTTGGCAGAAGCGTCATCGCCCAGTTCGAGGTCAACCACAGGGCAGTCCTTCCACAGCCGCTCCAAGGCATAGAACACGCGATCCTCGGAGTGCTGCACGTGGATCACGATGTCTGCGTAGTCCAAAAGGACCCAGCGGCCCTCCGAACGACCCTCCCGGCGCACCGGACGAAGGTCCTGCTTCATCAGTTCTTCCTCAATACCGTCAACAATGGCGTTGACCTGACGCTCTGTGGGAGCTGATGCGATGAGGAAAACGTCAGTGAGCGCCAAGCGCTCACTAACATCCAGGGCAACAATGTCCTCGGCAAGCTTTTCGGCAGCTGCACGCGCAGCATGACGGGCGAGGGTGATGGATTGTTCATGTGCAGACACGGGGTACTCCTAGTTGCGGCCAACGGCCTGTGTTTAGCGTGAGCGCATCGATCATTGGATGAGGTTCAGCGGTCATTGAATAAGTGTCAGCGAAGCTATCCGCTGGTGATCATGATGATGCCGACGATGAGGGCCACGAGGCCCAACGCCAAGACTCCGTATTGCAGGAACCTGTTGCGCTGCGCGCGGGCCAGTCCGGCAGTGTTCGCGTCCAGCGGGTCAAGGCCATATGCTGCACTGGCCGAAACCGGTGGCCGCTGCCACTCGCCGCTTGCCTCCACCTCAGGCTCAAGACGTTTCCGGGACGACTTCGCAACCGCCTCAGCCCGGGCCAGAACGCCAGCGCGACCCCTTGCCCCCGACTTTTTCGGTGAAGGTTCCACGGCGTCAACCTGAGGACCCGCGGAAGTAATCAGCGGGACAAAAGTGGTACTGGGGCGTTTCATGACGGGACGTTCAACGCCCGGCACCTTGACGAACTCCAAAGGAGTCACCATTGCCAGGTTGTTGGCAGTGGAAGGACCCGATGTTGCCGCCGGCGACTTCCCATTGCCGCCGGAGCCCGAGGGCTTCTTCGAGGCATCCGGCGAGCTCTTGCCCGACTCTGACGCGTTCCTTCCAGAATCTGCCTGGGTCTTTTCGGCAAGTTTCTGCTTCGCGGCGGCGCGCTTGTTCAAGACAGCAGCACGCTCCGCAAGGGCAATCTGCTGGGCAAGGACATCAGGGTCCACGGCCAAGGGATCCTGCTCGGCAATATGCTCGAGCTTGGCCGTCTGGTTTTCCACCTGCGCGGCGATCAACTGACGGACTGCAAGGGCCTGCTCCACAGACATCTCGGACTCCGCCGGCGATGCATTCCCGGGACCTTGTGGCGCAGGAGCGTCCTTGGCGGACGGGGTGTCCTTGGCGGGCGCAGCGTCTTTGGCTGGCGCAGCGTCTTTGGCAGGCGCAGCTTCCTTGGCCGGCGCAGGAACAATCGGATTCATGGAGGTAGCAACTTCGGCTTGAAGTTGCTGAAGACGCAGTTGCCGACGCGTAGGAGGTCCCCCGCCGGAGAGCTGTTCCTCTTTGTCAGCCAGTTCCTTGATGGTGCGCAGAGTTGCACGATCCCGGGCCCGGATTTGGGATGACCGCTCCTGCGCCGCAGGTCCCACGGCGTCCACCGGAACATCCGCGGCTCGGCGGTTCCGGGTGCTTGGACGCTCGGCCTGAGGAGTCTCCCCCGACTCCGTAGGCGCTGCAGTATCCACTGGCTGCGCCTCGGGCTGCTCTTCCCGGGCACGCCGGAGCTCGCGCCTACTGCGGATGGGTCGCTGGTCCTGGCTGCTCATTCAAAACTCATTCAGTACGTGCTTGGTCGTCTGATCCGGACAATGCTGGTGTCAGGTCCGCTGTGGTGGCAGGTCCTGCGTACAGTCCATACTTTGCGATGTACTGCACTACTCCATCGGGTACCAAGTACCAGACGGGATTTCCTGCGCCCACACGGGTCCTGCAATCCGTGGAGGAGATCGCCATGGCCGGAACTTCCAAAAGGCTGACGTCATCACGGCCCATGCTGTGGAGTTCATGCCCTGGACGGGTAACGCCGACGAAGTGGGCCAAAGACCATAACTCGTCCACGTCCTTCCATGAAAGGATTTGCGCCAGGGCGTCTGCACCAGTGATGAAGAAAAGGTCAGCCTCCGGACGCTCCGCACGGAGGTCTCGCAGGGTGTCGATGGTGAAGGTGGGCCCCGGGCGATCAACATCCACGCGGCTGACCGTAAACCTGGGGTTCGAAGCCGTAGCGATCACCGTCATCAGGTAGCGATGTTCAGGCCTGCTCACCAGCTTGTGTGATTTCTGCCACGGTTGGCCAGTCGGTACAAACACCACTTCGTCCAGGCCGAACTTTGCAGCCACTTCACTGGCAGCGACAAGGTGGCCGTGATGAATGGGATCAAACGTTCCACCCATCACGCCCAGCCGTAGCCGGCGCCCCGCCTCCCCACGCGGTGTTGCGGCGATAATGTTAGTGCCCTTGGCCGTGGGTGTGCTTGTTCGGGTGCTGGCGGTGGGGATCGGCGTGCTCTTCCACTGCCTCGTGGCGGTTGCCAAGGTTGGTGTAGGAAAGGGTGACGAACAGGAGAACCAACATGAGCGTGAACATCACCAGGCCGAAGACCCACGGCTCGGCCCACAGCGGAGCGAGTTCCTCGTGACCGCCTTCAGTTTCGGCGGCAATGGACGTGGCGATCTGCTGAAACAGCATCTTCTCCCCTAGTTGGTTCTCAAAGGATTTTCGACGGCGGGACTCCCCGCCGTTCCGGACTTCTGTTCTATGTTACCGCGTTGCTAGGCGCGGATCTGGCCCTCGCCCTGGACGATCCACTTGGTGGTGGTCAGCTCAGTGAGACCCATGGGACCCCGGGCATGCAACTTCTGGGTGGAAATGCCCACTTCTGCACCCAACCCCAGCTCGCCGCCGTCCGTGAAGCGCGTTGAAGCGTTGACGATCACAGCTGCAGAATCTATCTGCGCAATGAACTTCTCAGCGTTGGCAAGGTTGTTGGTAAGAATTGCTTCCGTGTGGCCAGTGGTCCACGTGCGGATGTGATCCACGGCCTGGTCCAAGGTGTCCACCATGGCCACGGCGAGATCCAGATCCATGTATTCGGTGGCCCAGTCCTCATCATCAGCCGGAACGGTTTCAATGTCCTTGCCCAGGGCAGCTGCGACGCGCTCGTCAACATGGAGCGTGACACCGGCCGAACGCAGCGCCTTGGCCACGGCAGGCAGAACTGTTGAGCCGGAGTGAACCAGGAGTGTCTCTACGGTGTTGCAAACGCTGGGACGCTGCGTCTTGGCATTCAGGAGAATCTCCACGGCCATTTCTTCGTTGGCGGATTCGTCGATGAAGATATGGACGTTGCCTTCGCCAGTTTCAATGACAGGCACCGACGAATTGGTCACCACGGTTTGGATGAGATCGCGGCCACCGCGGGGAATGAGCACATCCACACGGCCACGCGCACGCATCAGCACGTTGGCTCCCTCGCGGCCGTACTGGTCCACAGTCTGCACTGCGTCTGCGGGCAGGCCCACTGAATCCAGGGCCTCGCGCAGGATCCGCACCAGGGCTTCGTTGGTGTTGGCCGCGGCAGAACCTCCACGAAGAATAACGGCATTTCCACTCTTCAGCGCCAAGCCGGCAATATCAACCGTGACGTTAGGGCGGGCCTCGTAAATAGCTGCCACAACACCCATGGGGACATTGACCTGGCGCAAGCGCAGTCCGTTGGGAAGGGTCTGGCCCCGGACCACATTGCCCACGGGGTCCGGGAGGCCGGCCAGGTTTTCCAAGGCGGCCACCAAACCATCAATGCGGGCGGAGGTCAGGGTCAAACGGTCCAACAGTGCCGCAGACGTGCCGTTGGCGCGGCCGGCTGCCACGTCCTTGGAGTTGGCCTCCAGAACTTGCTTCCTGTTCTCCACCAGTGCAGTACCGATGGCACGCAGAGCACGGTCCTTCCATGCACGGTTTGCTTGTCCCATGCGCCGGGCGGCCTTACGGGAACGGTCCGCGATGGCGTGGACTGCAGCTTGTACATCTTCAGGTGACAGCGGCACACCGCCTGCCGCAGGGTTCTCCGGCGTCTGGCCGGCTGCACCGGAAACGTCGGAGATCACAGGGGCATCAGGGGTCAGTGCTTCAGTCATGCTCCAAGTTTAGATGAGCGTGGCACTCTCAGGAGTACAAGGTCATCAACATGAACAACTTCGCGGTCATAGCCCCGGCCCATGGCCTGCCCCAGTTCCTGGGTTGTACGTCCCAGCATGCGCGGGAGTTCCTCGGACGAGTAGTTCACCAAGCCGCGGGCCAACACTGTTCCGTCAGGGGCCACCATCTCCACGGGGTCTCCAGCCTCGAAGTCACCACTGATCCCTGTTATCCCAGCGGGAAGGAGTGACCTATGCCGGTCCCGCACGGCTTTCACCGCGCCGTCGTCGAGCATCAGCCTTCCGTGAACCGTGGCCAAGTGCGCCAACCACAACAGCCGGACCGGCTTGCGGTTTCCATTGACGGCGAACCAGGTACCTACGTCCTCACCCGCCAGCGCCGCCCCGGCGTTGGCAGTGGACGTGACCAGAGCATGGATCCCCGAGCCAGCGGCAATGGATGCTGCTTCCACCTTGGTCATCATGCCGCCCGTTCCCACGCCGGCCTTACCGGCCTTGCCGATGGTCACGTCCTCAAGGTCCTGCGGACCACGGACCAACGGTATGCGTTGGGCTCCTTGGGCGGGCGGGCCATCGTAAAGGGCATCGACGTCGGACAACAGGACCAGCGCATCGGCGCGGACCAAGTGTGCCACCAACGCAGCCAGCCGATCATTGTCCCCAAAGCGGATCTCGTGTGTGGCTACGGTGTCATTCTCGTTGACCACCGGCACCACACCGAGGTTCAGCAGCCTGTCCAGTGCGCGGAAGGCATTGGTGTGCTGGGTCCGGCGCATCAGGTCATCAGCTGTCAGCAGAACCTGGCTGACGGTCACGCCGTGGGCACTGAAAGCTTGCGTGTACCGTGCCATCAGGAGGCCCTGCCCAACGCTGGCCGCAGCTTGCTGCGTGGCAAGGTCTTTAGGCCGCTTAGCCAGGCCCAAGGGGGCAAGGCCAGCGGCGATGGCACCCGAGGAGACCAAAATAATCTCGGTGCCTGCATTGCGCTTTTCCGCTAAGGCATTCACCAGTCCGGTAAGGGACTTTTCGGAGATTCCGCCCTTGATGCTGGTCAGCGAGGAAGACCCGACTTTGACCACAATCCGCTTTGCGGTGGCAAGGGCATGGCGTTCGAGATCCTCGGCTATGTCCACAGCGTCGACGGTCTTAGTCGTCATCACCGGAATCCAAGTGGCTTTCCTTCACGGCCTGGGCCCGGCGGCCACTGACAGACTCAGTCCAAATACCGGCCTTGCGCTCGGCCTCAAGCTCAGCCCTGGCAGCCGCCTTGGCTTCACGGCGCTCGATCTGCTCATCGCGCTTCTGTGAGCGGGTGGGACGGTCGCCGATGTCTGCAACGCGGATATCGGTTCCTCGGGGCGTTGCAAGAAGTTCGGCGCCAGCCATCATGGTGGGTTCCCAATCGAAGACCACACCGTCGTCTTCACCAATCACCACGGTGTCGCCAGGCTTGGCGCCGACCTTGAAGAGTTCGGTTTCAACACCAAGCTTTGCCAGGCGGTCGGCAAGGTAGCCAATGGCTTCCTCATTGGTGAAGTCAGTCTGCTTGACCCAGCGCACGGGCTTTTCGCCCAGGACGCGGAACAAGGGCTCGAGGTTCTTCTCCTCGCGGCGGATCTTGAAGCCGGACTCGTTGACAGCACGCGGACGCAGGACCGGGGGCGCCACCTTGGGCGGCGCAGTCTGAACGGCATCCCGAGCCGCCTTGACGATGTCAGCCATGGCGAAGCCGAGCTGACGCAAGCCTTCGTGGCTTGTTGCCGATACTTCAAAAACGCGGTATCCGCGGGCTTCAAGGTCCGGGCGGACAAACTCCGCCATGTCCTTGCCGTCCGGAAGGTCCACCTTGTTCAGGACTACCAGTTTGGGGCGCTCGTTCAAGGGCACCACTTCGCCGTCAACGCCGGCATAGCTCATGTCTACGGCATACTTCTCCAACTCGGCCTCGATGATGGCGAGGTCGGAGAGAGGATCGCGGTCTGATTCAAGGGTGCCGCAGTCCAAAACATGCACCAGCGCGGCGCAACGCTCCACGTGGCGCAGGAAGTTGTGGCCCAGGCCCTTGCCTTCGCTGGCACCTTCAATCAGCCCGGGGACGTCGGCAATAGTGAAGCGGACCTCTCCTGCCTGCACCACGCCGAGGTTGGGAATGAGGGTGGTGAAGGGGTAGTCGGCAATTTTGGGCCGGGCGGCAGACATAGCTGCAATGAGGCTGGATTTACCGGCAGAGGGGAAACCCACCAAGGCGATGTCTGCAATGGACTTCAATTCCAGGACGATGTCGCTGGAATCACCTTCGATGCCCAACAAGGCGAAGCCCGGGGCCCTGCGCTTCTGGGATGAAAGGGAGGCATTGCCCAGGCCACCCTGACCGCCTGCGGCGGCAATGAATTCGGTACCCTCCCCCACCAGGTCAGCCAGGACTTCGCCGTCCTTGGTCTTTACCACGGTGCCATCAGGCACGGGAAGGATCAGGGTTTCACCGTTCTTGCCGCCTCGCCAGTCACCCATTCCGGGGCCACCGTTGGTGGCGTGGCGGTGGGGGGCGTGGTGGTAGTCAAGGAGAGTGGTGGTCTGCGCGGAGACCCGCAGGATGACGTCGCCGCCGTTGCCCCCGTTGCCACCGTCGGGGCCGCCCAAAGGCTTGAACTTTTCCCGCTTGACAGAGACACAGCCGTGGCCGCCGGTTCCGCCGGATACGTGCAGGACTACCCGGTCTACAAAGCTCGCCACGTGAATCTCCTCAGTTGCTGTCTAACAGCGTTTGTTGCTGTTGCCAGCGCTTGTTGCAAAAACCAGTACGCTACAGCGCCCTAGTCGATTGTAATGCGGTTAAAAGAACGGTGGAGCGGGCCGTTTGGCCCGCTCCACCGGTTCAGAACTTGTAGTTACTCTGCAGCTGCAGCAGCAACAATGTTCACTACGCGACGGCCGCGGCGAGTACCAAACTCAACCGCACCGGCCTGCAGTGCGAACAGGGTGTCGTCGCCACCGCGACCGACGCCTGCACCGGGGTGGAAGTGGGTTCCACGCTGGCGAACGATGATTTCGCCTGCCGAAACTACCTGACCACCGAAACGCTTGACGCCAAGGTACTGAGCGTTGGAGTCACGACCGTTGCGAGTGGAGCTCGCGCCTTTTTTGTGTGCCATGTGAAATGCCTGCCTTTAAATTTCTGGGAAACCGAAAAACCGGAACAGCGGGTAACGAAAGTTACGCGATGCTGGTGATCTTGATCTTGGTCAGTTCCTGACGGTGACCCTGACGCTTGCGGTAACCGGTCTTGTTCTTGAACTTCTGGATGACGATCTTCGGACCACGGAGGTCTTCGAGGATCTCAGCCGTGACCTTGACGTTGGCCAGTTCCGCTGCTGCGGAGGTGACCTTCTCGCCGTCAACCAGGAGCAAGGCGGGCAGCTCAAGCGTGCTGCCGGCTCCACCGGGGACGCGGTTAAGCGTTACGTAGTCTCCAACGGAAACTTTTTCTTGGCGGCCGCCTGCGCGGACAATCGCGTACACCACTTGGGTACTCACTTCTCTCGACGTTTATTACAAAATTTGCGTGCGGAACCCCGACCGGAATTAGGCCTGGTTCACGCTGTGCCTCAACGCCGTGGACTTCTGATCGAAGTCCGCGAGTCATCCCATGAACAATTCCAAGGGGCATAACCCAAGTGTTGGCGTAAGCACCGAAGATCAAGATTACGCTAGTTTGACCTTCAGCTGCAAATGAGGCCGGATCCGGAGGCTACCTGGTGACTTGCATCACCGGTTGTAACGGACCCTCCCGGCACCGTGCCCATACAGCCTACCGTGTTTGTGCGCGATTAACGTGATTCAACCCAGGACGCGCGGTCGTGTCTTCGCAGTAACCCTCACCCAAGCGCCGGCAGCTCCTACTTAACATCTCCCCGGCAAGGCTCAGGAAAATAGTCTGGGAGCGTCAAAGAAGGCGGTTTCATAACGGCATGACCAGCTGAAAGCCTCCATCATGGCGTCCCGCTCACCGTCCGAGGCAGCTGCCGCCGCTGCGTCCGTCAGATTGATCGCTGTGCGCGTTGCAGCCGCGAAGTCCTCGTCAGCGTAAGTCCTCAGCCAAGCGGCGTAGGCATGATCCGCCGGGGCGCCGGCAGAAACGTAGGAGGTGTGGAGCCGCTGGCCGACCTCAGCGTACAACCAGTAGCACGGGAGGACTGCGGCGAGCACAACGGCGTAGCTGCCGGAAGCGGACGTTGCCAGCAAATGGTCTACGTAGGACTTGGTGACCGGTCCGGTTCCTGTAGGGGCTTCGCGGGTGCTGAGCCAGTTCCTATGCAACTCTGATTCGACCTCCATGCACTGCTGCGATCCTTTGGCCCAGAACAGCTGCTCTTCTTCGGTGGGGGCAAGGGCGCTGGCCCGGGCCAGGACCCTCGAGTAGCCATTAAGGTAGATCGCATCCTGGGCGAGGTAGTAATTGAAATCACGTTCGGGGAGTTCGCCGGATTGGAGCTGTTGGATAAAGGAAAGCCCGTAAATAGCCTCAAGCTCCGGAACCGCCGCGCGCCACATTTTCGCCGCAAAGGCTCCCAGCGTGGGCACCGGACCAAAGTGGTGGAAGTGATTCACCGGACCATTTCCCGATCCCACGTGAAGATCCTCGGAGGCTTTCAGCGCACCCAGCAGCCAGGGTTTCACTTGCCTCAGCGAAACTTCCCAATCACCCGTGCGAACTTGTGCCGTGGCCAAAGCCGAGGACAGAGAACATCCGGTCCCGTGGCTGTTGAGCGTCGCCACCCGGGGTCCTGTCACCTCTATAACGTCTTCGGACAGCAAACCGGTGGTGTTTACCAGAGCATCCGGGCATTCCCTACCCGGCAGGTGGCCGCCTTTAACCAAGACCGTAGTTCCGTACTCTGCCGCGAGACGCTTGCCTTGGGCCAGCGCCGAAGCCCAGTCTGCTGCCTCCGGCTCCCCCAGCAACATGGCCAGTTCCGGAATGTTGGGCGTTAGGAGGTGGGACAGTGGCAACAATGAACGCAAAGCCTTCTCGGCAGACTCACGCAGAAGCCGGTCGCCGCTGGTGGCTACCATCACCGGATCAAGGACTACGACGGCGGGGCGCACCTCCTCGAGCCAGCTCCGGACCTGTTCAATGACCTCAGCATCGCCCAGCATGCCAATTTTTACGGCATCAATGGTGATGTCTGCACTGATGGCGTCAAGCTGCTGGCGCAGGAAGTGCGCGGGAGGCACGTGTACGCCACTGACACCATGAGTGTTCTGGGCGGTGAGGGCGGTGATAGCTGCCATGCCATACCCACCTTGGGCGGCGATGCTCTTGAGGTCTGCCTGAATGCCGGCTCCGCCGGACGGGTCCGAGCCGGCGATGCTCAAGACCCGTGGAATCTGCTGGCCGAGCGCGTGAGCCTTGGCGGAGCCGGAGGAATACACAATGCCGAGTGAGCCCACAGATGTAGTTGATGGTGCGTTCATAAGGACATCCCTTCGCCGGTGCTAACCGGACAGGTTCAACGGGTCTGGATCTCAGCCGGGCCCAACGCCCGGCACCCCGTGTCAGTCCCCCAGCCTAGCCGGGAAGCGGTGAGGCGCGGGAACCAGAGCACCAAGAAGTGCGGTTATGACCCAGAAAGGCTGCCCGGCAGTGGATGTACCGATGCGGAGCCGAGGCAGAATTATGGCCACACACAATAAAGCCCTGCACTGGCTGCCGATGGCAGTCAGTGCAGGGCTCTATGCTCTTGCACCGTTCTTGAGGGCCGATCTTGCGGGCCGTTCTCGCAAGCCCCAGTTAGTGCAGGCGTCGTGTGAACGGCATATGCCCGGTTAGAGCTCCGAAGCCGGAACCCCTACTCCCAGGATGATGGGCTCGTCCGCCACTACCTTTTTAGCTGGCTCCGTGGGTGCCTTTGCCTCATGGGCTGCGCCATGGGTGGCCGATGCCGTCACCTCATGGTGCTCAACGCTGGTTTCGTTGGCTGCACCCTGGGCCCTGCTGGCACTGCGGTTCCTACGACCCCCGCGACCCCGTGGAGCCGAAGCGGCCTCCGGGTCTTCCTCCATTGCCCGGGCAGCCGGAGCCGGTACGGCTGCTGTTACCTCAGGTGCCGGTGCAGCGCCGAGGTGGGAAAATGCTTCGGCCAAAAGATCCAGGCTCATGGCAGGCTTGGCTGCCGGTGGTTCTTCATGGTGCTCAGCGTATGGCAGGGCTACTTCTTCGCCACCGAAGCGCAGGACCGGAGTGGATCGGGCTTCATGGGCGGCTGCATCGCGGGCGGTCAATTCCGCTTCGCCGCTGGCTGGCGTCCCGGCCACGGTGCTTGCGCCCGGGTGCTGCCCTGCTGCGCGAGCCTGCTCTTCAGCGCGGTGAACTTCGTCGTCGTGCAAGTGGGCGGCGTGCGCTGCAGCTGCGATGGTGGCCAGGGCAGCCCTGGTGGCTTCAGCTTTGGCTTGCTTTGCAGGATCCTGTGGCTCGGCAGGAGCTGCCGGCGCGGCTTGGGCAGCCGGCGCCGGGGCGGCATGGGGCTGGGCTGGCACGTCGGCTACAGACTGCGCCCCGCCCTTCCGGCGGCGCTTACGGTCAGTCCGTGCAGCGGGCTGCTGAACCTCCGTGTGCGGGCGGTGCTGCTCAGCCGCCACAACGTTGGCACGGCGGTGCTCAACGGGTTCGTCGTGCGTCACCACACCGCGTCCGGCGCAGTGCTCGCACTGCTCACCGAAGACCTCAAGAAGTCCGGTGCCCATACGCTTACGGGTCATCTGAACCAAGCCCAAGGACGTCACTTCAGCAACCTGGTGCTTAGTGCGATCGCGGCCAAGGCACTCAACCATGCGCCGCAGGACAAGATCGCGGTTGGATTCGAGGACCATGTCAATGAAGTCGATGACGATGATGCCGCCGATGTCACGCAGCCGGAGCTGGCGGACTACTTCTTCAGCAGCTTCAAGGTTGTTCTTGGTGACCGTTTCTTCAAGGTTTCCACCGCTACCGGTGAACTTACCGGTGTTGACGTCCACCACGGTCATGGCTTCGGTGCGGTCAATAACCAATGAGCCACCGGACGGCAGGAAGACCTTCCGTTCCAGCGCCTTGTGGATCTGCTCGTCAATGCGCCAGGCAGCAAAGATGTCCTGATCCTTGGTCCACTTTTCAAGGCGGCCCACCAAATCAGGAGCAACATAGGTCACGTAAGCCTCGATCGTGTCCCAGGCGTCGTCCCCGGAGACGATCAGCTTGGAGAAGTCCTCATTGAAGACGTCACGGACCACCTTGATGGTCAGGTCAGGTTCACCGTACAGGAGCTCAGGAGCAAGCACCTTGGTGGACGAGGCCTGCCCTTCGATGCCTTCCCACTGCGCCCGCAGGCGGTTGATGTCATGGGTCAGCTCTTCCTCGGACGCACCTTCAGCCGCCGTGCGCACAATGACGCCGGCATTTTCAGGCAAGCGGTCCTTCAGGATCCGCTTGAGGCGGTTACGTTCGACGTCGGGCAGCTTGCGTGAGATGCCCGTCATGGAACCACCGGGCACGTACACCAGGTAACGGCCCGGAAGGGAGATCTGGCTGGTGAGGCGGGCACCCTTGTGGCCCACGGGGTCCTTGGTGACCTGGACCAGGACGGAGTCGCCGGACTTCAAGGCGTTCTCAATCCGGCGCGGCTGGCCCTCAAGATTGACGGCATCCCAGTTCACTTCACCGGCGTAGAGGACGGCGTTACGGCCGCGTCCGATGTCCACGAAAGCGGCTTCCATGGAAGGCAGAACATTCTGGACCTTGCCCAGGTACACGTTGCCGATCAGGGAGTCCTGCTGGGTCTTGGAGACGAAATGCTCGGCGAGCACGCCATCTTCCAGCACACCAATTTGAATTCTGTCATCGCGCTGCCGGACGATCATCTGGCGGTCCACGGACTCACGGCGGGCCAGGAACTCGGCCTCGGTGATGACCTGGCGGCGGCGACCGGTTTCCCGGGACTCGCGGCGGCGCTGCTTCTTGGCCTCCAACCTTGTGGAGCCTTTGACGCCGGTCACCCGGTTGGAGGGAGCCGTCTCGGTGATGGGGCGGGGTGCGCGCACCCGGGTGACAGTGTTGGGGGGATCGTCATCAGTGCCGCCGGTCAGTTCAAGGTCCTGGTCTCCGCGGCGACGGCGACGGCGACGGCGGGATGTCACACCTTCTTCGAGTGCTTCAGCTGCGGGAGCTTCCTCGTCCTCTGATTCGGACTCGGCACTCTCCTCGTTCTCATTCTCGTCGCGTTCGGTTCCACGGCGGCCGCGGCGCCCACGGCTCCTGCGCCGGCGACGACTACCGGCGTCCTCCAGTTCACCCTCGGCACTGGCTTCAGCTTCTTCTTCGGTCTCTTCGGGCTTCTCTTCCATCGGGGCAACCCGGGGAACCGTGGTGAGGTCCGGAGCCTGGAAGATCATGGAGGTGATGGAAACGGGTTCCATGAACAGGGAAGTCGATGCCGACTGCGCGGGCTCCTGAGGAGTGGCCTCCAAAGCTTCCGGAGCAGGCGTTTCTTCGTTCAGCGCCGCGGCCTCCTGGGCCGGGCTTGCCTCGAGAGCCGGGGTCTGCCCCGCAGCGGCAGGCTCCTCGGGCTGGGAGGTAGCATCCGGCGTCGTGGTTTCCTCGACAACTGCCTCGGCGGCGGCCGCTTCTACGGCCTCAGTTTTGGGCTTTGCAGCACGACGGCGGCGCACCGGCTTCTCGGGCTGCTCCGGCTTCTCGGGCGCAGGCTCAGCTACGGATTCGGGACTGGCTTCAGCCGGAGCTTCTTCGCCCAGGCCAGGCAGAGGCTCAGTGGGCTCTACCTTTTTACGGGAGCGGGTGCGGCGCACCGGTGCTGCCGGGGCGTCGTCCACTACCTCCGGTGTGGAAATGTCGGTGCCCGCTACCTCAGCCTCTGCTGCAACCTTGGGCGCAGCCTTGCGCCGCGTGCGGGTGGTTTTCTTGGGCGCCTCCGCAGTTTCAGCGGTAGCTGCCTCATCATTAACGGCTATAACCTGGTCATTATCCATATGTGGCAACACTCCTGCCCCAGCGACACCGCCACATTCGGCGCCCAGTGGGGCAAATATTGTCAAAACCCGCAGGCATTGACAGAAGTCGGCAGTATGCCTTCCGGTTCGCACCAGCATTGGGGTGCGGCAGCCCTGGAAGGCCGGCGGCTCTATTCTGAAACCCGTTGTTCTGCTGCCACAACCAGGTGCCGTCCATTGTCATGGCGGGCCTACCGAGGATCACGTGATCCGGGCATGCCCAGCTCATACTGGCGGTCTTGGGAACAAAGTCACCGGACCGGAAATCGAATGTGGATCGACGTCCGGCCATGTTCATTCTCTCACACCCCTGCACATTCGCAGCGAACCCCGCTGTGTCGTGGGAGCTCCACCTCACATTCGCCGCTGATGCCCAGTCTTCAGAGTTACAATCCTCCCAAGAGCCCTTCCCGGATTGCCGGGCCACTTCTCGAATAGGACCACATCCGCGATGCCAAGCACTGCCAGGGAAAACCTGGCCAACCACACCGCAAGCCAGGTGGAGCAGACACCCCTTCACCAGGATTCCCTCCCCGCAACGGTCCGTGACCGGCCCTTCGCCTTGCTGCTATTGATCACTGGCGTCATCGGCTGGCTGGCATCCGGGGCCTTGGTCCTGGAAAAACTTGAGGTACTCAAGGATCCCAATCACGTCACGGTGTGCGATGTGAATCCTTTTATTTCCTGTGGCGCTGTAATGCAGACACCCCAAAGCTCGGTGTTCGGGTTCCCCAACATGTTTATTGGAATCGTCGCTTTTGCCGTGATCATCACTACAGCCATGGGCATCCTTGCCGGAGCGAAGTTCTCAAGGGGTTACTGGCTGGGCCTCCAAGCCGGCGTAACCCTCGGCTTTGCGTTCGTTGTATGGCTGTGGTCCCAGGCCTTATACGTCATCCACGTACTGTGCCCGTTCTGCATGGTGGTGTGGGCTGCCATGATCCCGTTGTTCGTGTGGGTAACCATCCGCAACGTCACCAGCGGAGTGATCAAGGCGCCACCTGCAGTGGTCAAGCTGCTCTCGGGCTACGGATGGATCATTGTGGCCCTGCTGTACGTTGCGGTGATCGCAACGATCTTCTTCTCCTTCATCCACCTCTTCGTGCCGTCCAACGCATAGAAGAGTCCAGCCGCAGAAAGCGCGATCCAACAGTGAAGGCCAATGTTCATCACGAACATTGGCCTTCACTGTTAAGCAGGAGGGTTGACTAGCCTGCGAACCAGATCTTGATCTCGCGCTCGGCTGAGTCCACGGAGTCCGAACCGTGAACCAGGTTCTGCTGGACTGCCAGGCCCCAGTCGCGGCCGAAGTCGCCCCGGATGGTGCCCGGTGCCGCAGTGGTGGGATCCGTGGTTCCGGCCAGGGAGCGGAAGCCCTCAATCACGCGGTGACCTTCGAACACGGCAGCGATCACCGGTCCGCTGAGCATGAACTCAACCAGGGGCTCATAGAACGGCTTGCCCACGTGTTCCTCGTAGTGCTGCTCCAGAAGTTCGCGGCTGGCGTTGACCTTCTTCAGCTCCGCCAGGGTGTAGCCCTTGGCTTCGATCCGGGCAAGGATTGTGCCGCCCAGGTTGCGGGCGACGCCGTCCGGCTTGACCAGGACAAGGGTCCGTTCAATGCTCACAGTTGCTCCAATGTGATGTGTTCAGTGACTTACGTTGGGTGGTTTTCCCAGCCAGTTTACGGGGTTTGAGTGCCTGCTTCGTCACCGTGGGCAGCGTTCCATTCGGCTTGCTCGCGGTCGCGTTGCGCCACTTCGCGGTCAATCCGCATTCCTGCCCGGATGCCGTACCACCAGCAGATGGCAAACAGGATCCCCACAATGAACATGGTGGGTTCAGCGAATCCAGTGAGGATCAGCACCAACTGAAGCACCCAACCAAGCGCGATGCCCCACGGCTTGGAGAGAACCGCGCACGCCAGCACCAACACCACCGTCAAGGCAATGCCAACCCCCAGGATGATGGCCGGGTCAACTTCCCCCCGCCGCAAGCCAAAAACAGCCAGTGTGCCGAAGAACGCGACGAACGCCTCAAGCAGCAACACAGTGGACGCGAACATCACTTTGGTGGACCGCCGCTTCTTGGGCATGCCCGGCCGCCATTCGCGCTGGGCCTTGGTCATTTTTGCCATGTCAGGCACTCGCCTTTCCCAGCAGGATCCGCGCTTCGGCCACTACTGTGATGGAACCTGTCACCAGCACTCCGCCCGCGAGGTCGTCGTTGGATTCGGCACGCTCCACAGCCCATTCCAAAGCATCGTCCAGCTTCTCGGCGATGTGCACGTTGTCCTCACCGAAGCCCAGGTCCACAGCAAGTTCAGCCAATTCGGCCGCCGGAACGGCTCGGGCTGAGTTGGACTGAGTGAAGCAGAACTCCTCAGCGAGGCCGCCCAGAGACTCCTTGAGGGTCTTCAAGATCTCCTCGGCATCCTTCTCCCGCAGTACGCCAACCACCACAACCAGCTTGCTGAAGCTGAAGGCTTCCTGAATGGCTTCTGCAGAGACACGGATCCCGTCGGGGTTGTGCGCCGCATCCACCACCACGGTGGGCGCCGTTCGCACTACTTCAAGCCGGCCCGGTGACGTCACAGTGCCGAAAGCCTCCTTGAGCACCTCGGCGTCGAGCTCCTTTTCGCCCCCACCGAAGAATGCTTCCAAGGCAGCGACGGCCACGGCTGCGTTCTCCGCCTGGTGTGCGCCATGGAGTGGCAGCAGCAGGTCTTCGTAGCGTCCTGCCAATCCTTGAATGGTCAGGACCTGCCCGCCCACGGCAACGCTGCGGGACTCGACTCCAAACTCAACGCCCTCGAACCTGAACGGAACGTCCACCTCGCGGGCTTTTTCCAACAGGACCTGGGCCGCGTCCACAGGCTGGGCAGCGCTTACGAGGAAGCCGCCGGGCTTGATGATGCCCGACTTCTCGTAGGCGATGTCCTCCGTCGTGTCCCCCAGGAGATCCGTGTGGTCAAGGGAGATCGGCGTTATAACGGACACTTGCCCGTCGCCTACGTTGGTAGCGTCAGTAATCCCGCCCAGGCCGACCTCCATCACTGCAACGTCCACGGGCTGGTCCGCGAAAATGGCGAACCCCAGGATGGTGACGCACTCGAAGTACGTGAGCCGGGGCTGCCCCTGGTCCGTCAATTCGTTGTCAACAATGTCCAAGTACGGCCGGATTTCGTCCCAGATCCGGACGAACGTCTCATCATCGACGGGCTCTCCGTTGATGCTGATGCGCTCTGTGACCTTGGACAGATGGGGACTGGTGTAGCGGCCCGTGCTCAATCCGTGAGCCCGGAGGCCAGCCTCAATCATGCGGGCAGTGGAGGTCTTTCCGTTGGTGCCCGTGATGTGGATGATCGGGTAAGCCTTGTTCGGCTCCCCCAATACGTCCATGGCACGGAACAAGGGAGCCAAGCGCGGCTCCATCTTGTTCTCCGGGGCGCGGCCCAAGAGTTCGGCGTAGACACTTTCTACCGAGAATTCATCGGTCATGGATCAGACTCCTGCCTTGACGACCGTGACCTGCGGCTCGTCGACACTGGCCAACAGAACCTCCAGTTCCAAGGTCAGCGTTTCGGTCTTGACGAGCTCGGCGTTGGCTTCGAGGGCGTCTACAACGTCCTGGGCGGCCTCAACGGAGGTCTTGATGCGGTCACTGACATTCAGGCCGGCATCCTTGCGCGCCTGCTGGATGGCACGGACCATGTCACGCGCCAGGCCTTCGGCGGCAAGCTCAGGGGTGACCTCGGTGTTCAGGACCACGAAACCGCCTCCGGGCAGGACGGCAGCCGCGGCAGCACCGCCGTCGGCCGCTTGCGCAACCACCGTTTCCAAGGTGTATTCCTGCGGCTCAAGCTCCAAGCCACCGGCCACCACAACACCGGAGTCATTAACTGACCAGTCGCCGGACTTGGAGCCCTTGATGGCCTGCTGCACGTTCTTGCCCAGGCGCGGTCCGGCGGCGCGGGCGTTGACCACGAGCTTCTGCTCGATCCCGAACTCTTCCGGCGAGGCCGAAGCGGCATCAAGCAGCCGCACGGAACGCAAGTTCAGTTCATCGGCGACGACGGCCGCAAAACCTTCCAGCGCATCTGCACCGGGTGCCACCACAGTCAGTTCCTGCAGCGGCAGGCGAACACGCAGGTTAGCGGCCTTCCGCAGGCTCGAGCCGGTGGAGCAGATCTGCTGGACCCGGTCCATTGCTTCTACGAGTTCCGGGTTGGACGGGAACAGCGCGGCATCCGGCCAGTCAGCCAGGTGCACCGAACGTCCACCCGTCAGGCCACGCCAGATCTCCTCGGAGACCAGCGGCAAGAGCGAGGCGGAGACCCGGCAAACAGCTTCCAAAGCCGTGTACAGGGCATCGAAGGCATCCACGTTTTCGTCGAAGAAGCGCTGGCGGCTGCGGCGAACGTACCAGTTGGTGAGCATGTCCAGGTAACTGCGCAGTTCATCGCAGGCACCGGAGATGTCATAGCTGTCCAGGCTGGCGGTGACATTGCGGACCAGGTCGCCGGTGTTGGCCATGAGGTACTGGTCCAGCGTGTCCGCGTAGCCGTCGTACCGCAGCTTCGCGTCATACCCCTGGCCGCCGTTGGCTGCGTTGGTGTACAGCGTGAAGAAGCTGTACACGTTCCATAGCGGGAGGATGACCTGCCGTACGCCGTCGCGGATTCCCTGTTCAGTGACCACAAGGTTGCCGCCGCGAAGGATGGGGCTGGACATGAGGAACCAGCGCATGGCGTCTGAGCCGTCGCGGTCCAGGACTTCGGAAACGTCCGGGTAGTTCCGCAGGCTCTTGGACATTTTCTGCCCGTCCGAACCCAGCACGATGCCGTGGCTGATGACGTTCCGGAACGCCGGTCGGTCGAACAGAGCCGTGGAGAGGATGTGCAGCATGTAGAACCAGCCACGGGTCTGTCCGATGTACTCCACGATGAAGTCCGCGGGGTTGTGGGTGTCGAACCACTCCTGGTTCTGGAACGGGTAGTGGACTTGGCCATAGGGCATGGAGCCGGAGTCGAACCACACATCCAGGACGTCTTCCACGCGCCGCATGGTGGACTTTCCGGTTGGATCATCCGGGTTGGGACGGGTCAGTTCGTCGATGAACGGGCGGTGCAGGTCAACCTGTCCTTCGTTGTTGACCGGCAACCGACCAAAGTCGGCTTCGAGATCGGCAAGCGAACCGTAGACATCCGTGCGCGGGTACTCAGGGTCATCTGACTGCCACACCGGGATGGGTGAGCCCCAGTAGCGGTTACGGCTGATGGACCAGTCGCGGGCGTTCTCCAGCCACTTGCCGAACTGGCCGTCCTTGACGTTGCCCGGGATCCAGTTGATCTCCTGGTTCAGCTCGGACATGCGGTCCTTGAACTTGGTGACTTCCACGTACCAGGAGGACACGGCACGGTAGATCAGCGGGTTCCGGCAGCGCCAGCAGTGCGGGTAGCTGTGCTCGTAGCTGGCCTGGCGGACCAGTCGGCCGTCAGCGCGGAGCACCTGGGTGATGGGCTTGTTGGCTTCGAAGACCTGCAGCCCGACGATGTCCCCAAGACGTCCATGGGCGAACAGCGGAAGGAATTTGGCGCCCTCATCCACCGAAAGGACAACGGGGATACCGGCTTCTTCACAGACCTTCTGGTCATCTTCACCATAGGCCGGAGCCTGATGGACGATGCCCGTACCGTCGGTGGTGGTGACGTAATCGGCCACCAGGAACCGCCAGGCGTTCTGGGTGCCGTACTTCTCGGTATCAGCGAAGTCATTCCACAGCGGCTCGTACTCCAGTCCTGCCAGCTCGGAGCCCACGTAAGTGGACACGACGGCGGCAGTTGCGGCAGCGGCGTCGTCGTACCCCAGATCCTTGGCATAGGACCCCAGGAGGTCAGCCGCGAGCAGGAAGCTGCCGGCCACTGGAGCTTCGGGGGAAGCAGCCTTGACGCCGTTCGGCCCGGCGGGCAGGACAACATAAGAGATTCCGGGCCCGACGGCGAGCGCCAAGTTGGTGGGCAGCGTCCACGGCGTGGTGGTCCATGCGAGCGCCTGAACGCCTTCGAGGTCCCTGGAGAGTTGGGACGAACCGGCCTTGATGGGGAACGTCACGGTGACGGTCTGGTCCTGGCGGTTCTTGTAAACGTCGTCGTCCATGCGGAGTTCATGGTTGGACAGCGGCGTCTCATCCTTCCAGCAGTATGGCAGGACGCGGTAACCGTTGTAGGTCAGGCCCTTCTCATGCAGCTGCTTGAAAGCCCAGAGCACCGATTCCATGTACTCGACGTTGAGCGTCTTGTAGTCGTTGTCGAAGTCCACCCAGCGGGCCTGGCGGGTGACGTAGGCCTTCCACTCGTTGGCGTACTTCATGACGGAGGCGCGGCAGGCGTCGTTGAATTTGTCGATGCCCATGGCTTCGATCTGGGTTTTGTCGGTCATGCCGAGCTGCTTCATGGCTTCAAGCTCTGCGGGCAGGCCATGGGTGTCCCAGCCGAAGCGGCGCTCAACGCGCTTGCCGCGCTGGGTCTGATAGCGTCCCACGAGGTCCTTGGCGTAGCCGGTGAGGAGGTGGCCGTAGTGGGGCAGGCCGTTGGCGAAGGGAGGTCCGTCGTAGAAGACGAATTCGTTGCTGCCATCTTTGCCGGCATCGCGTTGATCGATGCTGGCCTGGAAGGTGCCGTCTTCATCCCAGTATTTGAGGATGCGCTCTTCGATGTCCGGGAACTTCACGGAGGCTGACACGCCGGGCGTGCCTGACGAAGACGCTGAGGCCTTGGGGTAGTGGGTCATCTCATATCCTGTGATAGCTGGTTGACTGTCAGGATGCGAGGACGGCGTCGGCGCTGGCCTGCGCCAGCTCCGGTACCGCGGTACCACCTCACTTACCGGAACATGACGCTCCGGCCTCTCGTTACTGCTGTGACGGGCTTACCCGTCCGGTTCTACTGGGCCCTGTTCCCCTTGTGGGTGTTCAGTGCTGTTCTTCCGGAAGCTCACCGGTGATGGCCGGGTCAAAGCTGGTCCCTCAAGTCTAACGGCTGAGGGACGCCCGCTCCACCCGGCTAATTCATCCTGCAGATGGACTGCGATGCGCCTTGCTGTGCATAGACTCGGCCCATGACGCACCCCTCACCGATAAACACTTCGAAGGCCGGGATGGATGCCCTGCCCGCCCCTCGCCGTGCTTCCTTGGGCCGCGGCTCCGTGGCTTGGTCAGTGGTGGCGCTGCTTGCTGCGCTGCCGGTGGCGGGGGTGTCGATGTTCCGGGCCTTTCCCGTGGAATGGCCACTGGTTGTGGTGCAGCTGCTCTCCTTCACCCCTTGGCTGGTAGTGCCATCTGTGCTCGCTGTGGTGCTCTCGGTGGTTGGGCGGAGGGCGTGGGTCATGATCACCACCGCGGCACTGTTGGTGGTCCAACTGGTGTGGCTGTTCCCCTTGGACGCGGGCAAAGCCGAATCCTTGCCTGCCGGAACGGGTACGGCCTCGCTGAAAGTCATGAGCCTGAACTCCGAGTACGGTGAGGCAGATGCCGGGGAGATTGTCCGTTTGGTGCGTGATCACGGTGTTCAGCTGCTCACCGTCCAGGAATTTACTCAAGGGCTGCAGGACCGGCTGCAGTCCGCAGGTTTGGAAGAATTGCTTCCCCACCTGATCAGCGAGCCCAACGACGACGCCTCAGGGGGCGCGGTGTACTCGATATTCCCGGTGGAAGCTGTGGGGCTTTTGCCGGATACGCCGTTCCGGATGGACGTTACGCGCGTTCTGGTCTCAGATCCTGGAACCGGGTCCAAGGCCACCCTTAGCTTGACGAACGTCCATGCGCCGCCTCCGGTGGATGAACGCATAGCCCAGTGGCGGAGCGACCTCCGGGCAATCGGCAGGCAGGCTGCTGGTTCAGGGAACCACCTGCTGATGGGCGACTACAACGCCACCATTGACCACGCGGAATTCCGGGCTTTGCTTGATGGCGGCCAAGGGGGCAAGAAGCTCGTGGATGTCGGACTCGCGGCGGGCGGACGTTTCTCCCCCACGTGGCCCATGGAAGGCCCGCCCTTGCCGGGGATTGTGATTGACCATATGGTCACGTCGCCCGCTATCAGCGGAAGCAACTACACCGTTCACCGGGTGAGTGGTTCAGACCATGCTGCCATCATGGCCACCTTGACCCTTCCGGCCAGCTAGCTCGTTCCTGGGCTTAGCCTTCCTTGCGGACCAGTTTGTGGTTGGCGGCCTGGGCCACCGGACGGACCGTGATGTGGTCCAAGTTGATGTGGTGTGGCAGCGACACTGCATACTTCACTACGTCCGCCACGTCATCGGCAGTCAGCGGCTTCTCCACACCGGCGTAAACCTTGGCGGCCGCTTCCTTGTCCCCGAGCCGGTTGAGGGCAAACTCCTCCGTGTAGACCAGTCCCGGCGCTACCTCGATGACGCGGATGTTATTGCCCACCTCTTCCAAGCGCAGGGCGTTGGTCATGGCGTGCTGGGCAAACTTCGCTGCGTTGTAGCCTGCGCCACCTTCGTAGGCTGAGAGTCCGGCGGTGGATGTCAGGTTCAGGACGGTGCCTTCGCCGTTTGAACGCAGCATGGGCAGGAATGCCCGGGTGATCTTCATGGTGCCCAGGACGTTGACCTGATACATCCAATCCCAGTCATCGGTGTCAGCATTGGCGATGGTGTCCGCGCCACGTGCGCCGCCTGCGATATTGATGAGCGTGTCAGCACCTCCGGCCTCGGTGACTGCGGCGAGCAGGCCAGCGACGTCGTCGTCGGCCGTGATGTCAGCGGGGAACGGCACTGCGCCGGTTTCGGCAGCGAGCGCGTCCAGCCTGTCAGCCCGTCGCGCCACAGCGAAGACCTTCCACCCTGTGGAGATCAAAGCCCTTACGGTAGCTTCGCCGATGCCGGTGCTGGCCCCGGTTACCACGGCCGTCTTGTTCTGTCCTGCGGGGATATTGTGCGCTGCCAAAGTCATGTCACTACCCTATCGGGGGTGCAAGGTCCTCCGAGGGCGGGCTGTAACGCCAGGCCATGAAACAATTGGTGCATGGCTGAATCAACGCAGGGTACAGACACGCCCGCCACCGCCCCCATTAACGTTCCCGACAAGCCGGCCCTTGAGGGCCTTGAGGCTGCCTTGACGCAGCGCTGGCTGGAAGAAGGAACCTACAAGTTCAACCCGGACACCACCCGGGAGCAGGTCTACTCGATCGACACTCCCCCGCCCACGGCATCCGGCTCGCTCCACGTGGGCCACATGTTCTCCTTCACGCAGACTGACGTCCAGGCACGCTACATGCGAATGACCGGTAAGAACGTCTTCTACCCCATGGGTTGGGATGACAACGGTTTGCCCACCGAGCGCCGCGTCCAGAACTACTACGGTGTGCGTTGCGATCCCGCCATCCCTTACAAGGCTGACTACACGCCACCGGCACAGCCGGCCAAGAACCAGCGCGATTTCGACGTCGTCTCGCGCCAGAACTTCATCGAACTGTGTGAAGAACTCGCCGTTGAGGACGAGAAAGTCTTCGAAAACCTTTTCCAGACCCTTGGCCTGTCCGTGGACTGGGACCTGACCTACCGCACCATTGATGACACCTCCCGTGCGGTTTCCCAGCGCGCCTTCCTGGCGAACCTGTCCGCCGGAGACGCCTACATGGCCGAGGCACCCACCCTGTGGGATGTCACCTTCCGTACCGCTGTGGCACAGGCTGAGCTTGAGGACCGCGAAGTTGCCGGCGCCTACTACCGCTACCCTTTCTTCACCGAAGACGGCGAGAAGATTTTCATCGAGACCACGCGTCCGGAGCTTCTCGCTGCCTGCGCGGCATTGGTGGCAAACCCCGACGACGAGCGGTACCAGCCGCTGTTCGGCAAAAAGGTGAAGTCTCCGCTGTTCGATGTGGAGCTTGAAGTCAAAGCCCACCCGCTGGCCAAGGCCGACAAAGGCTCCGGCATAGCGATGGTGTGTACCTTCGGTGACCTGACCGACGTCACCTGGTGGCGCGAACTCCAGCTGCCCACGCGCGCCATCATGGGCCGCGACGGCCGCATCATTGCAGAAAACCCTGAGTGGATCACCACCGACGCCGGCAAGGAAGCGTACGCGGCGATCGCCGGCAAGACTGCATTCTCGGCCAAGGAAGCCGTTGTTGAACTCCTCAAGGCAGCCGACCTGCTGGACGGCGAACCGAAAAAGATCACCCACCCGGTGAACTTCTTCGAAAAGGGTGACAAGCCCCTTGAAGTTGTTACTTCACGCCAGTGGTACATCCGCAACGGCGGCCGGGACGAAGAACGCCGCGAACGCCTGATCGGCCGTGGACAGGAAATCACCTTCCACCCGGCGTTCATGCGCTCCCGCTACGAGAACTGGATCGCCGGCCTGAACGGTGACTGGCTCGTATCCCGCCAGCGCTTCTTCGGCGTGCCCATCCCCGTCTGGTACCCGCTGGACGCCCAGGGCAACCCCGATTACGACCACCCCATTTTGCCGTCCGACCAGATGCTCCCTGTGGACCCCGCCGCGGACGCCGCTCCTGGCTTTGAGGAATCACAGCGCGACCAGGCCAACGGCTTCACCGGTGATGCAGACGTTCTGGACACCTGGGCCACCTCATCCCTGACGCCGCAGATCGTGGGCGGCTGGAGCCGTGACGAGGACCTGTTCTCCAAGGTCTACCCCTTTGACCTGCGTCCTCAGGGCCACGACATCATCCGAACCTGGCTGTTTTCCTCGGCCGTCCGCGCCGACGCCTTGCAGAAGAGCGCTCCGTGGAAGCACGCGGCGATCTCCGGCTGGATCCTTGACCCGGACCGCAAGAAGATGTCCAAGTCCAAGGGCAATGTTGTTGTGCCCACGGATGTGTTGAACGAGTACGGTTCAGACGCAGTGCGCTACTGGGCAGCGTCCGCCAAGCTCGGTGCCGACACCGCTTACGAGATCGCGCAGATGAAGATCGGCCGGCGCCTGGCCATCAAGCTGCTCAACGCGTCGAAGTTCGTGCTGAACCTGGGCGCCACGGAGAACTCGGTGGTGACCTCGGATCTCTCGGTCCTGACCAACCCTTTGGACCGCGCGCTGCTGGCACAGTTGTCCGATGTAGTTGCACAGTCCACCAAGGCGTTCGAAAACTACGACTATGCCCGTGCCCTGCAGATCACGGAATCGTTCTTCTGGCAGTTCACCGACGACTACGTGGAGCTCATCAAGGACCGCGCCTATGGTGCCGCCGGTGAAGCCGAGCAGGCCTCTGTCCTGGCAGCGTTGGCCACCACATTGGATGCACTCCTGCGCCTCTTCGCGCCGTTCCTGCCGTTCGCCACGGAAGAGGTCTGGGGTTGGTGGCGTGCCGGATCCGTCCACCGCGCCGAATGGCCCGCCGCACTGGAAATCACCGACGGCGATACCACCATGCTCGGTACTGTGGGCATTGCATTGAGTGGCATTCGCAAGGCCAAGTCCGAGGCGAAGGTCAAGCAGCGGACCGAGGTTTTGTCTGCCTCCATCACGGCTTCAGAAATGCTGGTTGCCCAGTTGAAGGCCGGCCTCGGCGACCTCAAGGCCGCGGCCAACGCCAAGGAGATCACCCTCCAGTCCGGCGACGGCGAACTGACAGTCAGCGACGTTGTGCTGGCGCCCGCCGAAGAATCACCAGCATCCTAAATATCAAGTAGCCCTGCAGGTTTTGGGCACCCGGTTATTTTTGGGCAAAGGGGAAGCCCCATCAGCGTTTTGCCGTTGGTGGGGCTTCGACTTTTCGGCTGTCTGTTGACGACTTGACAGTCTGGCGGAATCCTTGGAATTTCAGGTCTTCCTACCACGTCACTGGTAGCTTGCTTCCAACTTTGCCAAAGGCTGCGTTGGTTGCATATCACTGAATCTTTGGTTTCCGTGTCCCTCTTCTTTCGAAGTGGGTAAGAACAATTGTTGTCCCGTTGACGAGGATGCACAAGGCCTTCGAAAGAACTACAAACCTGTAGTTCTTCTGCCCTTCCACGTCCACCTGTGGCAGAGTAATGACCATGCCGGAACTCCCCGAAGTGCACGGCCTGTGCATGTACCTGGACACCCAACTCCATGGCGCTGTGCTGACCGAGGTCCGCATCAACTCCTTCTCTGCACTCAAGACAGCCGACCCACCCTACAGTGCCCTCGAAGGGCGCACCGTCCGTGGTGTACAACGCATCGGCAAGTTCGTCTGCGTTGACGTTGGCGGCTTGTTCTTTATTTTCCACCTGGCGAAGGCAGGCTGGGTCCGTTATACCGAGCACCCGTCATCGGCCGGGCTGCGCATGGGGAAAAGCAACATCTCGGCGAGACTGCTGCTTCACCGGGCCGCTGACGATGCGTCTATTGGCGTGGACTTGACTGAAGCAGGAACCAAGAAAAGCCTCGCCATCTACGTGGTGAAAGATCCCGGGGATGTTCCGGGCATTGCCACCCTCGGACCTGAGCCACTGAGCCCCGACTTTGACCTGGACGCCTTGGCTGCCATCGTTGGGACCAGCTCACAACAGATAAAGGGCCTCCTGCGGAGTCAGAGCGTCATTGCCGGGATTGGCAACGCCTACAGTGACGAAATCCTCCACGCCGCAAAAATCTCGCCGTTTGCGATCGCTAAGTCATTGGATCAAGCAACGGTGGCCCGCCTTTACGAAGCAATGCAGGAAGTGCTGGTGGGCGCGGTCAACACAGCTGCAGGCAAGCCATCCAGCGAGCTCAAGGACACCAAACGCAGCAACTTCAGGGTTCACGCCCGGACCGGTCAGCCTTGCCCGGTTTGTGGGGACACAGTAAGGGAGGTGTCCTTCGCGGACACCTCCCTGCAATACTGCGCTACGTGCCAAACGGGCGGGAAAGTACTCGCCGATCGTCGAACCTCACGCTTTTTGAAGTAGCACTTCGCAATTAGCTGAATTCGGGGCTTTCGGTGCGGCTGCGCTTGAGCTCGAAGAAATGGGGGTACCCAGCCAGGGTGACTGTGGCATCCCAGAGTTTGCCGGCTTCTTCGCCCCGCGGAATTCGCGTCAGGACGGGGCCAAAGAACGCTGTTCCGTTGACGGCCACCACGGGAGTTCCTACATCCTGGCCAACCAAGGAAATACCCTCCTCGTGGCTGGCACGGAGTTTGGAGTCGTATTCGTCCGAGGTGGCAAAGCGAGCCAGGTCAGCGGGAAGGCCCGTGTCCGCAAGGGCCTTTTGGATTACTGAAGCGCGGTCCTTGTTGCCCTCATGGTGGATTTGCTCACCCATGGCGTCGTAAAGCGGCTTTACATAGCTGCTGCCGTGAAGTTCCTGGGCAGCGATAATGACGCGGACCGGGCCCCAGCTGTCATCCATCATGGCGCGGTAGTCCTCGGGCAGGTCACGGCCTTCATTGAGGACGGACAGGCTCATCACATGCCACTGCGTTTCGATCCCGCGGACTGCCTCCACTTCCCCAATCCACCGGGAGGTGATCCAAGCAAACGGGCAAACGGGATCGAACCAGAAATCAGCCTTGTTGACGTTCTTTTCGGACGCAGTCTTTTCGGGCACAGGTAACTCCTCTGAAGGGTGTGAAAGCAACAGTGACAGCGGCCGCTAGCGAAACCGTGTCCTGCTTAAGGCAACGGGAGGCTAAGCAGACTTATTCCGGCGCTTGGCCACGACGTCATGGGCGATCATGGTGGGTTGGGCCGTTTTGGCGACGACGTCTGCCGTGATTACCACGGTGGCGATGTCATCCCTACTGGGTAGATCGAACATGACCGGCAAGAGGACGTCTTCCATAATGGCCCGCAGGCCACGGGCCCCGGTGCCCCGTTCAAGGGCCTGATCCGCTATGGCGTCCAACGCTTTGTCCTCGAACTGAAGTTCCACGCCATCAAGTTGGAACATCTTCTGGTATTGCTTCACCAGCGCATTCTTTGGCGAGGACAGAATCTGGATCAGTGCCGGACGATCCAAGCTGGACACTGTGGTGATCACAGGTAGTCGTCCAATGAACTCAGGAATCAGACCAAACTTGAGCAGGTCCTCCGGCATGACTTCGCCGTAAGTATCCACGTTGTCCCGGGCCTCGTTGAGCGGCGCCCCGAAGCCGATGCCCTTGCGTCCGGATCGTGAACCAATGATGTCCTCGAGCCCGGCGAAGGCACCGGCCACAATGAAGAGGACATTAGTGGTGTCGATCTGGATGAACTCCTGATGCGGGTGCTTCCGACCCCCTTGAGGAGGAACGGAGGCCACAGTGCCTTCAAGGATCTTCAGGAGAGCCTGCTGGACGCCCTCGCCGGAAACGTCACGGGTAATGGACGGGTTCTCGCTCTTGCGGGAGATCTTGTCTATCTCATCAATGTAGATGATGCCCTGCTCAGCCTTTTTGACATCATAGTCAGCAGCCTGGATGAGCTTGAGGAGGATGTTCTCAACGTCTTCGCCAACGTAACCAGCCTCGGTCAACGCAGTGGCGTCAGCTACGGCGAACGGTACGTTAAGCCTGCGGGCGAGGGTCTGGGCGAGGTAGGTCTTTCCGCAACCAGTAGGGCCGATCAGAAGGATGTTGGACTTGGCAATCTCCACATCCTCGTGGTGTGTTCCCTCACCCAGGCTGCCCGCCTTGGGCGCATGGCCTGCCTGAATGCGCTTGTAGTGGTTGTAGACAGCTACGGCCAGCGAACGCTTGGCCGGCTCCTGGCCAATGACGTATTCCTGGAGGAAGTCAAAGATCTCCCGGGGCTTGGGCAGTTCAAAACTACCGAGATCAGAAACTTCAGCGAGTTCTTCCTCGATGATCTCGTTGCAAAGCTCGATGCATTCATCGCAGATGTAGACACCGGGCCCGGCAATCAGCTTCCGCACCTGCTTCTGGCTCTTTCCGCAGAAAGAACACTTCAGCAGATCCGTACTCTCGCCAATCCGAGCCATGTGGGAATCCCTTCGTTGCATGCGGGTGATGCGGCGCCGCACCGTACTCAAGTGTGCAGCTGTGCCGCGGTTGGCACCACCGTGACAACATCCACTCTAGGTCACAATGGGCTGCATGGGTGGAAACAGAACGCCGGTGCGGTCCATATTTCGTGAACCGCACCGGCGTCGAAATCCGTGCGCTACCTGGCGATTGCCTGGGGCTTGATCTTCCGCGAGTCCAGAACCTGGTCAATGAGACCGTAGCTCAGGGCGTCCGCAGCGGTAAGGATCTTGTCACGCTCGATGTCGTTGTTGACCTGCTCGGACGTTCGTCCGGAGTGGTGTGCCAACGTGTCTTCGAGCCAAGTACGCATGCGCATGACTTCCGCAGCCTGGATTTCCAGGTCAGAGGCCTGTCCGCCCTGACCGCCGGAAAGCGCCGGCTGGTGGATCAGGACACGGGCGTTCGGCAGGGCCAGGCGCTTGCCAGGCGTGCCGGCAGCCAGCAGGACTGCGGCCGCGCTGGCCGCCTGTCCAAGGCACACCGTCTGGATCTCCGGACGAATGTACTGCATGGTGTCGTAGATGGCAGTCATGGCCGTGAAGGACCCACCCGGCGAGTTGATGTACAGGGTGATGTCGCGGTCCGGATCAGTCGATTCCAGAACCAACAACTGCGCCATGATGTCATCAGCTGAAGCATCGTCAACCTGCACTCCGAGGAAGATGATGCGGTCCTCAAAGAGCTTGGTGTACGGGTCCTGGCGCTTGAAGCCGTAGGGCGTGCGCTCCTCGAACTGGGGAAGGACGTAACGGCTGGACGGGAGATTACCGGCAGACCATCCGAAGTTGTAGTTCATGTTCTTTACTCCTGGGGTTTCAGTGGTTCTTGTGCCGGTTAGTTGTCGGAGTTCGACTGGTTGGCCGTTCCGCCGCCACCGGCAACAGAGCCGGCGTGCGCCGAGATCTTGTCGAAGAAGCCGTATTCCAGTGCTTCAGCGGCCGTGAACCATTTGTCGCGGTCGTTGTCCTTGAGGATGGTTTCCACGGTCTGCCCGGTCTGTTCTGCGGTGAGCTCGGCCATGACCTTCTTCATGTGCAGGATCAGTTCGGCCTGAATCTTGATGTCCGAGGCCGTGCCACCGATGCCGCCCGAGGGCTGGTGCATCAGGATGCGGGCGTTGGGCGTTGCATAGCGCTTGCCCTTGGTGCCCGAGGACAGAAGGAACTGGCCCATGGATGCTGCCAAGCCTGTTGCTACGGTAACGACGTCGTTCGGGATGAACTGCATGGTGTCGTAGATGGCCATGCCGGCCGTCACGGAACCACCCGGTGAGTTGATGTACAAGTAGATGTCCTTCTCCGGGTCTTCGGCCGAGAGGAGGAGGAGCTGAGAGCAAATGGCGTTGGCGTTCTCGTCACGCACTTCAGAGCCGAGCCAGATGATGCGCTCTTTCAGCAGGCGGTTGTAGATGTAGTTGTCCTGGGCTGCGGGATCGACAGTTGCCATCCGGGGAGCCTCTGATTGCTGTGACATAAGTACTTACCTCTCGCTGGTGCCAGTGACCTCACTGAACTTCACTACTTGGACACTAACCGTTTTCACGGGCGATTTGTTCGCCGAAATCGCACTGTTCGCTGACGGCGCACGCCTGTGCCTCAGCCGGTACAGCCTTAAAAGCAAACCGGCCCCGGATCGTGTGATCCGGGGCCGGTTTGAGTGGTTGACTAGAACTTCACTGCTGCGGGGTCATCGCTTGCAGCAACGTCAGCGTCGTCGGTTGCTTCAACGGCTGCGGCCTCTTCGGCTGCTGCTTCGCCTGCGGGGCGGACGAAGTCCGTGAGGTCAACCTTGTTGCCCTCGGAGTCCACTACCTCGGCCTGGCCAAGCACAACGGCCAGGGCCTTGCGGCGGCGAACCTCGGAAACCATCATGGGAACCTGGCCGCTCTGATCAATGATCTGTGCGAACTGGTTGGGGTCCATGCCGTACTGGCTGGCAGTGGTGACGATGTAATCGATCAGCTCGTTCTGGCTGACGTCTACTTCTTCCTTGTCAGCAATGGCGTCAAGGATGATCTCGTTCTGGAAGGCGCGCTCGGTGTTCGCCTTGACCTCGGCACGGTGCTCCTCGGTGTCGTGATCGCCTTCACCGTGTGCGTTTTCCGGGTTGAAGTGAGCTTCAATCTGCTCTTCGACAACCGAATCCGGAACCGGAACTTCAACGAGCTCAACGAGCTTGTCCAAAACCTTGTCGCGGGCTTCAACGCCCTGCTCCACTACCTTGGAGTCCGAAGCCTGCTTGGCGAGATCCTCGCGGAGCTCGGCAAGGGTGTCGAACTCGGAGGCAAGCTGTGCGAAGTCGTCATCAGCCTCGGGGAGCTCGCGCTCCTTGACAGCCTTGACTACAACCTTGACCTGAGCGGCTTCGCCGGCGTGGTCGCCACCAACAAGGGTGGTCTCAAAGATAGCTTCTTCGTCAGCCGAGAGGCCGGTCACGGCTTCGTCGAGGCCTTCAAGCATGGTGCCGGCGCCAACCTGGTAGGAAAGGCCGGAAGCGGAGTCGATGTCTTCGCCATCGATCGTGGCGGTGATGTCGATGGTCAGGAAGTCTTCGTTCTTGGCAGGACGCTCAACGGACTTCAACGTGCCGAAACGGCCGCGCAGTTCGTCCAGGGCCTTGTCCACGTCAGCTTCGGAAGACTCAGCAGCAGCAACCTCAACCTTGATGCCTGCGTAGTCCGGCAGCTCGATCTCGGGGCGGACATCAATCTCCACCTGGAACTTGAGCTCACCATCAGTTGCGGACGGGTCCGGAACCTCGGTGATCTCAACCTCGGGACGGCTCAGGGGGCGGACGCCCGTTTCCTGAACTGCAGCCTGGTACCAGCCGTTGAGGCCATCATTGATGGCGGTCTCCAGAACGTAGCCACGGCCAACGCGCTGGTCGATCAGCTTGGAGGGAACTTTGCCCTTGCGGAATCCGGGAACCTGGATCTGCGAAGCAACGGTCTTGTACGCGGCATCGATGCTCGGCTTCAGTTCCTCAAAGGGAACCTCAACGTTGAGCTTGACCCGCGTTGCGGTGAGGTTCTCGACAGCGCTCTTCACAGTCTAAGTACTCCTGATTTTGTGGGTATGGGGTTCTGTCGTGTCCCTGAAGCGGACACAAACACAGAGTCGGGGTGACAGGATTTGAACCTGCGACTTCCTGCTCCCAAAGCAGGCGCTCTAGCCAAGCTGAGCTACACCCCGAATGCACAGGACAGTCTACGGGGAACTGAGCCAAGAATGCACATTTGACACTTGCGCCGGAATTAGGTTTAGTTGTACCCGGCTTCAACAGCCACCGGGAAGATGTCCTGAACAGGGATATCCGTCCTGGGGACGTAGCTTAATGGTAAAGCCTCAGTCTTCCAAACTGATTACGCGGGTTCGATTCCCGTCGTCCCCTCCATGAAGATGGGCCCCGATCCACGGATCGGGGCCCTTTTGTTTTCCGCTTTCTTATGTTTCCGCTGTGGGACTGCTACACCTGACATCCCGGGCACCAGTAAAGTTTTCGGGCACCGATCTCCGTCATTCCCACCACCGTCCCGCAAGCGCGGCAGGGCAGCCCGTCGCGCTTGTAGACAAAGTGGGCATCGGCGTCGGGCGCTACAACACTGCCTTCGGTCCACAACGCGGGCGGAGTGGTAACAATCCGCCCGTCACGAACACCGTCTGACATGGTGTCCACGGTGTCGTCCCATAGCCGGCCGGCAGTTTCGGGATCAATGCTGGTGCCAGGCGTCCAAGGATCCACTGCCTGCCGGAAAAGTACTTCAGCCCTGTAAATGTTGCCGACGCCGGCCAGGACTGACTGGTCCATGAGAAGCAACGCAACAGCTGTCTTGCGGCGGCGAAGGCGGCGGATGAACTCCTCCCGGTCTCCGGCGTTGTTATGCAGCGGGTCAGGGCCGAGGCGCGCCAGGACAGCGGCTGCTTCCTCCGCAGTGATCGCCGCGCAGGTGGTGGCGCCGCGGAGATCAGCCCAGCCATGGTCTGAGACCAATCGGACGCGGACCGCGCCTACGGGCGCTGGCGGGCCTGAGTATGCGTCATCGCCGGCAGCCGGGCCCGCCTCCCTCTCGCCAATGCGACGCGGAGCCCCGATGCTGGACGCGCCGGTGAAGGAACTGTCGCCACCGAAGCTCCAGGCACCGTAGAGGCCCAAGTGGACGTGCAGGAAGAGCTCATGGTCAAACCTGAGGAAGAGCTGCTTCCCATGGGCCATGGAATCAACCATGGTGTGCCCGGTGAGGAGCGCCGCCCCGGCAGCGAACCGGCCTTGCGGGCTGGAAACATCAAGGCAGCGGCCCCCGAAAACGTCCTGGAATTGGCGGGCCAGCCTGTGGACCGAATGCCCCTCAGGCACTACTCGACGATCTCGCCGGTGGTCTCGTAAACTGCAATTTTTCCGATGCGCCGAACGTGGCGTTCGTCATTGCTGAACGGCTCCTGCAGGAAGGCTTCGATCAGCTCAGTGGCTTCTTCAACGCTATGCTGGCGTCCGCCTACTGCCACCACGTTGGCGTCGTTGTGCTCCCGTGCCAGCTTGGCAGTGGAAAGGTTCCAAGCCAAAGCAGCACGGACACCGTTGACCTTGTTCGCGGCGATCTGTTCCCCGTTGCCCGAGCCTCCCAGCACGATGCCCAGGGCGTGAACGCCGGCGTTCTGGTCTGCCACCACTGCCAGGCCGGCGTTGATGCAGAAGGAAGGGTAGTCATCCAAGGCGTCGTACTCCTTTGGCCCGTGATCCACTACTTCATAGCCTTTGGCTGTGAGGTGGCTGACCAAATGGGCGCTGAGTTCCATGCCGGCGTGGTCCGTTGCAATGTGGACGCGGGGTGTAGTCACGGGAAGTCCATTCTTTCTGGTGCGCAGGCGGCATTCAGCCGGGCGCGGCGATGAGGGATGCGCTACCTAGGGTACCGCTACCCCGGTTCCTGGGTCTGCCCGTTTCCCTGAGCCCTATGCGCCGCACGGTTGAGAACGCCGGCGAGTTTGTCGGCTGAGGCCCGGCTCCCGGCGCTAAGCGCTACCCGCCCTCCGTTAAGTTTCCTTACGACCACAGCCGGGCCGCTCCCTACAAGCATTGCCGTGGCGTCGTCATGATGCCGCCAGCCCCACCCGCCGTAATCTGCTGCTTTCACCTCCGCGGGGGCGGCTGCAGCTATTTCGACGGCGGGAACGGTCAGGACGCGCACGATCCCGGCGGCGAACACCTGCAGTCCTCCCCTGTCGGCACGCACCCGGGCAAACAGGAATCCAGCTCCAACCAGCGCAGCGGCGGCAACAAGCGCACCCAACCAAGGGACGGCCACGGCTATCAGCGCAGCGGGAAACAGGGCAGAAACCACAATCATGATGAAAACCGAGCTCCGGGCATGGACCCACATCCGGAGCGTGTCACGTGCTAGATCAGGATCCTCCAAGAGCTTCAGCTCTTGGGCCAGCGCGACGTCGTCCTCGCGGGTCCAGCGAGGGTCAGGCTTGAAGGCGAACATCATCACAACACCCAATGCCAACGCGGCGCCGCTTCCCATGGCCAGCACTATCGGATCAACGTGGGAGTCGCGCGCATCTGCCAGCCCGGATTGGCCCACCAAACCTGCGGCCACCACCGTGGTGATGAAAAGGCTCACCGTCAGGCCCAGGCCCATCATGACGCGCCGCATCACAACAGGCCGGTAAATCGACACGGCCTGCAGGAAGACCGCCCAGCCACAGAAGGTGATGAGCGCTGCGCCGCCGGCTACGTAGGCGCCGAACGGCGCGAAGGAGGTGCCGCCGTCGGCGTTCCACATCACCGCAACAGGATGGGGGAGGTTATTACGCAGCATCTGGGCGCACACAACAAATCCGGCGGCGAGCAGCAGTGGAAAGGCCAGCGCAAATCTCAGTGCGCGGATATCGAGGGATTCCCGGAAGGATGCCATGATCCAACGCTACTCCGCAGGGCAACACTGTGGTGTGCGCTCCTTGCCTTCCCGGCCCGGAGTGAAAGAATGGCTTCACACCAGCGTCCGGCCGTAAAAGGCCGAACATCCCAAAATCATTCGGAGGCACCACTTGCCAGGCCTGAACCTCACGCGCACCGAAGCCGCGCAACGCGCAGAACTGCTCGACGTCGAGTCCTACAACGTCACGCTGGACCTGACCCAAGGTGCAGAGACTTTCGGTTCTACTACCGTGGTCAAGTTTTCCGCACAACCGGGTTCGTCAACGTTCATCGACGCGATCACGGCTGCAGTGCACAGCGTGCGGCTCAACGGCGCCGAACTGGATCCACAGGAAGTTTCCGACGGCATCCGCATCCAGCTCCCGGACCTGGCCGCGGACAATGAACTGGTGGTAGTGGCGGACGCCCCCTACATGAACACCGGCGAAGGCCTCCACCGCTTTGTTGACCCGGTGGATGGCGAGGTCTACCTCTACACGCAGTTCGAAGTCCCTGACTCCCGCCGTATGTTCGCCGTCTTTGAGCAGCCCGACTTGAAGGCCAGTTTCACGTTCACCGTTACGGCGCCCTCGCACTGGGATGTAGTGTCCAACTCCCCCACGCCTGCCCCGGCCAACACCACGCCCGGGGAGGACGGCGGCTCCCGCTCCGTATGGGAGTTCGCCCCCACCCCGCTACTGTCCTCCTACGTCACTGCGCTGATCGCCGGTCCGTACCAATCAGTCCGTTCCGAGGTCACCAGTTCAGATGGCCGGGTCATCCCGCTGGGAGTCTTCGCCCGTAAGTCACTCATGCAGTACCTCGATGCGGAGAACATCTTCGAACTGACCCGCCAAGGCTTCGAGTTCTTCGAGGCGCAGTTCGGCTTCCCCTATCCCTTCGAAAAGTATGACCAGCTCTTCGTCCCGGAGTTCAACGCCGGCGCCATGGAGAACGCCGGTGCCGTGACCATCCTGGAGGGCTACGTCTTCCGCGGAAAGGTCACCGGCGCCCAGATTGAACGCCGCGCCATCACGGTCCTGCACGAACTGGCCCACATGTGGTTCGGGGACCTGGTGACCATGCGCTGGTGGAACGATCTCTGGCTCAATGAATCCTTCGCTGAATACATGTCCCACCTGGCGGCCGTTGAAAACACCGAGTTCGACAAAGCCTGGACCACCTTCGCTTCCGTGGAGAAGTCCTGGGCGTACAAGCAGGACCAGCTCCCCACTACCCACCCAATATTCGCCGAGATCAACAACCTTGAGGACGTGGAGGTGAACTTCGACGGCATCACCTACGCCAAGGGCGCCTCGGTGCTGCGGCAGCTGGTGGCGTGGGTGGGGCCCGAGCAGTTCATGGCCGGCGTTCGTGCCTACTTCGCCAAGCACGCTTGGAAGAATACCGAGCTTGCAGACCTCATGGTGGAGCTTGAAGCCGCGTCCGGTCGCGAGCTCGATGACTGGGGCAAACTCTGGCTGGAAACGGCCGGCGTGAACACGCTCGCGCCGGAACTGGAACTTGCTGACGACGGCACCATCACAGCTTTCGCGATCCTGCAGACAGCGATCGAGGCACAGCCCACCCTCCGTCCGCACCGGCTGGCCGTGGGCTTCTACTCGCTTAACGCCGAGGGCAAGCTGGAGCGTACGCACCGCGAGGAACTCGACGTCAATGGCCCCCGCACCGAGGTGCCCGCTTTGCTCGGCAAAGCACGACCAGACCTGATCCTACTCAACGATGACGACCTCGCCTATGCCAAAGTCCGCCTCGACGAAGACTCCCTGGCAACGGCCAAGGCCCACCTGAAGGACTTCGCCGCAAGCCTGCCCCGCACCTTGGTGTGGGGTTCGGCCTGGGACGCGGCCCGCGACGGTGAGACCCCTGCCCGCGGTTACGTGGAACTGATCCTGGCGAACATTGCCTCCGAAACAGACTCTTCGGTCATCCTGGTCCAACTGCGCCAGCTTGCCACCACGCTGAGCTACTACGTGGCAGCGGACCACAAGGTGGAAACAACCATCGCGGCCGCGGACAAGCTGTGGGATCTCGCTTCCGCTGCTGAAGCGGGCTCAGATGCCCAGCTGCAGTTCGCCAAGTCCTACGCCCAGCTTTCCCGAAGCGGAGGCCAGCTGGACCGTCTCCAGGCCCTGCTGGACGGAACAGAAACCCTCCAAGGCCTCAGTATCGATCAAGACATGCGCTGGGAACTCCTCACGGCATTGGTCGCCGGCGGACGGCAGGGCCAAGACCGCATCGACGCCGAACTCGCCCGCGACAACACCTCCAACGGACAAAATGCAGCTGCGCAAGCAAAGGCGGCAATCCCCACCCCCGAAGCGAAGGCTGCCGCCTGGGACTCGATCGTGGTCAAAGGTGAACTCTCCAACGCCCTGCAAGCCTCAGCCGTAGCCGGCTTCATGCGTGTAACGGACACCGCCCTGTTGGAGCCTTTCGCTGAAAAGTACTTCGCAGCGGTTCCCGGGATCGTCGAGGAACGCACGCACGCCTTGGCCCAGCAGATCGTGGTGGGGCTCTACCCGGCACAGCTCACAACGCAGGCCACGGTAGACCGGACCGACGAATTCCTGGCCGGACTTCCGGAGGAAAGCGCCGCCCTGCGCCGCATGATGCTGGAAAACCGCGACGCCGTGGCACGCGCCTTGCGTGCACGGACAGCGGATATCTAAGCCCTGCCTTGTCCTGGGGTCCACGCGGACAGTCCATGCTTCATAGCTAGACTGTCCGCATGGGCCTCCACGACCACCACTACGCGCTGACTGTCCGATGGACCGGAAACCTCGGGGAAGGCACGGCCGGATACCGGGCCTACTCACGGGATCATGATGTTGAGATCAGCGGCCTCCCCACCTTGAAAGGATCGGCTGATCCCACTTTCCATGGGGACCGGTCCCGGTACAACCCGGAACAGTTGCTCCTTGCGGCCCTGTCGCAATGCCACATGCTGTCCTTCCTCCATGTGGCCGTCAAACACGGTGTGGTTGTTACCGGCTATGAGGACAATGCAGAGGGCCTGATGAAACTCAACAGGGACGGCAGCGGTCAGTTCGAAAGCGTCACCTTGAAGCCGCACGTGACCATTACCGACCCCGCACACGCAGACCTGGTCCCCCAGCTCCACCATGAAGCCAATCAGGTGTGTTTCATTGCCCGCAGCGTCAACTTCCCGGTCCTCCACGAACCACTAACAACGGCGGAAGCCGGCTAGCGCTGTTCGCGCCGCCAGAGTGCCACGAGCCTTTGTTCGGTGGCACGGCTCAGTCCGGCCCTACGGTCCCGGTCCAAGCCCTTTTGCCTCTCGTCTTCAAGCGCGGCCGTCAAGGTCTCCTGCCACGGGCGCAAAGTCATCCCTCGCTCACGCGCAGCACGGTTGCTCCTGGCCTGAAAGCCGTCGTGGTCCGGTGGCAGCCAAAGGGGCAGTGAATCCGGACCGGACCAGTACTCCACCTCTTGCGCCACGAGCCAATCCTCGTCTGCCAGGACAACGTCCTGATCGGCTATGCCTGACATTCCAGCTGCCCGCTGTGAGGCGGCGAGATAGTCCTCGAACCGCACAACATCACCCATGGCGTTATAGGTACCGGTCAAACCGTCAGCGGCTGACTGCAGAACCCATGCCGCGAGATCCCGGACGTCAATGATCTGTGTAGCATCATCGGGGATGTCAGGGACCAGCACGGGCCCGGTGTTGGCGGCGAATCGGGCAGGCCAGTAACCGTACCTGTCAGTGCCGTCTCCCGGTCCGCCAATGAGCCCGGCACGGACAATGTGCGCCTTCTCCCCCACAGCAGCCTGAGTGAGCTGCTCAATGGCCGACTTGGATTCCCCGTACGTCTCCGGTGTGCCCGGCTGGCCTTCGGGCAAGGGGTCCAAGAGCGCGGCGCTTTCGTCCGCGCCGGGGACGGAGTGGTCCGCGTAGACCGAGCAACTGGAAACGAAAGTCCATTGAGCGGCGCGAGGCCCCAGCACGTCCAGCGCCACGGCGGCCTGAACAGGGTCCCGGGAAACATCCACCACCTCATCCCAGTCTCCAGTAGCCCCGGAAAAGGCCGCCACGCCCGAGGCACGGTCGCTCCTGACCCAGGTGACGGCGTCGGGCGGTCCCGCCGAAGTCCCACGCGCCAAACAGGTGACGTCATGTCCGCCAGCCACTGCTTGGCGCGCGATTTCTGCTGACAGGAAAGCTGTACCGCCCAGGACCAGGATGCGCATACCGTCACGCTACGGCGCTAGGGTTGTAGGTGGACAGAGTGTTCCGCGCCCGGCGAACACGGGCCGACGACAAGGAGCTATTCCACCTTGACCTCCATCCCCCTGGCGGAAACCATCAACATCGAACCCGAAAAAATCGACCTTATGTCGATCCTCATCACCGTAGGCGTGGGCCTGGCGGTGTGGATCGTGGCACGGTTCATCATCCTGAGGATCACCCGACGCGTGTCCGCGGGCAGTTCGTTCTTCAAGAAGCCGCACTTCAAATGGGTGCAGCCCGCAATCCGCGCGCTTGACCACGAACGCCGCTCACAACGCGCCGAAACCATTGGCTCGCTGCTCACCAGCCTGGTGAGCGTTGTGGTGGTGGTCATCGTGATTATTTACGTGCTCAAGTTCATGAACGTGGACGTTGCACCGCTGCTGACCAGCGTTGGAATCCTCGGTGTTGCCATTGGTTTCGGTGCCCAGCAATTGATCCGCGACTTCCTCGCCGGAATCTTCATCACCATCGAAGATCAGTACGGCATTGGTGATGTGATCGTCACCAGTGAAGTGATTGGTACCGTTGAATCCGTGGGCCTGCGCATCACGCGTGTCCGCGCCGAAGACGGAGCCATCTGGTACCTGCGCAACGGTGAAATCCTCCGCGTAGGCAACCGCTCGCAGGGCGACTACGTGCCGCTGGAAACACCTGACACCAGTGATGAACCCGGGGAAACCGCAGCAGGAGCCCCCGTTACAGCAGGCGCACCGCGCGTCATCAAAGCCGAGGAGAAGTCCAATGAGTAGCAACGACGCAGGGGAAGCTCCGGCACCCCAGGCAGGTCCCCGGCGGCAGCTGATGCAGAACGATCCGTTCAGTCAGCCTGCCTACACGGACAGCTTCTACGCCGCAGTTGGCGGGCATGAGACGTTCGTCAAGCTGATCGACGTCTTCTACGACGGCGTCGCCACCGATCCACTGCTGCGCCCCATGTATCCCGAAGAAGACCTCGGGCCGGCCAAGCGCCGCTTTCTCATGTTCCTGGAACAGTACTGGGGCGGGCCCACTACCTACGGCGAAGAACGCGGCCACCCGCGCTTACGTATGCGCCACATGCCGTTCCAAGTGACGCCCGAAGCCAAGGACCGGTGGCTGTTCCACATGAGGACGGCCGTTGACTCTTTGGAGCTTTCGCCGCTGCATGAGGGCACCTTGTGGGACTACATGGAGCGGGCAGCTTTGACCATGATCAACAGCCCTTCAGCCAACGGCTGAAGTCTAGAAGCCCACCCCCAGGCCTGCCCCGGTGCGAACCAGCACATGTCCGCGGGGTCCGCTGAGGCGGAACCAGCGTCCGTTGCGGAAAATTTGCTGCTCTCCGTCAGCCAGGAAACCCAGGCCGAAAGCAGCGAAGGCGGCACCGGCAGGCATGCCGCCCACGCCAGGCAACTCACGTCCCCAGACTGCCGCCCTGGCGGTATTGATGACGGCGGCACCCGCCACGGCAGGGACTACGCCGGCCACCTCGGCAATTCCGGCCTCGGCAGCTGACTTGAGGTCGACGTCGGGCACTGAACCTTGCGCTTCCCAGCCGGACCGCGGCGCCCCGACGCCGGCCCAGGACTCGGAAACGGTAGACGGCGGAATGGGCAGTTCCACGTCGTCAGCGCCGGAACGGGCTAACCGGTCCATGACGGATGAGAGAGTGACGGTCACGTCTGCCTGTGCGGGCTCTGCGAGGGCCATGGTCCGCAGGCCGAGGATGGTGGGGGTGGACTCCCCCAAGATGCGCGGCCTCAGGACACACACATAGGCGGCCAGGACGTTGCCCGTGGCTTGGAGGCGGATAGTGCCGTCGTCGATGCTTTTTGCCCTGGTGACGAAGGTACGCAAGTCTGCGAGGTCACGGGGATCGGCGAAGCGGAAGGACTGGGTCAAGACGTCTGTCACATCATCGACTCTACCGGCATGTCCCCGGTTGAGAGGGGTCGGGGCGGCGTCTAAAGTCGAACCATGACTGAGACGAACGCTGGCCTCGAGGTAGCAGCACCCACAGAAGACCCCATGGAAGTGCTGATCGGCCTGCTTGACCTTGGTGACTTTGACGGAGCCCGGACCAACGAGGACATCTTCCTGGGCCCATCCCAAAAGCAGCCCCGACACCGTGTTTTCGGCGGCCAGGTGCTGGCCCAATCCATGATCGCGGGCATGCGGACCGTGGACCCGGATCGTGCCGCGCACTCCATGCACGGCTACTTCCTACGCCCAGGAGACGCCAACAAGCCCATCACGTTCGGGGTGGAGAGGCTCCGCGACGGTCGTTCGTTCTCCGCCCGGCGCGTTCATGCCTACCAAGACGGTGTGCCCATTCTCTCCATGATCGCGTCCTTCCAAGTTGAGGACAGCGGCCTGGACCATCAGGCACAGATGCCCGAAGGCATCCCGGATCCCGAATCCCTACCCAGTACCGCGGAACTGCTTTCCCAGTACGACCACCCCATGGCCCGGCATATGTCCTCAGAGCGTCCCTTCGATGTCCGGCACATAGACCCCGCCTTGTATGTCTCTCCTCCAGCCGACCATGTAGCCACCAATGCAGTCTGGATGAAGACCATCGGGCCCCTGCCCGCGGACCCCAACCTTCACCGCGCAGCATTGGCCTACGCCAGCGACTACACCTTGCTGGAGCCCATCCTTCGTAAACACGGCCTAGCCTGGATGACGCCCGGAATGAGCGTTGCAAGCCTGGACCACGCCATGTGGTGGCACCGTCCCGTGCGCGTGGATGAATGGATGCTGTACGTTCAAGAGTCCCCCAGCGCTCAAGGCGCCCGGGGACTCGCCACGGGACGCATCTTCAACCGGGGCGGCGAACACGTAGCCACGGTGGCCCAAGAAGGCATGGTCCGGATTCCGTAGCTCTTAGGCGGCAGCAGAAAGGCCGGTCCCATTTGGGACCGGCCTCTTCTGTTCTGCCCTGCTGTTAGCCGCGGGTCAGGCGGCTAACAGCAGTCAAGCAGCTAGTCGCGGGTCAGGCGGCGGTGCGTCACGCGATGCGGCTTTGCGGCATCGGGACCCAGGCGCTCCACCTTGTTCTCCTCATAGGAGTCAAAGTTGCCTTCGAACCAGTACCACTTTGAGGGGTTCTCGTCGTCACCTTCGTAGGCGAGGATGTGGGTGGCTACCCGGTCCAGGAACCAACGATCGTGCGATACCACTACTGCGCAGCCCGGGAACTCAAGAAGGGCGTTCTCAAGGCTGCTCAGGGTCTCGACGTCGAGGTCGTTAGTGGGTTCGTCAAGGAGGAGAAGGTTGCCACCCTGCTTGAGCGTCAGAGCCAGGTTGAGGCGGTTGCGCTCACCACCGGAGAGCACACCTGCCTTCTTTTGCTGGTCCGGTCCCTTGAAACCAAAAGCCGAAACGTAAGCACGTGAAGGCATTTCAACCTGACCGACCTGGATGAAGTCATGACCTTCGGAGACAACTTCCCAGAGGGACTTGTTTGGATCGATGCCGCCACGGGACTGATCCACGTAGGAGATCTTGACCGACTCGCCGATCTTGAGCTCACCATCGTCCAACGGCTCCATGCCAACAATGGTCTTGAACAACGTGGACTTACCCACACCGTTCGGCCCGATGACGCCAACAATGCCGTTGCGGGGCAGCGAGAAGGAAAGATCCTCGATCAGGACGCGATCATCAAAGCCCTTCTTGAGATTCTTGGCCTCGATGACCAAGGAGCCCAAACGCGGTCCCGGCGGAATCTGAATCTCTTCAAAGTCCAACTTGCGGGTCCGCTCAGCCTCAGCGGCCATTTCCTCGTAACGGGCCAGACGGGCCTTGGACTTGGTCTGGCGGCCCTTGGCGTTGGAGCGCACCCACTCAAGTTCCTCCGTAAGGCGCTTGGAAAGCTTGGCGTCCTTCTTGCCCTGAACTTCCAGGCGGGCCTTCTTCTTCTCCAGATAGGTGGAGTAGTTGCCCTCGTACGGGTAGAGGTGACCGCGGTCAACCTCGGCTATCCACTCAGCAACGTGGTCCAGGAAGTAACGATCGTGAGTCACGGCAAGGACAGCGCCGGGGTATTGAGCCAAGTGCTGCTCGAGCCAAAGTACGCTCTCAGCGTCCAAGTGGTTGGTGGGTTCGTCAAGGAGCAGAAGGTCAGGCTTCTGCAGGAGAAGCTTGCACAACGCTACGCGGCGGCGCTCACCACCGGAGAGGACGGTGACATCGGAATCAGCCGGCGGGCAGCGCAATGCATCCATGGCCTGCTCGAGCTGGGAGTCAATGTCCCAGGCATCAGCGGCGTCAATGGCTTCCTGGAGCTTGCCCATCTCATCCAGAAGTGTGTCGTAGTCAGCGTCCGGGTTGGCCATCTCTTCGGAGATCTCGTTGAAGCGCTGGATCTTGCCGTAGATCTCGCCAACACCTTCCTGGACGTTGCCCAGGACGGTCTTTTCCTCGTTCAGCGGCGGCTCCTGCAAGAGGATTCCCACGGTGTAACCGGGGCTCAGGCGGGCCTCGCCGTTTGACGGGGTGTCCAGTCCGGCCATGATCTTCAGGATGGTGGACTTACCAGCACCGTTCGGGCCCACGACGCCAATCTTCGCGCCGGGGAAGAACGACATGCTGACATCGTCCAGAATAAGTTTGTCGCCAACGGCCTTGCGAGCCTTGGTCATCGTGTAAATGAATTCCGCCATGCCCTTAAATCTAATGGGTAGGCGTACAGAACTCACATTCGGTGCTGCTTGGGAACTAGCGTGCGTCTCCCACGAAGCACTTTCCGGTGGCGAGCACCGGCAGCACAGTGACCACTACCCCGCCATCGCGGATTTGTCCCATGATGCAACTCTCACCGCTCAGAGCGGCGGCTTCCATCGCATCAACCTCAAGACCTGTGGGCGTTCGACTCGCGGAGACCTCTACTTTGTCCTGCGGGATGCCGGCCGAGACCAGCGCCGCCCGCAATGCCTCCCTGTCCGGCTTGGGGTTGCCAGCAACCAAAGTTTTCAACGTCGACTCCACCACTGATGTGGTGGCCGCAACAGCGGGATCAACCGTCGCCGTGGGCTGGGCACTGGGAAGGGGCGAAGAAGAAGCGCCTGGCTGGCCCAGTGAAGGATCAGGCTGGCTGGTTGACTTCGTGGCCGGCGCCGCAGTGCAGGACGCCATTGCCAATGCTGCGGCCGTCATCAGTAACACGATGGCAACGCGGACTTGCGGTGCCGTTACTGCCCTGCAGTTTGCTTGTGCGGTTCGCCTGCTCATCACGTAGACATTCTGCCATTCACAGGCCGTTGCACCATTCACGTGACGAGTCCACAGGCGTAGCGTCTTCTTTGAGGCACCAAGCATTGGTAAGCACTGTGGCCATTAGTAAGCACCGGTCGTCAACAGGCACTGAGGACGGAGACGCACACCATGAACGGACAAGCGCAGGATGCGGTCGCTTCCACCACCATTACTGCTCCACCGGAAGAGGTATGGAAAGCACTGACTGATCCGGATCTCATTGAACAGTATTTTCTCGGGACCAAGGTCACAACGTCGTGGCGCGTGGGCGAACCCATTACCTACGAGGGCGAGTACAACGGCACGTCTTACGAAGACAGCGGCACAATCCTGGTCTTCGACGCCCCGAAGGTACTGAAAACCACCCACTACAGTCCGTCCTCGGGCCTTCCGGACGTTCCGGAGAATCACCACACCGTGGAGTACAAGGTGACCGAGGATGCTGCTGGAACCGCCGTGACCATCACGCAGGGCAACAATTCCACCCAGGAAGAGGTGGAGCAATCCACCGCGACCTGGGAACTGGTCCTGCGGAATCTGAAGGACTTGCTCGAGTCCGGGCACTGAAGTTACAACCCCCTCGGACTTGTTTCCAAGGGGGGCCGTAGTGGTGCCCCAGGAGGGAATCGAACCCCCGACCGGCGGATTAGAAGGCCGCTGCTCTATCCCCTGAGCTACTGGGGCGCACGGACGCGGTGACCATGTGGGCCGCTGGCGCCACAAAGAGTTTACCGTGCGATTGCCTAACACCTTGCCACCACCACGAAACCACCTTCTACTCCTCCACAATGGCTGTGCCACCGGGGTTATGCACATAGCGGTTTGTGGCCCTCCCCTCCATGTCTCCTCTGGACGAAGCTGAAAGGGCCGGACAGGCGCTTACCTACACCGAGAAGGACCACCAATGAATGACATGATCAGCGTCCGGGGCTTCGTGGCCTCGGAAGTCAAGAGTTCCACCACAACGCGGGGCACCGCCACGGCGTCGTTTCGTCTCGGAACCACTGAGCGCCGTTACGATCGGGCCACCAACACGTGGGTAGACGGAAACACCAACTGGTACACGGTTCAATCCTTCCGCTACCTCGCAGGGCATGTTGGATGCAGCATCAAAAAGGGACAACGGGTGCTGGTTGTCGGCAAGCTCAGGCTGCGACAGTGGGAACATGAGGGACGCGTCTACCATGTCGCCGAAATCGACGCTGAATCGGTAGGGCACGACCTCATGTGGGGCTCAGCGAACTTCACGCGGATGAACGGCACTTCCGCTCCGGCAGATTCAGCCCCCGAGACAGGAGCTTCCGAAATCCCTGGCGGCAGCAACGACTGGGACGCTGAAGAGCACGAGTCAGCTCCTCCGGAAGATGAGTCCATCGCCAGCGGGGTAGAGAACCCCGATGGCAGCGGCCCACTACTGGTGAACACCTCAACAGGGGAACTGGTGGGTGCCGGCGTTTAGTCGTCCAGCCAGGGCACAGATCTCTGCGGGACCAGCAGATACTTCGGCCGGGGCGGCTGGTGGCATAGCTCGTGCAAAACCGAGGGCGAACCTTTCCGGCGCTTATGCCGGTGGTTCGCCCTTGCCGCCCTAAGGTAAGGGCATGATCAACAATCCCCCCACTACCAATGACCTGGTCCACGCCATTAGATCGGGTCTTCAAACCGCGGCGGATCCCGAACGCGGACGTGGGGCCCAGGCATATATGAAGTCCGACATGCCGTCCTTGGGTGTCCGGGTCCCGGAGGTCCGCAGGCTGGTCAACGCCACAGCCAAGCAGTTTCCCTTGTCGTCACCCGATCAACTGCGGCAAGCCGTTCTGGAGCTATGGCGCAATGCTCAGGCCCGTGAAGAACGGTACGCAGCGATCGACCTTACTGGCCTGCGATTGGTCAAGGAAGACCTGCAGATGCTGCCCACCTACGAGGAAATTATTCGCACGGGAGCGTGGTGGGACCTGGTGGATGGAGTCGCGCATAGGATTCGTGGGCTCCTGCTCGCCCACAGCTCCACCATGTCTCCGATACTTCTCCAGTGGAGCAGGGATGAAGACATGTGGATCCGGCGGGCAGCGATCACGGCTCAGCTGGGCGCCAAGTCACAGACTGATACCAGGCTCCTGGCTGCGGTGATTTCCGCCAACCTCGCCGATGACGAGTTCTTCATACGAAAGGCCATCGGATGGGCGCTGCGGGAGTACAGCAAAACGGACCCCGCATGGGTCAGGGCCTTCACGTCCAGTAACGCAGCTGCACTGAGTCCGTTATCCACCCGCGAGGCGCTGCGGCTGTTGCCACCGGGCTGAGGCCGACGAATCTGAGAGACCCGGGGTGGTCTCACCTTACGCGGACTTTCAGATAATGGGACGAAGGCCGGATTCGCCCCTGACCCGGAACAAGCTCTTGGTCTTCGGGTCCATAAAAATCAGATAGATAGCAAAGAACAGAGCAATAACTGCCGCCCCAATCCGAGCCAGCAACAGTGCCAGGCCCAAGTCTTCACTCTGAAGGTACGGGAATACGTCCAGCTGATCGGAGATGGCGTAGACCATGAAGAACGACACTACGAAGTACAGCGCCTTCACTTGCCAGTCGTTACGGATGCCGGTTACAGCGAACAATGGGATCAACCACACCACGTACCATGACTGAATCATCGGCGCCAACAGGACAATTGCGGCAAATGCCAGCGTCAGGCGCCGCATCAGGCGGTCATAATCTCCCCGGAAGATCATCCAGCCAACAGCACCAACCATGAGCACCTTGCCGGCGTCGTAGACCACCCTTGAAATGACCGCCCCATCCAATCCCAAAACATTGGAAATCGAGGCAACGGCCAAACCTATAAGGCCTACCGGGGCGTACCAAATCGCTACGCTTCCTGGGGCCGACAACCCGTTGATCCAGCCGAACCCGAAACCATTCACCAGGCTCAGCGCGTAGAGAAGCCCGAAACTCAATACCGCTGTCAAGAACCAATAGAGGAACTTCCGCGGCCACGAGGCATGTTTTCCGGCCCATAAAAGTCCAATGAACGGCAGGAACACCACCGTGATCGGCTTCACGGAGATGGAAAGGGTGACCAGCACAAGCCCACGGATAACCCGACGGGTAGCGCAGTAGTACAGGCCAGCCAACGCCAACCCAATCATCAGGGCATCATTGTGGACGCTGGCAATGAAGTTCGTGAGAAAAAGCGGATTGGCTGCTGTCAGCCAGAGCGCCCTTTGGGGATTTACTCCGTGGAGTTCAGCCAGCTTGGGAACGTAAATGATGCAAAGGACCACGCCCACTGCAGCCACAAGACGGAAGAGCATGATGCTGGCTTCCGGTTGGACATTGGTCACCCACACCACAAATTGTTCAATCCAAAGAAACACCTGCCCGTAGGGCACCGGCGCCTCAGTCCACTGCTTGTCCGCACCCAACTGGAAGTAGTTGGGGAGGGCCGAAATCCCGTTCTCATATGGATTTATGCCTTCCACCATCAACCGGCCCTGGCCGATGTAGGCGTAAACGTCCCTGCTGAAGAGGGGAACCGTGAACATCATAGGAAGGCCCCAGGCCACAACTGCTTGCAGGGTTGCCTTCCGGGCTTCCAATCCCCAGACGTGAACTCGCTGGCCAAGGCGAAGCCAGGCGCGAACGAGCAACATTCCGCCGATCGCCAACAAAAGGATGGACAAGCCAACGCCCACGCCTTCGGTACGCATCCAGATGAAGAGGGGCAAACGGCGAAGCTCGGACACCGGCGCCAGCCAGCCAACGCCAAGCGAACCAAACGCCATGAACATGGAACCAACAAAACCGGCAATCAGTGGTGAGCGCGCGTTGTCTACCTCACTGGCTACGGCTGACGGCTTTGCTGCCCCTGCCAACCGGGCGGCGGGTACTGGCACCGTCATGTGGTAGTCATCCAATCGTTCACCCGCTGTTATCGGGTCAAATTCTGCGTCATGGGGGCTTTCGGCAACAGGAATAACCGACACTGCCGCGCTCTAAAATCCTACCATCGGAGCACTTGGAAGCTGCTGAGCGATAGGCTGGGCGCGTGCCTATTACTAATGAACGCATCGTCTGGATCGACTGCGAAATGACCGGCCTGGACCTCATCAACGACGCCCTGATAGAGGTAGCCGCTTTGGTGACAGACTCCGAGCTCAATATCTTGGGCGACGGCGTAGACGTTGTCATCAAGCCCGACGATGCCGCCCTTGAGCAAATGAACGACTTCGTCCGGGACATGCACACCCGATCGAAGCTCCTTGACGAGCTTCCCCACGGCAAGACCATGGCCGAGGCCGAAGCCCAGGTCCTTGAGTACATCGAAAAATGGGTCCCGGACCCCAAGAAGGCTCCCCTGGGAGGCAATTCCGTAGGAACAGACAGAATGTTCCTGGCCCGGGACATGCCCAACATCATCGAACACCTTCATTACCGGGTGATAGATGTCAGCACCATCAAGGAGCTCTCACGACGCTGGTTCCCACGCGCGTACTTCCAGTCCCCGGCCAAGCATGGTGGGCACCGGGCGCTGGGTGACATCAAGGACTCAATCGACGAGCTCCGCTATTACCGCCAAGCAGTCTTCGTCCCGGCACCGGGACCGGACACCGCCACCGCACAGCGGATATCCAAGGACACTGTGGCCACCGCAGAGACCTTGGGAGGTAGCTAGAAGGTGTGATCTGCGCCATTTTTTGAGGTTTTTTCGTCAAAACCGGCAAAAGTGGACTTTTCACCCCTCAACAGCAGGTAAGCTATTTGTCGTTGCCTTGAAGGAAAGCCGGTCAAACGGTTCAGCCCCAAAAGGCGCATGGTGGGCTTAGCTCAGTTGGCAGAGCGCCTGGTTGTGGTCCAGGAGGTCGCGGGTTCAACCCCCGTAGCTCACCCCACCGAGATTGGCTCCAGAGCCGGTTTCCACAAAGGCCGCACCGGTTATCCGGTGCGGCCTTTGCTTTTAACTAAGCCGGCATACAGCGCTAGACGAAGGAATTACTGAGATGACCGTCCTGCCAGTCACCATCTGGGGCGAACCTGTGTTGCACCGCCGGGCAAGCGAAGTGGAGGTTTTCGACGACGAACTCCGGAGCTTGATCGCAGACATGTTCGAGACCAATGATGCAGCCAACGGGGTTGGGCTGGCCGCACCTCAAATCGGTGTGGGCAAACGGATCTTCGTTTACAAATACGCCAACGACGACGACGTGCCCGAGCAGGGCGTGGTGGTCAACCCGGTCCTGACCCTCTCCAAAGTCTCAGGCGCACTTCCCGATCCCGACGAACACGTCGAAGGGTGCTTGTCCTTTCCTGGTGAGTACTACCCTCTGCAGCGTGCTGAGTGGACGCGCGTCCAGGGCTTTGACGGAGACGGAAACCCCTTGGACTTCGAGGCCACAGGCTGGTTTGCCAGAATTCTTCAGCACGAGTTCGATCATTTGGACGGCAAGCTCTATGTCAACCGCCTGGTGGACCGCTACTCAAAAAAGGCCCTCAAGCAAGCAAAGAAGCACGGTTGGGGCATGCCCGGCCTGACGTGGATGCCAGGCGTCGACCCCGATCCGTTCGGACACTAAAGCCGTGGAAGCCAACGGTCAAGCTGAGCTCTTTGCCTTACTGGATATTTCCGGCGAGGACGCCGTAGATTGCACCCGCCTGTTGGCCACCCCTCCGGACGAGCCGGTCATCAAGGCCATGACCCTTATGCAGGAGAGGCTCGGCACCTTCCCCAAGGACACCATCCAGGCAGACGCCGTACCACGCGAGGATGAAGCACTGGAGGCCATGTGGATCGAGGCCCTTCTCCGGTTCTCCCCGGAAGTGTACAAATACCATGTGGGCTTGGGGATCAGTCCTGACGTGTCAGCCGCGTCCCTGGCGGACCTGGGTTTGCAGCTCCGAATCAATCGTCGGGTCCACGGTCACTTTGGCTTGGACACCTGGGCTTGGTTGACCTTGCACACGGCCGGAAATATGTTCCGGCTGGGACGGTTGCAGTACCACTTGATCCCTGCAGGGGAGCAAGGGAATGACTGGGAACTCGGTGTTCATATACCCGAGGACGGCGGCCTCTCCCCCGAGCTGGTGGACGCCAGTTTCTCTGAGGCTAAGTCCTTCTTCCCCGAATTTTTTCCGGATAAGCCGGCACGCACGGCAACGTGCGATTCATGGATGCTGGATCCTTACCTGGTGGAGAGGTTGCCGGCTAGTAACATTGCTTCCTTTGCCCGCCGCTTCATTGTGGATCGCTGCTCGGACGCGCCTACAGACGCCGTGTACTTCACCTTCAGGCAGCGCGGACTCCATGATCTGGATAAGCTCCCGAGGGAGACCTCACTGCAGCGCGTGGTCCTTGAACGGATCGACGACGGCGGCACCTGGCAACTCGGGCATGGTCACCTGGCGTTGTAAATGGTTTGCTGTTCCGGACACGAGGTCAGAACCCTCTTCATGGCGTCCTTTTCGGCCTGGGTGACCCACAGCTGATAGGCCGTTTTGACGGAGATTTGCCGAGCGATGTAGTGGCAGCGGAAATTTTTATTGGCCGGTAACCACGTTGCCGCGTCTCCAGCACCCTTCTTCATGTTGGCCGGCCCGTCGGCGGCAATCAGGTTCAGGGGGTCGTTGGCGAACATCTGCCGCTGTTGAACGGTGAGCTGCTGGGCACCCTTCTGCCAAGCGTCGGCGAGTGCCACCACGTGGTCGATCTGAACTGTAGAACTGGTGTCCTGACCTCGTTGGAACCGTACTTGCGCCCCTGTATAGGGTTCCTGAAAGCTGCCGCCGAATACTTTGCAGGACGAGCCCTGAGTAAATTCGACCCCGGTGAGGTCCCTCCGCAGAATATCGTTGCGGGTATCGCACCCATTACGGTCTGCGTCTGCCCATGCCTGGCCAAACGCAGCTCTGTCGTAGTCGGACTTGGTCGCCCGCCCTTTTACGGGCAGGCGTTCCAGTGCTTCACTGGCCTTGCCCGGAGCAACTACCGCGGCACCACGTAGCGGCTTCATCCACTCAGGATTAAAAACCGGAGCTTCGCTAGGGCCGGCCGCCCAAGGATCAGCCGTAGTGAATTGTCCGGTGGTGAAGTACCAAGAAAGTCCTGCAACGACGGTTGCTGCCACCAAGGCGATGATGCCCCAGGCTTGGCGTGACCGCCTCCGGGCGCGTTTGTAGGCAGACCAAGTGGTACTCAAGAGACTCCATCCAGAGGGGAAAACGATGTCCTACGAGCGTAGGACAAAGCCCCGACAGTCAGAGCCTGTATCCACAGTGTTGAGGATTAGTCAGTGTGTTTTAGGACAAGTCACCGTGTGGAGGCGAGCCGTCTTATTGCTCGCGGGTGACGCGCTGCAAATCCTCCGTAGCCACTGCAAGGAGGCTGCGGAGCTGCTCAACCCGCTGATCGGTGACATCCCCGGACGCGTTACCGGCGACGGCTTGATCCAAAAGTTTTTGGGCTTGCTTGTGATTGGCCTTTGCTACATCCAAGGCGTGTTCAAGGGTGGTTTCATGTTCTAGCGTCGATTCGTTTTCCATGACCCCATTTTGGTCAGGTTTCCCGGCTGATACCAGTAACTCAGCCGGGAAACCTGCGAACACTTCGGAACTGCTAGGCTCCTGCTGCTTCCAGGACAGCGATGGGAGCAACGACGTCGCGTGCCGGGAATGATGGCGGGTTCACGCCAGCCATCTCTTCCATGACACGGACAACCTGGCAGGAGTACCCGAATTCGTTGTCGTACCAAACGTAGAGAACGAGGTTCTTGTCGTTGGAGATGGTTGCAAGCCCATCAACAATGCCCGCGCGGCGGGAGCCTACAAAGTCGGTGGAAACAACGTCCGGGGAGTCGATGTAGTCGATCTGCTTGCGGAGATCCGAGTGCAGGGACATTTCACGGAGGAAGTCGTTCACTTCATCACGTGTGGTGCCCTTCTCGAGGTTGAGGTTCAGGATGGCCATGGAAACGTCCGGGGTGGGTACGCGGATGGCGTTGCCGGTGAGCTTTCCCTGCAGTTCAGGAAGTGCCTTGGCTACGGCCTTGGCGGCACCGGTCTCGGTGATGACCATGTTCAGCGCAGCGGAACGTCCGCGGCGGTCACCCTTGTGGAAGTTGTCGATCAGGTTTTGGTCGTTGGTGAACGAGTGAACCGTTTCCACGTGGCCATGGATGATGCCGAACTTGTCGTTGATGGCCTTCAGCACCGGAGTGATGGCGTTGGTGGTGCAGGAAGCGGCCGTGACGATCTCGTCCGCCTCGGAAATGTCGCGGTGGTTGATGCCGTGAACAATGTTCTTGAGCTCGCCCTTGCCCGGTGCAGTGAGCAGGACCCGGGCAGCGCCCTTGCTCTGCAGGTGCTGGGAAAGTCCTTCGGCGTCGCGCCAGCGGCCCGTGTTGTCCACCACCAAAGCATCCTTGATGCCGTACGCGGTGTAGTCCACCGTGGCGGGGTTGTCAGAGTAGATGACCTGGATCTGAACGCCGTTAGCCGTGATGGTGTTGGCTTCTTCATCCACCCGGATGGTGCCTTCGAAGGAACCGTGGACCGAATCGCGGCGCAGGAGGCTGGCACGCTTTACGAGGTCGTTATCGGCGCCCTTCCGGACCACGATAGCGCGGAGGCGCAGGCCGTGTCCGCCGCCTGCCTTCTCAATGAGGATGCGGGCCAGCAGACGGCCGATCCGGCCAAAGCCGTACAGAACGACGTCGGTGCTGGTGCGATCGTCCGCGCCGCGCTTGCCAACAATCTCTGCGAGTTCGGCACGCAGGTATTCGTCCAGCGAGGCGCCATTGCCTTCGGCCCGGAACTTCTCCGTCAAACGTGCAATATCTATGGCGGCTGCGCCAAGCTCCAACTCGGACAGGGCATTGAGCAACGGAGCGGTCTCCTCGAGCAGGAGCTCGTGGTTGCTCATCCGGCGCGCAAAACGGTGTGCCTTCAGGATGTTCATGGTGGACTTGTTGATCAGGCTCCGGCCGTGGATGCTCGTGACAACATTGTTTTCCCGGTACAACCGGCCGATCACCGGAATCATGGCCTCGGCGAGAGCCTCCCGGCCCATCCACTTATCAAGACAAGAATCTGACGTCTGGCTCACAGAACTACCTTCCTTGGGTCAACCACATACGTCCTCGTATGTAGATGGCAGCGGCCGCCCGGAGTAGTCCTGCGGCACATGCGCCGGCGGGCTTCGGTCCACCCACAGCGCCTTGAACGAGAGCAAAGAAAATCCGCCGGCTGCGAACGCAGTCCCGGCGGCAGAACATCTACGTTCACTAACCATTCTATGGCGGACGGAAGGGGCATAGGACGCCCGGCGGCGTGAAATCACTCACACGCCCGTAAAACCGGGGGTCATAAATGGATGGGTCGACCGATACGCCGGGTTCTGTCATCCCGTGCCGTTACCGGCAAGGGAGTAGCGGCCATCCATCTACGAACGCCGTTGCCGACGCCCTCCAGCAGCCTACCCGGACACTCGGGCGAGCAGCCCTCAAACGTGCCCTGTCTGGCCTTGCTCCGGGTGGGGTTTACCTAGCCTCCCCGGTCACCCAGGGAGCTGGTGGTCTCTTACACCACCGTTTCACCCTTACCTGCCGTGTTGTGATGCAAAACATCACAAGACGCAGGCGGTCTGTTCTCTGTGGCACTGGCCTGCGGGTTACCCCGAGTGGGCGTTACCCACCACCCTGCTCTACGGAGCCCGGACGTTCCTCGAGCCACTTACGTGACGCGCGGCCGCCTGGTCGACCCATCCGTCGTCCAGTCTACCGGGGTCAGGACGTGCCAAAGTCCGGCGGTAATATCGACTGGTGCTCATTCTGTTGCCGCCTTCCGAAGGCAAGACCCCAGCTGCTAAGGGCCCTTCCATCAGCTGGGAGTCGCTCAGCTTTCCGGAGCTGAATCCTTACCGCGCCAAAGTACTCGAAGCACTGGGGACAGTGAGCGCGCATGAGGACGCCCTGGCGCTTCTTGGGGTGGGCGCTTCCTTGAGGGACGACGTCGAACGTAATACCCGGCTGCACGCCGAGCCGGCGGCACCTGCACACCAGGTCTATTCCGGGGTCCTTTACGACGCCTTGGGGTACAACAGCATGACGCCGACCCAACGCCGTAAGGCGAACGAGTCCATCCTGGTAGTTTCCGCCCTGTGGGGCGCCATCGGCTTTGGCGACCATGTGCCCGCCTATCGCCTGTCCATGGGGACCGCACTGCCCGACGTCGGACGCCTCGCCTCCTACTGGAGGCCGCAGCTTACCGCTGCCCTAGCCTCGCGCGCCGAAAGCGAATTGTTGGTTGACTGCCGCTCCAGCACCTATGCCGCGGCATGGGCTCCCCCGGCCTCGCAGACTGTCAATGTCAACGTCTTCAACGAGGCGAACGGCAAGCGCACGGTGGTCAGTCACTTCGCCAAGCACACCCGCGGCGAACTCGCACGGCACCTGCTGACCCGGCGTGGCAAAGCGCCAGCCACACCGGATCAACTGGCGAAAGCAGCCAGGGAGGTCTGGGCCACGGAACTGGTTGAGGGCACGGCCCGTAAGCCGCATGCACTGAACATCATCTTGTCCAGCTAAGTCCCGGAAAAGATGCTGTTAGTTCCACTCCGCCGAACGGACCAGAATGACCCCTGAATCGGGGCAAAAGACGATCTCGTCCTCAGCAGCGGCTTTGACTTCCGCGAGGTCGCCGGGGCTGAGCATCATCCCCGATCCTTCGGACTTGCCGTGGAACAGCCGGGCCGCACCAACGCCACGTTTGGCAATTGTTTTCTCATAGATGGCGAGAATCCCGGCGTCCAGTGATTCCGCGAAGGCGGCGCGCTGCCCGCGAACTACGGTTTCTTCTGCTGCGATCTCAGCAATAGCTTCGTCAAGTTCAGCACGGATGCTGCCAAACGAACCTTGGATGTCATCCACGATCGCCTGCTGGGCGGCCTGCCGCTCCCGCAAAGTGTCCAAACGTTCCAGGATTTCCAGCTCAACGTCTTCAAGGTCGGAGCGACGCTTATTAAGGGACGCAATGTCGCTCTGCAGTGCAACAAGGTCTTTGGACAGGCCCGTGCCACTGTTGAGCCTGGCCTCATCGCGTTCAATACGGGTGGCTACCTGCTCCACATCGGCTTCCGCGCGTTTGAGTTCGGCTTCTGCATCATGGACGGCAACCTTGGCTGCACCAAGCTCGCCATTTGCTACGCTCAGCGCATCCGTGAGGTCAGTGATGCGTGGATCCGTTTCCAGAACTTTGCGGCGGCCGGCCAGCGACCTGAGCTTGGCGTCCAGTCCCTGCAGTTCAAGCAATTTCAATTGTTCTGCCGGTGCTGCTTTCGCCACGCTTACCTCCGCTATTAGCCACCGGCACTGGGGATCAGGTCCGGGTGGACAGCCGCTGTCATTGAAGGGCCGTCCGTCTCTTTTCTAGACTCTAGTCCCCGCCGGGAGTGAGTATGAAGTCCCAGGGATCACTGTTGGTCCCGCTGACGCGGATCTCGACGTCGTAGCCTTGGTCCGCGAGCACGTTGCCCAAGGCGTCGGCGGCGGCCGGGAGCCACAGCCATTCGCTGGCAAAGTGCGAGACATCAATTAAGTAGGGCCTGCCGTTAGTGGCGCCTTCGCGGGCTTCGGATGCCGGGTGGTGACGCATGTCTGCTGTGACGTAAACATCGGCGTTGCTGGCTCGAACGGCGTCGAACAAACTGTCTCCGGCTCCCCCGCATACGGCAACCCGCCGCACCAGGCCGTCCTTGTCTCCAGCAACCCGGACTCCGCCCGCGACGGCGGGCAGCATTTCGAAGACGCGGGCAGCGAAATCGCCAAGGGTCTCCAAGTCCGGAAGGTCCCCTACCCTGCCGATCCCTTCCTCCGGCAGGCCGTTACTCGCCGGAGTCAGAGGCTCAACGTTCTCCAGGCCAAAGGCATCAGCCAGGACATCGGAAACCCCGCCAACGGCTGAATCCCCGTTTGTATGCACGGTCAACAGCCCCGTTCCCGCCTCAATCAACCGGTGCACTGCGAGGCCCTTGGCAGAGGTAGCTGCTACGGAATTCACCCCTTTGAGAAGAAGGGGGTGATGGGTGATCAGCAGGTCCGCGCCCCATTCCACGGCCTCATCGATGACGGCCAACGTGGGATCCACGGCGAAGAGAACTTTGGTGACGTGAGCATTGGGGCGCCCCACAACCAGGCCCACCTCGTCCCAGTCTTCGGCCAGGGACTCGGGCCACAGTTCCTCCACGGCCAATAGCACCTGGCCGAGGGTAGGATCACCGCCGGTGTCCGCTGGTTCGTCCTCTTCGACGGAATCCACATCAGAAATGTGGGCGTTTACTGCTTCCATACTCCTATTCTTCCCTACGGATAAGGATTTCCTCCCTACTGAGGCTCATGAGGGGTCAGTCTCTCCGTGGCACCTGCCCGGTGCCGTAATTCTCCCGTAAGGTGAAACGGGAATCATCCGGCAGTGCAATCCATTGAAGAGAACATGAAAACTTTCGTACTTGGCGGTGGCTGCTTCTGGTGCCTTGATGCCGTTTACCAGAAGACCCGCGGTGTCAGCTCGGTAGTCTCCGGCTATACCGGAGGACATACCCGCAACCCCGATTATTACGAGGTGTGCTCCGGAACAACGGGCCACGCAGAAGTCGTGGCGGTGACCTTTGATGAAACCGTGGTTCCTGAAGAAGTCATCCTGGACATGTTCTTCGCCCTTCATGACCCCACAACGTTGAACCGTCAGGGTTATGACGTAGGAACTCAGTACCGTTCATCAATGTTCTATACAACAACGGAAGAAAAGGTGTTGTTCGAGGAAGCAATCGAGCGCGCCCAGTCTCTCTGGTCCGATCCGATTGTGACCGAAGTCAGCCGACTTCCCGAGTTTCATGAAGCTGAAGAAGTCCACCAGAATTACTATGCAAAGTTCCCTTACCAGGGCTATTGCCAGGTGATCATCAACCCTAAGTTGGCAAAGGCCAGGAAATATTACTCTGCATGGCTTACTGCTTAGCAGGGTGTCGATCCCGCTGGTTAGGCTGACCTCAGCATTCCCTCTTCAGAGATAGGCGAAATTTTCATGGCAAGGATCTACGACGACGTCACGCAGCTGGTCGGCCGCACTCCGCTGGTTCGCCTGAACCGGCTCACCGAAGGCCTCGACGCCACTGTTGCAGTCAAGCTCGAGTTCTACAACCCGGCCAACAGCGTCAAGGACCGCATCGGCGTGGCCATTATTGATGCTGCAGAGAAATCCGGCGCACTGAAGCCGGGTGGAACAATCGTCGAAGGCACGTCCGGCAACACCGGCATCGCTTTGGCCCTGGTAGGTGCAGCACGTGGATACAAGGTCATCCTGACCATGCCTGAGACCATGTCCACTGAACGTCGTGTCATGCTGCGCGCCTACGGCGCCGAAATTGTTCTGACTCCTGGTTCCGAGGGCATGCGCGGCGCCGTGGAGAAGGCACAGGAGATCGTAGCCAACACCGAGAACTCGATCTGGGCCCAGCAGTTCGCCAACGAGGCCAACCCTGCGATCCACCGCGCCACCACTGCCGAGGAAGTCTGGGAAGACACCGACGGTGAAGTAGACATCTTTGTTGCCGGCGTAGGTACCGGAGGAACCATCACAGGCGTTGGCCAGGTCCTCAAGGAACGCAAGCCGGGCGTGCAGATTGTGGCGATCGAACCCAAGGATTCAGCGATCCTCAACGGTGGAGCCCCCGGCCCCCACAAGATTCAGGGAATCGGCGCCAACTTTGTTCCTGAAATCCTGGACACCAACGTCTATGACGAAGTTTTGGACGCCACCCTGGAAGACTCCGTCCGTGTAGCCCGCGAGCTCGGCGCACGTGAAGGCATCCTGGGCGGCATCTCCTCCGGTGCCATCGTGTGGGGCGCCCTCGAGCTGGCCAAGCGTCCTGAGAACGCAGGCAAGCTCATTGTTGCGGTGGTGTGTGACTTCGGTGAGCGTTACATCTCCACCGTGCTGTTCGACGACATCCGCGGCTAACACTTCGCCCGCACCATTTCATTTCCTGTAGAAAGGTCTTTGTGAGCTTCTTCGCAAGGCTTAAGGAAGACCTCGACGCCGCCCGGTCACATGACCCGGCGGCTCGAGGCTCTTTCGAGAACTTTTTCGCCTACTCCGGACTGCACGCCATTTGGGCGCACCGGATAACGCATCGGCTCTGGCAGAACCCGGGGCTTCGTTTTCCGGCGCGCCTCATATCCCAACTGGCACGATTCCTGACCGGGATCGAGATCCATCCCGGGGCGACCATTGGCCGGAGATTCTTTATTGATCACGGGATGGGTGTGGTGATCGGTGAGACTGCCGAAATCGGTGAGGACGTGATGATCTATCACGGAGTAACACTTGGCGGCCGTTCATTGGCCAAGGTCAAGCGTCACCCAACCATCGGCGACCGTGTGACCATCGGAGCCGGCGCAAAAGTCCTCGGTCCCATTACCATCGGAGCTGGCAGCGCTGTGGGCGCCAACGCCGTGGTGGTCAAGGACGCACCGCCGGAATCCATCATCACAGGCATCCCGGCCACGTGGAGGCACCGTGATGCACGGTCCGAGACCAAACCGGCAGTTGATCCGGCCGAGTACTACATCGAATACCGGATCTAGCCGGCAAGCCCTCGGTAGAAATTCCAAAAAATAATATCGAAGGCGCGGTCCGGAAGAATTCTGCGCAGTGCCAAGACGCTCCAGGCGCCCCTGCCCACCGGGTAGCGGGTTCTGGGGCGTTTGGCGTTGGCAGCCCGGACTATGGTTTTTGCCACCACCCCTGCTGGCGTAGACAAAACGTGGCCGTTTCCGGAGGTGGAAGCCAGGGCCGCCGCCACGATGTGTGCTTGGTCTTTGTATGGTCCATCGCCCGAGGCAAGCAGGAGCCCCTCCCCGGCTACTGCACCCCATTCACTGTTTGTTCCTGATGGTTCAATAATGACCACGTCTATCCCGTGGGGTCCCAGTTCCAGCCGAAGGGAATCGCTCATTCCCTCCACCGCAAACTTTGTGGCGTGATACCACGCGCCCAGCGGCTCATAAATTTTGCCACCTATGGAACTGACGTTAATAATCCGGCCTGAGCGAACGCTGCGCATGCCCGGAATCACCAATTGGGTCATCCTCGCCAAGCCCAGGACATTGACGTCAAATTGTCTCCTGCCCTCGCTCAACGGGACCTCCTCCAAGGAGCCGTAGGAACCGTAGCCGGCATTGTTGACCAAGACATCGATCCGCCCGTGCGCCGCTTCAACCAACGCCACCGCTGATGCCATTGATTCTTCCGAGGTGACATCCAAAGGCAGGACCGTGATGCCGTATTGCTTCAGGGGCTGCATCTTCTCCACACGGCGGGCGCCGGCGTAGACGGTGAAGCCGGCAGCACTCAGCGCAATGGCGGTGTCAAAACCGATTCCGGTGGAGGCCCCCGTGACAAACGCTGTGCGAGGTGCCATGGCAGCTCTCCTTCAATGGTTAGGACTGCACCCTGGTCAGGCTGCATTTTGCCCGAGCGGGAAGCCGGGGTACGGCAAAGGCCGGCCCACCCCAGCGTACTGGGGATGAACCGGCCTTTGCGGCAAGCAGTGATGCTAGTGGGTATCGACAGCCGAGATTTCGGACTTGTCTTCGCCCCAGAGGGTGTGGAACGTGCCTTCGGTGTCCACGCGACCGTAGGTGTGCGCGCCAAAGAGATCGCGCTGACCCTGAATGAGGGCAGCAGCAACGCGCTTGCGGCGCAGGCCGTCGTAGTACGCCAGCGAGGAGGAGAACACCGGTACCGGGATGCCCAACTGAACTGCAGTAGCAACCACGCGGCGCCAAGCCGGAAGAGCCTCGGCAATTGCCTTGGTGAAGGCCGGTGCGAAGAGCAGGTTGGCGGGCTTCTCATCGGCGGCGTAAGCCTTGGTGATGTCCTTGAGCAGCTCCGCGCGGATGATGCACCCTGCACGCCAGAGCGAAGCAATCTCGTCGAGCTTGAGGTCCCAGCCGTACTCCTTGGCAGCGGAGGTCAGCATGTCCAGGCCTTGGGCGTAGGAGACCAGCTTGGAGGCGTAGAGTGCCTGGCGGACGTCCTCAACGAAGGTCTCCGGGATTTCCACGGATGCTTCTTCACCGGCGAGCAGTTCCTGTCCAAGCTTGCGCTGCTCTGTCTGTGAAGACAGTGCACGGGCAAACACGGACTCAGCGATGCCGGAAACCGGAGAACCGAGTTCCAAGGCCGAGATGACCGTCCAACGGCCCGTGCCCTTCTGGCCGGCAGCATCAACCACGACGTCCACGAACGGCTTGCCCGTCTTGGCGTCGACGTGGCCCAGTACCTCGGCGGAGATTTCGATCAGGAACGAGGACAAATCGCCCTTGTTCCACTCGGCGAAGATCTTGGACTGCTCGGCGGGCTCGATTCCGGCGCCGGAGCGAAGGAGGTCGAACGCTTCGCCGATGACCTGCATGTCGGCATATTCGATGCCGTTGTGGACCATCTTGACGAAGTGGCCTGCGCCGTCGGTGCCGATCCATGCGCAGCACGGTTCGCCGTCCACTTTGGCGGAGATCTTCTCCAGCAACGGACCCAAGGCATCGTAGGATTCACGGGAACCACCGGGCATGATGGACGGGCCGTTCAGGGCACCCTCTTCGCCGCCGGAAACACCAACACCAACGAAGTGCAGGTCTTTCTTGGCAAGCGCGGCTTCACGACGACGGGTGTCCTCGTAGTGCGAGTTACCGGCATCGATGATGATGTCACCGGCTTCGAGCAGCGGTTCGAGCTGCTCAATGACGTTGTCAACAGGAGCGCCTGCCTTGACCATGATCAGGACGCGGCGGGGCTTCTCGAGCGAGTCAACGAGTTCCTGCAGCGTTTCCGTGCGGATGAAGTCGCCGTCCGTGCCGTGCTTTTCAAGCAGGGCGTCAGTCTTTTCCACGGAGCGGTTGTGGAGAGCCACGGTGAAGCCGTTGCGGGCGAGGTTGCGGGCCAGGTTGGCGCCCATCACCGCAAGGCCGGTGACACCGATGTGTGCTGACATCAAAACTCCAATTCGTTTGTACAAACAGTCCTGCGACACGCAGGAAGCGATTTCAAAACCAAGGGGCTGTAATAAACCATACGTATTTAAGCCGTGTGCGGGAAAGCGGCGACCACCTTGTGGAACGGCACCGCGTCATAAACAGTCTATGATGCCGCTCCGGATTCCCCGGCGACCCCAGGGCCGCCACGCCACTATGCTTACCTCTATGTCAACCAGCCTCCACCACCGCGCCGTAGAGCACTTGGGCACCCGAATCGTCGGCGGCGCCCTTCCCACGGGCCACGTCATGCTGGCCGAGCACTTGGAAGACGAACTCAACGTCTCGCGCTCCGTGGTTCGTGAAGCTGTCCGTGTCCTTCAGTCGCTGGGACTGGTGGAGACCATCAAGCGGGTGGGCATCCGGGTCTTGCCGGCCCATCGCTGGAATCCCTTCGATCCGTTGGTGATTCGGTGGCGGCTTGCCGGCGAAGGACGCGGTGCCCAGTTGCGGTCGCTCGCTGAGTTGCGCTCCGCCGTCGAGCCTGTTGCGGCTGAACTGGCTGCAGGCAACGCCCCGGAAAGCCTTCGGCAGGAATTGGTGGGCATCTCCCTGGCCATGAAGGAAGCCGGCGATGCCGGAGACATGGCCAAGTTCCTTGACCTGGATATCCGGTTCCATGCCCTGGTCCTCTCCGGCTCCGGGAACGAAATGTTCGCCAACCTGATTGGGCAGGTCACCGAAACCCTCACCGGCAGAACAGTCCACGGGCTCATGCCTGAACACCCACAAAAACAGGCCTTGCAATGGCACATGGACGTGGCCCACGCGATCGACGCTGGAGACGGTTCGCTTGCGCGCGAGGCCGCCTCCAAAATCATGCGCCAAACCATCGCGGAGCTGGCACCCAGTTGGGATGACCAGCCCCGCGTGTTTGTTCCCGTCGCCAAAAACTAGCCGGCTACTGCTGGAAGTTCAGCAACACTTTGCCGGATTCGGCCGAGTTCTTCGCCACGGCAAAGGCTTCCAAGCCGTGTGCGAGGTCGAATTCATGCGTCACCACGGGGTCCACAAACAAGGATCCGTCAGCCAAAGCTGCAATGACATCATCAATTTCATTGTTGAAGCGGAACGATCCCAGCAGTTCGAGCTCACGGGTGATGGCCAAGGAGATGAACACCGGTTGGGGCCCTGAGGGCAGCAGCCCCACCATCACCACTTTGCCTCCCCGGGTTGCACCCTTGATAGCGGAGGCCAGGCCAAAATGGCTTCCCGAGGATTCAATGACAACGTCGGCGTCTACGGCGGCGATGGCCTCCGCATCATCGCCCTTAAGGACTGCATCCGCTCCAACGGCCCGGGCAATCTCCAGCGGTTTGTCATGCATGTCGACGGCGACAATCCGGGCCGCGCCCGCACGCTTGAGGACGGCGACGGCCAAAGCGCCGATGGGACCGCTGCCGATCACAAGGGCTGTCTTTCCCTGGACATCACCCGCGCGGGCCACAGCGTGCCAAGCGACGCTGGCGGGCTCCACGAGTGCGGCGGTGCGGAGCTCCAGGCTCTCCGGCAACGGGCGGAGCATGCGCGAGGGCAGGTTGGCGTAGCGGCTGAACGCACCATCGGTGTGCGGATGCCGGGCTGCGCTGCCCAGGTAGGTGCAGCCCGGGGAAAGGTTGGGCCTGTCCGCCGGGTACCTGACGTCCCCGGGTGCGGGCGTCGCCGGGTGAACGGCTACGGGCGTGCCCACGACAGGGCCGCTACCGTCGGCTGCCTGCTGGACCACAGTGCCTACAATCTCGTGGCCGAGAACCATGGGCTCCTTGAGGATGGACTCCCCCGCTGCGCCATGCAACCAGTAATGAAGGTCCGATCCACAGATACCGCCATAGGCAATCTCCACGATGGACTCATTGGCGGCCGGTTCGGTCAGCGGAATGTCCTCGATGCGGAGGTCGTCCTTGCCGTGGGCAACCACAGCCGGGCCGGAGGCTGGAAGTGCGATGCTCATCAGACCACCACCGTCATTCCGCCGTCGACGAAGATCGTCTGGCCGTTGACGAAGTTGGACGCCTGGGATGCCAGCCACACGGTAGGACCGGCAAGGTCCGCAACAGTCCCCCACCGGTTGGCCGGGGTGCGGCCCAGAATCCAGGAGTTGAAGTCGTGATCGTCCACCAGGTTCTGGGTCATTTCGGTGTGGATGTATCCGGGGGCGATCCCGTTGATTTGCAAACCCGAGGAGGCCCACTCGGCCGTCATGGCCCGGGTCAGGTTGCGGAGTCCGCCCTTGGCCGCCACGTAGGGTGCGATGGTGGGGCGGGCCAGGTCCGTCTGGACGGAACAGATGTTGATGATCTTGCCGCGTCCCCGGGCAATCATGTGCCGTGCGGCCTCGCGGCCCACCAGGAAGGCGCTGGTCAGGTCGGTGGTGATCACACGGTCCCAGTCCTTGACGTCAAGGTCCAGCATGGGCACGCGGTGTTGGATCCCGGCGTTGTTCACCAGGATGTCCAGTGGTCCCACGTTCTGCTCGATCCAGGCCACCCCGTCAGCGGCCGCTGCGGCATCGGTGACATCGAAGGCCCGGCTGTGGACCCGGCCCTCCGGGTAGTCGGCGGTCATGGCCTGCCGGGCGGCGTCAAGCCGTTCGGCACTGATGCCGTTGAGCACCACGGTTGCTCCCGCGTCAGCGAGGCCCCTGGCCAGGGCGTTGCCGATCCCCCGGCTTGAACCAGTGACCAGCGCAACGCGCCCGGTCAGATCGAAAAGTCCATTCATAGTTTGTTCTTCATTCCTTCTTCTGTTGCGCCGGCTTATGTGATGTTTGACGTCGAGGCTGGGGACAGGCTCAGGTTGGCGATTGTCTGCCGGACCACTGCGAGGTCCTGGTCACCGAGCCCTTGGCGCTTGAGTTCGGCGTAGAGTTCCCTCGCGGCTGTAGCGAGGGGCGCAGCTGAGCCCGCTGCTTCAGCGCTGTCCAGGACAAACCCGAGATCCTTGTGCATGAACTTGGCCGGCCCCGTCGGGGCATAGTCCTTTGCGGCGAGGCGCGGACCAACGTTCTCCAGCACCCGGCTTCCGGCGAGCCCGCCTGAGAGGACCTCATAAAGGGCTTCCACGTCCATGCCGGAGCGTTCGGCGAGTTCGGCCGCTTCGGCGAGCGCCGCCGTCGTGGTTCCAACGATCAGTTGGTTGCAGGCCTTGGCCAGGGATCCGGATCCCAGTGGACCCAAGCGCCGCACGGTGGTGCCCATGGTTTCAAAAAGTGGCCTAAGGGTTTCAAAGTCTGCCTCAGCCGCACCAACCATGATGGCCAGGGTGCCGGCCTTCGCTCCCGCCGTTCCGCCACTGACGGGAGCGTCAACCACCACGGCGTTGCCGCTGCTAGCCAGATGGACTGTTTCGCCAAAGCGCTGGACAGCGGTTGGGGAGACACTGCTCATGACGACGACGGCGGTACCAGGCTTGGGCGGCACGCGCCGCCAGGAGTTCAGCAGGGCCGCGGACGATTCTTCGATGAAAGGAAGGTCCGGGAGCATGAAGATGATGGCATCTTCGTCGCGGAGATCGGCGACGGCCGCTGCGCGACCGACGCCAGCAAGGCCCTCGAAGGCGGCATTGGAGCGGTTCCATGCGGTGACATTCAACCCGGCGCTGGCTATGTTTGCTGCCATGGGCGCTCCCATGAGACCCAAGCCGACGAACCCTACGCGTGTGCTTGACATGGCAGGTAACACCTCACTTCTTTGTGGTCACGAATGAGAATTCTGTTCAATATCCTAGCCTCCATTCAGTATGATGAACACTATGACGACTGATGAACTTACCATCGCCATCGCTGTACCGCTCGAAGCCGAGCATGTAGAGCTGATCCGCGCTGTTGATCCCTCCATAACGGTTCTCTACGATCCGGAGCTGCTCCCACCCGAGCGCTTCCCCGCCGACCACGCAGGCGACCCTGACTTCAAGCGGACGCCCGAGCAGGAAGAACGCTACTGGGCCATGCTGAACCGCGCCCAGATCCTCTACGGCTTCCCCAACGAAAGCCCCGCTGGACTAGCGCGCATTGCAACCAGCAACCCGCACCTGCAATGGATTCATGCCATGGCAGCCGGAGCCGGAGGAGCCGTCAAGGCCTCCGGGCTGGACACCGAGACCCTCCGGAAATTCCGCGTCACCACCTCGGCCGGCGTCCACGCCCTGCCCTTGGCCGAATTCTCCGCTTTCGGTATTCTCAACGGCTTCAAGCGCAGCGCAGAAATGGCTCAGGACCAGGCCGCCAAGCTCTGGCCCGAACTCCGGACGCCCACCAAACTGGCCAACGGTTCCAAAGTTGTCATCGCGGGCCTTGGTGAAATAGGCATGGAAACAGCCAGGATGGCCCGAGCCTTGGGCATGAAGGTCAGCGGCACCAAGCGGAACGTCGAGGAGATCGACGGCATCGAGCAGGTGACTGGCAACGACGGCCTCCCCGGCCTGCTTGCCGATGCAGACGCCGTGGTCAACACACTGCCCGGCACCCCCTACACGGAAAAGCTGTTCAACAAGGAGATCTTCTCCGCGATGAAGCCCGGGACCGTGTTCGTGAACGTTGGCCGCGGAACCGTGGTGGATGAGGAAGCGCTGCTGGAAGCCTTGGACAATGGCCACGTTTCCTACGCTTGCCTCGACGTCTTCGCCGTTGAACCACTGCCTCAGGACAGCCCGCTGTGGAGCCACCCCAAGGTACTCGTCTCCCCGCACACCTCTGCCCTGAGCGCTGCCGAGAACCGCCTCATCGCAGAGCGGTTCTGCAGCAACCTCCGTACGTTCCTGGACGGCGGAGAACTTCCCCACCTGGTTGATCCGGTCCACTTCTACTAGGCCGGAGCAAAGCCCCCGACCCTTGAGTTATGCACGCCATTCCGCTCCTGCATTGCTGAAGAAACACCACGGCCCCCTTCACTCGAAGGGGGCCGTGGTGTTTCTTCGTTGAGTTGTTCCTACAGATTGTTTCCCCGGATATCGGCCTGGGAGAATCTACTTCGCGTCTTCGGTGCTCACGAGGTCCCTACCGGCCGTCTCCGGTGTGAAGAACGTGGTGACAAAGGAGATCAGCGCAAGGACCAGCGAGTAAATGGCCAGAACTAGCCAGGAGTGATTGGTGGCTGCCAACATGAGCGCGCCCAGCAATGGAGCCAGCCCACCTGCGAGGACAGCGGAGATCTCGCGGCTCATGGCCACTCCGGTGAACCGATACTGCGATCCGAAGAGTTCCGGCAGGAGCGGGCACTGCGGTCCGAGCATTGACTGGACGCCAATTGCAATGCCTACAGCCATGACGATCCACACGAGTGTGACGTTGCCAAGAGTCACCAGGTAGAAGGCAGGAACCGCGATGATTGCCTGGAACAGCGCGCCGTAGCGATAGACAGGGACCCGACCAAACCTGTCCGACAACGCGCCGAACGTCACCACCAGGACTGCCGCGAACCCAGCCGCAATCAGCAGACCTACGGGACCGATTGAGTTATTCCCCGCAAAGACGCCAGCGGGCATGCTCATAAAGGACACCAACAGCGCAGAGTAGATCGAAGAGTTACCGTTCTCTCCCATGCGGAGGCCAATGCCTACCAGCACATTTTTCTTCGAGTGCTTCCATAGGGCACCGATGGGGTTTTTGACAACGTTTTTGTGCTTTTCGAGCTCTTGAAACGCCGGGGTCTCCTTGAGCTTGAGCCGAATGAAGATGGCCACAACGATCAGAATGAAACTGGCCAGGAACGGCACTCGCCACAACCAGCCTTGAAGGACCGATTTATCCGCCATGGCAATGAGCGCAAAGGTACCCGCACCCAGTAGCGTCCCGAGCTGGATTCCAACAAACGGGAGTGAAGCGTAGAAGCCGCGACGACGACGCGGAGCCACTTCCGAAATCAGTGTTGTTGCGCCTGCCTGCTCCGCGCCTGCTCCGAGACCCTGAATGATTCGCAACGTAACCAGCAGAATCGCTCCGAGCATACCGGCCTGTTCAAACGTGGGGAGCAGCCCGATGGCAAAGCTGGCAGTTCCCATCAGAGCAATAGTCAGGATGAGTACCATCTTCCTCCCGAACTTGTCTCCGATGTACCCGAAGATCAAGCCGCCAAAGGGACGTGCGGCGAAGCCAACGCCATAGGTGGCGAATGAAGCAATCAGAGCACCGTCAGGACCGAGAGGCGAAAAGAACAGCGGACCGAAAATCAGAGCTGACGCAAGACCATAAATGTAGAAGTCGTAGTACTCCAGCGCGGAACCAACGGAACTGGCCAGAGTTGCCCTGCGGAGCTGGTCCGGCTCAACTACGGCGTCGTCAGCCTCGGCTGCGAGCCTTTCATTTGCACGAGTTATCACAAGCACTCCCTCAAAATCACCCCGGGCCCCCGTTGGCCCAGCGAGATAGTGATGGCATCACCGCCAAGATCACTATGATGAACAGAGTACAGCTTGCTGAACGGTATGCCAAGGTTGTAATCAGATTTATTTGGAGTCCTTGCCGGCTCTAGCCCATAGGGTTGCCCAGGGATCGGGCGAGTTCCTTCAGTTCCTTGACCATGAGCGCGCCTTGCTCTTGGGAATATGTGGCTTTCAGGGCTGTCACAGACAGGCCCAGGCTGGGGCCGTGGGCGCCATGAGTTGGCACCGGCACGGCCAGGCATACAACACCCACCGTAGATTCCTCGTCCTCAAAGGCGTACCCCTGCTGACGAATAGTGGCGATCTGAGCCTTAAGCTCCTCTGAGGTCTTTAGCGAGTTGGCAGTCATGATGGGGAGCTTCATGCCGTCAGGGAACATGGAGTCAATGTCGTGATCGTGCAGCTGGGCAACGAGGGCCTTCCCAACACTGCAGAGCGAGACAGGCATCTTGTCTCCGATGTTCGAGGTTAGCCGGACTGCAGGATGGCCCTCGTACCGCGCCAGATAAATAACGTGGTCCCCATCCAACATGGCGATCCTCACCGTCTCACCGGAGAGAGTAGGAGCCTGCTCGCAGTATTTATAAAACTCCTGCACCTCATCAAGCCGGCTCAGGTATGCAGCGCCCAGCTCAACAAGTTTTCTCCCTAAGGCGAAGTCCGCTCCCTGCCTGTTAATAAGGCGCGCTTCTTCCAGTGCCAACAACAGATTGGAGGTGGAGGACTTGGGAATACCGAGCTCCCGGGAGAGATCGCTCAGCGTTAAGCGCCCCGAAGGCGACGCCGCGAGGGCTTCCAGTACCGCCGCGGCACGGGTTACAGCCGGCGCAGGCGATGAGGCACCCAGACCTTCGGAACGGGGGGAACGGGAATCGACCATGATTCTCCTTCAACATCGCTATTCGGGTGTTCATTCTGCTGAACAGTACTCATCATAGTGGAATGCAAGAAGAGAGGCTGGCCGAATGCACGACTGATTTCCCTGAAGAGCATGGCTCACTTTTCAAAGCCAAAAGTTCTCTGTATATTCATCTTCGAGCTCTCCACCGCGGCATCCCCCAATAGTCGCGGTGGAGAGCTCATCCATTTAACGGCTAAGGCTTATGCCGCAGCGAGTTCCTCACCCCGGACAAACCACCCGCCGCCTAGACCGTCCCGCACCAGTTCCCAGGTGACGATGCTTGACGCAGGGTTGTTTCCCAACCGAACCTGGACCTGCCAAACCTCAACATCAACCCGGCCTTGCCCCCGCGGCATCCGCCGGGATTCTTCCCACCAGGCAACCCGCTCAAACCAGCGCACAGGCTCCACGACCAAACGCCACTCGCGTCCGCCGCGAACCACAACTGCAGGGGTACCTGGCCTACGTTCGGGGATGTATATCTGTTCCATGGAAAGAACCGTAGGCGGATGCCCGGACATTAAAGGTCCGTGGAGAGGAACGGGAACAAAAAAACCCCGTGATCCCGGCCTTGCGGCGTGGATCACGGGGTTTTGTTTGGTGGGTCCTACCGGGATCGAACCGATGACATCCACGGTGTAAACGTGGCGCTCTACCAGCTGAGCTAAAGACCCAAACCGTTGCTTCCGCGCTTTGCAACTTCCTCAGCGCTTCAACCAACGAACAATGACTCTACATGATCAACCGCCGGAAACACCAATCGGCTCAATGTCGTCAGGAACTTCCGGCAGGGAGCGCGCCAGATAGTCCAAAGCGCCACTGACCCCAAGCTCCAATTTCAGCTCTGCGAAATCGTCCCCGCGGGTTTTTCCGCGGTTGATGATCACTACTGGCTTACCTGCTTTTGCGGAGTGACGAACGAAGCGCAGACCGCTCTGAACTGTCAGTGAAGATCCCGCCACCAACAGGGCTTCGGCATGGTCAACCATTTGGTATGCGCGGGCTACTCGATCCTTGGGGACGTTCTCGCCGAAGTAGACAAAGTCCGGCTTCAGCATTCCGCCGCAGATGGGGCAAACAGCCATAACAAACGAGGTAATCAGTTCCGGATCTTCCACCGTGGCGTCAGCATCGGGGGCCATTTCAACCAGCCCGGACTCCAAGGCGGCTTCAAGGAAGCCAGGATTTATTTCCTCCAGGATGGCCGCAATCAATCGCCTGCTGAAGGTGTGCCCGTTTTGAAGGCAGACCACTTGGTCAAAGCGGCCGTGCAAATCCACCACATTGAGGCTTCCGGCGTCCTCATGGAGCCTGTCAACATTTTGGGTAATGAGACCGGTCAGCAGGCCGCGCTGTTCCATGAGGGCAACAGCCATATGGCCGGCATTAGGATCGGCATGACGAAGGTGTGACCACCCGATGTGGTTTCTTGCCCAGTAACGGCGACGATTCGCCTCGCTCCCAATGAACTCCTGGTACGTCATGGGATTCCTCGGCGCAGAACCTGGGCCCCGATAATCAGGAATCCCGGAATCCGTACTCAACCCCGCACCCGTCAGGACCGCCAGTCGCTTGCCGCTCAGAAGATCCACGGCAGCCCGCAGGGCTTGGAGCTCCTGCGGGTTCAGTTGCGCCGCCGGAGCGGGTTCCATGCTGGCGAACCCCGTCATGCCCACTCCAGGGCGGTGTTCGCTCACGAGTGCTGCTCCGTCAAGGACCGCAATGCGCGACGATACTCGGCAAAGTCTCTTGCCTGGCCTCTTGGATTGACAACCACGTACCGGACAACCCCCGCGGCATCGATGATGAATGTCCCCCTCATCGCCATACCACTCGCCTCATCAAAGACTCCGTAGCTTCTGGCTACCGAACCGTGAGGCCAGAAGTCTGCCAGAAGGTCAAAGCCAAAACTTTCTTGCCCAGCGTAGGCCCTTTGCGCGAACTTACTGTCCACGGAAATAGCCAAAACTGTGGCGTTCGAATCCTTGAAGGCCGCTATGTTGTCACGAATCTCACAGAGTTCTCCGGTGCAGACTCCGGAGAAGGCAAAGGGAAAGAACACCACAACAACGTTCCGGCCCCTGAAATCGGTCAAACGTACAGGTTCACCGTATTGGTTCAGCAGCTCGAAATCCGGTGCAGTGTGCCCCACTTCGGGGGTCTGGGCGGAAGCCGGTACCTGCTGGACTTCGGTCACTTGTTCTTCTTGGGTACCAAACGGGTGGCGCTCCAGTCCTTGGAAACCCCTGCGGATGTGGTCAGGTGCAGTCCTGAAGTGGGCGCAGCATCTTGAATGTCCGCCGGCGAGACGTAGTTATCACGGCCTGACTTTGGCGTCAGCACCCACACAACTCCGCCTTCCTTCAAGTTGGTCAGCGAGTCCATGAGGGCATCAACAAGGTCACCGTCGCCATCCCGCCACCAGAAAACAACAGCATCCACGACGTCATGATCATCTTCATCCAACAACTCGGAGCCTGTGACATCCTCGATGTCGTCACGCAAGTCGAAATCGACGTCGTCGTCGTAGCCGCGTTCCTGAATCAGATCCCCATCTTTGAAACCCATTCTTTCCGCCACATTTACCGATGTGGCGGCGTCGGCCTCGCTCACGTTTCCTCCTTTTGCAGTGACTTCCATTACTAACAGCCAACACCCTTTGGGCGTGTGCTTCAAGCCATTGTCCCAGCCTGCGGCCATATTCCGCATTCCATACGGTGTTTCGGGGCTATCAGCTTTGCGTGCTTTGCGTCACGGAGGCCGCGGGAGTGTGACATACAACGCCCTGCACGCCCCACGGCTACGCATCGTGACGCCGCGAAAGCTAGAGTGGCCATGAACGCTATGGCTGCAGGGCGATCGCCCCAGGAAGTTCTACAAGCAGCCATGCGTTCACAAGACCTGCCCGGCGCATCCGACCGGGCTGTTGAAACAGAGATGTCGCACACGACGCGTTCACGACGGGCAGATACCCTGCCGGACTTGAGGCGCCGATGCATGCGCCTAAAGGAAGGTTGGACGTGGCTGCAGGAGAAGAGACCTCACACATCCTCAGCGGGTTGACTGCCCAGCTGCCTGATCGTGATCCGGAAGAGACTGCTGAGTGGATTGAGTCCCTTGATGCGTTGATCGCG